>Ga0302279_10005321_pt1 | contig 14453 bp, 9 predicted proteins | sample III_Bog_N3_3_FD_194541 | JGI IMG/M metagenome (GOLD analysis project Ga0302279, IMG submission 194541) | Peat permafrost microbial communities from Stordalen Mire near Abisko, Sweden - III_Bog_N3_3 | ecosystem: Environmental > Terrestrial > Soil > Wetlands > Peat | place: Sweden: Abisko...
CCCATCTCCTAAAAACTTTAAAGTTTTTTGGGGGAAAGGGGGTCCGGGGGAAAACCCCTTTTTGTTCACAAAAAGGGGTTTTCCCCCGGTTTCTTTCACCAAAATTACTTTAACTCAGCCTAGTCTTGGCGAAGCTTTCCAGGTCCGAGACTTCCTGGGGGCCGACCAGGACGGTCCAGCCGGGCAGGCCTTCTTCGGCTTCGCCTTTGATCTGGGCGACGTAGCCGGGCAGGACCAGGACTTTTTTGGCCAGTTGCGCGCCCAGGCCGCGTTCGGTGATGAATTTGGCGACGGACGCGCCGCTGAATTTTCCGGCCGCCCAGGAAGTAAGCACGCTCATGCCTTCGCAGTCCGGCACGGCCAGCCAAGCGGACAGGCCGGCGTTCTCGATTTCGCCGGAAACCAGGAAGTAGGTGAGCGAGAAATTGGTGGTCACGAACACCGGCGACTCGGGTCCGGGCTCGCCGATGGGGTAGACGCCGGGCTCGACCTGGATGGGTTTTTGCGGATCGGTGTAGATATTCTGGCGCAGGGTCAACAGCGGCGCCAGAAAGGCCGGATCGAAGCCGGGTACGGCCAGCACCGAGGCGTATTTGCAAGTCAGGCTGGCGGCCTGGGCCATGGCTTCGGCCATGCTGTCGGCCAAGCTCGCGGCTGAGTTTTGGTTCGCGTTTTCAGCCACGTTTCCGGCAGAGCCTTCGGCCGGAACCGGCGCATCGACGAAGGCGACGAACGGATAACCCAGCTCGCGGCATTCGTTTTTCAGCGCCGCGCGGCGGGCGATGGTCGCGGTCTGGAAACGCTCGGCCGCCCCGTATACGGTGAAATCCAAAATCAGGTCCTCGAAACCGAGCGCGGCGGCGCGCCCCGTCAAGGCGGCCAGGCAGTCCAGATCGGGCGCGGTCACGGCCAGGGCGTGGCCGCCCTCCCTGGCGGCGGCTACGAGCGCCTCAAGACTGTCCGGACTGTCCGGACTGGCCGAGCTGGCCGAGGCCAGGATGCTCCCGGAGCCTTTGAGCGCCACGGCGGCCTTGATAAGGGCCTGGGGATCGCGCGACCGGGCGATCAGGGGCAGGCGGGTGGCCTGGTAAATCGTGCGGGCGGCCTCGGCGAAAGCGTCCGGAGCCAGGGCGTCGTTCACCAGGCAGATCAGGTCCAGGCGCAATTCCTCGCCCACCCGGACCAGGACGTAATCCCGGGCGGCCGTGGCCACGGCCAGGGCGTCCGGGTCGGCGTCGGACACGGTCGCGGCCAGGGCGGTCTGGTGGACAAAGGTTTTTTCGTGGCGAAACAGAACCGTCTCGCCGCCGATCAGGCATTTTTTGTCCGGCCCCAACCCAAGCGTGCGCATGGGCGGCCGCGAGGCCGCGCCCAAAACCCGCTTGGCTTCATCCGAAGCATACGGACATTCGGCCAGGTCGGCCTTTTTGGCCGCCAGCTTCATGGCAAAGGCCAGACAGGTGTTGGAGCCGCATTCCTTGCAGTTGGTCTTGGGCAAGAGCTTCTGAATCTGCAACCCGGTCAGCGCCATGGGGGTCTCCGTGGGTGGACTATAAAACCAAACCCGAGGGGTCTTGCAAAACCGGAAGACGGGCGATTCGTGAATCGCCCCCACTCTTTATTCGTTATCCATCAGGGCGTCGATTTGCTTTCGTATCGCCTTGGCCGCTTCGGGGTGGTACATGACGAGGATGTCCGCCCCGGCGTGCAGGAAGGCCTGGGCGGTGGCGGTTTCCCAGTAGAGGGCGCGCCGGGCGAGGTCGCCCCAGGCCGGGTAGTCGGCCCCCGGGGCCTTGGTTTCCTTGATTTTGGCGCATTCAAATCCTGGCGACAGGATCATGGGCGAGGCGAGCATGGCGTCGCCGGAAAGTCCGGTGGCGCGGATGCGTTCCATGACCGAGTAGGAGTATTCCACGCCGTAGCCGAGCGCGCCGGTCATGGGATCGACGACGATGCGGCCGAGCGGCAGATCCATGTTGGTGAGCAGGATGTTGAGCTGCTTGGCGATATTCACGTCGATCGGGCTTTGGGCCACCAGGCAGTGGCCATAGGCCAGGGCGGCGCCGGCGACGGTGCGGTAGTTGTCCTGTTCGACCCAGTTGAAAAGCAGGTTCTCTCCGGCGAAGTTCTTGGCGACTTCCTTGAAGACCTCGTTGACCGTGGCGTAGTGGTTGTGGCCGGTGACGATGAGCGGCACATCCACCGCCGCCAGCACCCGGCCGACGGTGGCCACGGCGTCGTCCACGCCGCGCGCGCCGCGTTCGGGATGGGTGGCGTCCAGGCGCACGCTGATCAGGTCCGCGCCGTGCATGGTGACGCACCGCGCGGCCATGGCGGCGGGGTCGTGGATGAGTTCGCCGTAAATCTCGCGCAGGACGGCCGGATATTTTTCGCCCGGCCGGTCGAAGACTTCCATGGCCACCAGGGGCCTGTTGGGCGCGGCGCCCTCGAAGAGGTGGAAGGGCATGGCCGTGGCCCCGCCCACGGTCAGGGCGCGGCCGCGCGAGCCGCCTTGGTCTTTGGTTGCGCCGAGCGTGACCGTGGTCACGGGCAGCGCGGCGGTTTCGCGTCGCACGGGGATGTGGGCGATGGAGGCGATGCGAACGGCGGCCGAGGGCGCGGCGGGTTTGGGCTCGGCCGGGGCTTGGGAAACGGCCTGGCCTGGGGGCGGGCCGCCGGGTGATACGCCGCGCGCTGCGCCGGTTGAGCCGGCAGTTGATGCGCCAAGCGATACTACCGCTGAGCCGGTTCCCTGGGCCGGGCTCGGGGCGGCGATCAGGCCGGCGGCTTGTCCCGGCGCGGCCGAGGCGTGGGCGGCCGTCTGTTGCGCCGCCAATTCCGCCAATTCCGCCAATTCCGCCAATTCCGTCGGTCCCGCCGCTCGGGCGCCGGTCGCGTCCAGGCCCAGAAATTTGCTTTGCAGGCTGGCGATGATGTCGCGGGCGACGTCTTTGGCGATGTCGGCCTTGAGGCTGGCCGTGAGCTCGCGCATGATCTCGGCCTTGAGGGCGGCCAGGTCCAGGGGCGCTTGGGCGGCCGGGGCGGGAGCGCCAGATTGGCCCGGTTGTACGGAGGGGCCGAGTGGACCGGATGGGCCGGATGGACCGGATGGGCCGGGCTGGCCGGATGGTGCGGACGGGGCCTGTCCCCCCTGGCCCGACGGGTTCGCTGGTCCGGGTTGCCCCGCCTGGTTTGCCCAGGCCTCCTGGGCCGCCCCGACGGCCGCCCCTCCGGGGGACGTGGGGACGACCAGCGGGCCGCAGTCCTCGGGGCCCTGCTCGTACGTGGCCATGTCGGGCATGGACAGGGCCGGGTGGCCGACCTTTTCCATGAACGCCCGGACCTCGGAGGCTTCGACGGCGATGGTCTCGTCGGCGACCTTGTCCAGGCCGCCGGGCAGTCCCGCCTCGGCCAGGCGGGCTTCCAGATCGCCGCGCAACTGCTCTTTGAGGTCCTTGGGCATCCAGGCCAGGCGTTTGATACCGCCCTCGGCCAGCAGGAATTTTTTCGAGGCGAGATACGTCTTGCCGCAGCCGATAAATCCCGGGGTCTGCACGCCGCCGCCGACGTTGCCGGCCAGGGTGGAGAAGCGCATGCCCACCGGCGTCTCGCCCGGATATTCGCGCGAAACGGCCATGACGCCGCCAAGTTCCGGCACATAGGCGCAGATGACCTCGAAGCAGCCGCAGCTGGTCATGGGGCTGTCCATGATGGAATAGGCGCAGACCCTGGGGATGGTTTTGTGGCTGCCGGTTTCGACGTAGGCGGTGACGCCTTCGAAGACGCCCTTGCGCGGATCGAAGACCCGGCCCTTGGCCACCGGCTGGTTGGGGCCGGTATTGTCGATCTCAAACGCCGCCCGGCCGTCGAGCCAGTTGTAGGCGCCGCACAGGCCCGGGCGTTCCGGGGAGATGACGCAGACGTGGTTCGGGGCGAAGGACTGGCACAGCAGGCAGGAATAAAACGTGTCCACGGATTCGTCGGTCATGGCCGCCAGCCTGCGGTTGCGTTCGTCGTAGACCGTGCGGGCGTGGGCCAGGCGGCGCTCGACCTCGGCCGCGTCGGTGATCAGCGTCACGCGCACCTTGTCCACGATGGCCGGGTAGCGCGAGAGCAGCTTGGCGTGCAGGATCTCGCCGTAGTGCCGCAGGCGAAAGCCGCGCTCGTAGGCGGCCTTGGACACGCGCGTCCAGATGATGTCGCGCTGGCCCATGTGCCAGACGCCTTCCGCGCCGTTGAGCAGGTGGTGGATCTGGCGCTCCAAAATGGGTTCGAAATCGGCCTGCATCTTGCGCCCGGCGACCTCGACCCAGATGGCCAGCGGCAACGCCGAACCTTCTGGCGCGCGGTCGATGTCGTCCCCGATGATCTCGATCACGCCGTCGTCGATCGCGGCCATGTCCACCGAGGTCACGAACTCGAAGCCGGGCGTCCTGTTGCCGCCGAATTCGACGCGGGTGTCGTTTTTGCGGATCAGCTCGCCCTCGAAAGCCGCGCCGTAGGGCACCGGGATGGGCACCTTGTCGATTTTTATTTTGCAGCCGCGAATTTCCAGGGCGCGTTCGACCATGGAGGCGTGGGGCACACTCGCGACAACATGCTCGTAGGTGCACACGCCGCTGGGCAGGATCTCGGGGATAGCCGTGTCGGCCACCACCGGAAAGCCGAAATTGATCGCCCCGGCGGCCAGCGAATATTTTTGCTTGTCCACCTCGCCCAGGGCCAGGACAAAGGCGAAAACGCGGTTTTTGTTGTAGAGCAGGTTGGCCCGGCCGTTTCCGGGTTTGACCCCGCCGAAGGCCATGGCCACCCGGCAGGCAAACCCGAGGGCGTACACCAGGGCCGAGGCCTCGGGGCCAAACGGCACGAGCCGGGTTTCCCAGCCGAGCTGCACGCCTTTTGAGGCCAGCTGTTCGGCGAACTGCACGCCATTGGTTTGCCCGGCCATGAAGACGTAGATGTTTTTCTCTTGGAGTTCCCGCGCGATGGCCACGGCCGTATCCGCGTCCGGGGCGGCGCCGGTGATGGCGGCGAAGCCCGGGGCGGTGCCGTCCACGAATTCCACGCCGCGCTCGCGCATGAGCACGTCCGAGGCCGCGCCCAGCCACAGGCCGTCGACCGGGCTCGGCCCGATAGCATACTTGCAGGCCTCGTACGCCTCGCAGGCGAAGAGCGCGGCCACGCCCGCGTCCAGCGCGGTGCCCAGGTAAGGCAGCCAGCAATCGCCCGACAGATGCTCGGCCGGACGCGCGGGCATGAGCCCGGCCGCTTTTCCGAGCAGGCCGCGCAGGTCGCCCAGAGTTTTGATTTTCTCGCCGGTCAGGGCGTAGGTGATGGGCAGATGGTAGGCCGTGTCCGGGAAGGCGGCCGGATGCTGCGGTCCCTTGATTTTGATCGCGGCGTCGAGCGCGGCCTGGGCCTTGGCGATCCAGTACGCCGCGCCGTCGATGGCTTGGGCGCTGATGAATTTAGACATTGAGCGTCCTGCGGTCCTTCATGTCGAACAGTTTGCGCTCGGCCTTGCGGTCGAGACCGAGGCGCGCGCGCTTGGCGCCGATGATGTCCAGCGCCTGGCGAGCCGCTTCAAGCGGATCGGCCTGATAATGAAAGCCCGCGCCGAAGGAGGCCCGCGCACCCTCGCCGAGGAGCATGGCGACCTCGTCGGAGCCCGAGACGTGGAAGGGGTTGCCGAGAATCACGTCGATGCCCGAGGCCACGAAATAGCAGCCGATGGCCACGGCCTTTTCGCTCATCCATTCCGGGGCCAGGCCGACGATCGGCGGGTCGGAGAGGTCGCTCCCCAGCCCGCCCTCGGCCACCAGTTCGGCGGCGGCTTCCAGCAGGCGCGCGTTGTCCACGCAACTGCCCATGTGCAAAACCGGCGGCATGCCCACCGCCTCGCACACCTCGCGCAGGCCCGGCCCGGCGTGGGCGAGCGCCGCCTCGGGCGTGAGCATGCCCGCCTTGGCCGAGGCCAGGGCGGCGCAGCCGGTCCCCAGCACGAGGACGTCGTTTTTGATCAGCTCCAGGGTGATGGCGTTGATATGCGCGTCGAGCTTGGACTTGGGGTTGTTGCAGCCGACGATCCCGGCCAGGCCCTTGATGCGCCCGGAGATGATGGCGTCGGAAAGCGGCCGAAACGACCCCCGGAACCGGCCGCCGAGCATATACTTGATGGCCTCCACGGAAAACCCGGCGACAAGCGGGGCGGACACGTCCGGGATGCTCACCTTGTCCGGGTCGCGATTGGCATAGTTTTCGATGGCCAGCAGCAAAAGCTCCTTGGCCTGGGCGTAGGCGCTCTTGAAATCGAAGGCGCGGTGGTCCGCGCCCTTGGTTTTGGCGATGTCGCTCGTGGAGACGACCCGCGTATGGTAGCCCGCGGCGACCAAAGGCAATCCAGGCATGACGCACTGCACGTCGGTCACGAGCACTTCCACCGCGCCGGTGATCACGGCCAGCTCCTGTTGCAGGAAATTGCCCGCCACCGGGATGCCGTGGCGCATGAGGATTTCGTTGGCCGTGCAGCAGATGCCGGCGAGCGTCAGGCCGGTCGCCCCGGCGGCCTTGGATTTGGCGATGATGAACGGGTCGCGGGCGGCGGCGGCCAGCATTTCCGAGAGCGCCGGTTCGTGGCCGTGGACCAGGACGTTGACCGTGTCCGCGCGCAGGACGCCCAGGTTGGAACGGCTTTTAACCGGCATGGGCGTGCCGAAGAGAATGTCGCCGACCATGGCGGCGATGCGCGAGCCGCCCCAACCGTCGGCCAGGGCCACGGTGAAGGCCTGCCTGACGAGATTTTCCGCCTCGTGGTCCACGCCCATGTTGGTGCGGTGCAGGCTTTCCACGACCGCGCGGTCGATGCCGCGCGGCCAGACGCGGGCTTGTTTCCAGGCGTTCTGCCTGGGAACCGGGGCCAAGAGCGGCGTGGCCAGGTACTCTTCCTGATGGGTGAATTCGGCCAGGAGCTTGTCCGCCAGCTCAAGAGCGATCGCCTTGGGTTCGCGGCCGTTCTCGTCCACGCCGTAAGCCCGGGCGGCGCGGTCAAGCGCGGCGAGGTCGCGCAGGGCGTAGTCCGGGGCCAGCCCCAGGGCCGTTTTTTTGAGCAGGAGCACGAGGTGGCGGGCGTGGTCGGAATGGGCGGCGCATCCGGCGGCCACTTCGCGCAGGAAATTGCGGGCCACGATGGTGGCCGCGTCCGCGCCGCACACGCCCAGCGGGCTTTTGGCCGCAATGCGGCAGGGGCCCATGTGGCAGACGCGGCAGCAGGTGCCGCTCACACCGAAGGCGCACTGCGCGCCCTGAGCTTTGATGCGGGCAAAGGCGGTCGGGTCGCCGCCCGAGGCGGCTTTTTCCAGCATGGCCACCGAGGCGGCGTCGCAGGCCAGATCGCACGCCCGCGCGGGAGTCCGGGGCTTGGTCATTATGGTGTCCTCAAAGTCACGGGAAAAATGAAATCGACGAGTGAAAACAGGATATTATGTCGTTGTGGTATGCCCATGTGCGGTTTCCGGGAAACCGCTTCTTGCTACCCGCCCCGGCCCTCGCCGTCAACCGGGGGCACCGTGCGGCGGGGTCTGGCAACGGTCTTTTACAGAAGGCTCCTCACGAGCACGGCCACCCCGGCGGCCACGGGATTGTCCGGGGAAAGTCCGAGCAGGCTCGCGCCCGCCTCGTCGAGGGCGGCGAGCTGCGCGTCCTCGGGCAGGCCGACGAGCTGCCCGGCGTTCGTCGCGGCGGCCAGGTCAAAGGCCGCGCCGGGCAATTCCGGTCCGCGCAGGCGGTTGACCACCAAAATCAGCCGCGAATACGACACAGCCATTTCCAAAGCCAGGTCGTGCAGGCGCAACAGGGTGTCCAGGCCGCGCTTGCTGGGATCGGCGACCAGAATCAGCGTGTCGACTTTCGGGGCGATGCGCCGGGACAGATTTTCCAGCCCGGCCTCGTTGTCGATGACCACGTAAGGGTACTGCCCGGCGAGCTCGCCCAGGACGCCGCGCAGCAGGTTGTTGGCGTAGCAATAGCAGCCCGGGCCTTCGGGACGGCCCATGCTTATCAGGTCGCAATCCGCGCCCTCGACCAGGCTTTCGGCGATGCGCAGTTCCAGCAGCTCGCGCTTGGACATGCCCGTGGCGGCGGCCGCCTGATTGCGCACGTCCTCGCGCAGCCGGCCCACGGTATTCTCCACCGCGACCCCGAGCACCGCGTCCAGGCAACTGTTGGGATCGGCGTCCACGGCCAGGACCGGCCGCGCGCCTTGCCGCACGAGCGCGGCCACGGCCAGGGCGGCCACGGTGGTCTTGCCCACCCCGCCCTTGCCGGCGATGGCGATGATGTTGCTCATGGGGCTCCGGTGAGAAACGAGAGTGGATCAAGAAAAGAGGGGAATTGAAGAAAAAAGGGCGATTCGTGAATCGCCCCTCCATAACGGGCGTTACTCTTTTGGTTGATATGATCAATCTGTTGGTCTGATGAGAATATATTCATTCGGTCCCACCGTGAACGCGCTCGAGTAGGGGCGATTCACGAATCGCCCTCTTCATTTTTCGCCTTATCCCTTCGCCTTCGGCCGACAGGCGTGCGGGCAGCCGCAGCCTTCGAGCAGTCCGCTGTAGGCGTACAGGATGCGGCGTTCCCTGTCGATTTGGTCCGGCCGCGGTTCGCGGGCGGGATGGGCGGCGACCAGGCGGGCCAGTTCGTCCCAGTTGGGGATGGCGTCCATGCCGTGGCCGAGTTCCTCGCCGGTCGCGGTTTCGAACAAGAGGGCGTCCTTGGTGTCGGTGACGAGCACCAGGGGTGCGGGGGTGCCCTCGTGCAGCCTGGCGGCGGCCAGGGATTCGCGCCGGTAGGAGCCGGGCTCGCCGGAGCAGAAAATGACCAGCAGAAGCGGCGAGCCGTCTTCGGCATACGCGGCCAGGTCGACCATGCGGGTGTATCGTTGTCCGCCGATGGGGAAACAGATGCCGATCTTGGCCTTGAGGGACGACTTTGGGAAACGCTTTTCCTCGACCAGCAGTTTGGCCAGGGCCTGGCGGATGTCCTCGTAGGTCGTGGCCGGAGTCTCCTCGCCGGTCAAATAGTCGCGGATGGCGCCGCCGAGGCTGACTTCGTGCATGGGCCGGGTCCGGTTGAGCGGGTTTCAGGGCAGGGGCGCGGGCCTGCCTTCGGGCGGCAGGTGGGAGAAGATGGCGTATTCGCCGCGCACGTGGTTTTTCACGTAGTACATGGCCTTGTCGGCCTTGCCGATGAGCGTCGCCGGGCTGAGGCCGTCGTCGGGATAGAAGCTGATGCCGATGCTGCATCCCGGCCCGATTTGGCGCTTGAGGGTGCGGTAGGGGCGGGCCATGGCCTTGATGAGTTTGCGGGCCACGTCGATCGCGCCGGCCTCGGCCTGTTGCTTGCCGAGGGCGACCACGAATTCGTCGCCGCCGACCCGGGCCACCGTGTCCGAGGCGCGCACGTGCCGCACCAGCCGCGAGGCCGCTTCCTTGAGAACGGAGTCGCCCACGGCGTGGCCGTGCAGGTCGTTGACCGGCTTGAAATTGTCCAGGTCCACGAACAGCACCGCCACCTTGACGCCTTCGCGCCGGGCCTCCTCGAGCATCATGGCCAGGCGGTCGGAGAGCAGGAGCCGGTTGGGCAGGGTGGTCAGCGGATCGTGCAGGGCGGCGTGGCGCACCTGCTCCTCGACGTTCTTGTATTTGGTGATGTCCTGGATCACGCCGTCGTAGAAAGCCACCCGGCCGAAGGCGTCGCGGCGGATCACCGGCGTGCTGCGAACCCAGCGCACGCTCCCGTCCTTGTGCCGGATGCGGTGTTCGATCGCGGGCGCGTCCAGGCCCTGGTGGAGCATGCCGACCTGGGACAAAACAGCCTCGCGGTCCTCCTCGTGCACCATGCGGTACCACAAGAGCGGGTCGGCGTCGTATTCCTCGGCGGTGTATCCGGTCACGTTCAGGCAGCCCGCGCCGTGCTGCGTGCCCACGGCCAGGCCGCCCCGCACCGTGACCGTGTAAACGTAATCGGTCACGGATTCGAGCAGGCGGCGATAACGCTCTTCGCTTTCGCGCAGGGCGAGTTCGGCCTCTTCGAGATGCTTGGCCTTGAGCTTGAGCTTGCCGAGCTCGGCCAGGATCTTGTCCTTGGTGTTGTCTTTTTCCTTCATTAGATATGCAGGGTAACAAAATAGATACCGGCGTCAACGGGAATGATGGGGTTGGCGGGAAATTTCAGGGGCGGTCCCAGCCAACGAGCAGCAACCCATATTTTATCGTTTTATCGGGTTTTTGTGATGCGTTCCCCGCTTGTCTTAAAGCGGGGGGCCGGGGCGGCGATCGGACCGCGCCGGGATGCACGCGGGGACACCGGCCGCTCCCGGGCGGGCGCGGTTGTCAAGCGCTTTATAATGGATTAAACAAAAATGTTTCAGTTCAAGGCAAGCCGGTGAAGGAGGTTCCCATGGCCGAGCGCGTCTACATCTTCGATACCACCTTGCGCGACGGCGAACAGTCGCCGGGCGCGAGTATGACCCAAGCGGAAAAAATCGATCTGGCCAAGCAGCTCGAAAGTCTCGGCGTGGACATCATCGAAGCCGGTTTTCCGGCGGCCAGCGACGGCGACTTCGAGGCCGTCAAGATGATCGCCGAGCAGGTCCGGGGCGTCTCCGTCGCCGGCCTGGCCCGGGCGGTGAAATCCGACATCGACCGCGCCTACGAGGCGATCAAGGATGCGGCCGACCCCCGCATCCACACCTTCATTTCCACCTCCGACCTGCACATGACCCACAAGCTGCGCAAGTCGCCGGCCGAGGTCGCGGACATGGCCGAGGCCGCGGTGCGCCACGCCGCCAGCCTGACCAAGAACGTCGAATTCTCGGCCGAGGACGCCTCGCGCTCGGATTGGGAATTTTTGGCCCAGATCACCGAGCGGACCATCGCGGCCGGGGCCACGACCATCAACATCCCCGACACCGTGGGCTATGCCCAGCCGTTTGAATTCGCCGAACTCATCCGCTATCTTCTGGCCACGGTGCCGAACGCCGCGCGGGCGATCTTTTCCGTGCACTGCCACAACGACCTGGGGCTGGGCGCGGCCAACACCCTGGCCGCCCTGCACGCCGGAGCCCGCCAGGCCGAAGTCACCCTGTGCGGCATCGGCGAGCGCGCCGGAAACGCCGCCCTGGAAGAAGTGGTCATGGCCCTGCATACCCGCAAGTCGCTCTACAATCTGGAAACCGGGATCAAGCCCGAGCGCATCTTCCGCTCCTGCCGCCGGCTCTCCAAGATCATCGGCCTGCAGATCCCCAAATACAAAGCCATCGTCGGCGGCAACGCCTTTGCCCACGAAGCCGGCATCCATCAGGACGGCATGCTCAAAAACCGCCTGACCTACGAAATCATGACCCCGGAAAGCATCGGCCGCGCAAGCGACGACTCCGAGATCGTGATCGGCAAGCATTCCGGCCGCCACGCCCTGGTGAGCAAGATCGAGGGGCTCGGCTACGTCCTGGACGAAAAACAAACCACCGTCGTCTTCGAGGCGGTCAAGGCCCTGGCCGACAAGAAAAAGCACGTCTCGGTCGAGGATCTCGAAGCCCTCGTCCTGGAAGAGCTCTACCGGGGCCGGGAAGACACCTTCGAGCTCAAGCGCCTGTCGGTGATGTGCGGCAACATGGACCTGCCGCCCACGGCCGCGGTCGTCCTGCGCGTCAAGGGCGAGGAAACGGACCGCAAACTGGCCGATTTCGGCATCGGCCCGGTGGACGCCGCCTTCAACGTCATCAACAAAATCACCGGCCGCAAGCCGCAGCTCAAGCTCTTCAACATCAACGCCATCAGCGGCGGCGCGGACGCCCAGGGCGAAGTCACCGTCATCCTTGAGGAGGACGGTCTGCGGGCCGTCGGCGCCTCGCTCGACGAGGACATCATCGGGGCTTGCGCCAAAGCGTATCTCAAGGCATTAAACCGACTGGAATTCAGGAAGGGACAAAAATGAAACACACCCTGGCTCAAAAGATACTGCAACGCCACACCGGCGACGCCATAACCGCCGACGGCCAGATCGTGGTCTGCAAGGTCTCCCTCGTCCTGGCCAACGACATCACCGCCCCGCTGGCGGCCAAGTCGTTTTATGCCATGGGCGCGAAGGCGGTCTTCGACAAGGACAAGGTGGTCCTGGTCTCCGACCACTTCACCCCCAACAAGGACATCGCCAGCGCCGAACAGGTCAAGGTCGTGCGCGAGTTCGCCCGCGCCATGGGCCTGACCCATTACTACGAGGGCGGCGCGGCCGGCGTGGAACACGCCCTGTTGCCGGAACTGGGCCTGGTCGGACCGGGCGACATCGTCGTGGGCGCGGATTCGCATACCTGCACCTACGGCGGCCTCGGCGCTTTCGCCACCGGCATGGGCTCGACCGACGCGGCCGCGGCCATGGCGCTGGGCGAAACCTGGTTCAAGGTGCCGCCGACCATCCGCGTCGACATCAGCGGCAAGCTCGCGCCCTTCGTCGGCGGCAAGGACCTGATCCTTAACGTGATCGGACAAGTCGGCGTGGCCGGGGCGCGCTACAAGGCCCTGGAATTCGGCGGCGACGCCGTGGCCGCCCTCTCGGTCGAAGGCCGCATGACCATGGCCAACATGGCCATCGAAGCCGGCGGCAAGGTCGGCCTGTTCGCCGCCGACGACAAAACCCTGGCCTATTGCCGCGGTCGCGGCCGCACCGGCGACGCGCTTCTGTCCCCGGACGAAGGCGCGGTCTACGAACGCCGCCTGGCCATCGACGCCGGCGCGCTCTCGCCCCAGGTGGCCTGCCCGCACCTGCCCGACAACGTGCGCCCGGTCGAAGAGTGCGAAAACGTGCGCATCGACCAGGCGGTCATCGGCTCCTGCACCAACGGCCGCATCGAGGACCTGCGCGTGGCCGCGAGCATCCTCAAGGGCAAAAAAGCGGACGCAAGCGTGCGCCTGATCATCCTGCCGGCCACGCCCGGCATCTGGAAACAAGCCCTCAAGGAAGGCCTGCTGGAAATCTTCATGGACGCGGGCGCGGTCGTCGGCCCGGCCACCTGCGGCCCCTGCCTGGGCGGGCACATGGGCATCCTGGCCGGCGGGGAAGTCTGCGTGGCCACCACCAACCGCAATTTCAAGGGCCGCATGGGCTCGCTCGACAGCCAGGTCTACCTCGCCGGCCCGGCCGTCGCCGCCGCCAGCGCCCTGGCCGGACATATCATCCACCCGGGGAAGGTGTAGGGAGAGGGGGAGAGAGAAGACTGGGGGAAACCCCTTTTGTGGACAAAAGGGGTTTCCCCCAGACCCCCTTCCCCAAAAAACTTTGGTAAGGTGAAACCCAACCACCCGGCATGGGGGGCCGGGGTAAGGTGCGAGTGGCGGACGTCTTCGTTCGCTTACTCGCACCTTACCCCGGCGGGTCCAGGGGCTGCGCCCCTGGAAAGCTTATTTGAAAGGAGTTCACTTATGTACAGCGGACGCGCCCACAAAGTCGGCGCCAACATCGATACCGACGCCATCATCCCGGCCAGGTTCCTGGTCACCACCGACACCGGCGAACTCGGGGCGAGCTGCATGGAAGGCCTGGAGCCGGGTTGGATCAAGCGGGTCGCGCCCGGCGACTTCATCGTGGCCGACGAAAATTTCGGTTGCGGCTCTTCGCGCGAACACGCCCCCCTGGCCCTGCTCGGCGCGGGAGTGAAGGTGGTCCTGGCCAAAAGCTTCGCCCGCATCTTCTACCGCAACAGCTTCAACATGGGCCTGATCCTGCTTGAGATCGGCGACGGCGCCCGGGGCATCGGCGACGGCGACCGTCTGGAGATCGACATCGACAAGGGCAGCATCAAAAACCTGGCCGGCGGCGCGGAAATTCCCTTCCAGCCCGTGCCCGCCGCCATGAAAGAGATCCTGGACCGGGGCGGTCTGGTTGGCTACGTCAAAAGCCGTCTGGGCGCCTAGCCTGCCCGGCGTCTCGTTACAAGCGGCCATGGGTGCGATCACCGAGGAAGATTTCCAGGCGGTTTGCGCTTACGTCCACGGCTTGACCGGCATTTCCTTGGATAAGTCCAAGGCCTATCTGGTCGAGACCAGGCTCGGCTGCCTGGTCGACGAGCTTGGCCTGTCCGGATACGGGGCGCTGTTGGCCAAGGCCAAGGCCGAGGCCGCCAAGCATCTGGAAAGACGGGTCATCGACGCCATCACCACCAACGAGACCCTGTTTTTCCGGGACAGCGCCCCGTTTGAGCTCTTGCGCGAGAAGATTCTGCCCGAGGTCGCGGGCCGAAACGGAAAAAACGGCGTCCCGGGGAAGCCCGCTCCCATCCGCATCTGGAGCGCGGCCTGCTCCACCGGCCAGGAAATATACTCCATCGCCATCACCGCCAAGGAAGCCCTGGCCGGGAGCAAGTGCGCGATACGCCTGATCGGGTCCGATATTTCCGAGGC
>Ga0302279_10005329_pt1 | contig 14435 bp, 10 predicted proteins | sample III_Bog_N3_3_FD_194541 | JGI IMG/M metagenome (GOLD analysis project Ga0302279, IMG submission 194541) | Peat permafrost microbial communities from Stordalen Mire near Abisko, Sweden - III_Bog_N3_3 | ecosystem: Environmental > Terrestrial > Soil > Wetlands > Peat | place: Sweden: Abisko...
ACCTGAAACCAGCCCTGGGCCCTGTGACAAAAGGGGGCCGAAAACCCGGCTACTCAACCCAACAAAACAATAGGCCGGATCTCAACGATCCGGCCGTGTCAAAGGGTGTGGGTTTAGGCAAGCTGAAACAGTCGATGAGCCAGAGTGGAATCGCGATGCTCGGGTTGATCGTGGAGGATATACCAATCTCCCGATGAATGGGGAAAGGCTATACCGCCAGATCTCGCTCTTCCGGGAGGTATTCTCCTCGATCGGTCTCAGATGAATACAAGCCGGAATACAGAAATCTGGCTGCTATCCCAACCTGCTGAACTTAACCGGGAGCTTGTCGAAGTCCACAGTGCCGAGGCCGCGGGCGGCAGCCATCTGGAGATAAGGGAGGTGGTCGGAGTCCAAGTTCCACCACGCTTTGGCTACGTAGGCATCGAGGGCTACGGGATCGGTGCCGGCGACCATCGTTTTCTTCAGCGCTACGTCTTCAAGATTGCCTCCAGTGGGGCCGTTGCGAAGGAGAATGCGATATCCGTCAAGCAGAGTGACCGTGGGAAGCATGAAGTTGGCCAGATCGGCCAGACTTTGGTGGATCTGCTGATGGAGACGGTTGCGCTGGCCGCCGAGGATGCCGTACCAGTTCTTCATGCCAAGAGTGACGCCGACCAGGCCGTGGTGCTTGGCGATAGGGAGATTGATGATCTTGTCGGCTTCAAGGAATGGCGTGAAGACGGGCCAGCTTTTCAAGACGACACCGCCAAGTTCGACTTCGCGGTAGAGCTCGGGATCGGGAAGGATGACTTCCGCTCCCTCCGCGCGCGCAGCGGCCTGGATACCGGAGCGCTGAAAGCAGCGGCGCGGTTCGTTGCAACTGACGTCGGTGACGATGACGCGTTTGGCGCCGGCCTGCCAGCATTGGCGGACGACCTCGGCCACTACTTCAGGATTGGTGTTGGCGGCCTGCTCCGGAGTGCGGTCCCACGCGATGTTGGGCTTGAGAACGACTACATCCTGGCGACTGATGAAGCGGCGGATGCCGCCCAGGTCAGCGAGTGCGCGCTGGACCAGAGCGCTCGGTTCACCGGCCTGCGCCACTGGGTTCTTGTCGGTTGGGTAATAGGCGACCGTCAGGTGGGGCAGTTGAGAGCCTTCCACGTCTTGATCGGACTTCACGCGATGGTCGCGGCGGGCTTGCTCAGCGCGTGCTGGGGCCGGGCGGAAGCTGTGCTCGCTTAGCCAGAGAGCCGCGCCCGATGCTCCAGCAGCCACACCTCCGACGCGGAGCAATTGGAGCATGGCCTCGCGACGGGTAAGGGTGGGCGCCTTGGCTTGTTCCGGATCTGTCTTCCGATCGTTTTCCCCGATCATCGTCATCCTCCCGATCAGACTTCTATCAAATGAATGCGCTGGGGATCGTTGACGCCGAGCATGTGATCTGCATCGGCGGCAGTGGCGATGTAACGCGGCGGACGGTTCGCAGCTTCCAGCGTGGGCAAGCCAGTCTCGGCGCGCCTGGCTTCGATCGTCTTCCACGCGGTGCGATCGACGGCGACGCGGTCTTCTCCGACGATGAGGGAGTTCGGATACCAGAGGTGCTCGGGGTGGAAGCCAGGTCCGCCCTGGCAGACCGACGACATGGCATCGCCGATGGTGAAGCGGACTTTGTCACGCACCGCGGGGATGCGGTTCAGATCGGCCACCCCCGGGTTGCAGCCGTTCGCGTGGAGTTCGTTCGGCCGCTGGACGACGCCATACATGTTCTTCATGGAGAAAGTGACGCCAGCCATCTCGTGGTCCTTGAGAATAGGGAGCCCGATGACCATGTCGCACTCGCGTGTGAGAATCTTCGAGAGCTTGACTTTGACCGCGGAGCCGAAGGATACCGGTTCGTCTTCGTATCCGCTGACATCGGAGCCAAAGACGCGAACTCGGCTGGGGTCGGTGCTGATGGTAAGGCCGCATGCCTCAATATCGCGCGCGTTGCGGTCCCATACGATGATGTTGCCGGGCTTGACGCCTGCCTGCTGGAGACGTTCGCAGATGGCCAGTACCAGCGTCGAATGGGTGGAGATTCCCTTGCCGCCCAGGCCATTGACTTTAAGGCCAATCACCTTGCCTACCGGCACAATGTGCTTCCAGGCTTCGATCGGGTGGCCGTTTCCGGTATAGGCAGCGATGGCGCGGTCGAGGAGATCAAGGACGCGCTTTTCGTCCGGCTGGCCAGTGGAGCTTCCGGCCGCTCCATGGAGTCCCGGGTCTTTGGCGACCACGACTCTGGGCCTGGCGGTCTCCGCGTGGTTGTCCAGCATTTCAGCAAGCCCAAGCTTGCTCTGCGAACCCATCAGCACGGCTCCGGCGGCCGCGGTCTTCAGGAAATCCCGGCGGTTTTTCATGGCAATCCTCGTTTCTTGCGCCCGACATACAGGCCGGTTTGATTTAAAGTTTTGCTTCCACGCCGTGCGCCAACGCCAGCAATGCCTGCGGCGTGTTGGGTGTGGATTCATAGGCAACGATGCGGACCAGATAGGGGCCTTTGCGGAAGATGACGCTCTGCGCGTATTGAACCCCGGCATCGCCGAGTTGGATGGCTTTTGCTTCCCTGGTCTGATTGGTGGAAAGAATTTTGTTTGCGCTTGCCGCATCGCCCATGGTGTAGACGTCGACCACTGCTTCCAACTGGCCTTGATATTTGTAGTCGGAGGTCGAGGTGGTAACGACGCCGGCGGAGATGTACTGCTCAGCGTCGCCGTCGATGTACTGCCAGAGGTCCTTGGCCGCGAAGATGCGCGTGTCACTCGTCTTCTGCCATCCTGAAACTGTATCCGACGGGGGGAATGGGTCGACTTTGGACTTCTTGCATCCTGTTGCGGATGCGAAGATCATGACCATGGCTACGACAGCGCAGATGAAACTCTTTGAGCAATTTCTCGGACGATAGAACACGGGGTGCTCTCCTTTATTTTCGGTTGAGCAGAATCTGGCTGCTGGGTGACCGGCTTTCGCCGATGCTGGTGACGTAGACGGCAGGGTGTTCCTGGAGCGGGCAGGCGTATTCGCAGGCGCCGCATCCCACGCAGCGGCTGGGATCGATGCGCGGCTGTTTGAGGGTCTTGATGTTTCCGGCCGAATCGACGACCTGCGCTTCCTGCACGTAGATGGCCTTGGGCGAGACAGGGCACCACTCTTCGCAGACGATGCAATCGGTGGCCATGGCCCAGGGCAGACAACGGCCGCGGTCATAGGACGCTGTGCCCAGACGCACAGGTTGGTTCTGCTGGCCAACGCCGACCACCCAGCCCTTCTCCCTGGGCGTAATCTGCCAGATGGCTCCGGTGGGGCAAACCTCGGAACAGAGCACGCAACTGGGCTCGCAATAGCCGACGCGCGGCACCAGAGTGGGAGACCAGAGGCCTTCGAGACCGGCCTCGTCGAAGCTGGGATGGAGCGCGGTGTTGGGGCAAACCTTCATGCACTCGCCGCAGCGGATGCACCGGGAGAGGAAGTCGGATTCGTCGAGCGAGCCGGGAGGGCGGATGAGGCGTTCATGACGGCTTTTGCCCAGGCCGGTGTTGGCGCGCATGAGGGGCACGATGGCCACTCCGGCAGCAAGACCGGTGAGGGTGCGCCGGCGGCCCAGATCAGGCGTGGCGACTTCTTTTTCATTCCGAAAGAAGCGGAACTGCAGGCTGTCGTGAGGGCAGGAGCCGACGCAGTTCATGCACATGAGGCACTCCGCCTTGCGCCAGGGCACGCCGCCGATCGGATCGTCGCCGCCCTGGCAACTGAGCAGGCAGCGGTTGCATTTGTCGCAGGCGGCGGGATCCTTGTGCAGACCAAGAACCGACCAGCGGGACACCGCGCCGAGGAGCGCACCTAGGGGACAGAGGCCGCGGCACCAAAGACGGGTGATGCGGAGGCTGGCCAGAAGAATGGCAAGGAAGAGCACGCCGAGGATGAGGCCTTGGGCGAAGTGGGGCTGGCGCAGATCGAGGACAGTGTATTGGAGGACCGTGTGGAGCGTTTCGCCGGTGGCTTTAATGGCTGCGATGTGGCTGTGCTCAAGCGGCGAAAGCACGGCGCGGACAGCGAAGTTGAATGCCGGAAGAAGCGACAGGCCGATGGAGCGGACAAGTAAGCTGAAAGGATCGAGCCAGCCGATGGCCGCAGAGCCAAAGCAAGCGGCGACGAGACCGGCAATGAGAACGACATATTTGGCTGTTTGCCACCTCTTATAGCGATTGGAATCAATGCGCTGTTTGCCTCGTTTGGCCTCGGACGGCAAGCTGCCGATGAAGTGTTGCAGCGTGCCCATAGGGCAGATCCAACCGCAGAAAAAGCGGCCGAGAAAGAGCGTAGGGATTAGAATTACAAGACTCAGAAGCAGCCCCCGATACAGTCCATGGCCGGCGAGGGCGTTGGTGAGAGCGACGAGCGGATCGAGTTCGAAAAACAGCCGGACCGGGGCGCGGAGGTGTATATCTCCGGTTGCGCCGGGGGCGGGGCGCAACGAAGTGAAGATCAGCAGCGATAGGAACAGAAGCAGAAAGAAGATCTGCGAGATCCTGCGCAAAAGCGGTAACTTGGAACGCACCAGGAGATTCCTCCACACTCTGCGCGAAAGCGTTAGCCATCCATAATGAATGATTGGCTTACATGGCAGAGGAGGGCGGTGACCTTCATCACCGATTGGGCAGGTCTGCCGGGTGCGAGCCGAGATCGTCTTACCCGTGAAGAGCCGCCAGCAATCTCTGAAATCATCGCGGAGTGACCACGCTGGCAAGTTGCCTTGGAAACGTGCATTGGGCGGTTAACCTCAATCGAAGACCAGGCGCATTCAGATCGGCGGACACTTTCCGACTTCTCGCGACCGATCCAGGCATAACGGCCGTAAGAGGCTTCTGCCAAATCACTTATCCTTCTTCCGATGGGCAATGCGCCGCCTCGCCGCCTTCAGGCAGTCTGCCGATTTTCATACGAGGACGGCAGGTTTCAAAGAATACATGTGTTCTGACGGCATTCTCCGGCTGGTTCAAGTACTTGATGCTCAAGAGAGAGTGAAGCGGACGTTGTGTCATGTATAGTGATGGGTTCTCCATAATTCATGCTTACAGCGGAGTCTTACATGAGAGTTTTCGGCCGTGTTGGTTGGTCGCTGTTGCTGCATGCACTTTTCCTTGGCTGTTTCACACGGGGCGTAGCGCAGTCTGTTACAGCAAAGTTACCGCTGGTCTTTGAACCGAATCGAGGCCAGGTTTCAGCGGACGTTCGCTATGTGCTGCGACAGGGTGCCCTTGAGGGCGAGTTTCAGAGGGACGGCGTTCGACTGAGACTCCTTTCCGGCAAGAAAAATGACTCGCAGGTGAGTCTGCGGCTGGTGGACGCGCGGAAGGATGTGGCGATATCCGGCGACGGCGAGCTCGAAGGACACACCAACTATCTATTAGGCAGCGATCCGGCTCACTGGCTGCGCGGGTTGCCCAATTATTCGGAGGTGCGTTATAGCCAGATTTATCCCGGAACGGATCTGGTGTTTTACGGCAATGGCGGGGTTTTGGAACATGATTTTGAGCTACAGCCTGGGGCCGACCCCGCGCGCATCGCCTTTCAACTGGACGAAGCACAGAGTGTGACACTGGAGGACGATGGCAATCTGCGGATCGGACTGGCGAACGGAGCCATCCTCTTCAAACGGCCCGTCGCGTACCAGATGGCGGCGGGCGTGCGGCGCAATGTGGATGCCGCATTTACGGTGGATCGCAACGGTACGGTTCGCTTCCGGCTGGGCAACTACAATCGGACAGCAAAGCTGGTCATTGATCCTGTACTCACCTTCTCCACTTACCTTTCCTCGCTGGCTCCCGACGCGAATCTGATTGCAACCGATGGCGCCGGCAACAACTATGTATCCGGATACGCCACTCTCGGATTCCCGGTTACGTCCGGTGCGTTTGCAGGATGCGCAAACTGCACGGTAGATTCTGCCGTAACCTTCATCAGCAAGCTGAGCGCCGACGGAACAAGTCTCATTTACTCAACCGTGCTCGGTGGGAACAGCTTCGCGCAGCCTACCGGCATTGCCGTGGATGGAAGCGGAGATGCGCTTGTGTCCGGCTGGACGGGCGCAAGCGACTTTCCAACCAAAAACGGGCAGCAGATTGCCACACAAAACAACAACTATGTAGGCTTTCTGGTTTCGCTTTCGCCCGATGGTTCCTCTCTCAATTACGGAACACTGCTGGGAAGCAGCCCGTCAGCCAGCCAAAGCGCCATGACCTACGCGACGGCTGTGGCTCTCGACTCCTCAGGGAATTCGTACGTGACCGGAGATACAGGTAACGGATTCTTCACCACGGCGGGCGCGTTGAACCAGGGGAGCGGGGGTGACTTCGGCAACGAGTTCAATGTTTATTTGGCAAAGTTCAGCCCTACCGGCACTTTGATCTACAGTGCGGTTCTCGGCGCGGCCGATCCGCAAAATGGCGGTGGCGGCCCGATCGGAGCGTCTGCCATTGCTGTCGATGCTGCCGGGGATGCGTTCGTTGCCGGCCAGGCGGGGATCCTGTGGCCCGTTTCCAGCAACGCCTATCTAACCCAGATTGCCGGGGCAATGCCTTATGCGGACCCGTTCGTTACCGAGGTTTCTCCCGATGCGAAAAGCCTTGTCTATTCGACATTTCTTGATTATGCGTATGTCGTAACCGGCATCGCGGTCGTGTCCAGTGGAGATGTGTTTGTCACCGGCGACGGTGTCGGCGCAAGCTACCCGACAACGCCAAATGCCTATCAACAAAACTCTGGCGGCGGCAGCGCATTCCTTACCGAACTCAACTCCACCGGATCCGGCCTGGCATACTCCACAGTGATCGGCGATTCATCGTACAAGATCAATGGGCTGGCTCTGGATACGAATGGCGATATCTGGCTCGCAGGACAGACATCAAATCCGCAGTTTCCGCTGGTTGCTCCTATTCAAGCTACGTTTCCGGCAGCGAACGGTTTTCCCGGAGTTGCTTCCGTTGTGAGTCAGTTCGATCCCACCGGTGAGACCCTCAAGTTCTCGACCTTCCTGGGCGGGAGTGCACAGGGATATGCCAGCAGTGTGGCAATCGATGCCAACCACAAAGTGCATGTTTCCGGCGCTGCACAGTACGGAATGTATACAACGCCAGGAGTCTACGCCGGATCGGTCCCAGCGCCTGGCTCAGGGTATAGTGAGGCAACGTATGCCTATGTCTCACTAATCGACCCCTCAACCTCCACCGGCACATTGTGTTTCGGGGGATACGCCGCTTCAGGACTTTCGTTTGGCTTCCTTCCGCCGGGAAGCACGGCGTCGCAGACCGTCCAAGTAACGAATTGCGGCAGTGCGACACTCGTCATCGCCTCGATTGCTTCGAACAATGCGGCATTCACTGTACCGTCTGCTGACAATAGTTGCACGGGATCGATCGCCATCGGCAGTTCATGCTCGGTCAGCGTGGGGTTTACGCCTACGGCGGTACAAACGTACACAGGACAGCTAACCTTTACTTCCAATGCATCGATTGCCACTACCTCGATACCGATCAGTGGCAGTGGCGGAGAACCGGTTGCGGGGTTCGGACCACGGGGGGTTACGCAAACGCTCGTTTTTTCGCCACTGCTGGTGGGGCAGACCAGCGCGGCGCAGTATATCGCGCTCTATAACAATGGCACGGTTCCTCTCACCATCAATCAGACAACAGTCACAACCGATTTTGCGCTGGCCCCAGGAGGTACCTGCCCGGGTTCGCTCCCCGCTTACGCATCCTGCTTGATTTCCGTCGTCTTCGCGCCTACGACGGCTGGAACGTTTAACGGAACGCTCTCGGTGTCAAGCAACGATCCTGTGCATCCGACGATCAGCACGTCAATTACCGGTACTGCCTTTACCTCCTATCCGATCGCCACGATTACAGCGCTGCTTAATCCCTCGTATCCGATCAACAGCGGGACGGCGCCAATCACGATGAGCATCTTCGGAAGCAATTTCTTTGCCGGCTCGGTTGTGTACGTGAATGGCGTTGCGCAGACTACAAATTACCAGAGCGGGTCATTTCTCACTGCCAGCTTCAGCCCATCGATACTGAACGCGGTGGGTACGATTCCCGTGACGGTGGTCAATCCAGCGCCAGGCGGGGGTAGCAGTGCTTCCTACCCGCTGACTGCCTACCTCTCGATTCCGCTGACGGCGAGCGCACTGACGGTGGATCCGGTCGGCGGCCTGCTCTACGCCGCCATCCCCTCCAGTGCATCGCAAAGTCCCAATACAGTCATTCCCATCAATCCGTCCAGCGGCGCCACGATGACGCCGATTGCGGTGGGCAACAACCCGCAAAAGCTGGCCATCTCCGACGACGGCAGCGAACTTTATGTAGCCTCGACCGGCGTATTGCAGCGATTTAACCTGAAAACGCTGGCATTGGAGAAAACCTTTAGTCTGCCGGTGGATCCCGAGTGGGGCCAGACCTACGCGGAGGAGATGCATGTGGTTCCCGGCTCGCCGCATTCGATTGTTGTCGAGCTCTTTGCAAGTGTCGACCCGGCCGAAGATGGGGCTGCGTTGTATAACGATACCGGCCTGGTGAATTGGATTCCCGGCCAAAGCCTTGTGAACGGCGGCAACAGCATCTTCTGGATGGACAGCTTCACCTTCACCTCGTCTTCAATGATCTATGGATTGCCCGAACCTCAGCTTGGCACCTTCTTTCTCGAGGTCCCGGTCAGTCCTTCCGGACTTTCGTATAACGGCACAAGCGCCGGAGAAACAAATGTGCCAACCAGCTCGATTGTTCGCTCCGATGGAACGCTGCTCTATACGAACTCCGGCGAAGTTTGGAATCCCTCTGCGATGACGTTGCTTGGAACTTATCTCGAGTCCAACGGGAGTCAAATCTTTTACGCTCCCAGTGTTATCCCTGAAACCGCCAACAGCCACACATATTTCCTCGACGCCTATGCACAATACTCCCAATATGAGGCGGTCAATATCGACGTCTACGATCAATCGAGCTACGCTCTGCTCGGAACCGTTCCATTTACGAGCATCTACCCGCCGGATGTGAGCGACCTGGTACGCTGGGGCAGCAACGGGTTTGCTTTCCGGTGTGTTGATACCCAGTCCAGCGCCAATCAAATCGTAATCCTCACCAGCAATCTGATTGGGTCAAGCACTGGCGCACCGATTCCGATACTTTCGTCAGTGACACCCACAAAGGTTTACGCCGGTGGACCGGCGTTCAGCATACAACTGACCGGCAGCGGCTTCACCGCCGCCTCGACAGTGCAGGTCAACGGGAATTCGCGAACAACCATTTATGTCGGCAGTACTTCACTCACCGCTCAGGTGCTGGCTTCCGACATCGCGAACGTTGGCCAGCTCAATGTGCAAGTGACGACGCCAGCGCCCGGTGGCGGAACCTCGAACTATGCGACAGTATCGATCGATCCTCCGCAGCAAATAACACCGACTGTTACTGTGGCGCTATCTTCATCGAGCATTACCACGGCGCAGGTACTGACCGTGACCGTTGCTGTGGGCGGTGGAAGCGGCAATTCGGCGCCTACCGGCTCAGTAACGCTGATCGGCGGCGGCTACACCTCGGCAGCAACGCCGCTGACGAGCGGAAGCGCAACGATCAGCGTCCCCGCAGGCTCACTGACCACTGGGTCGGACACGCTTACAGTCACGTACACGCCGGATTCAGCCAGTTCCGCAACTTACATCGGCGCGAGCGGATCCAACTCAGTGACCGTTACGACTGCGGTGAGTCAGAACTTCGCAATCAGCGGCACAGCGATCTCTGTCGCGCCCGGCTCAACCACCGGCAACATTTCAACCATCAGCGTAACGCCTAGCGGAGGGTTTACCGGCAGTGTGACTTTGAGCGCGGCTCTGACGGCGAGCCCGGCCGGAGCTGCGAATTTGCCTACCTTTAGCTTCGGTGCAACGACGCCGGTGAGTGTTACCGGCACCGATGCTGGATCCGCCACACTCACAGTCTCCACCACGCAGGCCGCCACTGGAGGTTGTTCCGCGGCGAATCTTGATGGACGTGGATTTCCCTGGTCCCCAGTGGGAGGGGTTGCACTGGCCTGCGTCTTCGTTCTTGGCATTGGAAAGCGCAGCCGGAAATGGCGGACAACGCTCGGTATGGTGGCGATTCTGGGCGCACTTGCCGGAGTTGTGTCAGCCTGCGGGGCAACTAGCGGAGGGTGCAATACGACCGCGGGCTCCCCCGGCACGACGGCCGGAAACTACACCATCACCGTAACCGGCAGCTCGGGTACGATCACGCAATCGGGAACGGTCACCCTCACGGTTCAGTAGATCGAGTCGAGTCTAGGCCACGCATTGTTTTCGGGCAGTGGCTCAAATCTGCAAGCAGCGGGATGCTTCGAGCTCTACTTGCATTCAGCGACTTCTCCCTTAACTTCGCTCTCGTTGGATCGTCGGCAAGCCGAAAGTTACTTTGTGTTTAAATGCTCCCGTGAAAAATCTTCTTCAGACCACCCACCAGCACTGTCCCACAACCCACACCTTTTGATACGGCCGGATCGTTGAGATCCGGCCCTTTTTTGTTGGGTTTAGCAGGCGCGTTTTCGGACCCCTGTTGTAACGGGGCCCAGCGGCTGGTTTCAGTCTGTTTTATGGAGTACCTGGGCCTCGACCTGGGCCGGATGCTTCTTAAGCACGCGCTTCACGGTGGCCGTTGAGATGCGATGGCCCTTGGCGATCTGGAGGATGCTCTGGCCCTGGCTGCGGTCTTGTTGGAATCCGGTATGGTCCAGTACCAGGGGATTACGGCCGATGTGCTGACCTTCGAGGCGGGCGCGCCGCATGCCGGCGCGCACCCGTTCGATGATCAGATTGCGTTCGAGTTCAGCGACGGCGCCGACGATGATGTTTCCGCCGCTGGCGAAGGTTCGATGCGAGAAGCTGGGCAACGTATTCCGTAATAAACGGGTCCTGGGGCTTTCACTGGTTCAGAACAGGCTCATTGGGCCGGTGCTTATGTTCGTCCTCGCGATTGTGTTCCTGCGCGGCGAACCGGCGTACAGGCGCGGACTCATCTTGATCGGAATCGCTCGCTGCATCGCGATGGTTCTGGTAGGGAATGAACTGGCTGATGGCGATACGGACTACGCTGCCGGACTAGTGGCCCTCAACAGCGTCTTTCAGGTGCTCTTCTACAGCCTCTATGCGTGGGCCTTCATTACAGTCCTTCCCAAGTGGTTTGGCCTCGAAGGCAGTGTGGTCGAAGTGGGCATTGCCCAGATTGCCAAGAGCGTCGGTATCTACCTCGGTATCCCATTCGTTTCCGGGGTGGTTACGCGCTTCACCCTCATTCGGATCAAAGGTGAGCCGTGGTATCGTACGCGCTTTATTCCGCGGATCAGTCCGCTAACGTTGGTGGCTCTGTTCTTCACAATCCTTGTGATGTTCTCGCTCAAGGGCGACCTGAACGTGCGGCTGCCCCTCGAGGCGCTTCGAATTGCGCTTCCACTGCTTATCTACTTTCTCATCATGTTCATGGTTAGCTTCTGGATGGGCAAGCGGCTTGGGGCAAACTACGCACAATCTGCCACTCTGTCGTTCACCGAGGCCGGCAACAACTTCGAGCCGGCGATCGCCGTGGCAGTCGCCGTTTTCGGCCTGAACTCACGCGAGGCGTTCGTCGGTGTCGTCGGGCCGCTCATTGAGGTACCGGCACTCATCGGATTGGTCAACGTCGCTTTTTGGATGCGGAGGCGACACTTCACTACCGACAGCCGAGACTTCAGAGTGCATCCGGTTGAGGACACGGCGTAGAGGGATTGCTGTTTGACGACTCTCCTCGCGGCATAGGAAACCGGGTCATTTGATTTCTGTTTCACTGACCCGATCAGGATCGAGTCGATGATCTTCTCCGTGCCATCATCAGCTCGCCTGAAGGTGTGTAACCGCCATCGAACAAAGCGAACAAAGAGTCGCCGACTTGCTTGCGGTGCGCGGCGGAGGAGTGGAGCGCCTGAGTGTCGTGCGCATGGACGCCGAGCACCTGACATTTGCTCCTCAGTCCTTTGACGGCGTAACCATGCTGGAGATTCTTGAGCACCTGCCGCGTCCAGGGCTTGGCCTGCGCAGTGCGTTGTCGGTTGCGCGACGCTTTGTCATCGTAAGTGTGCCGTCGGTACCGGATGACAACCCGGAGCATTTGCATCTCTTCAGCGTGGAACTGCTACGCCAGATGGCGGCCAATGCCGGGTGCAGCCGGGTAACATTTGAGCATGTGCTGAACCACCGGATCATGCTGTGCCAGACGACATGAGAGAGATTGTCAAATTCCCGCGAACACCGCATTTGGAAGGCTCACGCACGCAGCGTGGAGACGAAGATGTGGCCGTCGTGTCCCCTCTCGACCTGCGCGGGCAGTACCTGGTGGTTGAAGAAAAGCTGGACGGCGCCAATAGCGCCATCAGTTTCGATGAAGATGGCACACTGATCCTGCAAAGCCGTGGCCATGTCTTGTCGGGCGGTCCACGAGAACGTCAATTCGATCTCTTCAAACGCTGGGCCAATCACCATCGCACAGCACTCTGGAGTCTCCTTGGCCCCCGCTTCATCATGTATGGCGAATGGCTCTATGCGCGGCACACGATCCCCTACGATTTGTTGCCGCACTTTTTCCTGGAGTTCGATCTGCTCGATCGCGGTTCTGGTGACTTTCTCAGCACGGAACGTCGCAGGAAAGTTTTGGCGGGTGGTCCGGTAGTCTCTGTATCTGTTCTTGCCAGTGGGGTGCTCGGCAAGTTTGAATCGCTGATTGGGCTGTCGCAATGCGCCTCAAATGAGTTGATGGAGGGCCTTTACATCAAGTGGGAGGAAGATGGCAAAGTCCTCGGGCGCTATAAATACGTCCGAAGCGGTTTCCTGCAGGCGGTTGAAGAGGAAGGGATGCACTGGATGGACCGGCCGATTGAACCCAACCAGCTTCGACCGGATGTCGATCTTTTTGGCAGTTGAGTGGTACAGATGGTTGCCAGTGTGTCTACCTTGGATAACCTCGGGAGCGAGCCATGAATTCAATTTCGCGATGGTGCCCGTCTGCTCCCGAATGGCGCGTGGATTGGCCTGCTCTCGATCGAGAGTTCGAGTGGATTCGAGCAATGCGCGGCTGTGCGCAGGATGCGGTCTTCCACGCGGAGGGTGATGTCTGGATCCATACGCGCATGGTCTGTGAGGCGATGGCCGCGCTGCCTGTCTGGCGCGCGCTCCCGGAAGGAGATCGCCAGGTGGTCTTCGCCGCCGCGGTTCTGCATGACCAGGCGAAGCCATCTTGCACGCGCGAAGAGAATGGTCGCATCACGAGCCGAGGCCATTCGGTTCGAGGGGCCATCGACGCACGCCGCATCCTTTGGGAGATGAATACTGGCTTTCCATCCCGAGAACAGATCTGCGCTCTGGTGCGCCATCACCAGGCGCCTTTCCACCTGATTGATCGCGACGACGCGCAGCGCCAGGTCTTCCTCATCAGCCAGACAGCGCGATGCGACCTCCTGGCTCTCCTGGCCAGGGCTGACATTCTTGGCCGGCAATGTGGAGATCGGGAAGAACTGCTCAACAAAGTCAGCCTTTTTGAGGAATTCTGCCGCGAACTGAATTGCTTCGACCAGCCGCGCAAATTCGCCTCCCCGCACAGCCGGTTCGAGTACTTCCGAGCAGAACACCGCGACCCAGGTTATTTGGCGCACGAAGACTTTCGATGTGAGGTGGCAATGATGTCCGGTCTGCCTGGAGCGGGCAAGGATACCTGGATACGAAGTCGACTTCCGGAATGCCCGGTCATTAGCCTGGATGCTATTCGCGAAGAACTGGATGAACCACCAACAGGGAATCAAGGCAAGGTCATACACCAGGCCCGCGAGCGTGCGCGGGAGGTTTTGCGAGCGCGGCAAGATTTCGTCTGGAATGCTACGAATTTGAGCCGTGAGATTCGCGGCCAGCTCGTCAATTTGTTCACCGACTATCACGCGCGCGTACGCATCATCTATGTGGAAGCTTCCGTGTCAAAACTGCATCGCCAGAATAGGGACCGGACCGAAGCAGTGCCGGGGGCTGCGATCTCAAGAATGATGGATCGTTGGGAAGTGCCAACGGTGATCGAGGCTGATGCAGTGGAGTGGTGGATCGACGGGGAGCAGTCGGTAACCAATACGCATCAGGTGCGATAGATTCAAGGTGCCAAAGATGAACAGGGAATTCGAAACACGGGGCTACGCAGCACGGACGAGCTCCGCATCACGTATGTGCCCTTCGAATCGTGATAGGTTTCTTCACTTGTGTTTTGCGGCAATTCGCTTCGCTTGGTCGATGACTTGTTGTTCGTTTTGGAGCGTAAGCGTCCTCCGACCGCAATTGGCGCGATAGACAACAAGATTGTCGT
>Ga0302279_10005334_pt1 | contig 14431 bp, 10 predicted proteins | sample III_Bog_N3_3_FD_194541 | JGI IMG/M metagenome (GOLD analysis project Ga0302279, IMG submission 194541) | Peat permafrost microbial communities from Stordalen Mire near Abisko, Sweden - III_Bog_N3_3 | ecosystem: Environmental > Terrestrial > Soil > Wetlands > Peat | place: Sweden: Abisko...
AGCAAAGCCGCCGGCAGGAGGTTCCGGCGGCTTTGCTGGTCGCCCGCGGTTATAGCTGTTCTCCAATTGCTGTACACCGAAAGCACGATGATCAGTGGCTTTTTCCTTAGAAAAAGCCACCTTGCACGGAACTAGGGCCTGTTCACACTACCAGGCCCTGAATAGAGCACATGAATGGGAGAACTGCTCTAGCGGATGCGAATGACGGTGCGAATCTGAAAGTTGCTGGTATTCGCCAGCACGTAGGAGCCATCCACCATGCGCCACTCATACCCTGGCGGCGGCGCGGCCAGCTTGTACTGCCGGTAGTCGACGCGTTCGGCCCGATCCCAGTCTTCGTGCCGCAGGTGGCCGCCTCGCCTCCAGTCCTTGTGCTCGACATAGGCGTGGTTGTCGTGATGGTCCTGGGCGAGCGCGACGCCACCGGAAAGAGTGGCGGAAAGAATCGCCAGCGCTAAGACAGAGTGAAGTTTTTTCATGTGTGCACCTCGACCCCATAAGATGCGTGCTTAATCGGCCCTGTTGGTTCGCAGGTCCACGGCGCGGCGTTGGGCACAGGTTTGCATCCCCCTCAACCCCTTGTCTGCAAATTGGTTATGGCTCGGCGCGGGTTCTCCATTTTTTCGCCAGCGCCTTGTCAGCCAGCGCCTTCATGTACACGCCGCCCACCACTGAGCGCGCCTGGAAGCCGATCTGCCTGCCGTTCCTGGTGTCGTACCAGTCGGTCAAGGGAACCCGCGTCGGCCCCTCGCTGATCCAGCGGCCGCTGCGGTCAAGGATCTGGTTATAAACCTCCACCTGGGCCGGCTTCGATGTATCGGCCAGCGTGGCCGTCCACACGCTCCAGTCCAGCTTGGTGTAGTCGGCGCGGTTGTCCAGCGGCAGACCAAATTGATTGAGATGCTGCACGTAATACGCCAGCTCCGTCTCCCGTATCTGCGCCGGAAACAGCTTGAAGTCCAGAATCTGGTCCCACACCAGGTTGTACTTCTGGCTCCACGTGCCGGGCTTGTCGAAGGCCAGCTTGTAGTGGTCGCCATCGAGGGCCATGGTCTGCCACTTGCCGGCCATTTCCCTGGCCATCCGCGCGTACTCCGCAGCCACATCCGGCTTGCCCACGCCCCGGGCCAGCTCGGCATAGGCCGCCAGCGCCTCAATGGCCTTGATCGACAGATTCGCGTTATGCGCAAGGTGCCCGGCAAAATCATCCGTGGAGAGCTGGTTGGCCGGGTCCAGGCCTTCGGCCTTCAGGTACTCGGCCCACTGCGTGAACTGCGGCCAATAGGTGCGCGCAAAGTCAAAGTTGCCCAGCTCGCGCTCCATGGCGGCAACCAGAATCAGCAGATTGCCGCTTTCCTCCACCGGCATCTGGTCTTCTTCGGTGCGCTCGCCGCCGCCGTAGACCTGCCCGTCGGCCAAGGGATACGTGCCCAGGTCGTGCGGCGCAAAGGGCCACTTCCAGCGCGGTAGCGCCGCGTACTCGAGCACCGGCTTGAGCTGCGCCTGGAGCAGCGCCGGGTTGAAGAACAGAAAGAATGGCGCGGAGGGATAGAGCACATCCACGGTGGAGATGCAGCCGTTCGAAAAATTCTCCTTGGGAAACAGCAGCGGCGTACCGTCCATGTCGGCCGCGAAGCCGTGTGCGGCCAGCGTCTGCCGATAGGAGAGGACGGCCAGTTGCGCATAGGCTTTGCCGCCGGTCTTTTCCAGATCGGCCGTCAGTTCCCTGTCGAAGCTCTGGCCGCGCTGCTCGAGCGCCGGATACTCACGCTCCGCCGTGGCCAGCATCTGCTCCACGGTCATGCCGTTGCGCTGCCAGTAGGGGCGCAGCTTGCGGCCCAGGTACTCGATCGCGTAGCCCTCGGTGTACGAGAACAACACGTGCCGGCTGGTTGGTTGTGTGCCGATTTTGCCGAAGGGCAGCGCAACAGCCAACTCTGCTGCGCCCTCGCGCGGCATCAGCGGCATGTCCATGTCGTCGGCCTCGGGCAGAGCGCCGGAGTTCACAAAGCTCTCCATCGCCTCGGCGGAGAGCGCCGTCTGCGCACCTTCGCCATCGGGCACCGCCAGGTGGAAGTAGCCCCAATCGATGCGCAGGTCATCGCCGGGCCTGTTCAGCACGCGCTGGTCGCGCGAGCCGGCGTTGAGCACGGTGAGGCCCGCTGCACGCGACCGGCTCCAGGTCACCGCCTCATCCGCGCTATCGACGGCGATGATCGGGTCGACATCGATGAGCACGGTGAGGTCATGCGCGCCATCGCCGCTCGCGCTCACCGTCAAGTACGTCACCGGCCGCGACAGCACGTCCAGGTCCTTGGGAAACGCAGGCGTAAAGAAGCTGACCGTCAAGCTCACTCCGCCGGCCTGAAACGTGTAGACAGTATGGGTCGGCGTGACCGCAAGCGAGGCCTGCTCCATGGGCGGAACGTTGTGCGGATTGTCGCCCATGAAGCGCCAGGTCTTGCCGTCGATGCGCGCCAGGCCGTAGATGGGCTGCTCGTGCCCGGTCCAGTGGCGGGTGTTCTGGTCGGTGAGCTTGTCAGCCATTGACCAGACGCTGAAGTACGGGTTGTGCGCGATCAGCGGCACCGCCGGCGGACGCTCTTGCGCGCCTGTAGCGACGACCGCCACGGTGAGCAAGGTTGCAGCCAGCAAAGCAGAAAAGCCGCGCGCACAAAGAGTAACTGAAGACGTTTTCAAGATTCGCACACTCGCAGCAGATGGATTTCGGAGGGCCAGGAAATGCTAAGCCGTCGCCGAAGCCATTTTCTCACCTGCCGGTGCGGGCGCGAGCGGAAGCGTGAAGTGAAACTGCGCCCCTGAGCCCAGCTCGCTCTCCACCCACACCCTGCCCCCGTGCGCCTGCACAATGTGCTTCACGATCGCCAGGCCCAGCCCGGTGCCGCCCGAGTCGCGCGAGCGGGCCTTGTCCACCCGGTAGAAGCGCTCGAAGATGCGGTCCAGATGTTCCGAGGCGATGCCCGGCCCAAAGTCCTGGACCAGGAACTCGACGCCACCCTCGACCGCCTGCGCGCCCACGCGGATGCGCCTCCCGCTCCTGGCGTACTTGAGCGAGTTCTCAATCAGGTTGCCGAACACCTGGTTCATGGCGTCGGCGTCGGCAAGCACCAGCGCGTCCGGCGCGCCGGTCGACTCAAGCTCCACATCGGAGTCCACCACGATGCCGCCCAGCGAATCGATCGCATCCCGCACCAGCGCCGAGGCCCGCATCGGCTGCAGCGCCAGGTGGTAATCCGGACTCTCCACGCTGGCCAGCGCCAGCAGATCTTCAGTGAGCCGGTTCATGCGCGTGGCGTTCTTGTGGATGATGCCGAGAAACTCATTCGTCGTGGCTGCGTTGGGCCGCGGCTCCTCAACCAGCGTTTCTACGTATCCCTGGATCGAGGTCAGCGGCGTGCGCAGCTCGTGGCTCACGTTGGCAATAAACTCACGGCGCGACTTCTCCGCTGCTTCAACGCGGGTCACGTCGTGCAGCACCACCAGCGCCCCGCCGGCAGGCAGCGGCGCCGCATGAATCTCAAAGATGCGCCCCGGCGTCAGTGAGCTCGCGCGGCCGTAGCGCGCCTCGCCGCTCTCGAGAGCGGTGCGCACGCAGCCCAGCACATCCGGGTCGCGCACAAAGTGGATCAGCGGCCGGCCGGCTTGAATCTGCGCGCCGGCAATGCTGTTCAGCGCCATGTTCGACCAGCGCACCAGGCCGTCGGCAGTGATGGCGACCACGCCTTCCTGCATGGAGTCGAGCATGGCGGCCAGCTCCTGGCGCCGGTTCTCGACCTCTTGAAGGTCGTTGGCCTGGCGCTCGGCAGCCGAGTTCAGCGCCGCTTCCATCGGGACGAGCGCATCTTCGCGATCAAGCGGCAACCGCTCCGCCAACTCACCATCAGCCATGCGCCGCGTAAAGCCCGTCACCGTCTTGAGCCGCCTGCCGGCCTTGAGCGCCATCCATGCCGCCGCTGCCACCGCGGCCACCAACGCGATCAGCGCCGAGCCCAGAACCGAAGGCCCCAGCACCCGTATCGCCGCGCCCGCGCTCAGGCCCAGCAGCCTGGGGGCAACGACAGGGATGAACAGCAGCGCCATGGCTGCGGCCTGCACAGCCACCAGAAGAAAGAACGCGCTCAGCAGCTTCGAGAATATTTTTTCCGTCAAAACGAAGCTCCCGTCCGGCTCACTTACCCTGGCTCACTCGCCTTTGGGAAGCTCGAAGCGATAGCCGGCGCCACGCACGGTCTTCAGATAGCGCGGATTCTCCGCATCGACCTCGATCTTCTCACGGATGCGGCGCACGTAAACATCCACCGACCGCGGCGTGACAAAGCGCGCGTCGCCCCACACCGCGTCCAGCAGGTGGTCGCGGCTGAATACCCGGCCCGGGTGCCGCGCCAGGTAATCAAGCAGCCGGAACTCGGTGGCCGTGGTCGTGGTCAGCTCGCCGCGCACCCGCAGTTGCATCGCGTTGGCGTCGATGATCACCTCTTCAAAGCTGATGATCGAGGGCGTGGTGGGCCGCTCGAACCGCCGCAGCACCGCCTTCACACGCGCCACCAGCTCGCGCGTGGCAAAAGGCTTGGTGATGTAGTCGTCTGCGCCCAGCTCCAGGCCCAGCACGCGGTCGTTTTCGCCGGCCCGCGCGGTCAGAAAAATGATTGGAATGGTCGACAACGAAGCGTTGGCACGCAGCCTGCGGCATACATCCAGCCCGTCGCCGCCGGGCACCATGATGTCCAGCAGAAACAAGGCCGGCGGCTGCCGCTCGGCGTCGGGAATCAGGTTGGTCGGGGTAAGAAACAGACGCGTCGAAAATCCGGCCGCTTCAAGATGATGCTGGACAAGCCGCGCAATGTCGGTCTCGTCTTCCAGGAGAAATACAGTTTGGCTCAAACGGTCTGCCCTCGCCCGGCGGCCGTTTGCCACCTGTTGCCTGTGGCCGCTCGGAACTATGAACAGAGTAATGCAGCGGGACGAATAGAATGCAAACGTTGTGTGAATTTGAGGCCGAACCGGCCCACGGCACAACCTCTGCGCCTCCCGCTATGGCTCCAGCTCAGCCGGCCGCCACCGTCAGCCCGAAACCGGGTGACATCCGCTGTCGGCAACCGATTGACAGGAACCAAATTTAGCTTGACTCCATCAAAAGCGCTCTGAAAGACTCTCGTGAGTGCTTTGGGCCCCCCTCCCTACGCGCACTTGAACTCAGCGCATCGCCTCCATCTCCCCGAGTCTTCCATCCACTGGAGTGGATCGCGTCCGCGCATGTTCCGCTGCGCTGAGCCACAAAAAAAATCAGATCGGAGAGTCAATGAAAAAGTACTTTGCAGAACTGGTCGGCACATTCTTCCTCGTGTTCTTCGGCGTCGGCACCGCGGTCATCACCGGCGGCGTTCCCGGCCTGGTGGGTATCGCGGGCATTGCACTGGCATTCGGACTGGGCCTTGTCGCGGCGGCTTATGCCATCGGCCCCATCTCCGGGTGCCACATCAATCCCGCCGTCAGCATCGGCGTATGGGCTGCGGGCCGGCTCAAGACGACTGACCTGATCGGCTACTGGATCGGCCAGTTCATCGGCGCCACGCTCGGCGCGCTGGTTGTCTATCTCATCGCCAGCGGCGCCAGCGGCTACAGCCTGGCCTCCAGCGGCCTGGGACAAAACGGCTTTGGCGCCGGCTACCAGGGCGGCTACAGCCTCACCGCGGCCATCCTGTATGAATTTGTGGCAACGCTGCTGTTTGTCCTGGTCATCCTCGGCTCCACGCAAAAGGCCGCGCCCTCCGGCTTTGCCGGCCTGGTCATCGGACTTACCCTGGTCGCCATCCACCTGCTCGGCATCCACATCACCGGCACCAGCGTCAACCCGGCGCGCAGCTTTGGCCCGGCCGTGTTTGTCGGCGGACAAGCCATCCAGCAGCTGTGGGTCTTCCTGCTCATCCCCACCCTGGGCGGCGCCGCCGCCGGCCTGCTGTTCAAGCTCAAGGCGCTGGCGGCCGACTAGAGCAAAATCACGATAGGTGTACCCTAAGCCACGACTTCAAAGTGTTGATTTCCTTAAGAAACCAACACCTCGCACGCCGCTCAATCGGGCACTGTTATCGTGGTTTTGCTCTAACTCCCCGATCACGCTCCAACAACGGCAAGTCCAATGAGGCGCTCCCCGCGCTTCACTGGACTTGCCGTTTTCGCGCGGCCCAGGCCTACCTGGACTTCGCCCCCGCATGGGTCAAGGTTTACGCTGGATGCAAAGCGATAGCGCGGAACTGTCAATGCGTGGGGGTGGCTTGAGTGGCCTGGATGATCGTTGCGATCGGCGTCGTGGTGGGCATGGTGTCCGGTGTCGTCGGCATCGGCGGCGGCATTCTGTTTATACCGGCGCTGGTCTGGCTGCTCGGCATGAACCAGCACAAAGCGCAGGGAACCTCGCTGGGCGCGCTGCTGGCCCCGGTCGGCATCTTCGCCTTCTACGAGTACTACCGCAAGGGCAATGCCGATATCCGCGTGGCCGCGCTGCTGGCCGCCGGCTTTCTTGTCGGCGCATACTTTGGCGCGGTAGGCGCGCAGCACATTCCCGAGGTCTGGCTGCGCCGCATCTTTGCCATCACGCTCGTTGCCGTCGGCGGGCGCATGTGGTTTTCCAACTGAGCAACCGCGCCGACGCGCCTGAACTCAGCAGGTAGCCACAAAACGCAGCCGCACGTAGTCGGCCACCCAGTTCCCTGCCTCGTCGCGCAACGCCGGCTCGAGCAGCGCGGCCGTCTCCTCCACCACCGTCTCACGAAGCTCCAGCGGCAGGCCCGCCAGCACGCCGCTGCGAAAGGTGCGCAGCCATCCCTTCATCCCGCCCGCGGCCAGCGGCGTGGGACGCGGAATCAGCCCGATCCGCTGCACCTGGAAGCCGTGCCGGTTGAGCCGCTGCGTATACGCCGCGGCGGTGGGATAGTAGTTCACTCCATCTTCGCGGTCCGCAAACCCGTGCCGCGCCAGCACCGCCATCAGCGCCACGCGGATCGCCGCAATGTTGCCCTGGCCGCCCATCTCCGCTGCAAACCGGCCGCCGGGCCGCAGCACGCGACGCACCTCGCGCATCATCGCATCCTGATCGCTGACCCAGTGCAGCGCGGCGTTCGAGAACACCGCATCGAAGCGCGCATCGTCAAACGGCAGCGCCTCGGCACTGCCCTGCACGGCGGCAACGCCCCGCGACCGCGCCGACTCCACCATCTCCGGCGACGCATCCACGCCGCGCACCGTAGCGCCGCCCGCAGCCAGCCGCTTGCTCAGCTGCCCGTCACCGCAGCCCAGGTCGAGGATCTCTTCGCCCTGCCGCGGCGCCAGCCACTCCAGCACGCCGCCCGCAAGCTCATGAACGAATGCGCCATTCTCACCGTAGGCTGCCGGACTCCACGTCTGCGTCATGATGGCCCTCCATGAACAGTGTCGCCAAACATTCGGATATAAGGCAACGTTCTTATTTTTCTGGTTGCGATAAGGAATGGTTATAGATGGTGAAACGGGCTGCGGTCGCAAAATTCAGATCGATTGCACCGGAATCAGCGTGAGATCGTCCACCAATCCCACTTCTTTTTGCACGAACGGCTCGCCGTATTTGACGCCAGCCAGCAGACCGTAATGGCGCGCCTCGGCAAACGTGCGCTCGCGGATTTCTTCTTCGGCGACGAACAGCCCGCTGCCCGCGGCTTGATTGGCGTACTGCGATTTGTAAGCCATCAGCGCGGTGTGGCGCTGCTCGATGAAGGGCGTGATGTCGACGATGAAGCTGGGCCGCACGTCGGCGTAGAGGCTGGCGTAGACAATCTTGAACGGCCTGTGCGGCGAGGATGCCGAACCCTCGGGCTCCGCCTCTGCGGGCGCCGAAGGCGCAGTTGGCCCCACCGCAGGTGGCTTGGACAGGCCGGCCAGGAAACAGGCCTGGTAGCCCAGCGTCGCGACAATAGCGTGATCGGGATGGCGGGCCTGCCAATAGGGCAGGATCACCACGCGTGGCCGCAGCAGGCGCAGAACGCGCACGATCTTCAGACGATTCTCGAGCGTGTTTTCAACGGCGCCGTCGGGCAGGTCGAGCGCTTGCCGCCACGAAACGCCCAGCAGGCGCGCGGCTTCCGCAGCTTCGCGGGCGCGATCCTGCGCCGATCCGCGGGTTCCGGCCTCGCCCTGCGTCAGGTCGAGAATGGCCGTACGCAGCCCGCGCGAGCCCATGCGCAGCAGCGTCCCCCCGCAGGTCTGCTCCACGTCGTCGCGATGCGCGGCGATGGCCAGGATATCGATTGCAGTTGGAGCGAGGTGGATGTCAGCGTTCATTCGCGATGTGAGCTCCCGAACGAGGCCGGATTGGGATTGTGCTTTCCCACCCTTCGTCCGTCGCGGCGGACGAAGGATGGTGCATGGAGCATTCGGCCCAGACCACTGGCCACTGACAACTAGTAGACCGTGTTGTTGGCGTCCGTCGTTGCGTCCATGTACGCCACGTCATAGGCCGTGCCGGTCACGGTTACATACTGGTTGTCGATTGCGGTTCCGTCCATGGTCGAGTAGATATACACCTGCCCGCCCTCGGCCGTGTAGATCTTATTCAATCCAGTCACCGCGGCAATGCCGGTAGCGTCGCCCAGGTAGGGTTCGATCAGGGTCACGGTCGGCAGTGCGGGGTTCGCGATATTGAGCATGGTCAGGCAGCCGAAGGCCTGGCCGCTGTTGGCGCGCACGCCGTTGTTGCACTTGGTCATGCCCACCCAGAGCGTGTTGTTGTCTGCCTCGATCATGCGGCTCACCGCGCCGGGCGAGCCGTCGCTGATGGAAACCGGGGCCGAAGCCGCGCCGGTGCTCAGATCGATGGAGGTCAGGTTGCCCGTGAACAGGCCGCTGCTGGCCTGCAACTGTTGACCAACCACGTACAACGTCGAGCTGTCCACCAGCGCATTGCTCGCGCCGCCCGGCACCGGAACATTACTGCCGGTCAACGCCGCATTGGTGGGCAGCGCTCCCGAACCCTGGCCGACGAGGAAGATCATCGGCGCCACCGGCAGGCTTGAAACCGAGGCGCGCGTCCCGCCGCATTCGGGTCCGCAGTTGAGCACATAGGCGGTGCCTCCGTCAGACGAGAACACAGCCTTCACCGGCCGGTCAAACACGAGGGGCGCGCCCCAGTAGTTGCCGGTTGCGTCGGTGTTGTCCGGGCTCTGCGCCTGGAACAGGCACCAGATGGGCTGATTGAGCGGCTCGCAATCCACAGCGGCCTTGGGCCAGGTGCTGGGGCCGCCGGAGTAGTTGATGGTCTGCGCCGAGGAGAGCTTGACCGGATAGTATGCGTAATTCGAATTCTGCACGAAGGCCAGCGCCATGGACCCGCCGGGGTTCACGCTCACCCGATAGACACCCGGCAGGCTCAGCGGAAAGCTCGTACTCAGCGTGTTATCAACCACGGTGAGGTAGTGAGCGCTCTGGCTGGCTGCAAAAACGTACCTCTGGTTGCGGGTGGCAAAGATGCTGGCGGAAGGTCCACTGAGCCCACCGGTGGTTCCGTTCGTTGCCTCGCTGCTATATCTCGCCTGCACCAGGCTGCCGTCGCCAGAGCCGTAAACATAACCCAACTGCTCTTCCGGCAGATTCTGGATGCTAATGGGCAGCGCGCCCGAGTAGCCGGAGACGTTGTAGCTGGGCGGCGTCCCTTTGAAGCCGCTGCGCCGGTCATAGTAGGCGTCCATGAACTGCAGCAGGCCCCTCGATAGCGCGCCCGGGTTCTGGATGGCGACCATGACGCGGTTGGTCAGGCCGCTGGGGGGAAGATTACGACCGGCAAAATAGTTGGTTCCACCACAACCTGCCAGCGTAGCTGCAACAGCGAGTGCCGCGACGGCGCTCAACCAAAGAAATCGAATCTTCAAAATCCCTTACCTCGATGAATCCGCGGCCCAGGCCGCAGCGTGAACATTTTGATGGCGGTAGCCGGAGTGTCCGGACCCTGCGCCAGGAGCACAATGATCGAACACGGCTATGGCCCGGAACTTGTTTTCCAAGCAGCTTATGACTCCCGAAGTATAACAAAGCGGCCCATCGCCATGACGCCGCCGCCCCGGTTGGCTTAGCATGAATGCACGATGACCGAAATCGCCCAGATATTTGCCAGTCGCCCGGTTCTCGCCGATGGCGCCATGGGAACCGTACTCTACGCCCGCGGCGTGTTCATCAACCGCTGTTATGACGAGCTCAACCTGTCGGACCCCGGCCTGATCCTCGCCATTCATGAGGAGTATCTCCAGGCAGGCGCGGAGATTCTGGAGACCAACACCTTCGGCGCCAACCGCTTCCGGCTGGCGCGCCATGGACTGGCCGGCAAGGTGGCGGAGATCAACGCGGCCGGCGTTCGGCAGGCCCGCATGGCGGTTGAGCATATCAAAGACAAGCAGGCCGGCGAGGCCTGGGTCGCCGGTTCGGTCGGCCCGCTCGGCGTGCGCCTGGAACCCCTGGGCAAGACCGGCCTGGACGAAGCCCGCGCCGCCTTTGCCGAGCAGATTGACGCACTCGCGCAAGCCGGCGCAGACATGCTGATCCTTGAAACCATGCCCGCGCTCAATGAGGCTCAGCAGGCCCTGATCGCCGCGCGCGAAGTGGCCCCCGACCTGCCCGTGCTGGTCATGGTCACGGTGGACGATGACAGCAATTGTCTGGACGGCTCGTCTCCCGAGCAGGCCGCCCGCCTCCTCACCGAGTGGGGCGCCGACGCCATCGGCGTCAACTGCTCCACCGGCCCGGCCACCGTGCTTACCGCCATTGAATGCATGCGCAAAGCGACCACGCTGCCCCTGGCGGCCATGCCCAATGCCGGCATGCCCCGCGCCGTGGAAGGGCGCAATATCTACCTCTGCTCGCCGGAGTACATGGCCAGCTTTGCGCGCAAGGCCATCGCCGCCGGAGCGCAGATCGTGGGCGGCTGCTGCGGAACCACTCCCAACCACATCCGCGCCATGCGCTCGGCCATGCGCGCCCTGGACGCCCAGGCCCGCGTCGTCGTCTCCGGCGCTGCGCCCGAGCTGAACACCGAAACCCCGCCCGCGCCGCTCGCCGCCCGCTCCCATATCGGCGCGCTGGTGGCCGAGGGCAGATTCGTCACCCTGGTCGAGATCGTCCCCCCCAGGGGCATCGACTGCGTCAAGGAGATCGAGGGCGCGCGCCTGCTCGCCGGCCTCGGCGTCCACGCCATCAACGTGCCCGACTCGCCCCGCGCCTCTGCGCGCATGAGCGCGCAGAGCCTCTGCATCCAGATCCAGCAGCACACCGGGATTGAGACCGTTCTCCATTACACCTGCCGCGACCGCAACATTCTGTCCATTCAATCGGACCTGCTGGGCGCCTCGTCCATTGGACTGCGCAACATCCTCTGCCTCACCGGCGACCCGCCCAAGCTGGGCAACTATCCTGACGCGACTGCTGTGTTTGACGTGGATGCCATCGGTCTTGTCAACATCGTCCGCCGCCTCAATTACGGGCTCGACATCGGCGCCAACTCCATCGGCGCCTCCACCAACCTGACCATCGGCGTGGCCGCCAACCCCGGCGTGCCCGATATCGAAAACGAACTGCGCCGCTTCAAGTACAAAGTCGAGGCCGGCGCCGAGTACGCCATCACCCAGCCGGTCTTCGACCTGCGCCTGCTCGAGAGCTTCCTCGAACGCATCCAGGAGTTCCGCATTCCGGTCATCGCCGGCATCTGGCCGTTGACTAGTTTGAGAAATGCCGAGTTCATGAAAAACGACCTGCGCGTCTCCATGCCCGAGGAGATCATGCTGCGCATGGCCCAAACCGACTCGCCCGACGCCGCGCGCAAAGAAGGCGTGCTGATCGCCCAGGAGATGCTTGAAGCCGTGCGTCCGCTGGTGCAGGGCGTCCAGGTCAGCGCTCCCTTCGGCCGCTACGCCCTGGCCGCCGAGGTCATCGGCAGCGTGCTGCCGCCACCGGCCTAGGAGCTTGTTGAAATAGTCCTGGGTGTCCGGGCCTTTGAAGGGTACGGGCTTCAGCTTGAAGGGTACGGGCTTCAGCCCGTACATCAAGTTCTGCCTTTTCAGCAGCGGGCTTTAGCCCCCGAGGGAATCGAAAGCCATTTCGAGCTGTCCCAATCGCTTTTTCAACAAGTTCCTAGCGGAGTACTGACCTATACGAACGCCCTGCGTTGCGAGGGATCAGGCCGTCAGTGAGCCGCCGCCTCACTCGTATTCCGCGACCGCCATAAAGACCAATTTGAAAGGCTCAACCTCGAACTGGAGATACGCTCCCGACTTCTCAAAACTGAGCGGCTTCTGCTCGGGCAGTTGCAACACCCGCCGCACTCTGCGGCCAGATGGCGGAAGAACCCGAACGACAGCGCTTACCGGGATCGTGGGCACGTGCTCTTGCAAGTTGATGAGTCCAATGAGCAGCCGATGCTGTTCCGGTTGGTCAAAGACCGTCACCTCGACCACCCGGTTGGTATCTGCCTCGAAACGATAGGGCCCTGGCAGTGCATTGTAGAGAAGGTGCTTCACCAGGTTGTGGCCTACGGGTTCGGTGAGCGCTTCGATGCGGCCGGCGATCCAGATCGCTTTCCCTTTGCCAAACGAATTCACAACAATGCCGGGATCGCTGCCTGGCTTGGCCGCGGGAGGATTGCTCCAGATCTGCGCAAAGTGCGCGCCGACGGCGTATCCCGCATTCGGAGCCACAAACGGCAACGTTGCCGTCGCCAGGACCTCGGCGCCCGGCAGCCTCTGCGCCCGAACCATCGACCACGGGAGCGTGATATTCTCCTGCGGCCAGATGACCTTTGCAATTTCCGGGCTGGCGGGAGAAAGAAAGGTGACCGACTCGCCGAATCCCCCCAGGTAGCGCACACCCAGGACATCCTCAAGCAGGAAGCGGGGATCGCCCAGTTCCGGGGCGCTCAGAGAAGAAACCCCACTGGCGTAGAGCACGCCTCCATTGCGCACAAATTCGCGAAAGTGATTCGCCTGCTCCTCGGTCATCTCGAGCACATTGGGCAGAAAGACCGCGCGGAATCGGCTCAACTGATCCAGCGTTATATTCGTCACCACGCCGTAAGGGATGTGACCCTCGCGCAGAATGCGTGCCGTGCCAATCACCGCTTCCAGATGGGGCAAATTTACTTTGGTGGGGGGCGCAGCCGGTATTCCCAGATTGCGCGGTCCGGAGTGGCTCGATGCCAGATTCGGCGAGAGCACCGAGGCCGGCACTCCGTTCAGATCGGGGTCGTACATCGAGGTTTTGTCGAAATAAATCGCGACATCGGCCTGCAACTCACCGCCGAGGAAGGGCTCATACGCATCATGCTGCGCATTGACATGCGAGACAAATTCGTAGAACTGCCCGTTCAGCGTCCCCATCGGCTTGATGGCGTCGATCAGCATAAAGGCCGCCGAGTGCATGGCAGGAACCATCGTTTCCAGCACCAGTTCCTCGAAGGGCTTGGTGTTTTCGAAATCGATCAGGCTGGGGCTGGCGCGCGATGTCATCACTTCGAAAGGCTGGCTAAGGGTCAGTCCCGCATAGGTCTTGCAGACCAGGGAACTCTCCGTGGGGCCTCCATAGAAGTCTCCGCCGCAGAAGTCGGAAGCTCTTCCCTGCTCAAGGGACGTTCCCTGCTGCCATGGGGCGAAGATCGTTGCGAAGTTGAAGTAGACGGTGATGGGGCGTGTCTTCTTGACGGTCTCGCGAACCGTCATCATGAACTCTTCCAGCCACTTCTGCCGCGAGCGCTGAAAAGCGCGCCAGACTGGGTCCTTCCAATCGACAATCCGCGGCAACTCATTGTTTTGTTCGCGCCAGAACCGAGCAGCGCAATGGGGGCAATAACAGATGGTTGGCCAGAAGGGCTGGTCCAGGAAGATGCACTCGAAGTCGTAGTTCGCCACCAACTCCTGCACACAGGCGAAGGCAAAATCGCGATAGGGAGAGTTGGGGCAGACCATGCCCGTGCGGCTGAACAGCTCTGAGTCGTAACCATCCTCGGGGAGAATGCGCCAATCCGGATGTGTCTGATAGGCCCAGTCATCGAAGATCAGGCTGTAGTAGGCCACGCGATGCAGGCCATGGCGCCGGCATTCTTCCATTACCTCGCCAAAATAATCGCGCCCATTCATGCCTCTGTGCATCTGCCCCAGCTTGGTGCGCCACAGGCACAGCCCTACGTGAGAATTTGCGTACTGCTCAAGCGATTGAAAACCCGCCTTGGCGATCGCCGAAACATATTCCGCGGCATTGAACTCGCTGAGCAGGTGGTCCCAGTCGGGAACATGGGTATCAATCAGGAGCCGGCGGTAGGTTTCTGAAGGCCACGCCGTTTTGCGCTCCGGAATACTCGCGAAACCCTCCGGTGCTTCGGTCTCCAGCGCGCCGGATCGCAGGTCCGTTG
>Ga0302279_10005335_pt1 | contig 14426 bp, 11 predicted proteins | sample III_Bog_N3_3_FD_194541 | JGI IMG/M metagenome (GOLD analysis project Ga0302279, IMG submission 194541) | Peat permafrost microbial communities from Stordalen Mire near Abisko, Sweden - III_Bog_N3_3 | ecosystem: Environmental > Terrestrial > Soil > Wetlands > Peat | place: Sweden: Abisko...
CGCCTTGAGGGTGAACGCCACAGGCATCGGGCTTTGCAGGCCCAGGTGACCGCTTGCGGTGATATCGCCGTCGCCGGCCTTGCCGGTGAGCTGTTCGAGCACGATGCCATCGGCCCCGGCGCGCATTGTGGCGCTGATGTCACTGAGCCGGGCGCCCTGGGTGGGGATGGTCACCGAGCCGTCACGCAGGGTCAGCGTGCCTGATGGCGTGGGGGCGGTTCCGGTCAACGCGGCGTTCAGCACCACCTTGCCGCGCGTCTGCATGCCGGCGCTGGCCAGCAGCGGGTCGAGCTGTTCGAGGGCGGCGTGGCCCTGGGCGGAAAGATCGTAGGTGCCGCCCGCGGACAGCGGCACGCCGCCTGTCATGGTGAGGTCGGTGGCGCCGCCGAACAGATGCGCGCTGATCTGCGCCCGGGTGGCGTCGAAATCGGCTTTGGCAGCGAGCGAGATCGCGGCCAGGCCCGGCGGCGTCAGCAGCCGCAGCCGGTCGCCGTTGAGGTTCAGCGTGCCGGTGGGGGCGGCGAGGGTGCCACGCAGCCGGGCCTGGGCGTTGAGCGTGCCCTCGGCGCGCAGCGTGGGGTCGATCTCGCGCAACACATCCGTAAGGGCTGTACGCAATGAGGCGGTGATGTCGAGCGTCGGCGAGATCTGGCCGGACACATCCAGCGCGCTGTCGCCCATGGTGATGCGGGTGGCGCCCAGGCTGACCCGGGGCGATACCACCAGCGTGGTCGGCGCTGTCAGGCGCCACGCCTTGCCGGCGTAAAGCCCGTCCAACCGCGTTACATTCAGCTGCGTCAACGCCGCATTCAGCCGCGCCGCCGCTGTGACAGAGCCGGCATTGTCGGTGCTGGCGTCCAGCGTCAATGTGGAAATGGCGCCGTCGCGGCCGAGCTCGACGCGGGCGTTGGGAACCCCGGCGGTGGTGAGCGTGAGCCCGCCGGTCGGCAGCCCGCCATCTTCGGCCAGGGTGAAGCCGCCCTTGCCGGTCACGCCCTGGTAGGTGGCAGTGCTGATGGCGATGCGCCGGTGCTGGGCGGCGTCGAAATCGGTGGTGCCGTCCAGCGTCAGCTTTTGCCCGTCGTAGGTGCCGGCCGCCGTCAAATGGCCGGCGGCGGCTTCGGGCAGATCATGTGCGTCGATCTCGGCGGTGAAGGCGAGGCCGGCAGTGAGATTGGCGGCGCTTGTGGCCTTCAGGGTGAAATTATCGAACCCGCCCTCCACCCTGCCGTCCAGCGTCGCCTCGCCGCCGACGCCGGGTACGAAGATGTCCAGTTTCGGCAGATGCAGATGGGCGTCGAGCGCCAGACCGTCGAGCGGCAACGGTCCGCTGGCGGACAGCGTGAGCGTATCGCCGGCCAGGCTCAGCACCATCGGCGTCAGCGCGTACTGGTGATACTGCGTGTCCAATGTCAGCGGCCCGGCGCCGATCATGGCGGGATCGACACCGTCGATCGCAAGCCCGGTGACCTGGCTGTGCACGGCGAACTGATCGGATTGATAACTGGCCCGGCCCGCTACACCCAGGGCGTAGCCCGGCGTATCGAACTTCCCAATCGCCACATGGTCCAGCACCACGGCGTAATCGAACCCGGCGGAGGAGGAGCCACCGCCCCCGCTCACCGGCAATCTTGCGAGGTGCACCACGCTGGCTTCGAGTGCGGTTGCATGCAGTTCATGGCGAAACAGCGCGCGCGGCGACCACGCCAGATGCAGGTCGTTGATTTCGAGCCAAACCCCGGTGGCATCCGTCACCGTCACCTGGCTCGCCCTGAGATCGTCGGGGAAGCGCCCATCGAGCCCGGTGATCTCCACCCCCGCCGAGCGCGCCGCCGCCTCGATCGCGCGACGTCCGCCCTCGGTGTTGGTGAAGATGGCGACACCGCCCAGCAGCAGGGCTGTCCCGAGCAGCACAATGGCGAGAAGCCGTTGAATCCACATCAGAACGCTTGCCCCAGCCCGATATAGAACTCCACCGGATCGCTGTTGTTCTGGTGGATCAGCGGCACGGCGACGTCAGCGCGCAGCGGGCCGATGGAGGTATAATAGCGTACGCCAACGCCGGCGCCTGCGCGAAACTGCCCGTTGAACGGCGTGGAGGTGGTGGATACCTGGCCGGCATCGATGAAGAAGGTGCCGCCCCAATCCGCCCCGATGCGCTGGCGGAACTCCACCGTGCCGGCGGACATCGCGTTGCCGCCGGACGGCTTGCCGTTGGAAAGCTCCGGGCCGACCGACTGATAGCGGTAGCCGCGGATGGTGCCGCTGCCGCCGCCGTAAAACCGCTGGTCCGGCGGAATGGCGAAGGTAGACGCGCCCTGCACCGTGCCGACCAGCCCGCGCAACGCCAGCACGCTGCGGCCGGGTGCGGAGAGGTCGAAGAACTGTGCCCCACTTACCTGGGCGATGGTGAAGGTGGCGTTCGGGTGGCTGATGCTTTCGGTGGGAGTCACCATGGTATCCACCCGCGTGCCGGTGGCGGGGTCGATCAGGCTGGTGGTGGTGTTGTAGTGCAGGCCCATCGGCACCTGCAGCAGATCGTAAGCGCGGCCGACTTCGTCTTGCACGAAATAGGCCTGTTCGCCGAACAGGCCGATGCTGGCGATCCAGTGCTCGGATAATCTGCGGTTGAAGGTGGCGCCGATGATCGCCGCCGTTCGGTCGTACGCGTCCAGCGACTCGCGCACCGCCAATGCGGTGATATCCAGCGACTGATCGCGTTCCCGCCAGTCCGGCAGGGTCAGCAGCCCCGCCAGCTTGTAGCCGGGCTGCTTGGCAGCGGTGGCGCCGATGTCGGTCAATCCGGCCGATACCGTCAGCACCTCGGCGTTGCCGAACAGGTTTCGGTGGCTCCAGGTGGCTGTGGTGTTGCCGCCCTGGTCGGTGGAATAGGCCGCCGAAAGACTGACAGCGCGCGGCTTGCGCTCGCTCAGCACGACATCGACCGGCAGCGTGCCGTCGGCCGCCACCTCCTGCGCCGGTGCCAGCCGAACGCTGGCGATGATCGGCACTTTCGCCAAATCGGCGCGTGCGCTCTCCAGTGCCGTCGGGCTGTAGATGGTGCCGGATTTCAGTGCCAGCCGGCGGCGGATGTAGCTCTCGTTCAACGTGGACAGCCCGTCGACGCTGATGGCGCCGATCGACACCCTTGGCCCGGCGTTGACCTCGAAATCGACATCCACCGCCTCGGCCACGACATCGAGATCGGCGATCGGTGGATCCAGCTTGGCCAGCGCGTGGCCATCTTTGCGCAAGGCGGCGAGCAGATGGGCGCCGGCGGCCAGCACATCGGCGGCAACCGCGGGTTGGCCCGGCTTGAGATCGAGCTTCTGGCCGGCGGCGTCGCCGTTCAGGACGATATTGCGCAGGGTGAACACCGGGCCGGGAGTCGGCTCGATATGAACCGGCACCGGTTTGCCCTCCGGCCAGGCATCCAGCGTGTCCGGCAGGGCGGGATCGTCCAGCGTCAGGTCGGCGATGGTCAGGCGCAGGCTGGCGGCGTAGTGCCCCAGGCTGTGCATGGCGTCGAGCAGCCGGTCCTGATCGGTGCGGGCGCGGGCGATCAGCGTGGCCGGGCTGGTTTTTCCACTGTCGTGCAACTGCACCAGGGTCGCCGATTCGCGCAGGGCGTCATCGAGCGCCGTCTCGCCGGTGGCGGCGAGATCGATGGTGCTGTCCACCGTGTCCGCTGCCCGCCCAACCGACGCCAACAGCGCCGGAAGCAGGCAAAACAGCACCGTGAAGGCCAGGCGACGGGCGTGGCATTGCTTTGTCAATGAACGGTCACGAAGCTTTCATTGTCCGGCCGCTCCTGCGGGAGTAATCGCTGCTCCATGGATAGCACCCCAAAACGGCTTAAAGGCAAGCGCATCGCGCTGCTGCGTCGCCCACACCAAAAAGTGGACGACGAGGCATGGTCAACCATCGCCCTTCCGATGCAACGCGGGATCGTGCGGCGGCTGCGTGCGATCCGGCGCGCGGTGATCGTCACGATCTGGACGGCGATCGCCCTGGTGATCCAGTCGGTGCTGGTGTTGCTGCCCGGCCCGGCCCAACGCAGCTTCGCCCGGTTCTACTGGAGCTTCGTGTGCGTGCTGATCGGGCTGGACGTGCGCATGATCGGCGCCATCGCCCATCGTACCGAGGATGGCCGCCCGGTGGTGTTCGTCTCCAACCACTCCTCCTGGCTGGATGTCGCCGTGCTCGGCGGCCGCTTGCCCGGCTGCTTTGTCGCCAAGGAGGAAGTCGGGCAATGGCCGGTTATCCGCACCATCGCCCGCCTCGGCCGCACGCTCTATGTCCGCCGCACCCGAGGGAGCACCGGGCGCGAACGTGACGACATGGTTGCCCGGCTCAAGGACGGCGACAATCTGATCCTGTTCCCCGAGGGCACCACCAGCGACGGTTCCCGCGTGCTGCCGTTCCGTTCGGCGTTCCTGTCGGTGGCCGAATTGCCGTCAACACCCAGCGGGCGCACGCCGATCGTCCAGCCGATCTCGGTGGTCTACGACCGCCTCGCCGGGCTTCCGACCGGCCGCGCGGCACGGCCGCTGTTCGCCTGGTATGGCGATATGGACATCGCCTCGCATTTCTGGCGGTTGGCCCAGCACCAGGGCCTGCGCGCCACCGTGCTGCTGCACCAGCCGCTGGACCCCGAGAAGTTCGCCAGCCGCAAGGAACTGTCGGCGGCCACCTGGGCGATCGTCGCCGACGGTGCGTCCACCCTGCGGCAGAACCGCCCGGCCCGGCCGATTGCGACAGCCGGGCAGATCGACACCGTCGAGGCGAAACCGGCTTTTGTTTAAGCTGGCTTGCGGGCACGGTAATCGTTGACACGACGCCTCGAAATGCGGCGACATGGCGGGGTCAGAAGGTGTTGCCGCACGATTGATCGAACCATCATCGCATTGGGAGTCTTGACCTGAGCCATACGGTTGCCCATTCCTCCTTAGAGAACCGGCCGCAATCAGGCCGCGACGAAAGGTCGATTTTGCGCCAGCTTCCGTATTGCTCCTCCCCCGCCAGCATGACTGACACCCCAAATTGACCCAGAATTCCCGCCGCCTCCACATGATCACGTGGGGCTGCCAGATGAACGTCTATGACAGTGGCCGAATGGCCGACGTTCTCGCCCCGCTCGGCTATCGTCCGACCGAAACGCCTGACGATGCCGACATGATCATCCTCAACACTTGCCACATCCGCGACAAGGCGGCGGAGAAGGTGTTCTCCGAACTGGGCCGCCTGCGGGTGATCCAGGAGGCCCGGCGCGCCCAGGGCCATCGCACCATTCTCGCCGTCGCCGGCTGTGTGGCGCAGGCGGAGGGTGCTGAAATCCTGGCCCGCGCGCCCTTCGTCGATATCGTGCTGGGGCCGCAGACCTATCACCGCCTGCCGGAAATGGTCGCCCGCGCCAGCCGCGCGGCGGGTGCGGTGATCGAGACCGATTTCCCCACCGAGGACAAGTTCGACCATCTGCCGGAAGCCTCGGCCCCCCAGGGGCTGACGGCGTTCCTGACCATCCAGGAAGGCTGCGACAAATTCTGCAGCTTCTGCGTGGTGCCCTACACCCGCGGCGCCGAGACCAGCCGCAGCGAGGCAACCGTGCTCGCCGAAGCCCGCAAGCTGGTGGCGCAGGGCACGCGGGAGATCACGTTGCTCGGCCAGAACGTCAACGCCTGGCATGGGCTGGATGCGGACGGCAATGCCTCCAACCTCGCCCGCCTCGCTCATAAGCTGGCTGATATCGAAGGCCTCTATCGCATTCGCTACACCACCTCGCACCCGCGCGACATGGACGACGCGCTGATCGCGGCACACGGCGATCTGCCGCAGTTGATGCCGTTCCTGCATCTGCCGGTGCAGTCCGGCTCGGACCGCATGCTGGCGGCGATGAACCGCAAGCATACCGTGGCCGATTATCTGCGCCTGGTTGATCGCCTGCGCGATGCACGGCCGGATCTGGCGCTGTCGTCGGATTTCATCGTGGGGCACCCTGGTGAGACCGAGGCGGATTTCGAGGCCACGCTGGATCTGATCCGCCGCGTGCGTTTCGCCAGCGCCTTCAGCTTCAAATACTCGCCGCGCCCGGGCACCCCCGCCGCCGGTGCGGCCATGCAGGTGGACGACGCCACCATGGACCGCCGGCTGCAGACCCTGCAGGCCCTGCTGCGTGACCAAACGACCGCGTTCAACGCCAGCCAGCAAGGCGAGGTCGTGGACGTGCTGTTCACCCATATCGGCCGCCAGCCCGGACAGATCGGCGGCCGTACCCCATGGCTCCAACCCGTGCATGTGCTCGGGCCGGAAAGCCTCATCGGCCGCATTGTGCCGGTGTACATCGCCGAAGCCCGCCCCAGCTCGCTGTCTGGAACCCTTATCGAGGAGAGAGCCTGCGCTTGACCCACATTTCGATATCTCCGGCTGACCGCAAATCCATCCAGGCCCTCCCGCTCGGGACCAAGGCCATCACCCTCACCTTCGCCGACAACGCGCTGCTGGCGCTGCTGCTCGGTGATCACGACCGCCATGTGGTGCGTCTGGAACAGGGGCTTGGCGTGCGCCTGTCGTGCCGTGGCAATCGTGTTGCCATCAGTGGGGACGCCAACCGGGTTGAGGCGGCGCAGTCGGCGATGGTCGGGCTCTACAAACGGCTGGAACGTGGCGAGGCGGTCAGTCCCTCGGATGTGGATGCCGCCGTGCGCATGAGCGAATTTGACGATCCTCGTTTGCCGCTGGCGGATCTGCCGGCCATCCGCACCCGTCGCGGCGCCGTCGGTCCGCGCTCGCCGGGGCAGGCCACCTATATGGACATGCTCGGCAGGGACGAGATGGTGTTCGGCATCGGCCCGGCCGGCACCGGCAAAACCTACCTCGCCGTTGCCCAGGCGGTTGCCATGCTGACGGCCGGTTCGGTGGACCGCATCGTGCTGTCCCGCCCGGCGGTTGAGGCGGGCGAGCGGCTCGGCTTCCTGCCCGGTGATCTGAAAGACAAGGTCGATCCGTATTTGCGCCCCCTTTATGACGCGCTCGGTGATATGATGCCGGCCGACATGATGAAGAAGCGCATGGAAACCGGCGAAATTGAAGTGGCCCCGCTCGCGTTCATGCGCGGCCGCACGCTGAAGCATGCCTTCGTCATCCTCGATGAGGCGCAGAACACCACGCCGGTGCAGATGAAGATGTTCCTGACCCGCATGGGCGAGGGCACCCGCATGGTGGTGGCCGGCGATCTCTCGCAGGTCGATCTGCCCACCGGCGCCCGTTCCGGCCTGCGCGATGCGCTGGAAACGCTGGAAGGTCTGCCAGGCATCGGCGTTTGCCGGTTCGACAAGCGCGACGTGGTGCGCCATCCGCTGGTGGCCCGCATCGTTGACGCCTACGACCAGCGCGCCGCCGCCGAGAAGGACACGCGGCGCGAGGCACGGCGGCATGATCCCGCGCGTGCTGATTCGGCTGGGAAATAGATGGGCGACGGACATAGTCGGTTCCCCGCGCCAGCGGGGATCCAGGTGATTACCGACGAGCCGGCCTGGCGCCGGTTCGTTCGCGACCCCGAAACGGTGGTTCGCCGCGCCGCAGCCGCAGCCGGCGTCGATGCCACCATCGTCTTGAGCTCGGACCGCGTGGTCCAGCAGCTCAACGCCCGGCATCGCGACCGCAACAAGCCCACCAACGTGCTGACCTTCGATCCGCTCGGGCCGCACCAGCCCGGCGAGATCGTGCTCGCCCTCGGCGTGGTCGTGCGCGAGGCGCGTGCTGCCGGCAAGCGCGTTTCCGATCACCTCGCCCACCTCGTCATCCACGGCAGCCTGCATCTGCAGGGCCACGACCACCATGAAGCCGGGCAAGCCCGCCGCATGGAACAAACCGAGGCACGCCTGCTCGGCCGCCTCAAACGCCCCAACCCTTGGAAAAGAACATGATTGCCCCCCAGCGCCCGCCCCATTCGGGTGACGGCGCCAGCCGCGTGCGCAATCGCGCCGGCTTGCTGGAACGCCTGAGCGTCCGCATCCTGCGCCGATCGCCGGAACCGAGCGTGCGCGACAGCATCGCCGAACTCGTGCAGGAGGCGGAAGACGCCGTGCCGGTGCCCGGCCACGCGCCGGAACTCGATCGCCAGGAACGCGCGCTGATCGCCAACGTGCTGCGCCTGCGCGGCACCACCGCCGATGACGTGATGATCCCGCGCGCCGACATCATCGCCATGCGCATGGACGTGACGCTGGACGACGCCCTCGGCCAGATCCGCCGCGAGGGCCATTCGCGGCTGCCGATCTATCGTGACCAGCTCGACGACATCGTCGGCATGGTTCACATCAAGGACGTGTTCTCCTACGTCGGCCGCCCCGAGGAATTCAAGCTGGAGGCCATTCTGCGCCGCCCGCTGTTGGTGGCGCCGCAGATCCCGGTGCTCGACCTGCTGCTGCAGATGCGCCAGGCGCACATGCATCTCGCCCTGGTCGTCGATGAATACGGCGGCATCGACGGGCTGGTGACCATCGAGGACCTGGTGGAAACCATCGTCGGCGACATCTCCGACGAGCATGACGAAATCGCCGGCCCGATGGTGACCGAGCGCGGCGACGGCAGCCTGGATATGGATGCCCGGCTGCCGGTGGAGGACTTCGAAAGCAGGCTCGGTCAGGTGCTGACCGAGGACGAGCGCGAGGCGGATATCGATACGATCGGCGGCCTGGTGTTCACCCTGGCGGGGCGGGTGCCGACGAAGGGCGAGGTGATCGGCCATCCCAGCGGGTTCGAGTTCCGGGTGCTCGATTCAGATGCGCGGCGGATCCGACGGCTCAGGGTCAGGCGCACGCCGACAAATACCGCGGCGGCATAGGCCGGAATGCGTTAAGCATAACCCATTGAAGCAAGATCTTCTTTTCTGAAGAAAAGAAGAAAAAGACTTTCAAATGCTTGCGCGGATTTTTCTGGAGAGGGCCGCGCAAACCCGATAAAAGTTTTTTGGTTCTTTTGTTCACAAAAGAACTTCTTGCCTTGTTTTTCCTTATCGGTTGCCCTCTTCGCAAACTCGTACTAGCAGCGCTCCTTGACAACCGCCAGCACACCCGCCCCATAGCGCGCCAGTTTGGAGGCGCCGACGCCCTTGATCTGGCCGAGTTCATCCTCGCCAGAGGGCCGGATAGCGGCGATTTCGCGCAGCACGGCGTCGTGGAAAATAACGTAGGGCGGCACCGATTGTGCCTTCGCCTCGCCAGACCGCCAGGCGCGCAGCGCGTCGAACAGGGTGGCGGCTTCGGCGTCCAGCCCCTCGGTGGGTGCTGGGCGTGATTTCGCGCGCTCGCCCTTGGCGGTGGGCTTGGCTGTGATGTCGCTGCGCAGCATCACCTGCTCTTCGCCGCGCAGGATCGGCCGGGCCAATTCGGCGTTCATGCTGATGGTGGCGAACTCGCCCATGTCCACTTCCAGCACGCCGCGGGCGATCAACTGGCGCAATACGCCGCGCCAGAAATCCTTGCTGCGATCGGCGCCGATGCCGAACACGGTGAGGCTGTCGTGGCCAAATTTGGCAATGGTGTCAGAGGTTTTGCCCATCAGCACCGAAATCACATGCAGTCCGCCGAAGCGCTGGCCGGTGCGGTAGATCGCCGACAGCAGCTTTTGCGCCTCCTTGGAGCCGTCGAACTGGCCGACCGGCTCCAGGCAGTTGTCGCAATGGCCGCAGGGTTCGGGCAGGGTTTCGCCGAAGCAGGCGAGCAGTTGGCGGGTACGGCAATCGGCGGTTTCCGTCAGCGAGATCATCGCCTCCAGCCGGGTGCGCATGGCGCGTTTTTGCGTTTCGGGGGCGGACGACATCTGCAGGAAGTGCCGGGCCCGGGCGATATCCTCGCCGCCGTACAGCAGCAGCGTGTGGGAAGTCTCGCCGTCGCGGCCGGCGCGGCCGATCTGCTGGTAATACGCCTCGGGGCTGTCGGGCATGTCGAGATGCACGACGAAACGCACGTCGGGGCGGTCGATGCCCATGCCGAAGGCGATGGTGGCGACCATCACGATCGGCTCGCCGGAGCGAAACCGCATCAGCGCCGCGCGCTTCACGCTGGCCTCGATGCCGGCGTGAAACACCACGGCGGGAATGCCCTTGGCCACCAGCGAGGCGGTGATCCGCTCGGTTTTGGCGCGGCTGCCGCAATAGACGATGCCGGTGTCGCCGCGATGGCGCTGCAACAACGCCAGCAATTGCGCGGTCTCGCCGTTCTTGGCCTCCGCTGCGATCTGCAGATTGGGCCGGTGGAAGGAGGCCGCGAACACCGCCGCGTCGTCCATATCCAGCGCATGCAGGATATCCGCGCGGGTGCGCGGATCGGCGGTGGCGGTCAGCGCGACGCGGGGAACCCCCGGAAAACTCTGGCGCAGGCAGGCGAGGGCGCGGAATTCCGGGCGGAACTCATGGCCCCATTGGCTGACGCAATGCGCCTCGTCAATCGCGACCAAGGCGATTTCGATGCGCTGCAACCGCTCCATCGTGCCGGGGCTCAGCAGTCGCTCCGGCGACACGTAGATCAGGTCGAGCCGTCCTGCGTCCAGCTCGCGGCCAAGCATGCGGGCCTCGTCGGGATCGATTTCCGAGTGCAACGCACCGGCGGCCACACCGACCTGGCGTAGGGCTGCCACCTGGTCGTCCATCAGCGCGATCAGCGGCGAGATGATCACCGCCGTGCCCGGGCGGCACAGCGCCGGCACCTGGTAGCAGATGCTTTTGCCGCCGCCGGTGGGCATCAGCACCAGCGCGTCACCGCCGTTGGTGACGTGATCGACCGCCTGCTCCTGCAGTCCGCGAAACGCCGGATAGCCGAACACCCGCCGCAGCACCGCGCGCGGCGTGGCTTGATCGGGCCCGGCGTCGCGGGTTGCGGCGTGGGCGAGGCCTTCGGGCATCAGGCTTATTTCTCGCCGATCGACACCGTCACGCGCCGGCTTTCCTGCGGGCTCAGCGCGAAGCCGACGCCGCCGACGGCCTTTTGCTGAATGCGGACGGCGGGAATGCCGGCCTCGATCAGCGCGTCCACCACCAACTGGGCGCGTAGCGCCGAGACCAGTTCATTGGCGCGGCCGCTGCCGATCGAGTCGGCATAGCCGGTGACCACAACCGGATCGGTCTGGCTCACGGCCGCGGTCTTGGCGGCAGCGGCAATCACCGCCTGGGCCGGCTGGTCAAACGCCGCCGACCATTCCTGAAAGAACACCACGAAATTGCGCTCAGCAGCTGAAGCTTGCGAAACAACCTGAGCCTGGGCCAAGGCGGGAGCCGTGAGGCAAAGGGCCAAGGCAAGCACGAACAAGCGACGCATCGTCGATTCCTCCAGGGATGATGACCGACAGCATACCTGCGCGCCGCCGCGTCGTCGCGTCAATCTGGGCATGCACTGGTGGTAAGGCACGGTTGTCCGCTAGCCTTGCCGGCATGACACGCTTTCTCGACGATTTGCCGATCGGCCATGAGTTTCCCTGTGGCGATTTCAGCCTGACTCCGGATGAAATCATCGCCTTTGCCCATCGCTTCGATCCGCAGCCCTGGCATCTCGACGATGCCCTGGCGCGCGAGACCTATTTCGAAAGCCTGTGCGCCTCCGGCCTGCACAGCCAGGGGGCGGCGATCTCGCTGCTGGTCCGCGCCATCACCGACGTTGCCATCGTCGCCGGCGGCTCGCTGCATGAAGCCCGGTTCTTCGCACCCGTCCGTCCCGCGCAGCGCTACAGCGTGCTGGCCCGCTGGACCGAGGCCCGCGCGTCGCGCTCCAATCCCGAACGCGGGGTGGCCTCGATCACCATCGACGCCCGCGACGATCAAGGGGCGGTGGTAATGACCTGCGGGGTCACCTACATCGTCGGGCGAAGGCCAGGCTGAAACCGCCCGGCACAACCAGCCGAGCGGCGGCAAATATTGCCGTCTTACTCGGCCAGAGCGACGAGATTCCAAGGTGTTAGCCCTGGCGCATGGGTTGCAAAAACCCAACCAGTGCCCCCAGGAGATCGCCATCATGTCCATCAATGCCGCAAGCCAGGCTTCCAGCATCTGGTCCAACGCCACTTCGGCGCTGACCAGCAGCCCGGCCGCCAACAGCCTGAAATCCGGCAAGCCCAACGCTGCCGGCACCGATGCCCCGCAACCCACCCGCACCGATACCTCGCGCAGCAACCCGTTCCAGCAATTCTCCTCAGACCTGCAAGGCGCCCTGATCCAGGCCCAGGCGGCGCAGTCGAAGGGTTAGAGCTGGCAGGCTGCCTCGCTACTCAGCGGCTTTCATTGCGGACGATGGTTCGGTCTGGGTTGCCTGAATCGCCGTCAGCGCAATGGTGTAGACGATGTCGTCGACGAGGGCGCCGCGTGACAGGTCGTTCACCGGCTTGCGCAGGCCCTGCAGCATCGGGCCGACACTGACCACATGGGCCGAGCGCTGGACCGCCTTGTAGGTGGTGTTGCCGGTGTTGAGATCGGGGAAGATGAACACCGTGGCGCGGCCGGCGACCTTGCTGTCGGGGGCCTTCTGGCGGCCGACGCTGGCGACGCTGGCGGCGTCGTATTGCAGCGGGCCGTCGATCAGCAGGTCCGGGCGCCGGGCGCGTGCCAGCGCCAGGGCGCGGACGACCTTGTCGACGTCGGCGCCGCTGCCGGAGGTGCCGGTGGAGTACGAGATCATCGCAACCCGCGGCTCGATGCCGAAGGCCTTGGCGGAATCGGCGGATTGCACGGCGATTTCGGCAAGTTCCTCGGCGGTCGGGTCCGGATTGACGGCGCAATCGCCGTAGACCAGCACCTCGTTGGGCATCAGCATGAAGAACACGCTCGACACGGTGGTGACGCCGGGTGCGGTGCGGATCAGTTGCAGCGCCGGGCGGATGGTGTTGGCGGTGGTGTGCACGGCGCCCGACACCAGGCCGTCCACTTCGTCCAGCGCCAGCATCATGGTGGCGAGCACGACGTTGTCTTCCAGTTGCTGCTCGGCCTGGCTGGCGGTCAGCCCCTTGGCGCGGCGGAGTTCGCACATCGGCGCCACATAGCGGGCGCGCACCACCGCGGGGTCGATGATTTCGAGATCGTCCGGCAGCACGATGCCCTGCACCTCGGCGATGTGGCGGACGCGGACGGGATCGCCGAGCAGCACGCAATGGGCGATGCCTTTGCGGTGGCAGATGGCGGCGGCCTGCAGGGTGCGGGGCTCGTCGCCTTCGGGCAGCACGATGCGCTTGTTGGCGGCGTGGGCGGCCTGCACCATGCGATGGCGGAACGCCGGCGGCGGCATGCGCAGACGTCCGGGCCGGCCGATCAACGGCAGCAGGGCGGCGGTGTCGATATGCTCGGCGGCGTGGGTGAGCGCCTGTTCCATCCGTTCGGGGTCGTCGGCGCGCACATGGTGCGACAGGCCGGCGAGCAGGGCGCCGGTTGGATAGGTGTCCTCCTCGGTGGTCAGGATCGGCAACCCAGCAAGGCCGGGGCCGCGCAACAGGGCCGCAACCTGCGGCGTCACCTGGCTGCCGCAGGTCAACAGCAGCCCGGCCAGCGGCATGCCCTGCAGATAGACGAGGGCGCTGGCCAAGACGATGTCGCTGCGTTCGCCGGCCACTGCAACCAGCGCGCCAGGGCGCAGCCGATCGATGACGCCTTCAATGCCGCTGCCGGCGATCAGGTAGTCGCGCACCCTGGTGCGCTCGAAGTCGCCCCGATGGGCGATGCCGAAGCCCAGCGATTCCTGAACGTCGCGCAGCCGCATCGCGGCCAGGGCCGGCTCCCATGGCACGTCGCCGAGCACTTTGACCGGACCGCCGGGGCAGGGCAGAGCTTCCGGCAAGGTCTGGTGAATGGCCGCGTGCAGACGGTTGATCAGCACGCCGGCGAGCGGCGGCGCCTCCTCGCCATCGGCGAACTGGCGCCGGGCGAGTTCAACGATGTCGGCGAGTGCTGCGGCGTCATGGCCGTTGCCTGACAGCACCGGGATCAGTGTTGCCGAGAAGGAGCGCACCATGGCGGCGTTGAGCCTGGCTGCGATCTGCAGTCCGGCATCGGGTATCAGCCCTTCGACCACCACGGCATCGCAGTCGGCGCCGGCGATCTCGACGGCCGCGACCAGATCCTGCAGCAAGGCATCGAGCCCGCCGGCACGCAACCGCGCCTCGGCCTCGGCAAACGGCATTGACTCGGGCACATTCAGATGCAGCAGCGAGCGGGCAAAATCGGCAGCGAGATCGGGGGTGCCGCGATCGGATGGCTGCATGACCGGCTTGATGTAGCCGACCGCAACATGGTCGCGGCGCAAAGCCTGCACCAGGCCCAGCGCCATCGAGGTCAGGCCGGTGTGGCGGGTGATGGCGGCGAGAAAGAAGATCTGGCGTGGGCGAGACATGTCAGGCGTTCTCCATTGCAGCACTGGATCGGGCCGCGACCTCGGCGGCGTCGCAGGCGA
>Ga0302279_10005339_pt1 | contig 14421 bp, 17 predicted proteins | sample III_Bog_N3_3_FD_194541 | JGI IMG/M metagenome (GOLD analysis project Ga0302279, IMG submission 194541) | Peat permafrost microbial communities from Stordalen Mire near Abisko, Sweden - III_Bog_N3_3 | ecosystem: Environmental > Terrestrial > Soil > Wetlands > Peat | place: Sweden: Abisko...
AGGCCGGCTCCACCCACGTGGTCCGGAGGGTCAGCGCCCACTCCCCCGGGGGCACGTCGACCGGATGGGTGAGGGGCACCGTGGTGCTGCGGCCCTGCACCTTCCCGGCCAGGGCCCGGGCGGCCGACAGCGAGTCGGCGACGGCGTAGCCGCCCGCCGGGTCCACCACGGCCACCAGGGCACCGCCCGGACACCCGTCGTCGGCGAACCCGGCGTCCCCGAGCACCACGGCGGGACCCACCCGCTGGGGCACCCCGCCCTCGAGCGCGGCGCGGGCGGCCGCACGGTCGGGGTCGCGGGACCCGGTGGGCGGGGCCCCGCCGGGGCCCGGGTCGTCGAGGACGGCGTGCGCCGCCTCCCGGATGGTCTGCCAGCCCGTGCAGCGGCAGAGGTGGGCCAGCAGCGACCGGTCGATGCGGTCGTCGGTGACGGGCCCCCCGAGGGCCGCCAGGCGCATCACGATGCCCGGGGTGCAGAAGCCGCACTGGCTGCCACCCGAGTCGACGAGCGCGGAGGCCCAGGCCCGGCGGTCGACCTCGGGCAGGCCCTCGAGCGTGGTCACCTCACGTCCGTCCATCCGGCGGGCCGGCGTGACGCAGGCCACCCGTGGGGCACCGTCGACCCACACGGTGCAGCAGCCGCACTGGCCCTGGGGGCTGCAGCCGTCCTTCAGCGACCGGAGCGTCAGGCGCTCGCGCAGGACCTCGAGGAGCGTCGAGCCGTCGTCGGGTACCTCGACGTCGGCACCGTTGACACGGAGCCGGATCAGCGGATCAGCGGATCAGCTGAAGGAGGAGCCGCAGCCGCAGGTGCGGCTGGCGTTCGGGTTCGTGACGTGGAACCCGGCACCCTGCAGCCCGTCGCTGTAGTCGAGCGTCGAGCCCTTGAGCAGGTCGGCGCTGGTCTGGTCGACGACCACCCGGACGGTGCCGAACTCGCGGACCACGTCGTCCTCGGCCACGTCGGCGTCGAAGAACATCTCGTAGCTGAATCCGGAGCAGCCTCCGGGCCGGACGGCGACCCGCAGCGCGAGCTCCTGGGTGTCCTCCTCGGCGAGCAGCTCGGCGACCTTGGCCGCGGCCACGTCGGTGAGGGTCACGGGATTGGGCTTCTTGCCGATGGTGACGTTCTGCATGGTCGAGCTCATCGCTGCTCCTCTTGGTCACGGGACGGATGAACGTCCTGTCGAGATCCTGGTGGTGCGCTCCGCGGACCGGGACGGCGGCGGTGTCCCCACGATCGTACCCGGCACCGCCCGCCGGCGGTACAGCAACGGCCCGCCGGCCCCCGTTCCGGGACCTCCGGTGCGGCGGGCCGGCGGCTCCTCCGGCCGGTCGGGGTCGACTCCCGACCGGTGGAGACCGCCGCGCCGGTACAATTCCACCCGTGACCAGGACCGACAGCCAGCAGGACGGGTCCTCCCCCACCGAGGACGAGGTCCGCGACGCGCTGCGCAACGTGCGCGACCCCGAGTTGGGCGCCGACATCGTCGAACTCGGCATGGTCACGCGCATCCGGGTCGACGGACCCGAGGTCGCGGTCGAGGTGGCGCTCACCATCGCCGGCTGCCCGTTGCGGAGCCAGATCCAGCGCGACGTCGACCTCCACGTCGGGGCCCTGCCCGGTGTCGGGTCGGTCGTCGTCACCACGGGCGTCATGGACCCCGACCAGAAGCGGGAGGTCATGGCGCGGGCCCGGAGGATCGCGCGGGACGACCCGGCACCCACCGACATCCCCGACACCGCCCGGGTGGTGGCCGTGGCGTCGGGCAAGGGCGGGGTGGGCAAGAGCTCGGTGACCGTGAACCTCGCCGTGGCCCTCGCCCGCCGGGGCCTGACGGTCGGGGTGCTCGACGCGGACATCTGGGGGTTCAGCGTCCCCCGCCTGCTCGGCATGCAGGGTGACGTCGAGGCCCGGGACAAGAAGATGGTCCCGCTCGAGCGTCGGGTCGGCGAGGGCACCCTGCGGGTCCTCTCGATGGGATTCCTGGCCGACGAGGGGCAGGCCATCATGTGGCGGGGCCTCATCCTCAACCGTGCCGTCCAGCAGTTCCTCGAGGACGTCCACTGGGGTGACCTCGACGTCCTGCTCATCGACATGCCCCCGGGCACGGGCGACATCCAGATGGGCCTGGCCCGGATGATGCCCCGCACCGAGGTCCTGGTGGTCACCACGCCCCCGGAGGCGGCCCAGAAGGTCGCCGCCCGGACCGCCGACATGGCCCGCAAGGGCTACCTGCAGGTGACCGGCGTCATCGAGAACATGAGCGACTTCACCTGCGAGCACGGCACGTCCTACGCGCTCTTCGGCTCGGGCGGGGGCGACCGCCTGGCCGCCGACATCGGCGTGCCCCTGCTCGGCCGGGTGCCGCTGCACCCGTCGATGGCCGCCGGCGGCGACGCCGGGACCCCGGTCGCGCTCGACGACGACCAGCCGCTGGCCGCGGAGTTCGCCCGGATCGCCGCGGCGCTGCTGGCGAATCCGCCGGCGACGGTGTCGATGGACGGCTGCAGCGCCCGGATGCTCGAGCATGTGGAGGCGGCCGTGGCCGCCGGCGACACCGCCCAGGAGTACGCCTAGACCTGGCCGGCCTTCGGGCCCCACGCGGAGCGCGCCGCCCGGGCGAGCTCGGGCGAGACCGGATCGGAGGACGCCAGCCGGTCCTCCAGGGCCTGTTCGTAGCCGTCGTCGCCGGGGCGGAGCACCAGGAGCCGTCCGTCCTCCATCAGGACGATGGGGAGGATCGTCGGCACGTCGGTGACCTCCCGGGCCCAGGCCATGACCCGCTCCGTGGAGGGGTGCAGCGCCAGCTTCTGGAGGCAGTCGATGGTGGGGGGCAGGAGTTCGATCTCGCCGGCGTCGAACCGGTCGAGGGCGTCCTGGGGACGGACCCAGATCGTGGCGATCGTCTCGCCGTCGTCGTGCCGGGCGGTCTGCCCCGGCGGGGCGGCGGTGACGAAGAACCGTGTGTCGTACCGCCTGGGGGCCAGCTCCGGGGTCACCCAGTGGCTCACGTAGTGCACGGCGTCGACCGCCAGGACCAGCTCCTCGGCCCGGCACACGTCGAACAGGCCGGTCCGTCCCTCGTTGATGGCCAGCCGGTGCGCCTCGAAGCGCGCCCGCTCGTCCGGGTCGGAGGTGTCGAGCAGATCGGTGCCCCGGTCGGCGTCGCGGGGCTGGGCCAGGAGCACACCGGCCTCCTCGAAGCACTCGCGCAGGGCGGCCACCCAGAAGGCCAGCCCACCCGAGTCGATGCCGAGGATCCCGCTCGCCGCCTCGTCGGACAGCCCACGGCAGAGCTCGTCGGCGGCGCCGCCGCGGTCCGCCGGGTCGACCGAACCGCCCGGAAAGACGTAGGCGCCGGCCACGAACTCGCTGGCCAGGTTGCGGCGCAGCATGCACACCTCGACGGCGGGTCGGCCGTGCGGGTCGCGCGCGTCCCGGACGAGCATCACGGTGGCGGCATCACGCAGGGGTACGGCCATCCGCTCACGCTACCCCCGGGCCCGGAGGGCGGAGGCGGGGTCGGGCCGCTACGGCCCGTGCGCCGACCCGTCCCGGGGGCCGGACTACCCCAGGGGGATGGCCACGCCGCCGGACGGCCCCCCGGCCGCCCGCCCGTCGACCAGCGCGCTGATGGCCAGCTCCCCGAAGACCGCGGGTTCGGCGATCAGCCAGGCGTGGGACCCCTCGACGACGACGCCCTCGACGCCGGCGGCGTGCCGCAGGTCGTCGAAGGCCGACCTCGGCACGAGCCCGTCACGGTCGGACCAGGCCACGGTGACCGGGATGCCCCGGGCCGCGATCTCGGCCACTTCGGCCACCAGGTCCGCCCTGCGGATGAACTCACCGGTCCGGACCATCCCGAGCGGGTTCCGGAACAGGTTGGGGATGAAGTCCTCGAGCAGGGTGGGCAGCATCCGCAGGTCGCGGGGTGACTGCAGCAGGTCCTTGCCGAAGTGGCGGCCCCAGTCCCAGAAGGGGCGCTGGACCATGGTCCGTACCTCGTTGGGGAACAGCGCCCAGGTCGGGCCCCCGATGGCGTTGGCCAGGAGGAGGGAGCCGACCCTGTCCGGACGGTGGTGGACGAAGGCCGTCGAGACGCCGCCCCCCATCGAGTGGCCGGCCACCAGGGCGAGTTCGTCGAGGCCGACGGCGTCGCAGAAGCGCCCCACCCACGCCCCGTATCCGGGGAAGGTCCGCTCGTCGGGGTGCAGTTCCTGGGTGCCCCCGAACCCGGGCAGGCACGGGGCCACCACCCGGCAGCCGGCCGCGGCCATGGCCTCGATGGCCCGGGCGTAGGCATTGGGCCGGAGCCCCCAGCCGTGGAGGAAGAGGGCCGGACGCCCGGCGCCGACCACGCCGTAGCGCACCCGGCGGCCGTCGACCGCCGTCGTCCGCCACTCCACGGTCCGGCGCCCCCGGACGGGCCGCGCGTGGCCACCCGGATCGCCCGCGACGTAGGGTGCCGGATCCGGCACCGGTCCGCCGCCTCCGGTCGGAGCGGATCCGACCTGGGCTGACGCGCCACTCTCCATGTGTCCATGTTAGGCACCCGCGGGCGACCCGACGGCCACGGCACCCCGGCGACGGGGGTCCGGCGACCCCATGGTGCGGGCCGGACACGTTACGCTCCCTTCGACGTTCGGACGAAGCGAGGACCGCAGACCCATGGCCGACAAGCAGAAGAGTCCCGGCACCGGGGGCAACACGCCCAAGCCCAAGCCGACCGGCGGGGGCGCCCAGAGCGCCAAGGACAAGAGCCGCGCCGCCAGCCGGCCCGTCGCCGGTGGCGGTGGCAAGGCCGGCAAGGGCCCGAGGCCCGGGGGCAAACCGGCCACGGCCGGTTCGGGCTCCTCGCGCACCGGCGTCTACATCGCCTGGGGCGCCGTCGGCCTGGTCGTCGTGATCATCGCGGCCCTCTTCATCGTCAACGCCACGAAGTCCAACACGCAGGACCTGTCGTACACCCCGGTGACGCCGGCGCCGGCGCAGGTGGTCCACGACGTCACGACGATCCCCGCCTCGACCTGGAACAAGGTGGGCGTGAGCGACACCTCGGTGTCCAAGCCGACTCCCCTGACGGGCCAGCCCGCCATGTCGATCGACGGCAAGAGTCCGGCGATGCTCTACTACGGCGCGGAGTACTGCCCCTACTGTGCCGCGGAACGCTGGGCCATGGCCGCCTCCCTGGCCCGCTTCGGCACCTGGGGCAATCTGCAGATCACGGCGTCGTCCCACACCGACGTGGACGCCGCGACCCACACCTTCAGCTTCCACGGCGCCACGCTCGACAGCCCGTACATCACCTTCAAGGCGATCGAGCAGTACACCAACATCCCGGTGTCGGGCAGCCCCGGCCAGTACACGAACCTCCAGAACCCGACCAAGGAGGAGGGCCAGATCCTGGCCAAGTACAGCTCGTCCAAGTACCTCCCGAACGGCAGCAGCAGCGGGGGGATCTCGTTCCCGTTCGTGGACATCAACAACGGGCTGCTGTTCTCCGGAGCCAGCTATGACCCCCAGCTCCTCGCCGGCCTCACCTGGACCGACATCTCCGGCAGCCTGTCGGACCCGACCAACCCGGTCACCCAGGCCATCCTGACCACCGGCAACTACATGTCGGCCGGCATCTGCCAGGCCACGCACGGGCAGCCGGGCAGCGTCTGCACGTCCTCCGGCGTCCAGGCCGCGGCCAAGGCGCTCGGGATCTCGGCCAGCTGAGTCGGAGCCGACGCCCCCGTGCCCGGACTCCGGTGGCAACCCCTGACCACCCTCCTGCTCTCCCTCTACGGGCTGGGCGCGTCGATCTACCTGACCATCACCCACTTCGAGCCCAAGGCGCTCGCCTGCGTGCACAGCGCGACGTTCAACTGCGAGAAGGTGACCCAGAGCCCGCAGTCCGAGATCTTCGGTATCCCGGTGGCCATGCTCGGGCTGGCGTTCTTCGTCCCCATGCTGGTGCTGTGCCTGCCCGCGCTGTGGCGCTCGTCGCAACGCTGGATCCATCTGGCCCGGCTCGCCCTGTCGGTCACCGGCGTCGGCATGATCATCTACCTGATCTCGGCCGAACTCTTCATCATCAAGGCCATCTGCCTGTGGTGCTCGAGCGTGCACGTCGCCACGCTCGCCCTCTTCATCATCATCGCCACCGCCTCGCCGATCGTGCTCGCCCCCGGCTACGGCGAGCCGGACGAGGCGCCGGCGGACGGCGACGACTCCTGAACCGGCACCGCACGACCCGTGACTGAGGGCCGCCCCGGCCGGCCGGCCCGGCTGGCCTGGGGCGCGGTCGTGGTCATCCTGCTCGGCGTCGTCGGCCTCGTCACCTACGCGCTGACCCACGTGTCGTCCCCCACCGCGCCGGCCCTGCCCGCCGTCACCTCGCCCGCCGTCCTCGCCACCCTCTCCTCGGTGCCGACCTCCACCTTCGACGACGTCGGGGCGACGGCGCCCGGCACCGTGCTGACGCCGCCCACGGTCCTGACCGGCCAGCCGCCGCTGAGCGTCGACGGCAAGCCGGACGTGCTCTTCGTCGGGGCCGAGTACTGCCCGTTCTGCGCGGCCGAGCGGTGGCCGCTGGTCGTGGCGCTGGCCCGGTTCGGCCGGTTCACCGCCCTGCACGACGCCGTGTCCTCGGCCCAGACCGTCTTCCCCTCGACCTCTACCTTCAGCTTCGTGGGGGTCGCCTACACGAGCCGATGGGTCACCCTGACCGGCGTGGAGCTGTTCTCGGACCAGACCGGCCCCGACGGCGCCTTCCGGCGCCTGGCCAGGCTCACCCCGGCCCAGGCGGCGGTCGTGGCCCGCACCGCACCGTCGGCCGGGGGCCTGTCCGCCGGGGGCACCCCGTTCCTCGACGTGGCCGGACGCCTCGCCACCACCACCTCGGGATTCAGCCCGGCCCTGCTGGCCGGACAGTCACAGGCCCAGATCGCCGATGCGGCCGCCAGCCCGACCCCGGCCGCGGCGGCCGACGGCACGGGTACGACGACGCCACCGACCGGGCAGGCGGTGCTGGCCGTCGCCAACCAGCTGTCGGCCGGCATCTGCGCGGCCACCGGTCAACAGCCCGCGTCGGTGTGCCTGTCCAAGGGTGTGCTGGCGGCGGACACCGCGCTCGGTCTCAGCCGACCCGCGGCGGCCTCCGATTGAGGCGGTCCGCCGCCCCGGGCCGCTCCCACCGCCGTCCGCCGGCCACCGGGTCACGGCCCGGTGACGGTCCCGCTCAGCCGACGCGCCGCTCTGCGTACTGACGCCGCTCCATCTCGTTCAGACCGCCCCAGATCCCGTGCGGCTCACGGATCCGCACCGCGTACTCGAGGCACTCGACCCGGACCGAGCAGGTCGCGCAGATCGACTTCGCCCGTTCCTCACGCTGGAGTTTCTCCTCCTTGCGCTCGGCATGGGCCGGAGGGAAGAAGATCTCCGCCTGGGGCCCACGGCACGCAGCCTTCAGCTGCCATGAATCCATCAACTGCTCCACAGCCCGATTCCCCCTTCGGTGCGTCCTGACGAGTTGGAACGTACTCCCCACCCTCTGCGGAAACAAGAGGTCACGGCAGGTTTCCCGCCATTTTCCGCGACATTCGCGCCGAGGGTGGCGATCCGGGGTCGCAGGACGACGGAGCAAGGCGACCGGGGCCTGCCACTACGCTCAGGGCGTCATGGACATCCGCTCCTTCTGCAGTCAGAGCCGGGTCCTGATCGTGGCCGGCAAGGGAGGCGTGGGGAAGACCACCATGGTCGCCGCACTGGCCCACCTCGCCGCCGGGGCCGGACTGTCCGTCCTGGTCATCGAGCTCGAGGGCCGGCCGGGGGTCAGCACCGCCTTCGGAGGCTCCGGTGCCCTCGGCTACGCCGGCGAGGTCCTGCACGCGGCCGGCGCCACCGACCTCGGCGAGGGCCGCACCGACACCCGGGCACCGCTGGCGCCCGGCACCGTCCACGCCCGCACGATCACCCCGGACGACGCGCTGCTCGAGTACCTCGACGACCACGGCATGAAGCGCTTCTCCAAGCGCCTCCTGTCGTCCGGGATCATCGACATCGTGGCCGGGGCGATCCCCGGCATCCGGGACATCCTGGTGCTGGGCAAGGTCAAGCAGATCGAGCAGCAGGGCCTGGCCGACCTGGTCCTCGTCGACGCGCCGGCCACCGGCCACACCATGACCTTCCTGTCGTCGGCCGCCGGCCTCCTCGACGCCGCCCGGGGCGGACCCATCCGGGCCCAGGCCGCCGACGTGGTCGCCCTGCTCTCCGACCCCCGGCGCTGCCAGGTCGCCCTCGTCACCCTCCCCGAGGAGATGCCGGTCAACGAGGTCGTGGAGGCGGCCTACCAACTCGAGGACCGGGTGGGCATCGCGCTCGGTCCGGTGATCGTCAACGCCTGTTATGCGCCGGTCGCCGACCTGGACACGGCGGCACCCGACACCGTCGCCGCCGCCGGTGTCACCCTCGACCCGGGCCTGGTCGACTCGCTCGAGGCGGCCCGCCGGTTCCGCCAGCGCCGCCACGAGCTCCAGGAGCAGGAGGTGGTCCGACTGGCCGGCGAGCTCCCGCTCCCCCAGTTGCGGGTCCCCTTCCTGTTCACGGGCTCGATCGGCCCACTCGAGCTCGACACCCTCAGCCAGGCGCTGGGCCGCGGCATCGAGGCCCTGCACGAGCCGGACGCGGTGGCCCGGTGACGGTCGGGGCCGTGCCTGCTCCCCCGTCGGGCCCCGACGCGGGGCCGGCCACCATCGACGACGTCGTGCGCCACCGGTCCATCGTGATCTGCTGCGGCTCGGGCGGCGTGGGCAAGACCACCACGTCCGCGGCCATCGCCCTCCAGGCGGCCCGACTGGGGCGCACCGCCTGCGTGGTGACCATCGACCCGGCGCGGCGGCTGGCCAACTCCCTCGGCGTGGACGAACTCTCCAACAGTCCCACCAGGATCGAGGGGGACTGGCCCGGCGACCTGCACGCGCTGATGCTGGACCCCAAGGGCACCTTCGACGATCTCATCTCCCGCTACTCCGACTCCGAGGCGCAGGCCGACGACATCCGGGTCAACCGGATCTACCGGAACCTGACCGGGACCCTGTCGGGCACCCAGGAATACATGGCCATGGAGAAGCTCCACGAACTGGTGGAGGAGGGCGGATTCGACGTCGTGGTCGTCGACACGCCACCGTCGCGCAACGCACTCGACTTCCTCGACGCGCCCCGCCGGCTGACCCACTTCCTGGAGAACCGGGTCTTCCAGGCGCTGATGGCCCCCACCCGGGTCGGACTCCGCTTCATGGGGGTGGCGGCCCAGGCGCTGCTGCGGACCCTCTCGAAGGTGGCCGGCGCCGACATCGTCCACGACGCCGTGGCCTTCTTCCAGGCGTTCGAGGGTATGGAGGAGGGGTTCCGCCTGCGGGCGGCCCGGGTGCGGGAGCTCCTGGTCCAGCCGGGCACGGCCTTCGTCCTGGTGGCCTCGCCCCGCCCCGACTCGGTGGACGAGGCGGTCCACTTCGCGAGCAAGCTGGACGAGTCGGGCATGTCGGCCACGGCGCTGATCGTCAACCGCGTCCAGCCGCGCTTCGCCTCCGACGACCAGCTGGCCGCGCTCGCACCGTTCGGCGACCGGGCCGCCCACGCCGGGGACGGGCCCGATGCGGCGCTGGCCGAGCTCGTCGAGAACCTCGCCGGTTACACGCTGGCGTCGGACCGCGAAGAGGCGACCTACGCGTCACTGGTGGCCCAGGTGGCCCCGGCGCCCGTCTACCGGGTGCCGCTGCTGAATTCCGACGTCCACGACCTCGACGGGCTGGGCCACGTGGCCGATCTCCTGTTCTCCCCCGACGGGTCGGGGGAGCGGACACCGGGCTGACCGGGCGCCGGTCGGCCGGCGTGGAGCCGGGTGTCCGGTCGGCGCTAACCTCTCCAGCGTGCCGACCATCCTCGTGGCCAGTGACGCCCCGACCGTGCGGGCCGAGATCGCCGCCATCGCCGGCAATCCGGACGTCACGATCGTCGAAGCCCGTTCCGGGCCCGACGTCGTCGAGCAGGTGACCGCATCACTCCCCGACCTGGTCATCGTGGACATGCAGATGGGCAACATGGGCGGCATGGCCACCACGCTCGAGCTCCGCCTCGAGGCCTCCTACGACAAGATCGGGCACGTGCCGGTGCTGATGCTGCTGGACCGACGCCCGGACGTCTTCCTGGCCCGCCGTTCGGGGGCCGAGGGCTGGCTGGTCAAGCCGCTCGACCCGATCCGGCTCCGGCGGGCCGTCACCGCCCTCCTGGCCGGTGGCACCTACTACGACGAGTCCTACACACCGCTGTCGGTCGTCGCCGCCCCGTCCGGCGCCTGACGGCCCACCGCCAACAGACCGGGTCACCGCGTTGTCCGTGTTCCGTCGCCATGAAGTCCAGCCCGAGGGCACACCGGGCCGCCGGTCACGCCGACGCGACCCCGCCCAGGCACCCACGGGACCGGACGCCCCCGGGCTGCCCGTCGACGGGGCCGACGCCCAGGAGCAGTTCATCATCGACGCCCTCCACGACCTGCGGGACACCGCGGTCCGGGAGGTCATGACCCCACGGGTCGACGTGGCCGCGCTGACCATCCCCCTCACCGTCGACAGCGTCTCCCAGGCGGTCCGCGAGACGGGCCACTCGTGCTTTCCGGTCTGCGGGGAGAACCTCGACGACCTGATCGGCGTCCTGTTCGTGAACGATCTCTTCCGGGCCGGCTGGACGGTCGGGGCCACCGAGGACGGGGCGCGGTCGCCCGATCCGATCGACATCTCGCGTCGGCTCCGCCAGCCGTTCCTGGTGCCGGAGTCGCGCCTGGTCCTCGACGTCCTCGCCGAGATGCGACGCCAGCGCCGGGCCTTCGCCGTGGTCGTCGACGAGCACGGCGGGGTCGAGGGCGTCCTCACCGTCAAGGACCTGCTGGGCGCCCTGGTGGGTGACCTGCCCGACGAGTTCGACACCGACGAGGAGCCCGACGTCGTCCGGGTCGACGGCCGGCGCTGGCTCCTGGACGGTCGGATGAGCATCGACGACCTGGCCGACCGACTGGGGATCGAACTGCCCGAGGGCGAGTACGTGACGCTCGGGGGTTACCTGTTCGACGCCTTCGGACACATTCCGCTGGAGGGCGAGACCCATAGGTTCGGCGAATGGGAGCTGCGGGTCGCCGAGATGGACAAGCGGCGCATCGCCAAGGTGGTCGCCAAGCGGACCCCGGCACCGCCCGGGGACGCCGGCGGAGCCGGGGGCGACGACCGGGGGGACCAGCAGACCGCCGTCGGGTAGCATGTCGTGTTCCGGGACCGGCTCCGTGCCGTCCGGGATTGACGGGCTGTGGCGCAGTTTGGTAGCGCGCTGCGTTCGGGACGCAGAGGTCCTCGGTTCAAATCCGGGCAGCCCGACCATGACGTACGCAGGTCAGCGGGGGTTCCGGCCCCCGCTGCTGCGCGTCTCGGGGCTGTCGCCGCCAGCCGGCGGAGGTCGTGGAACCCCGCTCCCTCACATCCTGCGGTCCGGGTGGCCGGCGGCCAGACGACGGCGCCAGTTGTCGTAGCGAATCGGCGCTCCCTCCGTGTTCGTGAACACGAGCGCGCCCGGATCCTCCGAGATACCCAGTGCGGACAGGTGCCTCCTCAAGTGGTCGGTGACGGTGGACGGAAGCGTCACCGTCCGGTTTCCGGCAGATGACTTGGGTGGACCGGTCACGAGCTGACCTCCGAAGCCCCTCGTGATCGACTCGGCCACCGTCAGGGTCCCGCCCTCGAGATCAAGACACCCGACCTTGAGCCCGATGACTTCGGGCCAGCGGAGCCCCAGTACTCCTCCGACCCACACCATCGGTCGGTACCGATCTGGCCTGACCGCGGCGATCTCGGCGACGTCGGCCGGCGAGAGGTCGTGGCGTTTCGACCGACCTACCGCCGGCAGGCGGATGTTCCGACACAGCCACCGCGCCAGCCAGTCGCTGGCCACCGCCTACGAGAAGATCGCCCGGACGACGCCGTAGTCCCGGCGCGCACTGCGCGCCGCCCGGTGATTCGCCCCCTCGTTGACGAGCTGCTGGATCTGGCGGGGTGAGACGTGATCGAGCCGGTTGTGGCCCAACGAGGGAATGGCGTGGAGCCGCAGTGACACCTCTTCGCGCGCCAGAGTCGACTCACGTTCGGCCGGATTCGAGACGACCCTGCCGCCTTCGCCGAGCTCCACGACCGACACGTAGGCCGGGTCCTCGCGGACTGGCACGGGGACCGTTCCGTGGGGGAAAGCTGCGACCTACCGATGGTGACGTAGGTGAACCGAACTTCGGCCGTCCCAGATCGGCGACTCGGTGGGTCATCCGACGGGAGCAGACGCGCCTAGGGACGAATGGACCTGGGCTGCAGATCCATGATCGTGCAAGCTTCGGCGATGGTTCTCGATGGCAACGCAATCGCGTGCGATGCGATTGGATGCGAGACGAAGAACGACTTCGACGGAGAACTACCCGATGACGACACCCGGGTGCGCTACCACGTCCTTGGTCGGCAGATCGTAGAGACGGGCACCGACGAGAAGCACCATCGCCCAGCTCACATCTGAACCAGCCAATTTTGCCCTGTGGCGCCGGTCAGACGAGTCTGCAAGCGAAGCGAATTCTGCTTTGTCGGATGAACGCGAGGGACTCTCCGCCATGAACGGACCGCATGCGGACGATCGGCGCCTCGACGACAACGCCATCCGTCTGGCCAGGGTCATCCAGGAACTGACCGAGATTGCTCCTGCAGCCGGACCAGGGTCGGAACGCATCGCCACGTTCGTTCCACTCATGAGGGCTGTCGCCGAGCTTGCTGTAGGCGACGCCGAGCTACTCAGCAACCAGTAGCCCTGGGAATCTCAGCGCCATCGTGCCGACGGGTGGCCCATGGCACCGGGACGGTGACCCACGCCGCCATTTCGGTGGCGTGCCCCAACTGGAAATTGCGCCCTTGAAGTGGGATGGAGTTGGAGGCTCAACTGCCGGGCGTGGCCGCACCCATTCGGCCCCGAACATCTGACGCGTTCACGCCGAGAGCACCCAGCAGCACCGCCGCAGGATCCGGTGGTCGGAGAGGGAGTAACTGGGCCAGTACCTGTTGAGCCGTAACCTGGGTCTTCCGGCGATTTGGCTTGACGGCATCCTCAAGCACTTTCTTTGCCGCAGGCGTGATGCGGAGGCGATCCTTTTGCGCCACGTCTCTGATCCTCGGCTTGTTTGGCACTGCACGCATCGGAAGTGGAGGAGCGTCGGTGCCCGGTGCGAGGCCCAGGGCTCCCAGGGCTTCGCCATCGAGCGACTCGAGGGACTGGCGAGCTTGCTGCAAGTTGACGCCCAACATGACTTCGATCGAAGGATCCTCGAACAAGGCGAGCAGAAGGTGATCGGTGCCATATCGGCGGTCACCTCGGCGGCGAGCCTCTTCGCTGGCCCTTAGACAGATGGCCCAGACGTGAAGTGTCTCTGGCGCAACAGATGGGGTGGTCATGATGACTCCTTGTTGTACTTGGCGTGCACGGATTGGCGGGTGACGCCTAGAGCGTCTCCGATCTGCTGCCACGACCAGCCCTTTTCCCGGGCCGACGCGACCTGGTGCGCTTCGACCCTCTCCGCGAGGCGATGGAGTGCCAACGAGGCGCGTAGTCCGACTACCGGGTCATCCGACGAGAGTTCCGCGCCCACTTGCTCGATGTCCATGTATGTCAGTATGGACTGACATCCTGGGTGCGTCAACCTAAACTGACACACCGGATCACGATACCGGCAAGCCTCGAGCGCCAGATGTGCACCGCAATATCTCGGGCTCAGCTGACGGCACGGCTGCTACCGCGAGCACCACGGCGCCCTCACAGGTGACTGTCCGGTGAACCGGAGCAGGTCGGGCCAATTGGGGCCCTGAGCTGCGACTTCACCCGTTCAATCAGTGCTTCGCAGCCAACGCGCGAACCTCGGTGCAGTTGATTGCCGAGCAACCTGCGGTCCGAGGGGATGGCGGTCGATGATGGCCCATGCGTCGTCGGGTGCTCCGTAGTGCATCGGTGGAGGGACCGTGCGCTCTGCGTCGGTTCACACGCCAAGTCACCCCCAGGTGTATGAACTGACGCCATGCACCTCGTTGGGGGGGATCCGGCCGGTGCATCCGCGCAAGTGATCCACAGGAAGGCGAGCCTGCTCTCAGACGTGCCCGGTCGTTACGAGGAGGCGGCTCTGTACGCCAGGTACAGCACGCCATTGTCGTAGGTCGCACTGTTGATCAGCGACCACTTGGTCGGCAGGTCATCGGGGAACAGCTGCGGCCCGGTACCTCGGGTGACGGGGTAGACGAACAGGTGTAACTCGTCGACCAGTCCGTCGGTGATGAGGGCCTGCACGAGCCGGGAACTGCCGCTCACGTAGAT
>Ga0302279_10005341_pt1 | contig 14417 bp, 12 predicted proteins | sample III_Bog_N3_3_FD_194541 | JGI IMG/M metagenome (GOLD analysis project Ga0302279, IMG submission 194541) | Peat permafrost microbial communities from Stordalen Mire near Abisko, Sweden - III_Bog_N3_3 | ecosystem: Environmental > Terrestrial > Soil > Wetlands > Peat | place: Sweden: Abisko...
ATCCGCACCTGGGTCTGACGAAGGCCGAAAAATGCGAACATAGGGACTAAAATCGTCCCTCGGGATTGGCAACAAAGATGGTTAGTGACTTTGGTGCGGAACCCGGGTTAGGTGATTATGGCCATGGATCCAGCAGGATTTCACGCCGCCCAGGTGATGGTAATCTCCTTCCCTATGGATGAACTGCGCCCCCGATGCTTTCTACTGGCCCACCAGGGGCCCCAGGATCAAGATTCGGAGATCGAAGAGCATCTTGCGGAACTGGAAGCCTTGGCCAGAGCCTGCGAGCTCGAACCGATCGGCCGGCAGCGGCTCAAGCGGGCGACGATCGAAGCGCGCCTGTTCTACGGCAAGGGCCAGTTGGAACTGGTGGCCGACGAGTCCCGGCGCCAGGGGGCGCGTCTGCTGATCTGCGACAACGAGCTGTCCGGAAGCCAGATCCGGAACATCGAAAAGGCCACCGGCATGGACTGCCTGGATCGCACCGGCCTGATCCTGGCCATCTTCGAACAGCGGGCCCAGACCCGGGAAGCCAAGGCCCAGGTGGAGTTGGCGCGCTACGAATACGAGCTGCCAAGGCTGAAGGGCGCCTGGACCCATCTGGAGCGGCAGGTGGGCGGAGTGGGCGTTCGGGGCGGGGCCGGTGAGACCCAGATCGAAGTGGACCGGCGCATGACCCGGACCCGGATCAGCCAGCTCAAGAAGGAACTGGAGCATCTGCAGAGGGTCCGTGACACCCAGCGCCAGGGCCGTTCCCCCAGGATCCCCCGGGTCTGTCTGGTCGGGTACACCAACGCCGGCAAGACCAGTCTGCTCCGGGCCCTCACCGGGGAGGGGGAACCGAGGGACATGCTGTTCGCCACCCTGGACACCACCACCCGCAAAGCCTGGCTGGGGGTCGACGGCGAGACCGGCGAGCCGCGCCATGCGCTGGTCTCCGATACGGTCGGTTTCATCCGCAAGCTTCCCCACCAGCTGGTGGCGGCCTTCCGCTCCACCCTGGGCGAGGTCCGCACCGCCGACGCGCTCCTCGTGGTGGCCGATGCCGGCAGCCCGGACCTGGAGGACCACCTCAAGGTTGTGGGTGCCACCCTCAAGGAGCTCGGCTGCGGAGAGCACTCCCGTCTGCTGGTGCTCAACCAGGTGGACCGGGTCACCCGGCCCCGCCGCCTGGACCTCAAGCGGCTGCACCCGGACGCGATCCAGACCTGCGCCGTGAGCCGCGACGGGGTGGATGCGATCCGGCAGTGGCTGCTCGATCTCATTCCCGGCGCTCCCCTCCCCCGGGACCCGGAACCCTGGGAACTCTGAGGTTCCGTCTCGGTTTGGGTCCGGGTTCCGGTCGGCGTGGGCAGCCTGCAGTTGGGACATCTCGCCCCACCGCAGCATGCCCTGCCCGGTGGCTCAGGGATTGTTCGTTCCGGTCTCTTGGATTGGCGCCGACCCACCATTAGCGTGTCGATCCCTCCAGTCGCGTACGGCAGCGTTCCAGATCCTCGGAGCGTACGCGGAGGGATCTGGAACGCAAGGGTGAGTCGGCGCCATTCCAAGGGACCGAAACGAACGATCCCGGAGCTGGTCCGGGTCACCCGGTGAAGGGGGCCTACCGCAAGGCGGCCAAAGCTTGCTGGTACGCGGCTTGGGGGATGTCCAGGGTGCGCGCCACCAAATGGTTGTAAGCATTGGTGGAAAAAACCCACTCGAGCTTGGCGGTACGATCCGGGCTATGGTATTCATACCGCCACAGGTTTTCGCCGGGCTTCTGGAGCAAGTCGACCGGGTTGGACACAGCCCAGACCGTGGTCACATCCTCCGGGTCCGAGGCTTCCCCGGATACGGTCACGGTGACCAGGACCTTGTCCCCCGCGACGCCCACAGGGCGTCGGGTGATGATGTGGCTGCCGTCGATCAACTGGAACTGCGCGGCAACCTCGTTGAAGGCCACCTGCACGACGTCGCTGGTTTGGCCGAAATTCCTGCCCAGCAGATGGATGGTTTCCGGATCTTCGGCCGGGAGGCTGACGGCCTGGGCGATGAAGGGTGCCACGACCCACCGTTTGGACGCCACGACCGCTTCTTCCCAGGTCATGGCGGACAACGGGCCGCTTCCGCCCACGGCCAGGAACATCAGCGCTGCCAGTGAAAAGCGAGATTTCATTTTCAAGGTGTCACCATCCTGGGGGGGGCAGGATTGCCTCCCACATGTTAAATGAGAAATTTATCAAATAGGTTCCTGGACCCCGTGGGATCCATACCCGAGGCACTAAACCAAGCAAGCGAGCAGCAAAGGATCCAAAGGGACCTGCTGGTAACCCTGGTGAAATGGAGGACCTGGCCCACAAATCCCCGCTGTGCTTTCCGGCCGGGAGGCGCGTGTGCGCGCCGGTTTGGCGACTTGCACGGGCGTCCAGGGGGAATCCGGGCCCCTAATGGGCCGAACTAGGAATTGAGCAGGCTGTAAAGGGCGGGGAGGAGGTCTTCGTAGGGGGCCCGCTTCTCGTGGATGTGGATGGCGTCGATGGCCTCGGCCACCGCATCGACGCTGGCGTCCCGCCGGTCGGCGATCAGGATGACCGGGGTATCCAGCAGCAGGTCGTGCCGCCGCAGGGCTTCCAGGATCATCTGGCCGAAGTGGCCGCCAACCTTTACGTCCAGCAGAACGATATCGAACCGGGAGGACCGGGCCAGGGTCTGGGCCTCCAGGTACGATTCGGCCTGGAACACCTGCTTGAAATCATCATCGCGCATGGACTGGGCCAGGGACTTGCGGTCGCTGCCGCCCGCGGAAATGACCAGGATCTTCCGGACCGCCTTGCGGATCCGCATGACCGCGGTCAGTTCGGGCCGGGATGGCCGGCCCGGGACGGTGGCCAGGGCGGCGGGCGCGACGGCCACCACCTCGGGGGCCTTGATCGGGGCCTTGGTGGCCACCGGAGCGCCCAGCTGATCGGCGATGTCGGTCTTGCGATGCTTTTTCGGGAAAGCCTGGCCAAAGGTGGTGGGGAACCGTCGGGCCAGGATCCGCTCGATGTTCTTCTGATCCGAATCGAGCAGGCCGGTGAGCATGATCCCGGCCGCCGACCCTTCCGGCCCGGCCACCACGTGGGCCACCAGGCCCCCGCACTGGATGGTCGGGGTATAGGGCAGCCCGGTGATGCAGACCGAGGCGAAGCTGTCGCCCCGCTTCAGGCCGGTCGGCCCGCCCTGCAGGGAACTGACCTCTTCCAGGGCCATGCGTAGGCCCGAAAGGCTTAGGTCCATCAGCCGCCCCGCCAGGACCCGGCCCAGGAGGAAGGGGGCCTGGACCTGCTCGCAGACGAACACGCCGATCTCCTCGTTGCGGCCGAAGGACGCCCGGAAACGCTCCCGGCGCTCACCCATGGCCACCGCTGTGGGGATCCTGAACACGCCGGTGGCGACCACCTGGGTGTAGGCGGTGAACCGTCTGGAATCGACCATGAAGGAGAGGTCGAGCTGCTGGCCCATGGGCAGCGGCGGGGTCTGGGTGGTGGTAAACGTGTCCCGGGCGATCTGGGCGATGGTGGTTTCGAACGGAAGGGCGTCCGCCTGGGTGACCCAGAGCTGAACCGGGCTCTTCAGGAGCACGAGTTCGTCCAGGTAGGCCCGGATGGTGTTCCCGTCGCGCAATTCCGCCTTCAATCCCAGGTGCCCCATTCGGTCATTCCCCAGTCGTGTCCATGAGTGGATCCCATTAGTATCATCATCGACTATAGGAATGCGAGCAGGGTCTTATTCCGGCTTGGGCCGGGGCAGGGCCGCCACCGAGGCAGCCAGGGCCAGGGCCAACAGAAGGCGCAGGCCCATGAGCTGGCGCGAGATGCCGTGGGCCTTGGCATAGGCGATCCGGTCGGGCTGGTCCTTGGCGACCGCCTCCACGCTGCCCATGCGGTCCCGGAGGGTGTGCAGCCTGGGGGAGACGATGAAGGCGCTGGTGAAGCACATCAACAGCGCCAGCAGGGCGGCGGCGCCCCAGAGGCGCAGGGGGCCGAAGGCTTCGGCTTCCTGGAACTCCATCATCCACCGGGCGCCCTGGACCAGCACGATGGCCGCCCCGAACACGACCCAGGCGGCAAGATCCAATCGGGCCACGACCCTGCCCGCGACCAGCCCGGCGAGATCCCGGCTGGGCAGGATGCTGAACAGGAGCGGGGCCACCATGAAAGCGAACCCGAGCACCATGCCGGCCCAGATCAGCAGGAGGATGGCGGCGGCGGCATCGGTGCGGGCGAGGGCTTTGGCGCTCATGGGTTTCCTATCACCAGTCATTGTAGGGGACACCGTTCTCTCCGATGTCCGTGGACCCGCTCCGGATGCGGAAGATGCCCACTTCGGCGTCGGGATTGTCCGGATCCGGGGATTCGAATTCGGTCGCCCAGGTGTCCTTGGATTGGGTCATGGGATCCACCGGAACCTCCCGGATGTACTTCTGCTCCCACAACGCATTGATGGAAGTGGGGTACTTGCCCTGGTCGGCCTGGAACTGCTCCAGGCAGTGATTGAGCTGGAACAGGTCTTCCTTGAGCACCGCCTCCCGGGCTGCCTTGGTGTGCCGGCGGTAGCCGACGATGCCGACCGTGGCCAGCATGGCCAGGATGGTCATGACGGTGAGAAGTTCAATAAGGGTGAACCCCTTCTGGCGATGGCAGCTGACAGAGGAAATGGACATCGAGGCACCTTACCAGGAGAATACGGCAAAAGGCCCGGCGGTTCACGCCGGGCCACCTTACTTAGTATTAATTAATTTCATCCCAGGCTCGTAGCCGCAACTTTTTCCCTGGTGTAGAACTCAAGAAGATCGCCTTCCCGCAGGCCGGTGAAGCCCTCCAGGTCGATGCCGCAATCCAGGCCGTTCTTCACTTCATGGACATCGTCCTTGAAGCGCTTGAGGGTCTTGATGTCGCCTTCCCAGATCACGTCGATGCCGCGCTTGACCCTGGCCTTGTAGCCTTTCTGGACCTTGCCTTCGGTGACGAAGGACCCGGCGATGACGGACTTGTTCACCTTGAAGATCTGCCGGACCTCGGCTTGGCCTTGGACGGTTTCCTTCTCGATGGCGTCCAGGAGGCCCATCATGGCGGCCGCGATTTCCTCGGTCACCTTGTAGATGATGTCGTGGAAGCGGATGTCCACGCCCTCTTCCTGGGCCAGATCCTCGGCCTTGCGCTCGGCCTTGGTGCTGAAGGCGATGATGGTGGCCTTGGAGGCCTCCGCCAACAGGACGTCGTTCTCGGTGACGGTGCCGGCCGCGGAGTGGATGATCCGCACCCGCACCTTCTCGGTGGAGAGCCGTTCCAGGCTGCCGACCAGGGACTCCACGGAGCCCGCGGTGTCGCCCTTGATGATGAGCGGCAGTTCCTTGATCTGGCCTTCCTTCAGGGTCGAGAACAGGTTCTCCAGGGTGACCCGCTGCTTGGTCTGGGCGGCGGCCTTGGCCTTCTCCTGGCGGAAACCGACGATGGTCCGCGCCTTGGATTCGTCCTCGAGCACCTGCAGGTTGTCGCCGGAGACCGCCACTTCCTCGAAACCGAGGATCTGGACGGCCATGGACGGGGTAGCTTCGCTGATCTTCTCGCCCCGGTCGTTGAACATGGCCCGCACGCGGCCCATGGTGGCGCCCGCGACGAAGATCTCGCCGGCGTGCAGGGTTCCCTGCTGCACCAGCACCGTGGCCACGGGACCCCGGCCGCGGTCCAGCCGCGCCTCGAGGATGCTGCCGGCGGCGGGGCAATCGTAGACGGCCTTCAGATCCTTGAGATCGGCCACCAGGAGCGCGGTTTCCAGCAGGACGTCGAGGCCCTCCTTGGTCTTGGCGCTCACTCTCACGCAGGGCACTTCACCGCCGTAGGCCTCGGTCTGGATGCCGTACTGCAGGAGCATCTGTTCGACCTTGTCGGCATTGGCGCCGGGCTTGTCGATCTTGTTGATCGCCACGATCATCGGCACATCGGCGGCCTTGGTGTGGTTGATGGCCTCGATGGTCTGGGGCATGACGCCGTCGTCGGCGGCCACCACCAGGATGACGATGTCGGTCACCTTGGCGCCTCGGGCCCGCATCTTGGTGAAGGCTTCGTGGCCCGGGGTATCGATGAAGACGATCTGGCGCTCGGGACCGTCGCCGCTCTTGACGTCGACATGATAGGCGCCGATGGCCTGGGTGATGCCGCCGGCTTCGCCCGCGGCCACCTTGCTGGTGCGGATGGCGTCCAGCAGGGAAGTCTTGCCGTGATCCACGTGGCCCATGATGGTGACCACCGGCGGACGCCAGAGCTTCTCGCCGACGACCTCGCTGGCCTCCTCGGCGCTGAGCTGGACATCCTCTTCAAAGGTCACGATGTCGGCCAGGTACCCGAACTCCCGGGCAATCTCCTTGGCCAGTTCCGTGTCCAGGGGCTGGTTGATCGTGGCGAACACGCCCCGGTGCAGCAGCTTGGCGACCACGTCTTTGGCGGGGCGGTTGCACTTCTCGGCCAGTTCCTTGACCGAAACGCCCTCAGAGAGCATCACGATGCCGATCTCGTCGTTGATGTATTCGGTGGCGATCTGCTGGGCCCGGCTGCGGGGCTGCCGAAGCTTGAGTTCCAGTTCCTCGGCCAGCCGCTCGGCGCGGGAGCGCTTGTCGTCCTTCTTCTTGCCGGTGAAGTGGCCGCCACGTCCCGGGCCCTTCTGGGCGTTGGGATCGGGAGCGGTGTTGGTGGGCAGGGACGGTCCGCGCCCGCGATTGGGGCCGCCAGGGCCGCTGGGGCGCGCGCCGGGGCCGCTGGGGCGGACGCCAGGTCCGCCGGGACGGCTGGGGCCGCTGCCAGGACCGCCGGGGCGGCTGGGGCCGCTGCCGGGTCCGCCGGGACGGCTGGGACCGCCGGGACGGCCGCCGGGGCCGCTGGGACGGGAAACGGGCGGGCGGGCCTGGGGCAGCTGGATGTAGCGGGCGGGCTCGCTGGTCCGGGGCGCCGGAGCGGGGGTATCCGACATCTTGATCCGGGTGAACCCCGAGTCCGACCTCAGTTCGGTGATGGAGGGGGGAATGAAGGGACGGCGAGTGGGCTGGACCGGGCTGGGATCATGCTTGACCGCGCCCTTGCCGGTGTTGGCGGCCATGGGCAGCAGGGTCTTCTCCGGCTGGGGCAGGCCTGAACGCTGGACCTGGGACTGCTGGCCTGGCCGTTGGATGACCGGCCGCGCGCCCGCTTCAGGCCGACTCTTGGGAGCCGACTGCTGGGGCAGCGTGATGTAGCGGGCCGGTTCCTGGGGCTTGGTGGAAGGGGCCGGCGCCTGGGAGATGCGCAGCCGGGAGAACCCTTCGGTGGGACGTCCGAGCTGGGCCGTGGCGGCCTCGCCCGAGGGTGAAGATTGCTCCATGTCTGGCGCCTCGCTCGACTGGGTCGAAGCTGGGGCAGATCCCGCTTCAACGGGTGTTGAAACCGCCGCCGGGGCTTCGGGTTTCTTGATCAGAACCGCTGGCGGGGCGGCAGGGGGCGGCGGGAGCGGGGCGAGCACGGGTTTCACGATACGGACGGTCGGAGGAGCCGCCTTGGGCGCAGCGGTGGCGGCAGCGGCGGGAGATTGTGCGGCGGCGACGGGGGCCTCCTCGACCTTGGGCTTGGTTTCAATGGCGCGACGAACGGTATTGACCTGATCGTCGCTGAGATTGGAGCTATGGCTCTTGCCCTGGACGCCCAGGTGCTTTTCGAGGGCGTCGAGCACATCGTGATTGCTCACGCCAAGCTCTTTGGCTAACTGGTTGATGCGCAACATGAAGGGGCGTACCTCGATCTCTTGATGGGGGCTAAAAACGGTGGCGGTGGAAATCTGGACCTATTCTCCGAACCGGGCGTGCACGGCGTCTATAAGGCGGAAAGCAAGATCCTGATCCATTCCGTCAACCGTGAGCAATTGCTCAACCGTTACAGTGTACAAGGATTTTGCATCGAGATAGCCCGCCGTGGCGAGGTTTTTGACGATGGTCTCGTCCAAGCCCTCGATTTCGCCCAGCTCTTCGGGAAGCTGAGACAGCAGGGGCGCGGCTTCCAGAGGGGCGGCGGCCATCTCGGGCAGGGCCTGGACCATGGCGGCTTCGGTCTCCCGCCGCTTCTCGGCTTCGCTGCGAACGTCGATGTTCCAGCCGGTGAGTTTGGCGGCCAGGCGAACGTTCTGGCCGCGCTTGCCAATGGCGATACTGAGCTGTTCATCATCCACCACCACTTCCACCCGGCGGTGCTCCAGGTCGGTGACGGTGACCCGGAGGGCCTTGGCTGGGTTCAGGGCGTTGGCGATGAAGCGGGAGCTGTCTTCGTCGTAGCGGACGATGTCGATCTTCTCGTTCTTGAGTTCGCGGATGATGGCCTGGACCCGGCTGCCCTTGAGACCCACGCAGGCGCCCACCGGATCCACATCGGGATCCAGGGAGTGGACCGCCACCTTGGCCCGGTCGCCCGCTTCCCGTACACAACTGCGGATGACCACGGTGCCGTCATGGATTTCGGGGACTTCCTGGTCGAACAGCTTGATGAGCAGCCGGGGATCGGTGCGGCTCACCTGGACCTGGGGATCCTTGGCGGACTTGTCCACCGCGGAGATGACCACCTTGATCCGCTGGCCCTTGTCGAACCGGTCGCCGCGGAGCGCCTCGCTGCGCTTGAGCATGGCCTCGACCCGGTCGATCTCGAGGATGATGGCGCTCTTCTCGAAGCGCTTGACTTCGCCCACCACCACCTCGCCGATGCGGTCGGCGAAATCGGTGAAGATCCGGTCCCGCTCGGCTTCGCGGACCTTCTGGACCAGCACCTGCTTGGCGGCCTGGGCCGCGATCCGGCCCAGCTGGGAGGTGTCCTGGGGCAACCAGAGGGTGTCGCCCTCGGCGGCGTCGGGATTCAGGGCCTGGGCCTCCTCGAGGCTGATCTCCAGATCCTCCTCTTCGACGATGGGCACCACCTGCTTGAGGGCGTAGACGTGGAACTCGCCGGTGTCCCGCTCCATCTGGGCCTGGAAGTTGCCGTAGAAGTCGAAACCCTGGAAGTACTTCTCTGCGGCCTTCACCAGGGACTCTTCCACTGCCTTGAAGACATCCTCTTCAGGGATGCCCTTTTCCACCGCGATCATCTTGACGCTGTCGAAAAAACTGGTCGCTACGAGTGCCATGGTGTCTCCTTGCCGGCGCTTTTCTCTACGTCGGCGGGGTCGGGTTGATCCGGCGCCGCCTTCTTGGCGACTAGCCGGGGTGGGGGGGTCTTCGCTTCATCGAAGGGGGCCAGGCGGGCCTTCTGGATGGCCTCGAGCGGGATGGTCTTGAGCAGGCCGTCCTCTTCCAAGGTGACGGCTTCCTCGGTGGAAGTTCCGATCCAGCCTTTGAATCGTTTCTGGCCGTTGAGCGGGGCCGCGGTCTGGATGCGGCAGAGGCTGCCCTGGAAACGCTGGTAGTGGGCCGCCTTGGTCAAGGGGCGTTCCAGTCCCGGGCTGGAGACTTCCAGGGACAGCTCTTCCCTCAGGGAGGGAAACTCGACGTCCAACCAAGCGACGAGGCCGTCATTGGCGGCTACGCAGTCGTCCAGGGTGATGGGTCGGTCCCCTCCGGGGCCCCGGTCCAGATGGTCGATGTAGAGGCGCAGGATCGAATCCCGGCCCTCCTTGGCGGATTCCAGGCAGACCAGTTCGAAGCCCAGCAGCGCGAGCTGCCGATCCACGGGGGCTTTGAGCTTTTGAAGATCCATTGACGGGCCTTGAAAAAAAGGTATTGAAGGCGGGGTCAAACCCACCCGACACGGTCGACTGGGGTTCGGAGTGCATCAGCTCGCAGGCTTTCGGTTGCCCCGGAACCCGGCAAAACCCAGGTCGAATTCAACAGAGAAGATTATCGCTATTTGACCAGGGAAACAAGGGGAAATACCCGGCATTCCCATGGATCCATAAAACAGGCACCATGGAAATTCCTGGATAGGGGAGTCAACCGATGGTCCTGATTTTGGATGGGAAAGCACACGCCGACCGGATGCTGGCCGAGGTCCAGGAGCGGGTGGCGGGCCGCACGGCCCTGGGCCTGCGCCCGCCCTGCCTGGCGGTGGTCCTGGTGGGTGCAGATCCGGCCAGCCAGGTGTATGTGCGCGGCAAGATCGCCGCCTGCGCCAGGACCGGCATCCGCTCCCTGGAGCACCGCATTCCCGCCGGAACCGGCCAGGCTGAACTGGATGCCCTGGTCGACCGGCTCAACCGCGATCCAGAGGTGGATGGGATCCTGGTCCAGCTGCCCCTCCCCGCCGGTCTGGACGCCAAGCGCACCCTGCGCGGGATCGATCCCGGCAAGGACGTGGACGGACTCCATCCTTATAATCAGGGTCTGCTCATGGCCGGCCAGGCTGGGCTGAGGCCCTGCACCCCCACGGCCTGCATCAGCATGCTCAAGGCCTATGACGTCGCCCTGCGTGGCAAGCGGGCGGTGGTGCTCGGCCGGAGCGAGCTCATGGGCAAGCCCATGAGCCTGATGCTGCTGGAGGAACATGCCACCGTCACCATCGCCCACAGCCGGACCGTGGACCTGCCCGGGCTGTGCCGGGAAGCGGACCTGCTGGTGGCCGCGGTGGGTCGGCCCGGCCTGGTGGAAGGCTCCTGGATCAAGCCCGGCGCCGTGGTGGTGGATGTGGGGATCAACCGGGTGGAGGACCTGGCGCTGGCCGAGCGGATCTTCCAGGCCGATCCCGGCAAGCTGGCCACCCTCAGGGCCAAAGGCAGCGTATTGTGCGGGGATGTGCGGTTCGGCGAGGCCGCGGCCGTGGCCTCGGCCATCACTCCGGTGCCAGGGGGGGTGGGGCCGCTCACCATTGCCGGGCTCATGGCCAATACCCTTCAGGCCTGCCAGGCCCTCCAGGAGAATCGATGACTTACGCGCGCCGAACCGAATTCCTGCCCTTCACCCGGCCCATGGTCGGAGCGGAGGAGATCGCGGAAATGATCGATTCCATCGAATCCGGCTGGATCACCACCGGGCCCAAGGCCGCCAGGTTCGAGCAGGCGCTCTGCGAATACAACGGCGTGAAGCACTGCCTGACCATGAACAGTGCCACCACCGCCCAGGAGATCACCATGCAGGTCCTGGGGCTCAAGCCTGGGGACGAGGTGATCACCACCGCCCTGACCTGGGTTTCGACCCTCAGCACCGTGGTGCTCCAGGGCGGAGTGCCGGTGCTGGTGGACATCGACCCGCTCACCTTGAACCTGGACCCCGCCAGGATCGAGGCGGCCATCACCCCGCGCACCAAGGGGATCATTCCGGTGCATCTCACCGGACTGCCGGCGCCCATGGAGCCGATCTGGAAGATCGCCGAGGCCCACGGCCTGTGGGTGGTAGAGGATGCCGCCCAGGCCATGGGCGCCCACTACCGCGGCCGGAAGATCGGATCCGATCCCCGCTCGGTCTTCAGCGTCTACAGCTTCCACCCGAACAAGAACATGACCACCGGGGAGGGCGGCGCCATCGTGCTGCACGACGACGCCCATCTCGACCGGGTCAAGCGGCTGCGCTTCCACGGCATCGAAAAGGACGCCTGGAAGCGGTTCGGCAAGGAGGGCTCCCCGCACTTCGACGTGATGGAGCCGGCCCGGAAGGCCAACTTCATGGACCTGCAGGCGGCCATGGGCCTGCACCAGATCAAGAAGCTCGACGGCTTCAACCGCCGGCGGGAGCATCTGTTCCGCCGCTACCTGGAACTGTTGAAGGACCTGGACCAGGTGAAGCTGCCCAGCCCCGGCGATGCGGTGCACGGTCACTGCTTCCATCTGTTCGTCCTGCGCATCCTGCCGGAACGGGCCGGAATGGACCGGGACACCTTCGTCCAGCGGCTCAAGGACGAGAACATCGGCACCGGCATCCATTACCGCCCCGCCCACGTCCATTCCTTCTACCGGGACTATTATGCCCAGCGGTCCCACGCCCTGCCCAAGGACGGCCTGCCCCACACCGAGTGGAGCGGGGAACGCCTGCTGAGCCTGCCGCTCTGGCCCGGCCTGACGGACCAGGACCAGGACCAGGTGGTGGCGGCGATTCGTCACGTGTTGGGCGTCTAATCCGTCCGAGGTTTGGAGAGTACGTCCCGTCCCGGCGTTCCCTGCCGGGGGCCACGGGATTGTTCGTCCGGGTCCCGGGGTGTTCGCGCCGACCCAGGCCGTCTTCGGTGCGGATGCGCCGACCCAGTAGTACCGAGCGGCGCGGTTCCGCCGCGAGCTACTTATGGGTCGGCGCATCCGCACCTGAGCCGGTCTGGGTCGGCGCGAACCACCAAAAGACGGATCGCGCCCCCGGGGCCGCCGGCAGGCACGGCCGGGCCGGGACGAAGCGTCCAAACTGCGGCCAGGAAGGTCTCCCGGCCGGGTGGGCCGGTTATCCTGGAGTTGCGGGAGGTCGCAATGGTGCCCAGGGCTTTGCTGGCGGTGCTGGTCACGGTGGGCGGCTGCCTCGCGCAGGTTCCGGCGCCGGCCAGGCCGGGGTGGATTGAAACCCTTCCGGAAGCGCCCGGGAAGCTGTACGCCCTGGGTACGGCCAATCTGGGCGGCAACGAGGGCGAAGCCATCAACCGGGCTTCGGACCGGGCCAGGCTGGAGCTGGTGGCACGGTTGCGGGCCACCGTTCGCGGTTCGACCAGCGTTACCACCCGCAGCTCGGAACTCCAGGGAGAGGGCCTCAAGCCAATCGGGTCCCAGGACCGCCAGGTGCGGGACGAGGTGAGCGTCGGGGCCAAGGCTGAGGATCTGCCGGGCCTGGCGGTGGAGCGGACCTTTTCCGATCCCCCGGGGCGCACGGTCTATGCCCTGGCCTGCCTGGACCTGGGACAGGCGCAAGGCACGCTCGCAGCCAGGCTTGACCAGCTCCGGGAACGGCGGATCCGGGTCGGAGCCGAACTGAGCCGCAGGGCCCGCTGGCGCCTTCGCACCCTGCAGGGGGACCTGGCCCGCCTGGACGAATCCATCGGTCTGCTGGCCCTGACCGGGACCGGCCTGGGGCTCCGGCCGCACCTGCAGTCCGAGCGGGTGCTGGTGGCGGACCGGCTGGCCCAGATGGAGGGCCAGACCCTGCCGGCCCTGGATCTGGCCAAGACCACCGTGGGGCTCCGGGTCAACGTGGATCTGCCATCGGGCATCGCCGCCTACCTGGAGGCGCAGATCCGTGAATGCGGGCTGCTGAACCGGAACCTGGACCCGGATCTTCTGCTGGAGCTCTCCTTCGCCGGAGGAACCCAAGGGCCTGAATTCATCGCCGCGGATATGGACCTCTACCAGGGCGTCCGCTACCGCATCGAAGCCCGGATGACGATCCTGGACGGCGAAGGGGGCACGGCGCTCACGCGTGCCGTGCCCCTTCAGATCACTCAATACGGGTCCCCGGAGGGAATGATCAACGATTTCCGTCGTTTATTCGAGCGCCGCCTGCCAAGGCTCCTCGCCGAGGTTCAGGCCGAACTGCGGTGATCCTCTATTCCAGGACCACCCATACCCGACGGCTGTCCTTGACCCCCTGGACCAGGCTCATCATGGCTTCGGAGAGTTGCTTGCCCTTGGAGGAGCCGTCGCCCAGATCCACGACCATCACCACGTCCTCACTGCCTGCCGGCAGGCTGACGCTGCGGGGGAACTCCCGGTCGACCTTGGCCGACTCGGGGTGGGAGGGGGGATCGGGAATCTTGAACCCCATGCCTCCTTCCAGCGCGTCGGTGCTGGTGCGGAAAAGGGACGCCAGGGCTACGATGGCGGAGCCGGATGGCTTGATTTTGTCACGTTCCCAGAACGAGATGGAGGCCTGATCGACCCTCAGGGCTTCGGCCATTTCCTCTTGGGACCACCTCCAGGTGAGCCGCACAGCTTTGATGCGGTCACCCAGGGAGGTGATTGACAGGGGCGCGTCGGAATTTGAATCGAATCGCTTCAAGTTGATCACTCCTACCTTAATATTGCTGAATTGCGAGATGCCACACGGGATTCAACGGCACTACCTTTGGATGACGCGAGATGGGGCGGTGTTCCAGTTCCGGCATGATTCACGTTTGAAAAAACCTAGATCCGTTCGTGGGGCAGGGTTGGGACAGGGGCATACAAGGCGGTGGTCGGGTCAACGAGGTAAAGATTACTGATACGGCCGGTGTAAGCGCAAGCATACTGTTGAATCTGATCAGCGAACCGGGTTTGCTGGTACCCGTCCCGAAATATACTACCCCAGTTGGGATTGAAAGCAGATTCTAATCGGTCATCAAGCTGGGCCAACACTTTTTTTTCCGCTTCCATGTCCACCTGGGCGGCCGCCACTTCTTCCCTAAGCCGGGCGGCTTCATGGTCCAAGGCAAGGAGAGCCTCCCGGGAAAGCCGGGGAGCGAGAAGCCGGCGATGCTCGTGGTTGCGCCGGAGGTTGTCTTCCAGGAGGG
>Ga0302279_10005342_pt1 | contig 14415 bp, 10 predicted proteins | sample III_Bog_N3_3_FD_194541 | JGI IMG/M metagenome (GOLD analysis project Ga0302279, IMG submission 194541) | Peat permafrost microbial communities from Stordalen Mire near Abisko, Sweden - III_Bog_N3_3 | ecosystem: Environmental > Terrestrial > Soil > Wetlands > Peat | place: Sweden: Abisko...
CGATCCGGGCGACCCGGTGGGCGGAGAGCCGGGTGAGGAGCCGGGCGACGGGAAGAAAGCGGGGCAGGGGGCGGGGGACCACGCCATCGAGGTCGACGTCACGCTCGACGAGCTCGCGGCGATCCTGGGCGAAGAGCTCGAGCTCCCCGACATCCTCGACAAGGGGAAGAGCAAGATCATCAACGAGAAGGACCGCTACACGGGCGTTCGCCGCGTTGGCCCCGAGTCGCTCCGTCACTTCCGTCGCACGTACCGCGAGGCGTTGAAGCGCCAGATCTCGATGGGGTCGTACTCGCACGACAAGCCGGTCATCGTCCCGATTCCGGACGACAAGCGCTATCGCAGCTGGAAGACGGAAGCCGAGCCTGTCGCAAACGCCGTCATCATCTACATGATGGACGTGTCTGGATCGATGGGGGACGAGCAGAAGGAGATCGTGCGCATCGAGAGCTTCTGGATCGATGCGTGGCTCCAGCGCCAGTACAAGGGGCTCGAGAGCCGCTTCATCATCCACGATGCTGTCGCGCGCGAGGTCGACCGCGAGACGTTCTTCCACACGCGCGAGAGCGGCGGGACGATGATCTCGAGCGCGTACAAGCTGTGCAGCCAGCTGATCGACGACCACTACCCGCCGGAAGAGTGGAACATCTATCCGTTCCACTTCTCCGACGGCGACAACTGGTCGATGGACGACACGCTCGCCTGCGTCGAGCTCCTGAAGCAGAAGCTCCTGCCGCGCGCGAACATGTTCGCCTACGGCCAGGTCGAGAGCCCCTACGGCTCAGGCCAGTTCATCAAGGACATGCGCGATCACTTCTCGAAGGACCCGCGCGTCGTCACGAGCGAGATCCGCGACAAGGACGCCATCGTCGGCAGCATCAAAGAGTTCCTCGGCAAGGGCGCATAGACACGCGTCGCGCCGGTACCGAGCGCGGAGCGCCAGGTTAAAGACGGCACCGCCGTCGACGGCGTGAGATCGAGACGACCGCGAGACCGAAGAGCCACGCTCCGTCGACGCGGTTGCTCTTCGACGAGGCGCTGACCGAGCAGCCAGAAGAGCCTGCCGGGGCGGTTTCGGGGGGCAGTGCCTGGACGGCCGCGTCCTTGGCCGGCGAGGCGGCGTCTCGTGTGGATGCATCGATCCTCGAGGAGGCGATCCCGCTGTCCAGGTCGGACAGACCCGAGCCGCTCGACGCGTCGTGCCCCGCGTCGCGCTCGTCTTCACTCGCGTCATGCCCCGCATCGGCGGTCGCGGTCGATTCTGCGTCGACGCCAGACTTCGTGCCGGCATCGGTCCCCGAATCCACCGTCGAAGTTTTCCCCGAGTCGACTCCCGCATCGATCCCGGCGTCGTACACCGAGCCGAGCGGATACACCGACGCGCACGCGGCAGGGTCGGTGTAGCGATCGACCCACGATCCACCGTCGTCGCACTGGTACCAGTCGTTGTCGTACACGGACTGCACGCACGTATTGACCGGCACTGTCACCCCGAGCGTGTCCGAGTAGCAATGCGCGGTATCGGGAGCGGAGCTTCCGTCGAGGGTCCCCGCCACGACCCCCGCGTCCGTTCCGAGCCCCACGTAGCGGATGGCGGTGAACGTCTCCCCTTCGTAGGCGATCGTGACGGACGACCCGCTGAGGGTCACGGCCGACGAGAAGGCGTGGGCGTAGTTCGGCGTCGCGCTGCAGCCAGGCTCTTCGTAGAAGTTCGCCTCCGACCCCATCGTCACCCAGCTCACGAACAGGACGATGTGGTCGCCCGGGATGTTGAGCGCATCTCCCGGCTGGAGGTCAGACCCGTTGATGACGTAGCTGACGCTCGTGTCGGCGGGCGCGAGATCGCTCGTCGTGTAGCCGGGCGCGGGGAGCCCCCAGGCCCACGATATGAAGCCCGAGCAATCTGACCGATACGGATCCCATGCCGCGTTGCTCTGGCGTACGCATGTCGTAGGGCACGAGGGATCGATCGTGTCGCTCGCGCCGTTCGGGCTCTGGCAATAGAGGAGCTGCGCGGTCACCCACTGCTCGGCCCGCGAAAGGATCGTCGCGCCGTTGATCGCCTGCGACGTCGAGCCGACCTGCTCGAACGTGCCGGGCGTCCCCGAGCAGGCCGCGACGCCCAGTAGCAAGCTAGCGACTGCGAGCCTGCTCCCGACGACGTCCGAAATGATCGCGCGACGCATGGCGAAAGGGGCCGCCTACCGGTTTACGGGGCCGGCTTGGCGCACTGTCCAGGCATGGTGAGGCCGCAGATGTAGTCGGTGGGGCAGTCGCCGCACTGAATCTCGTTGCCGCAGCCATCGCCGGCCGGACCGCACTGGATGCTCTGGCTCATGCACGTCTCCGGAGGGCAAGGCACGGTGGTCATGCCGCACTTGCCGTGACCGCCGCCGCCGCACGACATGCCCGTCGTGCATGTTCCGCACTGGATGGTATTGCCGCAGCCGTCGCCCGCCGGACCGCACTCGATCCCCTGCTGCTCGCACGTCTGCGACGCGCAGATCGGAGTGTAGGGCTGCACGCAGGCGCTGAGATCGAAGAGCATGAACTCGAGGATCGACTCCTGCGCCGTGAGGGCATTGTTGGTGCACTCGGCTGGGAACGTTTTGCCGTTGCTGTGGTTCGCGCTCTCGGCGTGCCAGTCGCTGAACGTCACGCGACCGCACTGGTTGGCGGCGGGCTCGGGCCCGCCGTCCTGCGACGAGATCGGGGTGTTGAAGGTGAAGTGAATCGGCGTGTTCGTCGTGCCGCCTTCGGACGTTCCCGTGGAGTGGAGCCACTCCTGCGTAGGGGGAATGACGGCCGTGACGTTCTGGAAGGAGGGGCTGATCGAGACGCTGCCCGCATCGGCGCCATTGACCTGCACGTCCTCCAGCCACTTCTGGAAGTCCTTGCCGATGGGGTTGCTCGGCGCTTGATCGATGAGCCCGATGACGCCGAAGCCGTTGCCCGAGTGGTTGCCGCTCCAGTTGGCCGCCTTCTCGAGTCCGGGGTTCTGGTAGAACCAGGAGTACTGGAAGTCGCTCGCGAAGATGCGGCCGCCCGACCCTGCGTAGTTGGCAAGGGCCGCCTGCTGCGCCGCCGACACCTTGTTGGCGTAGCCTTCGCACTCGAGAATGGTGATGTCGTAGTTGTCGATCTGCGGCGTGCCGCCATCGGCGAGAGGAGCGGCCCCGCCATCCGCGGAGATCGGCCCGCCGAACAGCGCGTCCTGGCTCGGCGTCTGCGCGCTGTAGACGGCGCCGGCTCCGGTGCCCGGCGTGACTGCGTCCGCGTCGTCTGCCGTGTAGAGCTGGATGTACCCCGGTCCGCCCGGATCGCTGAACTCGGTCGGGTCGACGCCCATCTTGAGGAGCACGCATTCGACCGGGTCGAAGGCCCCCGTCACGATCGCGATGCGCGGCAGATCACCCTGCGTGTGATTGCTCGGCATCTCGAGCATCTTGTCGGGAATCGTGTTCGCGCCACACGAGGTGGCCACGTTGACCGTGAACTGCCGGCGCCAGCGCCCGAGCTGGATGACGAGCGGCACGGAGCCACCGACGGGGACGTTCGTCAGCGTGAACGTGCCGTCAGGGGCCGTGAGCGCGTTGACGAGCGGGCTCCCGGCTGCAGTCGCGCCGCACACGCCGCACGTGATGCCGGAGTTGAACGGCTGAAGGCCAGGGTCGGTCGTGTCGTTGGGGACGTAGACGAGCGCGTTGTACAGGCCGTTGGTGCCAGCCGGGTCGTAGACCTTCCCGGAGAGAGTCGTCGTGCCGGCCTCGCAGTGCGGAATCGAAGCGCAGGTGCCCGTGCAGCCGCACTGACCAGGCGTGGACGGATTCCCGCCGCACGTGAGCGGCGCCATGCATGACCCGCACGAGATTGTCCCGCCGCAGCCGTCGCCTGCCTGCCCGCACGACAGCATCTGCGACTCGCACGTCAGCTTCGCGCATCCGTCGCCGTGGCCTCCATCGCCTCCGCCGTTCCCGCACTGGTTGTGCGTGCCGCCGCCACCACACGAATCGGGGGCCGTGCAGCTTCCGCACATCACGATGCCGCCGCACTTCGGGTCGGTCACGGCGCCGCAGTTGGCGTTGAGCTCGGTGCACGTGGACGGGACGCAGGGCGGAGGGCCGCTGTCCGGGTTGATCGTCGTCATCCCGGTGTCGGGCTTGGTGGTCGCGTCGTGCGTCCCCGTGTCCGAGCCCCCGTCGTGTGTCGGCTTCGAGGGCCCGGAGCTGCTGCTCCCGCACGCCGTCAAGATGAGCGCCCCTCCGATCAACGCAGCGCCCACGGTCAACCGTGCTCTACCTGTCCGCTGATTCATCCTGCCTCCGCTCCGGTGCCCCACCTCCAGTCTAGCAGAGTTGAATCTTTCTTTGCTCCCCCACTTCAGCTGTCGCGCGCGTTTCGCGTGCACGTACACGTCGCCCAAACGCGCCGAGTCGCCCACCCGCTCGTGCCCCGGCGAGCACGATCGGTCGCATTGCGCGGCCGTTCCCTTGCGTCGCGGGCGCTGGCACTGGTATCATCCAACATGAGCGGACTCGTCGCCGAGTGCGGTTCTCGACGCGGTCAGTCGAGTCGATCTTGAGCGGGCGTAGGCGTGGGAGGATTCATGCGAGCTTCGATTCTTGTCGGTGTGGTTGCATCGTTGGCAGTCGTCATCGCGGGCTGCGGAGGCTCCGGCGGGCCTGGGGGCGCCGACAGCGGCGAGGACACGAGCTCCTCACAACACCACGATACCGGCACATCGAACGAAGGGGGCGGCACGGGCCAGGACTCGGGACACGACGCGACGAATCCGAAAGAGGGGGGCGGTTCGACGCCGGACGCGACTCCGGATCACGTCACACCGACCGAGTCGGGCGGTGGCATGGACGCCACGCACGACTCGCCTTCCGGGCAGGAGACCGGCCTAACCCCGGACGCCGCGCACGATACGGGCTCCGACGCGGTCGTGCCGCACGACGGGGGAGGCGGTGACGCCGGGCCCTTCAGCAGCGACCCGAGCAACTGTGGCAAAGCGGGCAACGTATGCCCCACGGTCAGCAACGGCACGGCGACCTGTACGAACGGCGTCTGCAGCGCGACCTGCGTGGCGGGCTACGCGTCGAACCCGGCGGTCACGACCACGAACTGCAGCATCGACATCGAGACCGACCCGGCCAACTGCGGCAAGGTCGCCAATGCGTGCCCGGCCATCATGAACGGCACGGCCACGTGCGTCGGCGGTGTCTGCGGTGCGACGTGCGCGGCCGGCTATGCCCCGGCGGCGAACGAGGGGCCGAACTGCAACGTCGACCTCGGCACCGACCCGGACAACTGCGGCGCTCCCGGCGCGGTGTGCCCCGCGGTCAGCAACGGAACGTCGACCTGCACCAACGGGATGTGCACCGTGACCTGCGCGATGGGCTACGCGAGCACGCCGGGGAGCACGACGCCGAACTGCAGCATCGACCTCAGCACCGACCCGGACAACTGCGGCAAGATCGCCATGACGTGCGCCACCGGAGCCACCTGCCAGAACGGGATGTGCGTCTGCCCGGGCACGGAAGTCGTTTGCAACGGCGTCTGCGTCAACGAGCAAAGCGACCCGAATGATTGCGGCGGCTGCGGCAAGGTCTGCCCGGTGGCTATGCCGGTCTGCTCGGCCGGTATCTGCACCATCATATGCGCGCCCGGGACGACGGCTTGCACGCCGAACACGTGCGACAACCTCACGAACGACCCGAAGAACTGCGGGATGTGCGGCTTCGTGTGTCCGGCCGGTGCGAGCTGCGTCAACTCGATGTGCGATTGCCCGACGGGCGATATCGTCTGCAACGACACGTGCGTCAACGACCAGACCAACCCGAACGATTGCGGTGGCTGCGGCAAGGTCTGCCCGACGGGGGCCAACTGCGTCGCCGGGAACTGCGCGTGCCCGACGGGTGACGTCCTCTGCAACGGCGTGTGCGTCAACGAGATGAACGATCCGAATAACTGCGACGGTTGCGGCAAAGTCTGCGCGAACGGCACGACTTGCCAGGGCGGTGCGTGCGCGTGCCCGCCGGGTGACGTCCTCTGCAATGGTGTTTGCACCAACCAGAACAATGACCCGAACAACTGCGGTGGCTGCGGTGTGACCTGCATCGACGCCTGCGACAACGGGCTCTGCAACCACGAGACGGCCTTCACCTACACGGGTACCACCCAGATCATCCAGCTGCCCGCGAACGTTGTGAAGTTCCAGGTCAAGCTCTGGGGCGCATCGGGCGCGGACGGCGCAGGCGCGGTCTCCGGATCGGGCGGATTCGTCTCGAACAACGAGTTCTACGTCGTCACGCCTGGCGAGACTTTGACCGTCATCGTGGGCGGCGGCGGCGTGAGCAACAAGGGGGTCGCGGCCGGCGGTTACGGCGGCGGCGGTGAGGGCGGCTCGAACCCCGCAGCGGCCTGGGGCGGCTCGGGTGGCGGTCGTTCCGCGATCCTTCTCGGCACCCAGGAGCTCATCGTCGCCGGCGGCGGTGGCGGCACCGGATCGCCCGGCATGACCGGCAACGGCGGCGGTGGCTGCGGTTCGGTCGGAACGGCCAACGGCGGTAACGCTACGGGCCCAGGAGCAGGTCAAGGCGGCACGACCTCGGGCGGCGCGGGCGGAACGGGGACGTTCGCCGGCGGCGTGGGCTCGAAGGACCAGGGGGGCAACTCAGGTGCAACGGGCACTCAGGGCGGTGCTGGCGGTGGTGGCGGCGGATACTTCGGCGGCGGCGCCGGCGGCGCGACCGGAACCACGGCCGCCGGGACCTCCGGCGCGGGCGGCGGTGGCGCGTGCTTCGGCCCGGCGAGCACGATCTACAGCAACACGGGCGGCACGACCGACCCGGACTTCGCTGGGAGCGCGGGCGTTCCGGTCACGAACGCGAACGGCAACGCAGGCCGAGTCGTCATCCGTTACTAGCGCGGGGCGCGTGAACGTACATCGCTGGATCGCGACGACCGTGAGCACGGTCGTCGCATTCGGTTGCACGCCGTTCCACACCGCCGATACCGAAGACGCCGCGGTCTCTCACGAGGGCGGTGCGTTCGACGCGGGCGCTCTCCACGCCGACGGAGGGGCTATCCATGACGCGGGTCTGCATCGCGAGGGCGCGACGCTCGACGGGAGCGCGTCCGTGGTCGTCGACGCGACGGTCGACGCGCCGGCCACGCTGGACACGGTCTGCGGCTACCCGTGGAGCGAGGTCAACATGTGCACGGGGCGCAGCGTATCGGTCCTTGGCAGCGTGCAGTTTTCCGACGACCCGCGTATCAGCTTCGCGAGGTCAGAAGGGGGCACGCTCGGCATCTGCTACGCCGACGACTCGAACGACGACTTTCTGACCCGGTACGTTCGCGCCGTCACGTTCAAGGCGCCCGGCCTCTCCATACCGCAACCGACGGCCGTTACCCTCTTCATGGGCTCCGAGAGCGACACGACGCCCGCGTGCGCGATCGGAGGGGGCGCGGGCGATACGTTCCATGTGCTCGTCAACGACACCGACGACGAGGTGCTCGGCTACGGCGAGCTCGTGGGGGGGACGATGCCCGCATACAACCTTTTCGGACCGAGCCCGATCGACGGCTACCTGACGCTCGGGGTCGTCGCAGTCGACCCTGCCCACGTGATGGCTGCGGTCGGCGACAACGTTACCGAGACGATTCAGTCGTACCTCGTGACGCCCTACGACGGCGGAGCGAACATCGCGACGCCCGCCACGGTCGAGTCGAGCATCGGCATCTCGCTGCTCGGCGCTGGGCAGTTTTCGCTTCGTAGCGGCGGGGCGCCCGAGATGCTCATCGACATGGAGCCGGGCGACGCCGCCGGGTCCCGCGCCGACCTCGCCGTTTGGAACGGTTCGAGCTGGAAAGTGCAGACGATCGAAGGGAACGCCCTCGACGCGGCCATCGGGTACGGCCCGTCGCTCGCGGTGACCGACGGGGGCTTCCGCGCGGTGTACTACGAGCAGAACCCGGGGACGTCCGACGCGGGAACATCCCAGATTCACGTCGCGACGTTCTCGACGCTCGGCGGAGCGCCCACCGCCATCACGCGTCCGATCGACGCGTCGCTCGATAACGACCCAAGCGGACCTCTGGTCGGCGCTGCGGCCGCGGTCGGTCCGGACGGGAGGCTCTTCATCGCCTACGTTGCCTACTCGCCGACATCGAAGAGCGAAGTGCTCTACCTCGCCCGTCCCGAGAGCGCCGTGCCGGGCGCCCCGTTCATCACCGACACCATCGACAACCAGCTCTCGGCCGCGGACCCCCCGTCGGTGAACTTGATCGTCGAGCCGTCGGGACGCGTCGACATCGTCTACATGCGCCTCGAGGCCAACTCGGTCTACTTCGCCACCCGAGACCCGTAGCCGATGCGCGTAGCGCGTGCGGTGCGATGGTGGACCGCGCTCCTCGCGGCGTCACTCGCGTCCTCGGGCCTTTCGTGCACCTCGTTCGACCTCTTCAAGGGGACCGGCGATGGAGGCGCCGCCACGAAGGTCGCACATGATGCGACGACCCCCGATGCGGTGGCCCGTGCCGCGACTGACGCCCGGGTGAGCGACGCGCCTCCTTGTACGACGACGTGGCAACAGACCTCTTCCGACGCCTCTTGCTCCGATCGACAGCTCTTCTCCGTCACCACGGGCGTAGGCCCGATTCAGCTGCTCCACGTCGCGCGCGCGTTCGACGGTGACGTCGCCATCCTCTACGGCGTGTCCGTCGATGCCGGGGTAGCGTTGACCCTCACGATCGTCGATCCGGTCACGCACGACATCCGGCACACGCAGACGATCGCCAGCGCCCCGTCGTTCGACTCTGCGGCCATCAGCTACGACGACCACGGTACGCTCTCGATCGCGTACCACGCCGCGCCCGGCGACGGCGTCGTGTACATGGCCATGGACGGAGGCCTGGAGGCGGCCCCCCCCGAGACCGTCGTCGCCGACGCCAGCGCGTCGCTGCTCGCCCTCTCGACGATCCCGTCTGCCGCCGACGCTGGAACGCCCGGACCGCTTGGTTTCGTTGACGGTACGGTCGGGATCGCATGGTTCCCGGCGCCGCCTGCACCGAACGACTTCTCGCTGTCGTTCCTGCATCTCTTCGCGCGTCAGAGCACGGGATGGAACGACGTGGAGCAATACGGCTACACGCAAGTGCGATCGGATCTGACACTGCAGCCGAACGCGCAGCTCGGGGTCGTCGCGTCGGGGGTCGAGTACTCCGCCGACCCGACGGAGCCGTACGAGGGGTGTACGTGGGAGATGGCAGGTCGCGTCAGCCAGTGCGGTCCGTCCGGTCAGCTCTACGGTCTGTCGCTCTCCGTCGGGGCGACCGATGCGTACCGTGCCTACACGTTCCCCGATCCGACCACAGGGGTGACGACCCTCGACGTCGCGACCGACACCGACGGGACCTACACCTTTCCGCTGCTCAGCACGGTGACGACCTTCCCGGATGCGGTGACCGGCGGCCAGGCGGAGCCGCGCGCTGGGCTCGTCGGCTCGACGCTCGCCATCGCCGTGGCCTATCCAACACGCGATCTCACGCACCGCGTCGACTTCGCGACGTGGGACGTCGATAGTGGTGCTGCCACGACCGAGCGGGTAACGACCGTCACTACGAGTGGCTCGGCGACGCCGGCGCTCGACCTCGTCATCGACAAGGGCGGCGTCCCAACGTTCGCGATCGCGGACCCTGGGTCCGGGACCATCTACCTCGCCCGCGCCGTGCTCCCGAGCGCGTCCTCCGTCGGCTCCCACTAGATCGCGACGCGGAGACCACTCGAGAAACGCGCGTCAGCGCCTTCTTCGCATGCGCGCCACGATCGCGCGGAGAGACTTCGCGTCGAACGGTTTGTCGAACGACAGACTGCGCGTGCGGGCCAGGAACTCCACGGCATCCTGGCTGAACTCGCCACCCGTCATGAACGCCATGCGCCTGGCCGCGTTGGGGCTCACGTCCTGCACTTGCGCGTGCAGCTCGATGCCGTTCATGTCGGGCATCAGAAGGTCGCAGAGGATGACGTCGTAGGTCCCGATCGCGAACATCTCGAGCGCCTCTCGCGCGGACGCCACGACATCGACGCGGTGCTCACTTCTCAGGATGCGTCGAACGGAGTGACCCACCTCTACCTCGTCGTCGACGACGAGAATGTCGAGGGTCCGCGTCTTCGATCGCTTCGTGGGAGCGCGCGGGAGCTCCTGCCGCGAGCTCCCCGACGGGGCGAGCGGAAGGACCACGCGGAACATGCTCCCCGCGCCGACCTGGCTCTTCACATCGAGGCTGCCGCCCGCCTTCTCGATCAGTCGGAGCGCGATCGAGAGCCCGAGGCCGACCCCGTCTCCGAACGGCTTGGTCGTGAAGAACAGGTCGAAGATGCGTGAGAGGTTCTCTTCTGCGATGCCGCATCCGGTGTCGTGGACCTCGGCGAAGGCGTGGTCGCCCGTCTCCCCCGTCACGATGCGAATCTCGTTCTTGCCGGCCGCGCCCACGGGGATCGACTGCGCAGCGTTCTGAAGGAGGTTCAGCAGGGCCTGCATGAGCCTCCCCTCGTTTGCGAGCACGAGGGGCTGCGCGCCGTATTGGCGCACCAGACGCGCACGATGGCGAATCTCATTGCCCGCAAACCCGAGCGCGGAGTCGAGCAGCGCGTTCAGATCGACGGGTCCGACTCTGTCCGGATCGGTCCGGGTGAAGCCGCGAAGCTCCTGGACGATCTGCCGGACGCGCTCGGCACCCGTTCGAGACGAACGCAGCGCCTTCAGCACCTCGGCGAGCCTCTCGTTCGAGATCGGGGACGACTCGTCCGCGTCCTCGAGCTCCTCGATCACGAAGTCGACGTTGGCCGAGATGAACGCGAGCGGGTTGTTGATCTCGTGTGCCACACCCGCAGCCAGCGTGCCCATCGTCGCCAGGCGATCGGTCAGCTCGACGTGTGCGCGCGCGTTCTTCAGCTCGCGGTCGTCGCGCACGACGAGGACGATTCCGACGAGCAAACCGTCCACGTCTCGGTGTGGCGACGCGTTGACGGCCATGGTCAACGTCGAGCCGTCCCTGGCAGAGAACAGCGTGTCACGATTTTCGAACAGGCCGTTCGTGAGCTGCGCGTCGAGGTGAGACACCAGGTCGTGCTCTGCCGGCGCGAGGATGGCCGACACATGAAGGCCGAGGAGGCTCGCGGGCGTTTGCCCGAGGAGCCGTGCCATCGCGGCGTTCGATCGGCGGATGCGCCCTCGCGGGTCGAGCATGAGGACGCCGTCCAGCATCGACTCGATGACCGTTTCCAGCAGCATCCGCTGGCGGTCGTGATCCCCGACGAGCTCGCCGACCTCGGCGGCCACGTTGTTCAGGAGGAACGCGAGTGTGTCGACCGGGTCGCCCCGGTACGTGCGTTCGGCCCGCGTGTTGAAGTCGCCAGCCGCGACCGCGATGAACTTCTCGATGAGCCCCGCGACCGCCTCTTCGTACTCGCGATAGCGGCCGTACCGCTCCTGTAGCTGCTCCGCGAACACCCCCACGAAGAACGCGATGGCATCTTCGCTGTCGCGTCGAAAGTTCCGCGGAACGCGCGCGCTCAGGTCCCCTTCGGCAAGGCGCTTGAAGACGTGCACGAGCTCGTCGGCCAGCGCCGTCTTCGCCGATTCGTCATCCATCGGCGACGTCAGAGTGGGCCCCCTCGCGCGCGGTTCATCTCGATGATCCACGGCTCGGCCTCCGCGAGCGACCGGAACACGCGAGTAGGAATGCTGGGCTTCGTCAGCCCCGTGAACACCGACGCCGTCACCTTGCCGAAGAACGTCTCACCGACGAGAGCGAAGCATGTGCTCAGGATTCCGTGTGATTCGTCCTGGTAAACGGCGCGCGCTCCACCGTCCTGCACGAGCACGCGGTCCATGAACACGACCGCGGCCCCTCGGTGACCGACCGCCCGCCAATGCGCCTCCTGAAACGCGAGGCTCTCGCGCGCGGATCCCTGGTCGTCCGTGCACTGCTCGGCCGGGACGACGCCGATGATGTCGTCCGTGATGGCGTAAAACTCGGCGTTCGAGCTCGCGCCGAGAAGGGTCCATCCGGCCACCGGTAGCTTGCTCATCGCGTGGTCTCCTTGCCCGGGGCGCAGCCCAGCTGCGTCTGCGCCCAAGGGAGTGCTTCTTCAATCGTAGCGAACATCTTCATCGGCGTTTTGAGCTGTCTGCTGCCCAGCGCGAAGGACGCGATCGCACGTCCGAGGAGGGACGTCGCGACGAGCGCCTTCGCCAGCACGAACGGGTCGGGCGCCTCGCGGTACACGCGGCGCGCGACCTTGTCCTGCGACACGAAGGCGTCGAAGAAGATGATGACGACACCCCGCGTGCCGAGCCGTCGAAAGTATGAATCCTGGAACTCGCTGTTCTCGCGCGCCGTCTCCTCGTCGTCCGTCGCCGGTGGGATAGGCAGCACGGCGAGGACCCCCGCGCACACTTCGAAGAAGCGGCAGTTGCTCGTGGCGCCGACGATCGGCCAGCCTCGCGCATCCACGTCGATGCTCATGACGAAGCTCCGCGCGAAGCGGCATCCCCGTATGCGAGGCCTCCGCGTCCGGGCTGGAGCTTCACGATCAGCTCGACCCGGCTCGCGACGTCGAAGCGCCGGTACAGTGCCTTCACGTACTGGTGCGCGGTGTGCGGGCTGACCCCGAGCCGGTCGGCGATCTCCTTCTCTCTCGCGCCCGTAAGCAGCTCGACGAGCGTCTGGCGAAGCCTAGGCGAGAGCGGTGGAGTCATCGGCGGGAGGGCACTCTGATCGCGGTCGCCGAGTTGCGCCTCCGAGGGCCCCGTGTGTGAGGTCGTGATTCGCGGCAGGGACCGTCGAACGAGCGCCTCGCCGACGATCTTTCGGAGCTCCGCCGATTCCCAAGGCTTGGTCAGGAAACGGTGTACCTCGCCGTCGTTGATGGCTCGAAGTGCCGCGTCGAGCGATGCCACGCCCGTCAGGATCAGGCGGACGGTGTCCGGATGCGTGGCTCGAATTCGAGAAATGAGGGTCAGGCCGCTCATGTCGGGCATGTCGATGTCGGAGAGCACGACGTCGATACGCTCCCGGTCGACGACGGCGAGCGCCTCCGCCCCCGAGGTCGCCTTGACGAATCGGCAGCCGACGCCCCGCAGCGTGCGGGCGAGGGCGTCGAGAATGTCACGCTCGTCGTCGACGAGGAGCACCGTGGGCTCGCCTGTCGTACCGGTCGCCATGGCCTCCCTGCGTGCGCGTGGAGCCCCCTCCGTCACGAGACCGATCTCCGTGTGGGTCACGCTCGCGTCGAACCGGTAGCCTCTCCCGCGCACCGTGACGATTCGCCCGTGCGCTTCGCAATCTCCGACGGCGGCCCGGAGCGCGCGCACCGCCTGTGTGACGGCGCTCTCGCAGACATGAACTTCGTGCCACACCTCGCGAACGAGCGCGTCGCGGCTGACCGTCTCCGGGGCGCGGCGCATCAGGCAGAGGAGCAGGTCGAAGAGACGAGGGGCCACGTCGACGACGCGCCCGGCGTCCCGAACCTGGTGCACGCCAAGGTCGAGCTCGAGGTCGCCCGACCTCAAGATCCGCCGCTTCATCGGGACAGAAGACTCGCTCGGGCCCCGATGCGCCATTCCCCGGAATCGGGGAACCGTCGGCCGCTCACTCGATCTTGCAGGCTTCTTCGAAGTCGAGGCGGGGATTTCGCGGGAAGATCTTCGTCGGGTCGCCGTAGCCGAGGTTCACGAGGAAGTTCGACTTCCACTTGCCGTCCGGGAAGAACGCCGCGTCGACCTTCGCGTTGTCGAAGCCCCCCATGGGGCCGCAGTCGAGGCCGAGGGCGCGCGCCGCGATCATGAAGTACGCCCCCTGGAGGGAGCTCGTCTGAAACGCCGTGCGATCCTGTTTCTCTTTCGGCATGCCGGCGAAGACCGACCGCATGTCGAACGAAGGGAAGAGCTTCGTCAGCTTCTCGTAGAACTCGACGTCGTGCGCGATGATCGCGGTCACGGGGGCCGCCTTCGTCTTCTCCAGGTTGCCCGGTGACATCGCGGGGAGGAGCTTCTCCTTCGCGGCGGCGCTCTTCACGAACAGGATGCGCCCCGCCTGGTTGTTCGCCGAGGTGGGCGCCATGCGGGCGATCTCGTAGGCCTGGCGCAGGAGATCGTCGGAGACGGCCTTGTCCAGGAAGCCGTTCTGGCTCCGCGCCTCGAGGAAGAGGAGATTCAGATCGACTTGCTTGTTCTCGGGGCTCGTCATGGGTCTCCTCTTCGATGCACTGCTCGAGCGCTTGGTCGCGCTCTCCATGCGGCGTCAGGCGTAGTCGTACGTCCCGCCCGTCGCGAGGGCGCGACTGTACGCCGGCCGCGCATGAATGCGCTTCAGAAAGTCCATCAGCTTGGGACGGCTCGC
>Ga0302279_10005343_pt1 | contig 14412 bp, 14 predicted proteins | sample III_Bog_N3_3_FD_194541 | JGI IMG/M metagenome (GOLD analysis project Ga0302279, IMG submission 194541) | Peat permafrost microbial communities from Stordalen Mire near Abisko, Sweden - III_Bog_N3_3 | ecosystem: Environmental > Terrestrial > Soil > Wetlands > Peat | place: Sweden: Abisko...
CCTCGGGCAGCCCCAGCGCCTTCGCCGAAGGCGACGCACTCAAATTCAACTCGGACGACTACTACGACCTGCTGACCCGCGCCAGCATCATGGAGCGCGTCGTCACCGACCACTGGGCCGCAATCACTGAAACCGCGCAACCCGGCCAGAACCACGTCAAGCTGGTGGTGGACGAGTGGGGCGCATGGTACGGCAAGGGCACCGCGCTCGGCCCCGAGTACAACCTGTCGCAGCAATCCACCATGCGCGACGCCCTGCTGACCGGCATCACGCTGGACATCTTCCAACGCCACGCGGACAAGGTCGCCGTGGCCGCCGTCGCGCAGTCCATCAATTGCATCCACTCGCTCATGCTGGCGCAGGGAGACAAGTTCACCGTCACGCCCACATTCCACGTCTTCCAGATGTATATGCCGCACCGCGGCGCGCAAGCCGTACGAGCGGAATTCTCTGCTCCCGCGATTCGCAACCCACTGGCCAACGCGCCCATCCCGGTGGGTGGCAACAGCTACACCGGATCGCTGGAGGCGGTAAAGCTCCTCGCTGGACTCAGCGGCTCCGCCTCCATCTCACCCACCAATCCCAAACTGCTCACGCTCACCGTGGTTAACCCGCACATCGACCAGCCCGTCACCGCTGAGATTGCGGTCGGCGGGGCCAGCATTGCCAGCTACAGCGGCCAAGTACTGGCCGAGCCAGACGTCCACGCGCACAATGACTTCGCCCACCCGGACGCCGTCCATCCGTCGCCCATCGCCGCAACGCCTAACACGGGCCGCCTAACCCACGCCTTCCCTCCAGCCAGCGTCACCACGCTCGAACTCACGCTCGCCTGACCCTTCCCAGTTCGGACGCCCCACATCTCAACCCTGAGCGTTGTGTGAGAATTCGCTTAATGCTCAAGATTGACAAAGATTGTTATTCGCGGCAGCATCAAAGGCTAGAGGTATTCCGTATGAACGTCTCTCTGACGCCCGAGCTCGAAGAGTTTGTCGGCAACAAGGTCGGCTCCGGCCGCTACAACTCGGCCAGCGAGGTGGTGCGCGAGGCCCTCCGTCTGCTGGAAGAGCACGATCAGGCGCGCAGCGCGCAGATCGCTGCCTTCAACAAAGAGCTGGGCCACCGGCTGGCGTCGCTTGACCGCGGAGAGAAGGCTGACCCGGCAGCGGTGCGTGCGCGTATTGCTAGCAGATCGCGAGCGCGGAGAAAGATCAGCGCATGAACCGGTATGTTCTGAGTGTTGCCGCCGAGCTCGATCTCGACGAGATATGGGAGTACATCGCTCAGGACAACCTCGACTCGGCGGACCGATGGATCGGCAAGCTATTCGACGCCTTCCAATTGCTCGCTCAGACTCCCGCGATAGGTCACAAACGCGAGGACCTCACGCCCTTACCGGTCCTCTTCTGGACGGTAGGGGCTTACCTGATCCTCTATCGCGTGCAGAGCGAGTGGATCGAGATTGTCGCGGTAACTCAGGGTGCCCGCGATATTCCAGCATTTTTAAGCAAACGCAACCAATAGCCGCAGGGTGTAGACCTTCTCGCGACAGCCTCTACTCACTCTTGCGGTGGATCGCTTCGTCGTAGAGGGGCAGCGTGTGCAGGTGGATGCGCACCAGCGGCGGGTTGCTGCTGCGGAAGTTGAGGCCACGGTCGGTCTGGTCGCCGTTTAGGATGCGCGTGGTCTGCCAGAGCCCGTCGACGTACTTCCCTTCCTCGGCGCGCAGGATTTCGAGCTGCAGGTTGGGCGTCTGCTGCAGCACGGCGGCGGGCAGGGAGAAGCTGACGCTCGCGTCGAAGCCGCTGACCAGGAACTCCAGCGGGCCGAGCTGCGCCACCACGGCGCGTCCCTGCTGGGCCGGCGTCCCCGGAGGATATGTTCCGTCGGGCTGGGGAAAGCCGAAGGAGGCAACCGCGTCGGCGGTGGCAAAGTGGATGGTCTGGCGCGCCGCGCCCTTGTCCTCGACCGCGGTCTGCAGTTTGCCTTCCAGATTGAGCTGGGCGATCTCGCCGCCGGGAGCGTTGAAGAGCGCGTAGTTGTCGGCAGGCGTGGCGGGACGGTCAACATTGGGGACCTGATCGGCAGGCTGCGTGGCCTGCGCGGAGCGGTCGATGCCGAAGGGCGAGAAGCCGATGGCGCCGTTGCCCAGCGCGTAGAAGAAGTAGCGGCCAAAGTTGGGGCCGAGCTGGCTCTCCGGTATAAAGAGCGGGTTGTCGGCGCGCTCGTAGGTGGCGACGATCGAGCGGAAGAGGCTGAAGTCGTCGGAGTAGAAGTCCGGCGCCAGGATGTCGATGGCGGGCGCGGCCGCCTTCCAGATGGGGATATTGGCCTGCTGCGGGCCGCCGGAGGGATACTCCTGACCGGCCGAGGGGCGGTCGCGATTCTCCAGCGCGTGGACGGGATAGGCGAACCAGACGTTGCAGTACATCGGCAGCGGGTACACGGCCTTGCCCGCGGCTGCAACCTCGCCGATGTAGTGCGCGGTGGAGTAGGCGGCGAAGCTCTCGTCGGCGTCGGGGCCAAAGGTTTTGCTCCATGTGCCGCCGGTGGGCAGGTGCATGGCGCGCGCGAACTCCGCGGGAACGGCCGCGTCAAATTGCTTCTGCGCGGCGGGGCTGAAGTCGCGGATGGAGCCGACCGAGCCGGACTCGTTCTCCACCTGAATCATAATGACGGTGTGCTGCGCGGCGTCGATTGTCTTGACGTGACCGAGCAGCGCGGCGAAGGCTGTCTTATCGGCTTCGAGGTTGGCCATCGAGTTGGGGCTCATCACATCGAGCAGCTTGCCGTAGGCGTTCTCCTCGCGCGGGTAGGTCTTCGTGTCGGACTTGATCCACTCCGGAACGTAGTGGTTCTGCCCGTTCTTCCATGTTCCGAACCAGAGCAGTACGAGGTGGAACTTGTGCTCGCGCGCCTGTGCAACCAGCAGGTCCACGTTGGAGAAGTCGAATGTCCCCTTGGTGGGCTCCATCTGCTCCCAGTAGACGGGGGCCTCGACGGTGTTCATATGCATGGCTTCAGCAGCGCTCCAGGCGGCGGGAAGCGTCGTGGGCCACGCGCTGGAGTTGTTGATCTGGCCGCCCAGGACGAGGAACGGCTTGCCATCGACGATAAATGCGTAGCGTCCATCCTTCTTCTCCAGATGGGGAATGTCGCTGGATTGGGCCGGAGCGATAGGGGTGAGGAACGAAGCGAGGACAAGCCCAAGAATCGATGCACAGATTTTTTTCATATAGCCTTTTATCTCTTTCATTTACGCATATACTTCAAGTGATTGTTCATGTTATTGCACGGCGGAGCTTTACTTGATCAGCATGGAGACGATAGCCGCCGACATCAGGTTCGCCATCGTCCCGGCGAGCATGGCGCGGAATCCGAGCCGCGCCAGATCGTTCCGCCGATTGGGAACCAGCGCCCCGATGCCGCCGATCTGCATCCCGATTGAGCCGAGGTTTGCAAAGCCGCACAGCGCAAACGTTGCGATGGAGAAGGTTCGGGGCGACAGCGCGCCGGGGCCGGTCTTCATCAATCCGAGCTGCGTGTAGGCCACAAACTCGTTCAGCACCGCGCGCGTTCCCAACAGATTTCCGATCGCCGAAGCCTCGCGCCACGGAATCCCAATCAGCCACGCAACCGGCGCGCCGAAGAAGCCCAGCACCGCGTTGAGGCTCGTTGGAAATCCGATTGAGTGGACGCCAATGTAGTGGACGCCGATCATGTTGTGGACGCCCAACATCGTCGCGTTGAGCAGGCCGACCAGCGCGAGAAAGCTGATCAGCATGATCGCCACATTGAACGCCAGCGCGCCGCCGTCGATGGTTCCCCGCGCAATCGATCCGATGAAATTCTCATTGGCGTGCTCCTCCGACGGCGGCATGTGGACCGTGCCCGCGGTGGCAGGGACCTCGGTCTCCGGCACCAGCATCTTCGCCACCAGGATCGTTCCCGGCGCGGTCATAATCACCGCCGACAGCAGGTCCTTGGCATTGATGCCAAACGATATATACGCCGCCATGATGCCGCCGGAGACGTGCGCCATGCCGGAGGTCATGATGGTCATCAGCTCGGAGTTGGTCGCACCCGCCAGAAATGGCCGGATCGTCAACGGCGCCTCGGTCTGCCCCATGAAGATGCTCGCCGCGACGTTGGTGCTCTCCGCGCCGCTGGTGCCCATCGTCCGCTGCATGATCCACGCCACCACCTTGATCACTCGCTGCATCACGCCGATGTGGTACAGCACGGCGAAGAACGCGCTGACGAAGATGATCGTCGGCAGCACGGCGAAGGCGAAGGTGGCGAGCACGCTGTGCGGATCGCCCATCTGCCCGAAGACCATCTTGGAGCCGTCGGCCGCGTGCCCCAGCATCGAGGTCACCCCATTGCTGGCCACCTGCAGGATGCGCTGGCCGTACGCCCACTTGATCACCAGGAAGGCGAAGGTGATCTGCAGGCCGAGTCCCCACACCACCGTCCGCCACTTGATGGCGCGGCGGTTGGTGGAGAGCGCGTAGGCCAGTCCGAGAAACGCGATAAGTCCGAGAAGTCCTGTGAATCGTGCCACTATGCGCTCCCTTTGGGCGGTTTGGCTCGTCTGCTACGGCCTGATGAGGTGTGGGTTGAGTGTAACGGGTAGAAGAGATTCGTAGCTACAATTATCGTGAGCGTTTCTTGCCGAACGCGAGCCTAATAACCGTATCGAGTTCAGCTAGGTTTTTCGCCGGATGATCTGGAGCCCGACGCAGCGATTCTCGCATTGTCTTCGCCAGAAAAAGGTAGTTGACGCCTTCGGTAGCGCCTTTCGGCGACCTGTACTTCACTTTCGTAAGGAACTTATGAACGGGTTTGTCTAATAACGGGTACTCCGAGGGGAACCTAAGGCACAACATCTCCGAAAGGAATGCTCCCCGGGATTTCACTTTTTGCTTTGTGAGTCGATCGATCTCTTCAACTACCGTATCGTCGCGTTCCTCATTCTTTGCGTCAAAGATTCGTATGATACTTCGCGATAGCTCGCTGAGCTTGTCCCCTTTTCCTTTACGTTCCCAGCCAAGTCCTTGCATCCGATCACCGACGCCTTTCTTCTTGGAACTCCAGTATTTGGGCAGCTCTTCGTAAAGTTGAGAGGAGTCGATCTGCCCATTAGCGCAACGACGAAATAGCAACTGTAAGTTTGCCCGATTCTTGCCATATGAGATCAAGGTCCTTCGCCTCTCTTCGATTCGCTCTGACATTCCGGATGGGCGGGGAAGCTTGAGTGCGATTACCGGATTGGACTCTTTCTTCTGTTCGCTGGATTTCTTACTGCCGGTTCGCCACGAGCGCGGTGCCTCGTTGTATTTCTTCAGCCAACCTTCTGCCACAATCAAACATTGACCCTCAATCTGTTTCACCCACTCCTTCCCTTTTGCATAGTCGTCAAGCGACAGTTCGGAGTACATATTTGCTTCGTAATTTGTTTCGAATGCAGCTTTGGTCAAATTAGAAGAACCGATAATGGCAAAGCACCTTCCATTAGCTTCTTTCCAAAAGATTGCCTTTGGGTGAAAGCCGCCAATCTCATCTGCCACCAGAAACTGACCCTTTCTTTCAGGCGGTAGCCATTTCAATACTGCTTCGCACGCAGCCTTTCTCGTAATGCCAAAATCTTTGCCTATAATTACTCGAAAACTCACACAGGCAGGGTTAAGCTTCAGTGAGCTGTCCCAGTCAGTGAGATAGGCCGCAACTATGAAAAGTTCAACCGCCTTTTCGAAGGCTTTTCTGTACTGCATGGAAAGTCCGTTACCGCTTTGTGGGTTCAGCAGTAGTTTCAAATTGTCTGTCATATTTTGTCCTTCGTGATAATCTCGCGGACGAGCGGAATCGGCGTGGGTGGGGCGGCGGCGATTTGCAGCGTCTCGCGCAGCATGGCTTCCGGCTCGTCGAGCAGCGCCACATCTTCGCTGAAGAGCGTAACCAGCCTCTGCCCCACCTCGATGCGGTCGCCGAGCTTGGCGTGCATCTCGATGCCCGCGTGCGCGCTGACCGGAGCACCAGGGTGGGTGCGGCCTGCTCCCAGCCGCTGCACCGCCCAGCCGATCTGCTTGCAGTCCATCCCGGAGAGGAAGCCCGCGCGGTCCGCGGCAAGCGTGCGCGTAGCACTCGGCCTGTGATACGCCGCAGGATCGGCAAATGCCGCCACAGCGCCAGCGAAATCATCCGACTGCAGCTCGACCATCCGCAGAAAATGCTTGTAAGCCGACCCATCGGCCAGCAGCCGCGCCGACAAAATCGCCCCGTCCTCGGGAGTAGTAGCCTTCCCCCCAAGATGTAGCATCCATCCACTCAGCGCATGCGTCAGCGCCAGCAGATCGCCCGACAGCCGCAGCTTCTCCTCCGGCAGCGTGAACCCGCACTCCGGCGAGAAGTGCTGGAAGAGTTCGACGCACTCCTGCACTTCGACCCAGTTGCCGCAAAATCGTCCCAGCGGCTGGTCCATCGAAGTCATCAGCGCGACGGTGCGCGTTCCGGCCCGCTCGCCGGTCTCCACCATCAACCGCGCCAGCAACTGCGCGTCGGCGTACTTCGACATAAACGCCCCGCTGCCCGTCTTCACGTCCAGCACCAGCGCGTTCAGCCCCGCCGCCAGCTTCTTGCTCATGATGCTGGCCGTAATCAGGTACGGCGACTCGACCGTTCCCGTGTGGTCGCGCAGCGCATACAGAATGCGGTCGGCAGGCACCAGCGTCGGCGTCTGCCCCGCCATCGCAAATCCAGCTTGACGCAGGATAGCGAGGAACTCCGGCAGCGGCAACTGCGTGCGAAATCCGGGAATCGTCTCCAGCTTGTCTAAAGTTCCGCCGGTGTGGCCCAGCGACCGCCCACTGATCATCGGGTCGCACAGCGTATAGCCCTCGCCTTCCGCCACAGGCGCGCCGCCCGCCGCGACTATGGGCGCAATCAGCAGCGAAGCCTTGTCCCCCACGCCGCCGGTGGAATGCTTGTCCACCGCGAACGAGTGGAGAGACGAGGTGTCCAGCGTCTCGCCGGAGAAGCGCATCGCCTGGGTCAGCGCGGCCAGTTCCTGCGGGTTGAGACCGCGCAGGAAGATCGCCATCAGCAGCGCGGCGGTCTGGGCATCTGTCGGGGCATCTGCGGGGGCATTTGCTGAGTCGGCGGACGAGCCGATTGCGGACTCCCGCTCCACCAGCGCGCGGATGAATCCCTGAATCTCGGCGTCGGAGAGAGTGAGGCCGTCGCGCTTGTGTTGGATTACGTCGATGGGGTGAATGGTCACGAATTCGATTGTATGCGGCGAAGCGCTACTCCGTGGTCAACCGGAAGGCGTCGGGCAGCAGCGCCGCGAGCGTAGCCGAGACTGTCTCGCCATCGGCGTTGGGATAAAAGACGGCGGTCTCGGGGATGCTGAACTCCAGGATCGTCTGGCGGCAGGCCCCGCAGGGCATACAGGCTGCGCCGTTCAGGTTGACGATGGAGATGGCACGGATGCGAATCTCGGGGCCGTGGAGGGTGACGGCGGCGGCTATGGCGGACTGCTCGGCGCAGCAGGTCAGGCGGTAGGAGGCGTTTTCGACGTTGGTTCCAGCGACGATGGCCCCGTCCTGCCTCTCATCTGCCTGCAGCAGGATGGCCGCGCCGACGCGGAAGTGGCTGTAGGGCGAGTAGGAGTTGCGGGCGGCCTCGGTGGCGTAGAGCCGCAGGGCGGCGACTTCGGCTTCGGTAAGTGGCATAGATGAATGAGAGTAAAGGGTGTAGGGGGCAAAGGCAAGCGACGATGGGCATGCGGCACTGTTGGCCTTATAGTGCTTCTCTTCTTGGTATAGAGCCGAAACCTTCAAGTCGTCATTCTGGCGTAGCCCCCACGAGTCGTCATTCTGGCGCAGCCATAATCTCAGTAGTTTGTAGCTCCTCTACACCTTCAGGAGATGAGCTTTAGCGCGAGGCTCAAGGTTGTGGGGCAGAAGCCCGATAAGGGAGAGGTGGAAGACTTAACCAAGGAGTTTATCGCGGAGAGCCAGGAAGGTCTCGAGCGGATGGAGCTTTGCCTCACCCAGCTTGAGAAAAAGCCGGACGATGAAGAACTGGTGGCGGAGATCTTCCGCGCAGTCCATACCATCAAGGGGACGACGGGCTTTCTGGGATTTAGCCGGCTGGAGAGGCTGGCGCATGCGGGCGAGAGCCTGCTGGGTGCGCTGCGCGATCACAGGCTGGCCGTGTGCACGGAGTTGATCAGCGGGCTGCTGGAGTTGATGGATGGGCTGCGCGGAATTCTGCATATCATTGAGGCGACAGGGACGGAGGGTGAGCGGACCAAGGACAACGACAACGCCTTGATTGCGCGTTTGCTGGAGCTGAGGGATAGAGGGTCGTCGATGAAGGCAGTGCCCGCATCGCAGAATCAGGCCCCCCTCGACAAGCTCAGGGCGGGCTCTTCGACAAGCTCGGGGCAGGTTGCGCAGCATCCATCTCAGTCCTCAGACCACGATGCGGTGCTGTCGGCTCTGCCTGCGGCTGCACCTGGGGTGGCCATGGCGGCTGCTCCATCGATGCAGGACAAGACGTTGCGCATCGATGTCGAGGTATTGAACCGGATAATGAACCTGGTGGGCGATCTGGTGTTGACGCGCAACCAGATTCTTCGTTGTTCGCCGGGCGAGCAGAACTTTCCAGAGCTTGCGCGCAGGTTGGACAGCGTGACGGCAGAGCTGCGCGAGAGTGTGATGCAGGCCCGCATGCAGCCGATGGGCTATCTCTTCCGCAAGTTTCCCCGCTTGGTCCGCGATCTGGCGGCAACCTGCGGGCGGCAGGTCCGCATTGAGTTTGAGGGGCAGGAGACGGGACTGGACAAGAGCCTGCTGGAGGCGGTTCGCGACCCGCTCACCCATGCCGTGCGCAACGCCGTGGACCACGGAATCGAGCCGCCCCAGGAGCGGATCAAAGCGGGCAAGCCGGTCGAGGGCGTAGTGCGTATGCGCGCCTACCACCAGAGCGGGTCGGTGGTGATCGAGGTGATCGACGACGGGGCCGGCATCTCGACCGAGCGCGTGCTGGTCAAAGCCATCGAGCGAGGGTTGGTGACGCCGGAGCAGGCAGCTTCCATGACCCAGCGCGAGGCGCTGCAATTGATCTTTGTCTCGGGCATTTCCACCGCGAAGCAGGTAACCAGCATCTCCGGGCGTGGCATGGGAATGGATGTGGTGCGCACCAATGTGGAGAAGGTGGGCGGAAGCGTGGAGTTGGAGTCGCGATTGGGGTCGGGAACCACGCTGCGGATGCGCGTCCCGCTGACCCTGGCCATCATTCCGGCGCTGGTGGTACGCAGCGGTGGAGAGAGCTTCGCGCTGCCCCAGAACTCGCTGGTCGAGCTGGTGTATGTTACGCAGCACGAGGCCGAGCACGCGGTGGAGCGGATGGGAACCACGGAGCTTTACCGGCTGCGCAAAAGTCTGCTGCAGCTGGTGTGGCTGGACCGATTGCTCGGGCTGGAACACTGCGCGGACGCGGAGAGACATGATTTTTATATTGCCGTGGTGGAGTCGGAGGGCCGCCGGTTTGGCCTGGTGGTGGACGATCTGAAGGCTCCGGAAGAGATTGTAGTGAAGCCGTTGTCGGCGGAGTTGCGGGAGATCGGAGTCTTCTCCGGCGCTACCGTGCTGGGCAACGGGACGCTGGCGCTCATTCTGGACGTGGCGGCAACGGGAGCACGGGCCGGCGTGCGTCCGGAGGCGGAAGAAGGAACCGTAGTGGACGCGAAGCCAGCAGAGGATGAGACGGCGCAGATCGAGCTGGTGAACGCAATGGTGATCTATGAAACCGGGCAACACCAGTCTGCGCAGGGCGGGGACGGTGGCCGCATGGCGATGCCCTTGAGCGCAGTGGAGCGGATTGAAAGCGTGCCGCTCAGCGAGATTGAGTATGCGGGTGGAAGAGCGGTGCTGCAATACCGCGGAGAGCTGATCCCGCTGGAGGACGATGGCAATCTGTTGCGCGCGTTGGCGGAGGCGGAGGCAACGGCATCCCCCGGCGATGCGCGGAAGGATGGCGCTACGGCGACCGTGCTGATCTGTCTGCGTCCTGAGGCGAATGGAGCGAGACGTGTGGGTATGGTTGTGCGGCGCGTGCTGGATGTGTCGGCAGGCAGGCTGCTGGCCGCCGATGCGGCAGCGAGCCAGGAGCAGTTGGCCATGGTAAGGAACCGCGTGACCACGGTCCATCGCGAGTTTGCGCAACACGCCGGTAATCCGCAGACGGCGATCCTGAAGGAGGTCGCATGAGGAGTGCTGAGGTTAAAGAGGCGGATGCAGGCGATGCCGTACCGATCTGCTCGCTGCGTGTGGGATCCAGATTGTATGGAATCGAGACGCGCCAGATTCGCGAGGTCCTGGGAACGACGGCGCCGCGGCGTGTGCCGCTTGCTCCGCAGTATATCGCCGGAGTGCTGCCGTATCGCGGAGAGGTTCTGACCACGGTGAGCTTCCGGGCGCTGCTTGGGTTGGAGAAACGGGACGGTGCAAACTGCGTGCTGGTCTTCGACGACGAGGAGAACGAGGATCGGTTTGGGCTGATGGTGGATGGAGTCGCCGGCGTGATTGCGGTGCAACAGGACGCTCTGGAGGCAAACCCCAGCGGGCTGGACGAACGCAGTCAGGAGATCTTCGACGGAGCGTATAAATTGCCCTCCGGCTTGATGGTGCGTCTGGACCCGCAACGCCTGCGCCCATCGCGCCTGGCCGAAAGCGGGCTCTTCGGCAGTGAGAGCGGGCCGCATGAAAGATTGAAACAGGTAAGGCAGGGGGGACAGTCATGAGGGCGTTGATCGTGGACGATTCAAGATTCATCCGTCAGTACCTGCGTCAACTGCTGGAGAGTATGGGCCTCAGTTGCGAGGAGGCCGTGGATGGGCAGGCGGCGTTGCAGATGCTGCGCGGCGCTTCGCTCTTCGACTTCATGCTGCTGGATGTGAACATGCCGGGAATGAGCGGCCTGGAGTGCGTGAAGGAGTTGCGTGAAACGGGCTTGCAGCCTCCCATGAAGGTGATGATGGTGACCACCGAAGCGGACAACTCATACATCTGCCAGGCTCTGGACTATGGCGCCGACGAGTTTCTCATGAAGCCGTTCACGCCGGAGAGCCTGCGTGAGAAGTTGGCGATGATTGGTCTGGCAGCATAAGCAGATGTGGCGATTGCAAAGCACTGGGGAAGGGGCAGTAAACATGCATACGGGAACGGCAAGGCCGATACGAGTGCTTGCGGTGGACGACTCCGCAGTGATGCGCGGCGTGCTGCGAACGCTCTTCCAGAAGCAGGGGCAGAAGCACTCCAGCGAACTGCCGGCGATGGAGTTGTGCGGCGTGGTGGAGGATGGCGTGGAGTGTTTGGCCGCGGTGCTGCGGCTGCGCCCCGACGTGGTGGTGCTGGATCTGGAAATGCCACGCATGCATGGGCTGGATGTGCTGGAGCGGTTGCGGTTGGAAGAACCGGGGCTTCCGGTCATCATGTGCAGCGCCTATACAGAGCGCGGAGCGCGCGCGACCCTGGACGCGCTTGCGATGGGTGCGGCGGACTACGTGATGAAGCCCAGCGAGCAGAGTGACTTTACCTCCGCGCTCGAGACGCTGGCCAACCAGTTGCTGCCCAAGATCGCCGCGCTTGCCGGAGCTGGGTTTCAGGCGTTGTCGGAGGTGCGAGGACAGACAACGCAACAGGTGATGGCGGAGTCGAAGCTCTCTCCCAGTCTTTCGGCTGCGGGATCAACGGCGGCTGGCGGCGCGCGGGTTGAGATTGTAGCGATCGGAGTGTCCACCGGAGGGCCATCGGCGCTGGAGGTGATGCTGCCGAAGCTGGCGGAGGACTTCCCCGTGCCGGTTATGATCGTGCAGCACATGCCGAAGCTCTTTACCGGCGAGTTGGCGGGGCGGCTGGACCGTATCTGCGCGCTGCGTGTCCGCGAGGCATATGAGGGAGCGGAGGTACTGCCAGGCACCATCTGGCTGGCCCCGGGTGACGCGCATATGGAGGTCGTGGAAACGGCAATCGGCCACGCGCCCCCTGGTGGCAGAGCTCACATTGCCCGCGTTCATCTGCATCAGCAGCGATCGCTGAACCATTGCAAGCCTTCCGTCGATTACCTGTTCTGTTCGGCGGCTAAGCTCTACGGCGCCGGTACTCTGGCGCTGGTGATGACCGGGATGGGTTCGGACGGGTTGAACGGAGCGCGATGCGTGCATGAGGCGGGAGGCGTGGTGCTCACCCAGAATGCGGCCACCTCCGCGGTCTGGGGAATGCCCGGGCGGGTCTTTGAGGCGGGGCTCGCGCGCGAACCGCTGCCGCTCGCCGCGCTGGCCGGCGAGTTGACGCGCAGAGTGAACGCGGGACGAATTGTGCGCGTCGTCCGCAGTACTGCTGCTGCCACAACGATGCCGCTGCAACGAAACGAAAACGCCGTCTCCGCGCCGCGGTCCGAGGTCTTTCATGGGTTGCTCTGATTCCGATTACGCGTACCTTCGCCAACTGGTGCTTGCCGAGTCGGCGAACCTGATCGACCCTTCGCGAAACGCTCTCTTCGAGACGCGGCTTACACCGATCGCGCGGATGGCCGGGGCATCGAACCTGGAAGACTTCGTGAGCCTGCTGCGTGTTGACCAGACGCCGCAGTTGCATCGCGCCGTGGCCGAGGCCATGACCATCAACGAGACCAGCTTCTTTCGCGATGGCAAACCCTTCGATGTGTTGCGAGACACAATCCTGCCCAAACTGGTCGAGAAAAACGCCGCCGAACGAACTCTGCGGATTTGGAGCGCGGCAAGCTCCACCGGACAGGAGGCGTACAGCATCGCGATGCTCATCTGCGAGAACTTTGCGGAGTTGGCGAACTGGGACGTAAAGATCGTCGGCACCGACATCTCCCGCCATGTCATCGAGTACGCCCAGCGGGGCCGCTATCGACGCATGGAGGTCAATCGCGGCCTGCCGGCGCGCATGCTGGTCAAGTATCTGGTGCGCGACGGGGACGAGTGGGAGGTGACGCCCAATCTGCGCGCCATGTGCAGCTTCCAGTATGCAAACCTCTGCGCTCCGCTGCCTAAGCTGCCCGTCTTCGACCTCGTGATGCTGCGCAACGTGCTGCTGTACTTTCCCCATCAGGATCGCAGTTGCGTCTTCAGCGACGTCTATCGCCAGATGGCGCCGGGCGGGTATCTGTTGCTGGGTGCCGCGGAGCAGGCGGAGGATTTGACAAACCTTTTTACGGCGGAGTTCGCCAAGGATTGTTACTTCTATCGCCCTGCGCCTGGCTCGTAGGGCCGTTCTCCTGCCATACCCATTTGCCTGTCCTTCCGCAGCCCCTTTTGTACAGTGAAAAATCGTTCCATCAAATACCGCACAATCCGGTGCCCAGCCTGCATTAAGCCAAAGCTATTGATTTCCAAGGAGATACTGAGATAGAGGAAGTAATTAGGGCGAGAGTTCTCAATCTACCGCGCTTATATCGTTGCAGCCGGCACAGCAACGCGCCGCAGGCGAATCTGCCCCTCGCGTTTGCGCGTCTCGGCAATGTCGAATGAAGACTGCATCCGCATCAGCGTCTCCATCCGCACTCCGAAGGCCTTCTCGATCCGCAGCGCCATATCGCCGGAGAGGCTTGCCCTCCCATTCAGCAAACTGGACAGCGCAGGCCGAGAGACCTCGAGCGCCGCCGCCGCCGCGGTCACCGTCAACCCCGCAGGCTCGACAATCTCCGTCCGAATAAAATCCCCTGGATGTGGTGGGTTCTTCATCGCCATCGGTCAACCCCCTCTTCTAGTGGTAATCCTCTAAGTTCAGATCGCAAATCTCGCGCTCGACCGCGTCGATGCGAAACGTCAAACGCCGGTTGCCAGTCACTCTGAGACTCCATGTGCCCTTGCGGTCGCCGGTCAAGATATGCGCCTTCCACGACGGCAACGACCTCAACTCGTCCGGATCGTCCATATCGTCCAGAAAGGCAAACATCTTGCGCAGCCTGTCCGCCGTATCGGAGGAGACACCCTTCGCACTGTCTTCTTCGTAGAGCTTCCGGATGCCCTTGTGAACGAAGTTGCGAATCCTCATCGCAAACAGGTGTATCCTGTAACGCAACACTTGTCAAGCGGACTGGTCGGGTACCACCTGCCGGGTGCCCCGGTTCTTGGTTTTGAGACCTGGAGGCGTTGCCTATAGCTCAAAGCCAAAAATTAAAATCGCCTCGAACCCCTCAAAAACCCCAGCAAATTCGCATGTCAAGCCCCTCGACGCCCAGAAATCCCCATAACTAACACCAACTAAACCACTTCCCTCCGAAAAATAGTTGGCATAGTAGTTATGCTCCGCTTGATACAATTAACATATGGATCAAACCCATCAAAACGCGCGAACCTGCCCTATCCGCTCC
>Ga0302279_10005345_pt1 | contig 14410 bp, 11 predicted proteins | sample III_Bog_N3_3_FD_194541 | JGI IMG/M metagenome (GOLD analysis project Ga0302279, IMG submission 194541) | Peat permafrost microbial communities from Stordalen Mire near Abisko, Sweden - III_Bog_N3_3 | ecosystem: Environmental > Terrestrial > Soil > Wetlands > Peat | place: Sweden: Abisko...
GAGGCTCGCGAGGGAGCGGGTCCGACGTTTGAAAACATGGTGGTGGGATTCGGATCGAGCGCAGTGCAGAACTTGTTGCAGGAGTTTCTGATTCGCAGGCTCACGCCGAAGGTTCCCAGGTATGGGTCTGGAACCCCAGAGGCTCGCTGAGAGTGTTCAGGGAAGCTCCGCACAAGTCGATGCTTTGAAGGGGCTAGGTGAGCCCAGGTCTCCGAATCGAGACCTGCGGTATCCGGCGATCAGTTCCCAACGCCTTTAGCGGTCGGCTGGCTTGACTGAGATGATTCTCTCAAAATCCAGTACGTAATACTCATCTTTGCCATGCCGTTCGTACCAGGCCATCTTGTTCGATGAGACAACTCTGTAAATAATTTCATGCTCTCCGTGTTCATCCCAGTGGATGACAGTGTTGACCTTGGCAACCAGAATCTCTCCGTCCACAGTCCTAATCTCGACATTCTTGTCAATACTGTTCTTGAGCAATTCAATCTCGGGTTTGGTCACCTACCACCTCACATGAAGATTGCTTCCAGTTTGTTTATCTACGAGATTGATGTACCCTTTATCGGCACTGGTGTAGCGGGCGATTTTTGTACCATCTGCGCTTGCAAAACCAACGGGTTCTCCCGTACCCGATTCTGTTATGACACGTGCACCCGGTCCGACCCATTGCATGGCTTCAGGCGTGCCGCTGGGCGATATGGAAAGAGGCGTGGCTTTCGCCGCTGGGAATGCAAATGATTGAAAACCCTTTCCCTCGGGGGCTAAAGCCCTCCACCCTTGCTGTCTTTGATGTACGGGCTAAAGCCCGTACCCTTCACCCAAAGACGAGATTTTCGACAGGCCTTCAGCGCATTCTTGCTTTGGACTCGACGCCTAGCCTGGGATCGCGGCGGCGAGCGAGAGCGGCCAGGTCGAGAGCTATCGATTCAAACTCAGGATGGGTTTGCGAGATGTAGAGCCACTTGCCCAGCACCGCGTGCGGGGCGAGCTGAGGAAACTGCTTGAGCAGCGAGGCGTGGTGCTCGCGCGCGGTGCAGACCATGAGGCCGTTCCATGGTTCTTCTCCGCCGGAGACGGCGAGGTAGATACGGTTGTCGAGATGCGCGGCGTCAAAGCTGAACAGCTTTCGGATGAAGAAGCGGGGATCGTCTTCGAGGGGTTCGAAGACGAAGAGCAGGGGATTTTTGGGTTTGACTTTGGGCTTCATGGCAGACCTTTGTCAGAGCACGCGGAGGACGATGATGGTTTCGTCGTCGAAGCGGTCTTGAGAGCCCTGGAAGCGGGCAACGTCGGCGAGAATGGCGTCGGCGATGTCTTCGGCGGGCAGACCGCGGCTGGCGCAGAGCAGACCGGCGAGGCGCTCGTCGCCGTACATGTCGCCCTGCGCATTTTCCGCGTCGAGAATTCCGTCGGAGACGAAGATGATGGCGTCGCCGGGCTCGGCTTCGATGCGGTGCTCATCGTAGACGACGTCGGGAAACAGGCCCAGGGGGAAGCCCTCGGCGCGGATGGTGCTGGACTGGCCGGCGCGACAGCAGACGGGCTGAATGGCGCCGGAGTTGGCCACGGTCAGGGTGCGGGTTTCGTCGTCCCAGAGAGCGAAGAGCAGGGTAACGTATTGCGAGTCGAGCTTGCGTTCCTGGAGGGCGTCGTTGAGCGTGGCCAGCATGGCGGCCGGAGTGGGATGGTGCAGCGCGGCGGAGCGCATGATGCCGCTGACGAGCGCGGCAAACAGCGCGGCCGGCGCGGCTTTTCCGCTTACGTCGCCGAGCACGATGGCGGTGCGGCCGGGGCCGTAGTCGAGAAAATCGTAGAGGTCGCCGCCGATGGTGCGGGCGGGGAGAAAGCGCACGGCCATCTCGGCGTGGGGGTGGGAGGGGGCGTCAGTCGGCAGCAGGCGTAGCTGGACTTCGCGAGCCATGGCGATGTCGCGCTCCAGCTGGCGCTCCTGGCGGCGGACGGCCTGGTAGAGGCGGGCGTTTTCAATGGCGATGGCGACCTGCGCGGCGAGCGTGGTGAGCATGCGCTCGTGGCCTTCATTGAAGAAGCTGGGGCGGGTGTGTTCGAGGTCGAGCACGCCGATGACGCGGCCCTTGTAGAAGAGCGGCACCACCAGCTCCGAGCGTGTCTCGGTGTTCATGGGCAGGTAGCGCTGGTCCTTGCGCACGTCGGGCACGTTGATGGGACGCCACTCGCGCACCGCCGCGCCAACCAGGCCGCTGGCGATGGAGATGCGCCGCAAGGGCGCGTGGCTATAGCCGAAGCGCCAGGCGTAGCGGGTGATGAGGACTTCGCCTTTCTCGTCGAGCAGCATGACGGTGAACATCTGGTAATCGATGAGGCGGCGGAGGAGCTGGCCGACGCGCTCGAGCAGCGGATCGAGGTCGAGGATGGAAGTGAGCTCGACGGCGATCTCGTTGAGCACGGCGAGCACCTCGGCCTGGCGCGAGACGCGGGTGTAGAGGCGGGCGTTCTCAATGGCCTGGGCGATGCGCGATGCGGTGAGCGTGAGCAGGTGCAGGTGCTCGGGGCGGAAGTAGTTGGCCTGCTCGCTTTCGATGTCCATGACGCCGATGAGGCGGTTTTTGGCGATCAGCGGGACGGCCAGTTCGGAGCGCACCTCGGGGTTGACGGCGTAGTAGAGGTCGGAGGTGGAGACGTCGTTGAGCAGCAGGGGCTGGCGGGTGAGGGCGACCTGGCCGACGACGCCGCGGCCGATGGGGATGCGGCTGCGCTCGGTGTGGGCGGTGTGGCCGATCTGGAAGCGCATGCGCAGGTCGTGGGTGCGGTCGTTGAGCAGCAGGATGGCAAAGATGCGGTAGTCGATGATGGAGCGGACCAGCTCAGAGGTGCGGGTGAGCAGGGTTTCGAGATCGAGCGTGGTGTTGAGCGCGTCGGTCATGCGGACCAGGTAGTTGAGGTCGGCGGTTTCGATGCGGGCGTTGACGGGGTCGAGATGGGCGTGGGGGTTGGCGGAGTCGGCTGGGCGATAGTCGCCTTCAAGCTCTGGTTGATCCGGCGGCGATGGGGGATTGGGGGACATTGTGTCGAATAGGAATGATAACGGAAAAGGCAGGGACTAGGGACTAAGGGGCAAGGGATGGTCGACCTGGTAGAGGATGTCTGAGCCGGACTTGGCGATGGGGGTGAGATGCCAGCCGGAGTTGGCAAGCCGAGTGTCGGTCCAGTTGAGGCGGACCAGGCCGGATCGCAACAGCAGAAATCGTGGGTGCGCCGCGGTGTAGTCGGCGTAATTGGAGACCGGCATGGGGATCGCCTGGCGATCGAGAATCAAGGTGAATTCGGGAAGGAAATCGGCCTGCCGGGCGGCATAGGGGGGATCGGCGAGGTAGACAAGCCTTTCCCGGAGCGAAGGCGGGGCGTACCACCAGTCGGGGACATAATCGAAGGCGCTTGCGATGACGATCGGAAGCCCTTCCGGTGCGTTGAGCAGCAGCGGCGAGACAGCATTGGCGTCCTTCAAGCCTCTTTGCGCCGGGTCTGCAAACTGCGCCCACAGCAGGAAGATTCCGACAAAAAGCAGAGAGGCAAGCGTACTGAGAGCCAGTAGAGGCTGGGCAACGGCACGAAGGCCAGGAAGACGCGGCAGCGCCCATCCGCTCAGCAGAGCCAATCCCAGAGAACTGGAGATGGCGTACCTGGAGATGAAATAGCCAGTTTCAAACGAGGAGATCACCAGAAGTACAGGAAGCAGCAGGCTGAGTCCTACGGCTGCGGCCCACTCGTACGCTGGGACCGGAACAGTGGAGCTAGAAGAAATGGGAGTTTTTCGTTGGGGCCAGGGCAGGAAGGCGAAGAGGGCAAACAGGCAGATCGGGGGCCAGGCAATCATGCCCACGTAACCCAGCAAGTGGAGCGGCGAAGGCTTGGCCCAGAAGGTTGAGGAATGAAGGATGGCCTGACCGAGATCCCGGCTGGACTGGTGCGCTAGAGGCAAGGTGAAGGCGAGCGGAGACAGTCCGGCTAGGATGGCGGCGGCCATCCAGAGGTCGAGGCGCCGGCGTTGACACAGGCGCGCAGCTTCTCCGGGAAGGAGAAAGATGCCGGCGCAGAGCACTCCGAAATGGTGGCTGAGGACGGCTCCCGCAATGCCCAGCGCAAGGCCGCAGAGAGCCGGAATGAGGCGACGCCCGGTGACGGCAGCGTGCTGCCAGCAGAGAAATGCCAGTGCTGTGAAGGCCAGGAGCAGGCTGTAGGGCCGCGCCATGAATGCGTGTTCGAAATCGACATACGATCCGAGCAGCGTAACCGTGGCAAAGAGCGCCTGGACTGACGATCCGTGGCGGCGCACGATTCGATATGTCAGCAGGCCTGCAGCGATGTAGGCCAGGATCTCCGGCAGGCGGATGGCGAATTCCGACTGGCCGAACAACAGCAAACTGAGGCGGGTGAGCAGGTATTGGAGAGGCGGCTGGCCGTCGGCGGGAATGACGCGCAGCATTTGGGGAAGCGAAGGAAGCCGGGAGATGAAGAAGGTGAAGAACTCGTCGAACCAGAGCGGTGTGGTGCAGGCGTGATGCGCGGTGAGGAGCGCGAAAATGGCTAGAGTGACAAACAGGCAGCGGCGCTCATGGCGTTGGATGGACTGTTGGGCGCGCATGCCAAGTCCGACAAGCCAGGCGAGGATGCCGACGGGTGGGTTGGCTGACGCCGCGTTCATGAGGCCGGACGTGTATCGCGCCAGATGGTGAACAGGGCAGCCACGTGGCGGAGAAAGATTCCCGGCATCCTGCTCCACTTGTACACCTGGGTTACGCCTGCCGAGCGCTGCTGATGATGCACAGGCAGCTCGCGAATGGTAAACCCGCGGCGGTGGGCGCGCGCCACAAACTCCCACCAGAATCCTTCCTTCATCTGCCCCAGCTCCCCGGCGAGCTTCTGCGCAACGGTCTTGGAAAACAGGACGTAGGGGCAGCTTGGATCGTGAACTGGGGCGTGAAACACGGCCTGGTAAAGGAGGTAGAAGAAGCGGGAAAAGGCACGACGCAGAAGCGTGTCGGCGCGATGGACGCGCCAGCCGATCAGCACATCCGCCGTCTGCCGGGCATTCCAGAACTGGGCAAAGTCTTTCGGGTCGCACTGTCCGTCGGAGTCCAGGCAGAGCAGGTAGCCGGCTTCCAGCATGGCCATCCCCTCGCGCATGGCCTTGGAGTAGCCCTTGCGCGCATCGCTCAGATTTAGGCGCATGGGCAGTTCTGTAGCCAGTTGGCGGAGAACCTGCTTGGTGTTGTCCCGGCTGCCGTCCTCGCAGACGATGAAGCCCACGCGGACCACCTTGGACAGTTCCGCATAAATGCCGCGGATGGTGGCTTCGATGGATTCGCCCTCGTTGTGAACCGGCAACAACACTTCGACATCAATGGCTTCCACGGCTCGTCCTTGCTGAAGTGGAACTTGTTCTACCGATACGATAGCCAATCTGCGAGCGGTTCGCCCGAGGCTACGGTCAGCAAGAACGGTCGACGTATCTTAAGCGTTAGCAGCTACTCGGCGCCGAGCTCGCGGACGATGGCGACAGAGGCGCTGGCGCCGATGCGGTTGGCGCCGGCTTCGAGCAGGGCGCGGACGTCGGCCAGAGTGCGGATGCCGCCGGAGGCTTTGACGCCGGAGCGGGCGCCAGCGACGCCGCGCAGCAGGGCTACGTCGGCCGGTGTTGCTCCGCTGGTGGAGAAGCCAGTGGAAGTCTTGAGGAAGTCGGCGCCGGCCTGGATGGCAATCTCGGCGGCGCGAAGTTTTTCTTCAACCGAGAGCAGGCAGGTTTCCAGGATGACTTTGAGAAGCGCACCGTGGTGATGGGCAACCGTAGCAGCGGCGTGGATGGTGTGGTGGACGGCCTGGTGGTTGCCGCTCTTGAGCTGGCCGATGGGGATCACCATGTCCAGTTCGCGGACACCGAGGCGGGTGAGCGCAGCTGCCTCCTGGCGCAGGGTGGAGACCAGCGACGCGCCCAGAGGAAAGCCGATGACCACGCCGACGGGAACGCCGGTGCCGGAGAGCACGGCGACAGCCGTCGAAGCCCAGACGGGGTTGACCATGGCGCAGGCGAAGCGGTAGCGGATGGCTTCGTCGCAGAGGCTTTCGACCTGGTGCCGGGTGGCTTCGGGCTTGAGCAGGGTGTGGTCGATAACCGCGGCCAGCGGCTGCCAGCCGGAAAGAGTTTGGGCTGCAAAAGCGTCTGCGTCCCAGGTTCCGTTGTCAAATTCGAGCTCAGCGGCATTGATTGGGGTAATGGAAGCCATTGGGTCTTGCTCCTTGCTGTCGAGCGCCGCTCTGGGGGGCCGGCTCTGCGGACAGGGTCCGGTAGATGAGTATATCCCTCGCGGGACTCCGGGCCAACAGGATGGACGGGATATTTCGGCCTGGGGTTGCCTGCCACCTGCGGTGAGCGGCTGCTCGCGGTTCGCTCGCATGGGGTTTGTGGTTTCCCACCCATTCCGCCAAGAGCGCGGAATGGATGGGTCACCCAGGCGCCAAGGCGCCCATGGGCGATCGGTGCGGATGCTAGACTGGCGGAAATCGGAGAAGTTTTTGGGGGTGGGATGCGGGTTTTTCGGGGATTGACGGCGGTTTTGCTTGCCGGGACGGCGGCGATGTGCGCGGGACAGCGGATCGAGGTAACGGTTCCTTCGTCCAAACCGCTGACGGGCCACCTGATCCTGGTGATTGCCAAAAACGACAAGGACGAGCCACGCATGCAGATGAGCGAGGATTATCTCTCCGCGCAGGCGTTTGGCGTGGATGTAGAAAACCTTAAGCCGGGGCAGCCGGTAGTGGTGGATGCGAAAACCCTCGGGTATCCCCGGCGGTCGCTGGCCGACCTTGATGCAGGCGACTATTTTGTGCAGGCGGTCTTCAATGTGTATGAGCCGTTTCATCTGGTGTCGGGCAAGACGGTTTGGCTGCCGCCGGACAAGGGCGAGGGGCAGCACTGGAATCTGAAGCCGGGGAACCCGTACAACAAGCCGTCGAAAATTCATTTTGATCCGAAGGCCCAGCCGACAATCAAGGTCACGCTCGACCAGGTGATTCCGCCAATCGAGGGGACGGACCAGGACCCGCTGGTGATGGCGGCCAAAGACTCTGGCGCGAAGTGGTTGAAGTACATGCGCTTCCGCAGCGAAAAGCTGAGCCGGTTCTGGGGGCGCGACGTTTATCTCGGAGCGTGGATTCTGCTCCCCGACGGGTTTGACGAGCATCCGGACGTGCACTATCCGTTGGTGGTGTATCAGGATCACTACCATGCGGACCTTGGGCCGGTGCCATTTGTGACCGCGGCTCCCGATCCGAAGGCGGCCAATGCGCGCCGGCTTGGGAACGGTTACCGGTTCTTCCAAGACTGGACGGCGGGACGGCTGCCGCGGGTGATTCTGATTTATGTGCAGAACGCCAATCCGTACTACGACGACTCGTACGATGTGGATTCGGCGAACGTGGGGCCGTACGGGTCGGCCATCAACGAGGAGTTGATTCCGGCCATCGAGGCCAAGTATCGCGGCATTGGCCAGGGATGGGCGCGGGCCACATTTGGCGGCTCGACCGGCGGGTGGGAGGCGCTGGCGACGCAGGTCTTCTATCCGGACTTCTACAACGGCACCTGGGCGGCCTGCCCGGACCCGGTGGACTTTCATGCCTACCAGAACATCGACCTCTACAACGATACGAACGCATTTGTGCGCAAAGGGGACTTTGCTGAGGTTGCGACGGCAGCGGACCGGAGGCCCGATGGAACGGTGATTGCCACAGCGGGCGGCGAGTATTCGTATGAGTATGTGCTGGGAACGCATGGGCGATCGACGGAGCAGTGGGACATTTGGCAGGCGGTGTTTTCGCCGGAAGGGGCGAATGGGTATCCGGCTGAGATCGTCGATCCACTGACCGGGGAGATCGACAAGAAGGTGCTGGCCTACTGGCAGGAGCACTACGACCTGACGGCGATTCTGAAGCGCGACTGGCCCACGCTGGGGCCCAAGCTGGAAGGCAAGCTGCACCTGGCGGTGGGCGACGGGGATACGTACTTTTTGAACAACGCCGTGCACCTGCTGGAGACGGCGCTGAAGGCGACGCGCAATCCGCGCTCAGATGCGACGTTCCAATATGGTCCCGGCATGCCGCACTGCTACACCGGCGGGCCGGCCGAGTACACCATGCAGCAGAACAACGCAAACTGGGCGCAACGGGTTCTGCCGCTGATGACCGAACATATGGTGGCGACGGCGCCGGCTGGGGCGGATGTGAAGTCGTGGCGATATTGAGCGGGAAGGTTGGGCGTAGAATGAGGCAATCGAGCGGAATTTTCGATGAGTTCGGCGTTCGATAGAGCAGGCTGACGTGTCTCAGGATTCCATCAAACTCTCGCCGGGTTTTCGCATGCGGGCGGCCTTGATTCTGGCTCTGGTTGCGGATGCGGTGCAGCTGGCCGTGCTTCCGCTGTTCATTGAGGGCGCGGCCTCGCCGGCCGATGACCTGCTCGACCTGGGCGTGGGCGCGGTGCTGGTTTACCTGCTGGGCTGGCATTGGGAGTTTCTGCCCTCCTTTGCCGCCAAGCTGGTGCCGGGTGTTGACCTGGTCCCTTTCTGGACCATGGCTGTGGCCAATGTGTATCGGCGGTCGAAGCAGATGGCGGCGACCGTTGAAGCTGGCCGCCACTCCTATTCAGCGCCGCGCCGGCCTGAGGATTCATAAACCACCGCTCGTCCGCATGGATGACTAAAGGATCACGGTCAGCGTCACCGTGTTGCTGGTGACGGTGAGGCCATTGCCATCTGTGACTATGACCCGGAGCTGGGTGCCGTTGTCGGACAATTTGTTTGCGTTGGTGATGAGCGTGGCCGCATTGCAAATGGCGCAGTTGGTGAAGGGCTGCCAGGCGGCAGTGGTATCGAGATACTGCCACTGGTAGGTGAGGGTGGGCACGCCGAGCGCAACCGCGCTGAAGGTTGCGCTCCACCTGACAGGTTCCGTCTGATGGGTGGGCTGCTTGGTGATGATAGGCGCCACCGTGAGGGTGACCTGGTTGCTAGTTACTGAGAGGCCGTTGCTGTCGTTGACCACCACCTGCAATTGCAGCCCGTTGAGGGGGATGGTGGCAGTGCGGATCGTCAGGGTGGGCGTGTTGTAGCCCTGTCCCGCGGAGTAGGTGGCCCAGGCCGTTCCGTTCCAGTACTGCCATCGGTATCCAAGACTGGATGCGCCTGCCGCGACCACGGTAAAGACGGCGGGAGTGCCATCGTTTGCGGTTTGACCGACGGGCTGAGTGATGATAGCCGGCGCCACGATCAGCTTGGCCTGGTTGCTGGTGACGGAGAGGCCGTTGCCGTCGGTGACCACCACCCGGAACTGCGTTTGGTTGTCGGTGGCGGCAGTGGGCAGGGTGGTCAGTGTGGCAGTGTTGAAGCCCGTCCCCGTACTGACGGCGATCCAGGTTGTGCCGGACTGATATTGCCACTGATAGCTGAGGTTGGGCGCGCCGTCCGCGCCCACAATGAAGCTGGCGGTGCTGCCGAGCGGGACGGTTTGCGGGGCCGGTTGGGTGGTGACGATGGGCGACACGGTGAGCGTGGCGGCGTTGCTGGCGGCGGAGACTCCATTGGCGTCAGTGACCAGCGCGCGCAACTGGAGACCGCTGAAGGCCGCGGTGGTGGCGAACGTGGTGAGGCTGTTGGTGGTGAGGCCGATGCCTGAGGCGAATGCCGTCCACGAGGCGCCGGTCCAATATTGCCACTGGTAGACCAGAGGACCCGCGCCTGTGGCGCCAACGGTGAAGGTTGCGGTGCGGCCCAGGACAACGGTTCTGCTGGCGGGCTGGGAGAGAATGTTGGGGCCGACAAACTGGGTCACGGAGCTGGTGATGGTGGAGTAGTCGATCGTATCCGTGGGGGTGAAAGTGACCGAGAGGGTGTGGCTGCCCGCGGACAGGACTGTGCCGGCGGCCGGATTGTAGACGAAAGCTCCGGCGACGGGTGAGGTGGCATTGAGCTCGGTTGTGTCCAGGGCGGTTCCGTATGCGATGGGATTGGGCGCGGCCCAGGTGATGGCGGGTTTGGCCACGGTCACGGTGAGCTTCACGCGCGCCGTCGCGGAGTTGTAATCGACAGTGTCGGTCGGCGTAAAAGCGACGGAGAGCACCTGTGTTCCGAGCGGAGGAAGCGTACCCGCGGCTGGCGTGTAGGTAAAGACTCCTGCGACTGGCGAGGAAGCATCGAGCTGGGTCGCGCCCAGGGCGGTCCCATAAGGAACAGATGCGGGTGTGGGCCAGCTGATGGCAGGCGTGGCCTGGTTCACGGTGAGCGAGACGGTTGCGGTTGCGGATGTGTAGTCGGTGGTGTCGGTTGGGGTGAAGGTGACGGAGAGAGCTTGTGCGCCGGCGGTCAGGGCGGTGCCAGCGGCGGGCGAATAAGCGAAGCTTCCGGCTATGGGTGCTGTGGCGTTGAGTTGGACTGCGCTGAGCGCCGTGCCGTAGGGGATGGACGCGGGATTGGACCAGGTGAGCACCGGCGTGGCTTGGGTGACGGTTACGGTGAGCGATTGCGCCTGCAGGACAGAGTAGTTTGCTTCTCTGGCGTGGGACACAATGATGGAATGCGAGCCCACGCTGAGCTGGCTGATGCAGACAGTTGCGGAGTCAGTGGAAAGATCTGCCGTTGCCGCGGGACCGTGGTCGATGGAGTAGCTGGCGGTGCGGGCGCGGGTCGAAAGCAGCGCGGGAGACCCAGTAAGCGTAACCCGGAGGCGCAGAGGTTCGCCCCAGGAGATGGTCGTGCCGGGCAATGCGGCAAGGTCGAGGGCGGGCGCGGCGAGACCGGCGGCGAGGTGCAGCGGTCTCGAATCCTTTGCCGCGAAGCGGGCGTCGCCGGAGTAGGTTGCCACGACGGCGTGGCTGTCGCTGCCGGAGAGCAGGGCATGGCTCAGCGTTGCGGTCTGGGTGGCCTGGTTGAGAAGAATGATGGTGGAGTTGCTTTCTGGGCTGGCGACGGCGAGGTCGGGACGGCCGTCGTGGTTCAGGTCGGCGATGGCGACGGCGCCGGGAGCCGTGCCGGTGGGGATGGAAATGGGGCTCTGAAACGTTCCGTCGCCGTTACCGCGGAGAATGTCGACCACGCCGGTGGCTTGATCGGGGACGATCAGGCTGGGAATGCCGTCTGCGCGAATGTCGGCCACGGCGAGGCTTTGCAGACTGGCGCGGGGGCCGGCTGTGAAGGCGGTTGCGGCCGGCTGGAAGGTGCCATCGCCATTGTTGAGCAGGGTGCTGACAGCGAAGTTCGAGTCCAGGGTTACGACGTCGATGCGGCCGTTGCCGCGCAGATCGGCCAGGGTGATGTTGCTGGGGTTGCGGCCGCTCGCAAGAGGCTCCGCCGGCTGGAACTCGCCATGGCCGTTGTTGCGAAGCAGGTTCACGGTGGAGGCGTTCCAGTCGGTGACGACGAGGTCGAATTTGCCGGCGCCGTTGAGATCTGCGGCTGCCAGTGAACTGGCTCCTGGCATGGGGATGCGCAGCGGCGGTTGGAAGGTGCCGTCGCCGTTGCCGAGGAGCAGGTCAACGGTTCCGTTGCCGTAGTTGGCGAGGGCGATGTCGGAGATGCCGTCGCCGTTGAAATCGGCTGCGCCGATGCCGCCGATGGTTCCACTCTGGTCGTAATCGCGCTGCGGCTGGAAAGTGCCACCTCCGTTGCCAAGCAGGACGGCCAGGGCGCAGTTGCCGCCGTTGCAGGCGACGAAGGCGATGTCGAGGTCGCCGTCGGCGTTGAAGTCGCCGAAGACCACGCTGACGCCCGGGACGAGATGAAAGTAGCTCTGGGATGAGACGCTTGCATCCGAAACTTGAATAGGTGGTTGAAATATTCCGTCGCCGATTCCAAGCTGGATAAAGAGGCCGGATGCGCTGCCGGTGACCAGGTCGGGGATGCCGTCGCCATTGAGATCGGCGATGGCTGCGACGAGCGGAGCGGGAATGCCGGTGGCGGCGGGAGCGGTGGTGAAGCGCTGTTGGAGCGTGGCCGGGTTGAGGGCTGCTGAACCAATTTCAAGGCTGATGGTTGAGTCGTTGAAGAGAACGCTGCCGGTTGCGGGGACGGGGCCGGCTGCGAACACTGTAGCGGTGAGGGTGTAGTCTCCCGCGTCGCCGATAGCGGTACGCATGGCGGTAAGCGTTGCTGAGGTCGGATACTGGCCGGTGACGGTGACCATGACCGGCTGGGCGGCGCTGCTTGTGCCGATGCCCGCATAGAAGGCCGTGATGCGGTTGGCGCCCAGCGGCACGAGGACGGTCCTGAGCGTAGCGGTGCCGAGGCCTGCGCCTGCGGAGGTGGTGGTTGCCACCTGGACCAAACCCAGCTCGGTTGAGCCGTCAAAGAAGGTGACGCTGCCGCGGCTGAGTGGTGCACCGTTCTGGCTGCGCACGGTGGCTACCAGAGTGACGGGATCGCCATACGCGACGCTTTCCGGCATTGCTGTGAGGGTCACACTGACGGAGGCGGCCACGTTTGCGGCGAACGATATCCTGGAGCAGGGGATCAGGAGGCAGGAAAGGATCAGAAGCTTCCGCACGGGAGAACACCTCAATGAATGCAGGCCTTTGTCCACAGATGGCGCAGTGCCGGCCGTGGGAGGGCCGTTCAATGAGGAGATCGGCGGAGGGGATTGCGGCTTGAGGGGTGACTCGTTTCGGAACCGAATCCGCGCGGGGACAGACGTTGCGCGCCAAAGCCCTAATTACGAAGGAAACCTTATGGCGCGCGAAGCTGCGATCGGATCTGGCATGGACTTACGCGTGATCGGTGGCCATGAGGCAGATGTCGGGCAGATTTCGGTAGCGCTCGGCGTAGTCCATGCCATAGCCGATGACGAACAGGTTGGGAATGGAGAAGCCGACGTAATCGGCCTCGATCTTTTCAATGCGGCGGGATGGCTTGTCGAGCAGCGTAGCGATGCGCAAGGATTTGGGATGCTGCTGGAGGAAGAGCTTGCGGAGGTAGGCGAGGGTGAGGCCGGTGTCGAGAATGTCTTCGACGACCAGGACGTTTTTGCCTTCGATGGGTTCGTCGAGATCCTTGATGAGCTTGACGGCGCCAGAGGAGCGCTGGCCCTTGCCATAGCTGGAGACGGCGACAAAGTCGAAGGTGGCGTCGGCCTGGATGGCGCGGGCCAGGTCAGAGAGAAACGGCGCCGCGCCCTTGAGCACGCCGATCATGACCAGCTTTTCGCCGTTGAGGTCCTTGGTGATCTGCGCGCCCATCTCGGCGACGCGGTCGGCAATCTGCTGGCGGGTGTAGAGAACCTCGTGGCCCTGGTAGTTGAGGGTAGACATGCAGACAGTATCGCGCGACGGGGCAGGGGCGGGGTGTGCAAATCGGGGATGGAATGGGTGTGTCATGCCGAGTTCAGGTTCGTGGCGGCCCACCCTTGGGGCAACAACAAGAACGCCCCAAGGATGGGGCACTCGCACTTCATCGGCTGGTCCAGGCGGCGCTGGGCAAGGCGTAACGCGGGGAGTGCGAGACGCGTCTATACTTAGGAAGTCGGAATTTGAGGAAACATGCTGCCTTATCTGCACATTTTTGGATTCAACCTGCCCACCTTCGGGCTGATGCTCTGGCTGGCGGCAGTGGCGGCGGCGTTTGTGATGGACCGCAACTTCAAACGCTGGGGGATTGACGCCGACGCCGTGGGCATGGTGGCCGTGGCCGCGCTCTTGGGCATTGTTGGCGCCAAGCTGTGGCACGTGGTGGATACGCCGCTCGAGTTCCGGATGTACGGATGGAAGGTGCTGTGGGACTCGGCCGGGTTTGCCTGGTATGGCGGCCTGCTGTTCGGCATTGCGGCGCTGATGGTCCAGGGCTGGTGGGCCAAGATTGGGATGCTGCGCACGCTGGACCTGGCGGCTCCGGCGGCGGCCATCGGCTATGGGATCGGGCGCATTGGCTGCTTCCTCTCTGGCGACGGCTGCTATGGGATTCCAACCACGCTGCCGTGGGGGATGAGCTTTCCGCATGGCATTGAGCCGACGCTTGACCGGGTGCATCCGACGCCGTTGTACGAGCTGGGCGCAGGGCTGCTGATTGGCTGGTTTCTGTGGTGGCGCGGGGGTAAGCATCGGGGCACCGGGGCCATTGTGGGCGAGTACCTGGTGCTCACCGGCATTGCTCGTTTTCTGGTTGAATTTGTACGTCGCAACCCCAAGGTTCTTTGGGGTTTGTCGAATGCGCAACTGGCCAGCGCTGGAGCCGCTGTGGCGGGCGTTGGGCTGATCTGGTGGGCGTCGACGCGGCCGGTGACTGATCCCGAAGAGGCGGCTGTGGCGGTGGAGCGGGCGGCCTAGGCAACATCGTCAGATTGGTTCCCACGGATTGATGAGCGGGATTCCGCAATGCTCGAAATCTCTCGGATTGCG
>Ga0302279_10005346_pt1 | contig 14410 bp, 17 predicted proteins | sample III_Bog_N3_3_FD_194541 | JGI IMG/M metagenome (GOLD analysis project Ga0302279, IMG submission 194541) | Peat permafrost microbial communities from Stordalen Mire near Abisko, Sweden - III_Bog_N3_3 | ecosystem: Environmental > Terrestrial > Soil > Wetlands > Peat | place: Sweden: Abisko...
GCGGCCAGGGCCACGCTGGTGTCGACCACGGCGAAGTCGGGCGCGTCCATGTAGAACAGCTGGGCCGCGCCCAGGCGCAGGATCGCTTTCACCGCCTCGGGCGGCGGCTTTTTCAGGCGCGCGTCGAGGGCCTGGTCGATGGGGCCGAGCCGCCGCAGGGCGGCCATGACCAGGGCGCGGGCGAAGCCCCGGTCTCTGGGCTCCAGCCGGCTGAACGGCGGGCGGGCCATGGCCTCGTCCAGTCCGCCTCGATGATCGAGCGCGGCCAGCAGCACATCCAGGGCCGCGGCCCGCGCCGGCAGGCCTTCAGCCTCCATGATGGTCTCCGAACTCACGCCGCGGGCCTCAGATGATCGCCTCTCAGGGTTTCGGCCAGAAGACGGCCCTCGACTTCGCGGCTGGAGCCGGCGCGCCAGGCCACCACGATCCGCCGGCTGGGGTGGCCCTGGTCCATATGCCGTACCGTGACCGGCGCATCATTGGCCAGGCCCGCTTCCACCGCCATGGCGGGCAGCAGTGAAACGCCCAGGCCCGAGCCCACCATCTGCACCAGGGTGTGCAGGGACGTGGCCGCGAACAGGCTTTCCTCGGCCGAGCCCTTGGGCGGATTGAGGCCGCACATCTCCAGCGCCTGGTCGCGCAGACAGTGGCCGTCCTCCAGCAGGATCAGGCCTTCCTGCAGCATGGAGACCGTGGCCGTGGCCTGGGCGGTCATGGGATGGCCCACCGGCGCCATGGCCAGGAGCTCGTCCTCGCCCACCACCTCATAGTCCAGGCCGGCCACGTCGTAGGGCAGGGCGATCAGCGCGGCGTCAAGAGCCCCGGCCTTCAGCGCCTCGACCAACCGATGAGTCAGGTCCTCGCGCAGGAACAGTTTCAGGCGCGGAAAGCGTTCGCGCAGCAGGGGCAGGGCCTTGGGCAACAGGAAGGGCGCGATGGTGGGGATGACGCCGAGGCGAAACCGTCCGGTCAGGGCCTGGCCCGCGCTCTTGGCCGCTTGCACCAGATCCTCGGCCCGGGCCAGGATGTCGGCGGCGCGGCGCACGGCCTCCTCGCCCACGGCGGTCAGGATCACCCCCGAACGGGCCCGGTCCACCACCGGCGCGCCAAGCGCCCGTTCCAGTTCGTGGATGCCGGCCGACAGAGTCGGCTGGGTCACATGGGCCGCCTCGGCCGCGCGGCTGAAGGAGCCGTGTTCGGCGAGGAGCTTGAGATACTGGAGTTGGCGCAGGGTCGGGAGCATGGAGGGGTATATAGGAGCGCTCTATCGCAAAAGCAAAAGTCATTGATTTCTTTGGAGCGCGGCCCAATCAGCGGCTTTGAGGACGGCTTTCGCGGAAAGCTGGCAAATCCGTCTCGCTATCCCAGGACGAGGTCCCTTGCGCCCGGAGCCCACGGCGAAGCATTCTCTCCGCCCATGAGCAAAGCCCCCCACCCCTGGCCTAAGGGCGCGCGCCTCTCCAAAGCCGAATCCGTGCGCGTCCAGGCCATCTTCGACCGGTTCTGCGCGGCGGTGGACCACCCCAAGACCGAACTGAACTACGCCAATCCCTTCACCCTGGTGGTCGCGGTGGCGCTTTCCGCCCAGGCCACGGACGTTTCGGTCAACAAGGCCACGGCGAAGTTGTTCGCGGTCGCCGACACCCCGCAAGCCATGGCGGCGCTCGGCGTCGAGGGCCTGGAGCCCTACATCAAGACCATCGGCCTTTATCGCACCAAGGCCAAGAACGTGATCGCCCTGTCGCGCATCCTGCTGGACCAGCACGGCGGACAGGTTCCCCTGAACCGCGCGGCCCTGCAGGCCCTGCCCGGAGTGGGCCGCAAGACCGCCAGCGTGGTGCTCAACGAGCTGGACATCGAGCCCGCCATCGCCGTGGACACCCACGTCTTCCGCGTGGCCCACCGCCTGAAGCTGGCCTCGGGCTCGACCCCCGACAAGGCCGAGCAGGAACTGATGGCGATCGTGCCCGCGCCCTACCTCACCCGCGCCCACCACTGGCTGATCCTGCACGGCCGTTATGTCTGCGTGGCGCGCCGTCCCAAGTGCGAGACCTGTCTCGTGGCCGACCTGTGCCCAAGCCGGGAGCTGTTCGTGGGAGTTTGAGCGGCGGCCGGGGTGGGCTGAATCGCCCTTACGGTCTATAGACCGCCCCGACCCGCAGCCCCACGGACCTTCCCATGCCAGACCTCTACGATGTCGCCGCCATCGGCAACGCCATTGTCGACGTGATCGCTCCCTCCAGCGAGGACTTCCTGGTCGACGAGGGTCTGGCCAAGGGGGCCATGATGCTCATCGACGAGGCGCGGGCCGAGCAGCTTTACGGGCGCATGGCCACGGGGATCGAGGCGTCCGGCGGGTCCGCGGCCAACACCATGGCCGGTGTCGCCAGCCTGGGCGGGCGGGCGGCCTATATCGGCAAGGTGGCCGCCGATGGGCTGGGCAAGGTGTTCGCCCACGACATCGGCGCCATCGGCGTGACCTACGCCACCGCGCCGCTCCAGTCCGGCGCGGCCACGGCCCGCTGCCTGGTCAATGTGACGCCCGACGGCCAACGCACCATGTCCACCTTCCTCGGCGCCTCGGTGCATCTGACCCCCGACGACGTGGACCCGGCTCTGATCGAGGGCGCCAAGATCACCTATCTGGAAGGCTATCTGTTCGATCCGCACGAGGCGCGGCGCGCCTTCGCCAAGGCGGCGGGCCTGGCGCGGGCGTCCGGACGCCTGATCGCCCTGTCCCTGTCGGACGCCTTCGTGGTCGACCGGCATCGCGAGGCGCTCAAGGGCTTTATCGACAGCGAGGTGGACGTGCTGTTCGCCAATGAGGTCGAGCTGACCTCCCTGTTCGAGACCGATGATTTCGACGCCGCCGCCCGGGCCCTGCGCGGGCGCGTGGGCCTGGCCGCGATCACACGCGGGGAAAAAGGGTCGGTGGTCCTGGCGGGCGACGAGATTCACGCGGCGGACGCCGCGTCGGTGGAAAAAGTCGTGGACACCACCGGCGCGGGCGACCAATACGCGGCAGGATTTCTCTTCGGCCTGGCGGGCGGACGTCCGCTGCCGGTTTGCGCGCGGTTGGGTTCGCTCGCCGCCGCCGAGGTGATTTCCCACTACGGCCCGCGGCCCCAGGTCTCCCTTAAGGATTTGGCGCTCAAATCCGGATTATAGAGAGGCGTCATGGCCAACCGCACCGCAGAAGTGATCCGCGAGACCAAGGAGACGCGCATTCGCGTGCGCATCGACCTGGACGGCGTGGGCAAGACCGAGATCAAGACCGGCATCGGCTTTTTCGACCACATGCTGGAATCCTTCGGCCGTCACGCCGGCTTCGACCTGATGGTGGAAACCGCCGGGGACCTGCACATCGACATGCACCACACGGTGGAAGACACCGGCATCGTCCTGGGCCAGGCCTTCAAGGAAGCCGCCAGCGGCTTTGTCGGCGTGCGCCGGTTCGGCAGCGCCTATATCCCCATGGACGAGACCCTGACGCGCTGCGCCCTGGACCTGTCCAACCGGCCCTATCTGATCTGGAAGGTGACCTTCCACCGGCCGAAGGTCGGGGAGATGGACACGGAGCTGTTCAAGGAGTTCCACCAGGCCTTCGCCATGAACGGCGGGGTGTGCCTGCACCTTGAGACCCTCTATGGCGACAACAGCCACCATATCGCCGAGAGCGGCTTCAAGGCCCTGGCGCGCGCCCTGCGCCAGGCCGTGGAGCTGGACCCCAAGGCCCAGGGCGCGGCGCCCTCCACCAAGGGCGTGCTCTGAGCCATCATGTCCAGGGTCGCGCTGATCGATTACGGCTCAGGCAACCTGCGCTCAGCTGAAAAGGCGCTGGTCGAGGCCGCGCGCCAGTCGGGCGCCAACCACCAGATCGAAGTGACCTATGATCCCGACCGGGTCGCCGGCGCCGATCGCATCGTCCTGCCGGGCGTGGGCGCCTTCGCGGCCTGCTGGGCGCTGCTGCATGGGCGGCCGGGGCTGGTGGAGGCCATGACCGAGGCGGTCAAGAGCCGCGGGGCGCCGTTCCTCGGCGTTTGCGTCGGGTTACAGCTTCTGGCCACGCGGGGCCTTGAATTCGGCGAAACCCCGGGGCTTGACTGGATTCCCGGCGAGGTGCGCCGGCTGCATCCATCCGATCACGCCTTGAAGGTCCCGCACATGGGCTGGAACGCCCTGCAACTGGACCGCCCCCACCCGCTCCTGGGCGGAGAGGCGGCCGAGGGCGCGCACATGTATTTCACCCATTCCTACGCCCTGCACGCGGCCGATCCGGCCGATGTTCTGGCGTGGACAGACCACGGCGGCCCTGTTGTCGCCGCCGTCGCCCGGGACAATGTGGCGGGGGTTCAATTCCATCCCGAGAAGTCTCAAGGCCGAGGCCTGAGGCTGCTCGGCGACTTTCTGGAGTGGCGGCCGTGATCCTGTATCCCGCGATCGACCTGAAGGACGGCCAGTGCGTGCGCCTGCTGCATGGCGACATGGACAAGGCCACGGTGTTCAACGCGAGCCCGGCCAATCAGGCCGAGCAATTCGCCAAGGCCGGGTTCGACTGGCTGCACGTGGTGGACCTGAACGGCGCCATCGAGGGCCGCGCGGCCAACGCCGAGGCGGTGTCAGCCATCCTGGAGGCTGTCTCCCTGCCCGTTCAGCTGGGCGGCGGCGTGCGCACGATGCAGTCGATCGAAACCTGGCTGGAGGCGGGGGTCAGCCGGGTGGTGCTGGGCACCGTGGCCGTGCGCGACCCGGCTCTGGTCAAGCGGGCCGCCAACCACTTCCCCGAACAGATCGCAGTGGCGGTGGACGTGAAGGACGGCAAGGTCGCCGTGCAGGGCTGGGTGGAAACCTCCGAGCTCAGCCCCATCGAACTGGGGCGCCGGTTCGAGGACGCGGGGGTGGCCGCCCTGATCATCACCGATATCAGCCGCGACGGCGCCCTGACCGGCGTCAATGTCGAGGCGGTCGGCGCCCTGGCCGACGCCGTGTCCATTCCGGTGATCGCCTCGGGCGGCGTGGCCTCGGTGCGCGACATCGAGCTGCTCAAGGCCCGTCCGGGCGTGCGCATCGCCGGCGCCATCCTGGGCCGCGCCCTGTACACCGGCGCCCTGCGCCCGGCCGAGGCCATCGCCGCCGCGCGCAAGGCCGCGCCCGTGACCGGGGCCGCCTAGGTGCTGAAAGTCCGCGTCATTCCCTGCCTGGACGTGAAGGACGGGCGGGTGGTCAAGGGCGTGCAATTCCTGGAGCTGCGCGACGCGGGCGATCCGGTGGAGCAGGCTCGCGCCTATGACGCGGCCGGGGCGGACGAGTTGATGTTCCTGGACATCACCGCCAGCCACGAGGGGCGCGGCGCCATTCTCGACGTCATCGCCCGCACCGCCGACGTCTGCTTCATGCCGCTCGGCGTGGGCGGCGGGGTTCGCACGGTGGAGGACGCGCGCCGCATCCTGCGCGCCGGCGCGGACAAGGTGTCGATCAACACCGCGGCCGTGGAGACGCCCGAACTGATCGGCGCGGCGGCCGACGCCTTCGGCGCCCAGGCCATTGTCCTGGCCATCGACGCCAAGCGCGCGCTGGATCGCGACGGCTGGGAGGTGTTCACCTACGGCGGGCGCAAGGGAACGGGCATGGATGTGGTCGAGTGGGCCGTGCGCGGGGTGGCGCTGGGCGCGGGCGAGATCCTGCTCACCTCCATGGACCGCGACGGCGCCAAGTCCGGTTACGACGTGTCCCTGCTGCGCGCGGTGTCCGACGCCGTGAGCGTGCCGGTGATCGCCTCGGGCGGCGCGGGTTCGGCGGGGCATCTGGTGGAAGCGGTGCGCGAGGGCGGCGCCGACGCCGTTCTGGCCGCCTCCATCTTCCACTTCGGCGAGATCAGCGTGGGCGAGGCCAAGCAGTCCATGCTGGACGCGGGCCTTCCCGTGCGGTTGAGTTAACCGACAGCGGTTGAAACGAAAGTCCGCAACGCTCATGAGCCGTTTCGCCGAAACCCTCGACCGCCTGGCCGCCACGATCGAGGCGCGCAGGGGCGCCGATCCGTCGAGCTCCTACACCGCCAAGCTTTTGAGCGACGGCGCCCCGCGCCTGGCCAAGAAGTTCGGCGAGGAAGCGGTGGAGACGGTGATCGCCGCGATCTCGGGCGACAAGGACGCCATCGCCGCCGAAAGCGCCGACCTGATCTATCACTGGCTGGCGTTGCTGGCGGGGTCTGGCGTCAGCCTCGACGACGTCGCCGCCAAGCTTGAAGCGCGCGAGGGCCGTTCGGGGCTGGACGAGAAAGCGGCGCGCAAGCGTTGACCGGCAATCCCGGGCGCGGGCCAGAGGTCTAAATGTCGGATCGCCGCTTCAGCGCGACATAGATCGCGCCCTCGCCCCCGTGCCGGCGATGGGCGAAGGACCAGCCGGCGACAACCCCGCGCAAGGCGGGATCGCCCAGCCAGTCCGGCGTGTGGCGGCGCAGAACGCCGTCGCCGCGCGAGCCCTTGCCCGTGACCACCAGCACGGCCCGCTCGCCCTGGGCCTGGGCCTGAGGCAGGAACCGCAGCAGGGCCGCCTTGGCCCGGTCCTGGTCCAGGCCGTGCAGATCCAGCGTCAGATCGATGGGGTCGCGTTCGCGGATAATGCGCCGCTTGCGGCCGGGTTCGATATCGGCCGGCGGCGGGGCGGTGGGTCGCGGTCTGGGCTGAACGGCGGCGGCGGGCGCGGCCGATATGGTCACGGGCGCCGCTGGCGATTTGGCTTCAACGTCCGGCGGGGCCTCTAGCGGCTCGCGGCCGGGCGCGGGGCGGACGGTCGAGGCGACAATGGCCCACAGCCGCAGCTCCTCGGGCCGCAGCCCGCGTTTCATGGAACCGGATGGGCCGGCGCGGACGGCGCGGCGGCTTGGGCGACCTGAGGCAGGTCCACCACCGGCTTGAGGGCCACCATCTTCAGTTTGTGGCGCACGCGGCCCGCTTCCACCCCCGCGCTCTGGCCCTGGCCGGTGTAGAGGTCGGCCCGAACATCGCCCTTGATCGCTCCGCCCGCGTCCAGCGCCATCGCCAGCCGGCGGTAGGCGGGAAAGGCGCCGCTCAGGGCCGGGGCTTCGGCGCTGATCCAATAAAGTCCGCCGAAGGCATGCTTGGATGGGTCCACGGCGATGGCCCGGCCGGGCGTCAGCACCGCGCCGGCCGCGCCCACCGGCGGCTGTCCGTCGTCCGGCTGCAGGGAGAAGAACACGTAGCGGGGGTCCAGCCGCATGATCGCTTCCGCGTCCTTGCCGCGATGCTCGGCCAGCCAGCCGTGGATGGCGTCGCCGGAGGTGTCGGCGCCGTCCAGCAGCCCCTTGTCGCGCATGGCCGTGGCGATGCCCACGAACGGACGGCCGTTGCCCGCCGCGAATAGGGCCTTGTCGCGCTCGCCGTCGGGAAACACCAGAACGCCCGAGCCCTGGATCTGCAGGAAGAACAGGTCTTCCGGCTTCATCCAGGCCAGGGCCTTCTTGTCGGGGGTCTTTTCGATCACCGCCCGCTCGGGATAGGGCTCGAATTTGCCCTCGCGCACCCGGCCGGTGACCTTCTTGCCTTGGAACTGCGGGTCGAACGGGCCGAGGTCCAAGATCACCATGTCGTCCGGCTTGGCCCGAACCGGGGCGGTGAAGGCGCCGCCGCGCGTCTTGTGGGCCGGGTATTCCGGGGCGAAGTAGCCGGTCAGCAGGCCGTCGTCGGCGATGGGCTGCAGGCTGAAGCTCGTTTCCAGGAAGGCGCGGGAGATGGTCTCGTCCTGCGGTCCAAGATCGCGCGCGCGCAGGCAGACCTCATGCCAGGCGGGGTCCTTGGCCACGCCGCACCCGGCGCGGAACACGTCCAGGGCCGCGGCGTGGTCTTCCTGATCCCATCCGGGCAGGTCGGCAAAATGCAAGACAGGCGCGGCCGACGCGATTTCGGGCGCATTCGTCGGGGCGGCCGGCGCGACAGGGCCGGCGGACGGACGCGCGGCGCCGGCGGTCTGAAGCTTGGGTTCAGGCGACCCGGCGCAGGCGGCCAGGGCGAACGCGGCCGCCGCCAGGATCAGGCTGCGCGCGACCGCCACGGGTCTAGGCCTCCGCGGCTTCGACGCGAACTAGAACCCAGTTCGGTTCGCGGCTGGAAAGCGGGCGTTCGAAGGTCCAGTGTTCGGCGGTGCGCCGATCATCCACCGCCTCGCCTTCGGGACCCTTGGACCGGCTGCGGAATTCGCCCAGGAACCGCACCTTGATGCGGGCCACGTCGTCCTCGACCTTGGATTCCTCCACATCGGCGCGAACCGGCTGCAGGAATTCCACGGTTCCGCTGCGGCCCTGCGCCTCGCGCTCGTCGATGGCGGCCTCGAACCCACGCATCACCTCGGCCGAGACCAGCGGACGCAGCGCGTCACGGTCGCCGCCGGTAAAGGCGCGCACGATGGTCTCGTAGGCGCCGCGGGCGTTCTGCAGGAAGTGCTCGATGTCGAAGGCCGGGTCCTTGGCGCGCACAGCGGCCAGCCCGCCGAGGGTCACCTCGTCCACCGGCGGACGGGACGGGGTCGCGCCGATGATCGGCGGTCGTCGCACCAGCTCCGGCTGGTCCTCCGGCTGGCGGCCCACGCGTCGACCTAGCACCGCGTAGAGCTGGTAAAGCACCACGGCGGCCAGGGCGGCAAAGATGAGAAGTTCGAGAACCTGCACGATGAATCCCGGTTGGCTGGACGCTCTTATATAGGACGCCTTGATCCGTCCGTCAGGTGCCGCCGTTGCGCCAGCCCAACGCCCATGATAGCAGCGCCGCCTTATCGCCGATGAAACCTGGACGGAGGTTTAACACCGTCTGCGCCGGCGCGAGGGATAAAACAATGACCGACGCCGCTCCAGACAAAGCCGCCAATGGGCTCATCGCCCCTGACGGCCCGCCCGCGATTCGCATTCTCGCGCAATTCATCCGTGATTTGTCGTTTGAGAACCCGCGGGCGCCCGATGTCCTGCAGGCCGCCGCCGGTCAGGGCCAGCCGCAGATCGACCTGGGCGTGGAGCTCAGCGCGCGCGGACGGCAGGATGGCCTGTTCGAGGTGGATTTGAAGCTGAACGTCGCGGCCGCGCGCGACGGCGCGGTGGTGTTCCAGCTGGAGCTGGTCTACGGCGGGCTGTTCCATGTGGCCGGCGTGGCGGAGAGCGACCTGGAGCAGGTCCTGTTGATCGAATGTCCGCGCTTTTTGTTTCCGTTCGCCCGCCGGATCGTGGGTGACGTGACCGGCGACAGCGGATTCCCCCCGCTGATGCTGGAGCCGCTCGATTTCATCGCCGTCTACGCGGCGCGCAAGGCGGCGGAAGCCGGCCAAATCGGCAACGCCTAAAGGTCAACAAGGCCTAGCTTCAGCCAAAGCGCCTTGTCCTTTAGATTGACTCGAATGAATTCTAGGTGGGCGGCGCGCTCTTCGACCGTGGAACGGGCGGGCAGGATGCGCGGCCTTGCCCCATATTGGGTCTTCGGAGCGGCGGCGGCCGTTTCGCGAGCGGTTTGCGGCGTCAGCTCCAGCCCCCGCTCACGCCCGCCCTGCAACTCCAGATAAACCTCGGCCAGCAGCCGCGCGTCGATCAGGGCGCCGTGCTTTTCCCGTTCGGCCAGAGAAATCTTGAAGCGCTTGCACAGGGCGTCCAGCGAATTGTACATGCCGGGAAAGCGCTTCTGGGCCAGACCCAGGGTATCCAGCCAGCGCGCCTCGTGCAGGCCTTCGCGACCCAGCTGCCCAAGCTCGAAATTGACGAAGCCCCGGTCGAACCCGGCGTTGTGCGCGATGATCACCGCATCGCCGACAAACTCAAGGAATGCTTCGCACACATCCGCTTCACCGAACTTGGGCTTGTCCGCCAGGAACTTGGCGGACAGGCCGTGCACCTTTTCCGCCTCTATCGGCATGTCCCGTTCGGGGTTGATGTAACGGTGGAAGGTGCGGCCGGTGGGCAGCAAGTCCTGCAGCTCGATGCAGGCGATTTCCACCAGCCTGTCGCCGCGGCGCGGGTCCAGTCCGGTGGTTTCCGTATCGAGAACGATCTCGCGCGCCATGTCCGTTTGATGGCCCCGTTCGTCCAGACAAATCAAGCCTAACCCATGTGAGGGAGACGGCTTTAACGACGCGGCGCGGTCCAGCCGGGCGCGCGGACGGCGTTCAGCACCGTCTCGACTTGCGCGCGCGCCTCCTCCAGGCCTCGAGAGGTGTCGATCACGAAATCCGCCCGGTCGCGTTTTTCCGCGTCAGGAATCTGGCGCGCCAGGATCAGCCGCAGTTTTTCGTCCGTCATGCCGGGCCGGGCCAGGACACGGGCGCGCTGGACGTCTTCGGGCGCGGTGACCACCACCACGGCGTCGACCTGATCGTGGGCGCCGACCTCCCACAACAGGGGAACGTCCAGCACGGCCACGGAAGCGGCGTCCGCGCGCGCCTGCTCCAGAAAAGTCCGCCGGCGGGCCTCCACCAGCGGATGAACCACCGCCTCCAGCCGCGCCAGGGCCGAGGGGTCTTTCGCCAGGGCCGCCGATAGGCGCTGGCGGTCCACCGCCCCGTCGCGCACAACGCCGGGAAAGGCCTCTTCGACCGGCGCCACGGCCGCTCCGCCCCGCGCGTAAAGCGCCGCCACCGCCGCGTCGGCGTCATAAACGGCCGTCCCGGCTTGGCGGAACAGCTCCGCCGTGGTCGACTTGCCCATGCCGATCGAGCCGGTCAGACCGAGGACGATCACCTGGAATATTCCGTGACGACCGATTCGAGCTCGGCCAACAGGAGCTGGCGCGTGTCGACCCCGGCCGGCGGCTGAACGCCGAACATGGCGTGGAAGGACGGAATGGCCTGGCGGATCAGCATTTCCAGCCCATCGACCGCGACAAGACCATGGGCCTTGGCTTGGCGCAGGAATTCCGTGGTCAGCGGTTTATAGACCATGTCCATGGCCGCCGCTTCCGGCGACAGGCTCGACCAGGGCACGGTTGGCCCGGCCCCGCCGCCCAGCCCCAGGCTGGTGGCGTTGATCACAGCGACCGTGTCGGTCACTGCGTCCTTGATCCGGCCCGCTTCGAACGGCGCGACCTTTTCGCCAAGCTGGTCCGCCAACGCGCGTGCGCGCTCCAAGGTGCGGTTGACAACGCGCACCTGGGGCGTCCCGGCGGCGAGCAGGGCCGCGGCCGCGCCGCGCGCCGCGCCGCCCGCGCCCAGGATGGTTACCGGACCGGCCGTCAGATCGACATGCGGCGCCAGGACCCGAAAGGCCTGAAGCAAGCCTTCGCCGTCGGTGTTGCGCGCCTCGATCGTCCCGTCGGCGCCAAACAGCAGCAGATTGGCCGCACCGGCGGCGCGGGCCAGGGGATCGGCCCGGTCCGCCAGGGCCAGCGCTCTTTCCTTGAAGGGAATCGTGATGTTCAGCCCGGCGACCACGCCGCCGCGCAGGCCCCAGATCAGGTTTTCGAAATCCGCCTCTCGCGGTCCGAAAGCCAGGTAGACCGCGTCGATCCCCGCCGCCTGGATCCAGGCGTTGTGCATCCTGGGGCTCAGGGAGTGGTTTATGGGCGCGCCGACAACGCCGGCGATCTTGGTGTGGGCGGTGATGGGCGCGGTCACGACGGCAGCGCTCCTTGCAGACGCAGATAGTCCAAAAGGCCCAGCAAAGGCAGGCCGAGCACCGCGAAATAGTCGCCCTCGACGCGGCTGAACAGTTGGACGCCCTCGCCTTCGAAGGCATAGCCGCCGACGCAGGCCAGTGCGGTCTCCGCGTTGCGTTCAAGATAGCTGTCCAGAAACGCGTCCGAAAAGGCCCGCATGGTCAGGGTTGGGCTCGACAGGGCGCGCCAAACGGCCACGCCGTCGCGCGCCACGACCGCGGCGCTGTGCAGCCTGTGCGTCTTGCCCCGCAGGGTCGCCAGGCGCGCGCGCGCTTCCGCGAAGCTTTCGGCCTTGTCGAAAAGGGCCCCGTCCAGGTCCAGGGTCTGGTCCGCGCCGATCACCAGGCCGGCCACGCGGCGCGACACCTTGACCGCCTTGGCCTCGGCCAGGGCGTCGGCGATATCGCGTGGTCCAAAGCCCTCCGCCAGGAGGGCCTGCTTGACCGACGTCTCGTCGACCCCGGCCGATTGCGCCGTGAATTGCACCCCGGCCGCCGTCAGCAATTGCTGGCGGGCGGCGCTTTGCGAGGCGAGCGTGACGGGGGTGGGGATCATGGGGCGGCGTTCGCCTTGCCGCGCGCGGCGTTGAGGAGATTGATCACCGCGGCGGCGGTTTCCTCCACCGAACGGCGGCTGACGTCGATCACCGGCCAGCCCATGCGTTCGAACAGGCGGCGGGCTCGAATGATTTCCTCGCGCACGGAATCGCCTTCGATGTAGCTGCTTTCCCTCTCCTCGTTCAGGCTGAGAAGGCGGTTGCGGCGGATCTGGATCAGGCGGTCGGGCGAGACGATCAGCCCCACCACGATGGGCCGCCGGAGGCTGAAAAGCTGTGGCGGCGGCTCGGCGCCGGGCACGAGCGGAACATTGGCCGCCCGCACACCCCTATGGGCCAGATAGATGCAGGTTGGGGTCTTGGATGTCCGGCTGACGCCGACCAGCACGACGTCCGCGGCCTCCAGGTCGGGCGTCAGCTGACCATCGTCATGGGCCATGGCGTAGTTGAGAGCCTCGATCCGCTCGAAATAATCCGCATCCAGGGTGTGCTGGGCGCCCACGCGGTTGGACAGCGTGGCGCCGAGATAGCGGGCGAGGGTTGAGACCAAGGGATCAAGCGCGGCGATGCAGGCCAGATCAAGTTCGCGGCAACCGCGCTCCAGGCCGGCGCGAAGCTCCTTGTCCACGATGGTGTGCATGACGACGCCCGGCGCGTCCTCGATTTCGCGCAAAACCCGCTCCAGTTGCCGTTCGGAACGCATCAGGGCGTAGATGTGCTCGATGGGCAGCACGTTGTCGAACCGGGCGCAGACCGCCTTGGCCATGGCGTTGAGGGTCTCGCCGGTGGAGTCCGAGACAAGATGGATGTGGAAATAGGTGGCGAAACGCGGGGGCGTGATCATGGGGTGGAGTCTGGACCCTGGAGCGAAATCTACGCCGGTGGAACAACGTTAATAAAGGCTTAACAAACCCCGTGTCGGCGGGGGACGGATCGATGGCGCCGCCTCGCTCGCGGACGGGGCCGAGCCGAGCGGGGACAAACCGGCCGGTTATCCGCCAAGTTTCCCCGATGGCCAAGTGTGTGGAGGAACTCGCTGCCTCGTTCGGGGACGACGGGGCGCTAGATTGCACCCACAGACCGCAGCGCCGGCGATAGGGCTGATTCCGCGCTGACGCCGGGTGTTCAGCGGGCTTGTCCCCGCTATCCACACCTGTGTAGCGCTTTGTCATATCCCAATATCCTTGGGACAGGCCTGTGAACGGGCGTTGGACAGACCATCAGTCCCCCTCAGTCGGCGGCCTAACCCTGCCTCCCCAAAAGTCTTAATCCTTTATTAAGTATAAGGGACGCCTTGAGCCGGACCACCAGACCGGATTAAGGAGCAGCCCCATGAACGCTGTTCCGCCTCCGCGCCTCCTATCCGTCTTGTCGGGACAGACCGCGGACCGGCCACCGGTATGGTTCATGCGCCAGGCGGGGCGGTTCTTGCCGGAATACCGTGCGCTCCGGGCCAAGGCGCCGGACTTCATCGGTTTTTGCCTCAATCCGCTAATGGCGGCGGAGGCTACCCTGCAGCCCATGCGGCGGTTCCCCTTGGACGCGGCCATCGTATTCGCGGATATTCTGCTGATCCCCGGGGCGCTTGGGCAGACGGTGTGGTTCGAGGCCGGCGAGGGCCCGAGGCTGGGCGAGCTTCCATCCAATCAGGCCTTGGCGGAGAAGGTGATCCGGTCCACCGAAGCTCTCTCGGCGGTGGGCGAGACCCTGTCGCGAGTGCGTGCGGCCTTGGAGCCGGAGCGGGCGCTGATCGGATTCGCGGGCGGACCGTGGACAGTGGCCACCTACATGATCGAAGGCCGCTCCAGCGATCGCAGCGCCTCGCGCACCTTGGCCTATGCGGAGCCGGATCGGGTAGACGGGCTCATCGACGTCCTGGTCGAGGCCACGGCGCTTTATCTGGCCATGCAGGTCAAAGCTGGCGCCCAGGCGCTCAAGCTGTTCGAATCCTGGTCCGAGGGGTTGCCGGAACCCCTGTTCCAGCGACTCGTGATCAAGCCGCATGCCGCCATCATTCGTCGTTTGCGCGAACTGGGCGTGACGGCGCCGGTGATTGGATTTCCCCGGGGCGCCGGGGCCCTGGTGGAGATATACGCCGAGGAGGCCGGGAGCGACGCCGTCGCGCTGGATGTCCAGGCCGGGGCGGCTATGGGACGCGCCATCCAGGCCAGGAAACCCATCCAAGGCGCGCTTGATCCCTTGTTATTGCGAG
>Ga0302279_10005347_pt1 | contig 14410 bp, 7 predicted proteins | sample III_Bog_N3_3_FD_194541 | JGI IMG/M metagenome (GOLD analysis project Ga0302279, IMG submission 194541) | Peat permafrost microbial communities from Stordalen Mire near Abisko, Sweden - III_Bog_N3_3 | ecosystem: Environmental > Terrestrial > Soil > Wetlands > Peat | place: Sweden: Abisko...
CGGCGCTGCCGCCACTTCGACGGCCGGGCGAGACGGAGCCGGAGCGGGCACGGCCTGCGCCGCTGGACGCACCGAGGGGCTAGACGGCGCCGGAGCGGGCACGGCCGCGGGAGGCCGTACGGAGGGGCTCGAGGGAGCCGGCGCGGGAACGGCAGCGACGACTGCGGCCGGGGGCCGAACGGACGGGCTCGACGGAGCCGGCGCCGGCACCGCGGCAGGACGAACCGAGGGGCTAGAGGGCGCCGGCGCGGGCACGGCCACCGGTGGCGGCCGCACCGAGTCGGCCTTGGCGCGGGCGGGGGGAACCGAGTCGGGTCTGCGGGGAACGACCGACGCGGGTGCGGCGGCGGCCGGGGCCGCGACGCTCTCGCCAATCTGGGCCTCGAAGGCGAGAAGCTGAGGGTGCTCAGGCGCTACCGCCGAGAGTCTCTGGAACGCGGCACGCGCTCGGATGAGGTTCCCCATCTGTCGCCACGCGATGAGGCCGGCCTGCGCGAGCAAGAAGGTGGCGTTACCGTTGTTGCCGGCGTGCGTCGCCGCCTCTTCGGCCAGCGTGAGCACGCGATCCCAATCGCCGCCCTTCTTGCCGTACGCGTCCGTCAGGAAGAAGAACGCGCCTTCATTCTCCGGATCGAGCTTGACGGCGCTCTCGAGAAATTTTGCCCCGCGCTCGAGGCTCTGGTGGCGCGCGACCCACCGCGTGCCGAACACGAGTGCCATCTCCGCACGAGCCCTGCGATCGGGGATGTTCGAGAGGATCTCGGTCTGGAGGGCCTCGATCTCGTCGAGCCTTCCCGCCTCCGCGAGGACACCCTCGTAAAGGGCGGATGCCTGCTTCGATGACGGGTCGGCCGCGTAGGCCTTCCCGAGCATCTCGGCAGTCTCCTGCGGTGCGAACCGGCGAGTCACGCGCGCGGCGCGCAGAAACAGGCGGCCCTTCGCGGCGGGCTCCGTTGCTTCGTGGGCCGCCCTGAGCAGCTGGCCGACATGAGGCTGCCACGTCTCGCCGTCCACCTGCACGTCTTCGAGGCACGCGCTGGCCTCGTGGTTCTGCCCGCCACTTGCGCCGAGGCTACGCGCGTACGTCGACGCAGCCTTGTCGTAGTCGCCGAGGTCGCAGATCACGTCTCCCAGCTCGAGAAGCAGCGCGCTGGCTTCGGGCCCATCCGGCGCGGCCTTGAGCTCCAGCTCGAGGAGCTTCTGCACCATGTTGAGCTTGCCCAGGTCCCAGTACACGCTCCGCGCTGCGTCGAGGCTCTCGATCAAGCCGGGATTTAGCTTGTACGCGTCCTGGAAGTGCTTCAGCGCCTTCACGCCCGCGAGAAACTTCGTCTCGAGCACGCGACCGAGACGCAGGTGGCACGCAGCCTTGGAAGCCGGGCTTGTGCCGCTGGCGATGCCCTTCTCGAGCTCCTCAACGAGGCCTTGCCAGTCCCGAACGTTCTCGAGGTACGAAAGACGCTCCTCTTGATCCATGGATTTCCTCGGTTGCATCAACCGGTTCGAGGCAAAGTCAACGCGCCGCTACGAGACGTGCCGAGAGACGTGCCGACAGCGCGCCGCCAGGTTCGGGGGAGCCGACCGGGCGGTCAACGCTGGGGGGATGGTTATCGATTTCCGAACGCTAACGGTATCAGGAGCCGGCGCCACGTGGGAGATCCTTCGCGGGGAGATAAAACCGCCGCTGCTGCAGAGCCGCGGGATTCTCTTGACATTGCGAGGGGTCATTTCCTCCACATCGTGCCCTATTGAAGCGTGCCGCCGAGCCTCTTGACGATGTCTTGCGCCTGGCTGCACTGGTCGGCGTACCGCGCAGCCCCCGCGCCGCGACAGATGATCTTCGAGAAGTTCTGGAGCTGCTGGATGCCCTCGTTCTTCCGAGGCGGAGTCGCCTGCGAGTAGGCGAACCCTAGGTTGAAGTAGGCGATCTGCTGGCCCGGCTCCGTGCAAGTGCCGCAGGCCGCTTTCGCGGCTTCGAACTCGGTGATCTCGGTGGGGACGTTGCCCTTCATCTCGGCCACGCCCGCCAGGAACGAGTGGAGATTGAAGAGCGCGCCGTGTGCCTTCAGCTTTCCCTCCGGAGTGGCGTTCATGCCCTCCGACTGGAAGTTCAAGCCCTCACGGGCCACCGCCTCGGCCTGATCGAGGCGGCCGAGATCGTAATAGAGCTGGGCGAGCGCGACGTAGTAGGACAGCTGATCGGGCTTCACCTCGATCGCCTTCGTGTAGTTCTGGAGCGCCGTCTGCTCGTCATCGAGGTGGTAGAGCACGTCGCCCAGATCCTCGTACGCGTCCGAGAGGCCGGGATCGAGCTTGATGGCCGCCTCGAGGGGCGCCTTCGCGTCCGCCCAGCTCGCGCCGCCGCCCTTGGGGCTGCCCGCCTGCTGCTTGATGGCGAAGCCCTGCTCCCAGAAGTAGTTGGCGAACGTCGGAGCGACCTTCTGCGCCTTCGCGCACGTGAGGGCGTCGTCCGACCACGCTTCCTTCTTGTGGTAGGCGAGGGCCAGCTTCCACAGGATGCGATGGTTCGTCGGGTCGAGCTGCGTCGCCTGCTCGTACTTCGAGATCGCCTCGTCCAGGTTCGAGCCTCTCGCCTTGTCCCCATCGTTGGCGAGGTTCACCGCTTCGATGTTGTTGCGGCTGCAGCCCGCGACCCCGACGAGAGAGGCAACGCTCGAAGCAAGCAGCGCGCAAACAGCCCACACGTTCTTCGATCGCATCGTCATCCTCCGAGGAACCGAGCGGAGTCTACGAGAACGCCGGCGCGAAAGTCCACACGAGAGAGCGAACCGGCGGGCCCAGCCGTGCATCGATCCGGCCGAGCCGTCCCCGGAGACCATCCCGACGCCATCCCGTCTGTACAAACGCGAAACGCGGCCGGAGGACTCTCCGACCGCGTCGCGATGTGGTGCTTTCGCGTCGCGCAGTGGCGCGACGATCCGCAGGCTACTGGTCGCCCGGGTTGAAGATGATCGGGTAGACGACGGTGACGATGCCGCCTTCAGGCTGCGGGAACGAGAGGTTTCCGAATCCGCGGACGACGCACGACACCACGCCCTGATCCGGCAAATCCGACCCTCCGTCCGAGGCCGTCGAAACGCTCCCCGAGCGGTCGATGACGAACTTGACCGCCACGCGGCCGGCCAGGTTCGGGTTCGTCCGCATCCCGTTCTCGTAGCAGAGGCGGAAGCGACCGAAGTTCTGCCGCACGATGCGCTGGATGACCTCCGGCGGAAGCCGGCCGTTCACCTGCGTCGCGCCCTGACGGATGCTGGGAGCGCGCGTCTGGTGCGCGCCACCGAGACGGCCGTGGCCGTTGCCGAAGCCCTGCCCCGTGCCAGTGCCGGCGCCGTGACCGATCGTACCGATGTTGCCGAGGCCGATCCCCTCGCCGCGACCGCCACCGCCTTCGCCGACACCCGACAGACCGAGGCCGCCGGCGCCGAAGGAGTCGCCGATCGAGTCGCCCCACATGTTGCCGCGGGCGCTCATCGGGTCGTTGCCGAGCGAGTCCTCACGACCCCAGGGCGCCGTGGGGGCGTTGGGATCGCCACCGCCGCCGGTGTTCAGCAGACCGATCATCCCGAACTCGGCGGCCTCCTTGAGGGCCGCCTGGCGCGCGATGTGCGGGTCGGCGTTGTCTTGGGGCCCCTGGACGCCGAACTTGTGGCCGGTCTCCTTGGTGTTTGGATTCCCCATGGAACCCTCCTCACCCTTGGCCCGTGTCCCGGTCCCGCCCTCCTTGTTGTCCGCGCTGTTGTCGGCGACCTGCTCGGTGTCGCGCTGCTCCTGCTCACGCTCGGCCGCGGCGTTGAGAAGGTGCTGCATCATGAGCATCTGATCGCGGTCGATCGACTCTGCGTCGTCGAGGCTCATGCTGGGCATGAAGAAGGCGAGCGACGCGACGATGCCGAGGTGGAGCAGGAGCGACAGACCGAAGTACATGTACGCGGCCGGCTCGAACGACGCGAACATGCCGGTCGGCACAGGCTTGCCGGCGTTCACCGCGCTCACCTGAAACACGAGGCCCGAGCCTTCGAGCTCCATCCGGGCCTTTGCGCCGGACGGGAGATCGAACTCGTGGGCGCCCGAAAGCTCGCTCGACGGTCGTGCTCGGCCCGAGGCAATGAGATCCTGGAAGGTCACCTTGCCCGTGCCGGGAATGTCGACCGTCCCGGTCGACCGCGGCAGGATGATCAGCGAGGCGCTGCCGCCGCGGGCGACGACGACGGGAGCGCGCGTCGTCCCGAGGGTCTCGTTGGGGATGTAGTAGTCGCAGGGAACCTTGTCCCCGTACTCCTCGCCGACGAAATACGAGCGCGGCGGCGTCAGGTGATCGACGTGCAGGACGTTGGTGTCCCACAGGATCATGACCTCGATGGATGCCAGGTGCGCGACCTCGACCTCGTCGGGGTTCACCTCCGGGCCGCTCTTCATCATCGTGTACGTGTAGCTGCCCGGCGGAGCGTTCGGATCGATGTCCGCCACACCGGCGTATGCCTGGGGAGCCGCCGGAGACACGAACGGATTCGCGGCGGGAGCGAAGCCGGGGGGCGGAGCAGCGAACGGATTTGCGCCCATCGAGGCGGCCGGAGCGGCGAAAGGATTCGCGGCGACGGCGAAGGGATTCGCGGCGGGCGCGAACGGAGCGGGCGTCGGCTGGGCGATGGGCTGCGCGGCCACGGGCGGCTGGCGCTGCGACGGGGGCGGAGGCGGGGGCCGATTCGACGACGGAGGCGGCGGGCGCTGCGACACGGGCGGCGGGGGCGTTGCCCCCTGGGCGATCTCCGCCGACTCGAGGTGAATCAGCGTCGACCCGATCTGGATCTGGTCGCCAGGACGGATCTTGCACTTGTTCACCCGCTGGCCGTTCACCAGCGTGCCCGGCTCGTTCCCGAGGTCGATCAGGGTGATGTCCTGGGGCGAGGCCACCTCGATGACAGCGTGCATGCGCGACGCGAGCTCGTCATCGACGCGAAGATGGCTCCTCGCGTCCTTGCCGACCTTGACGATGTCCTGCGCGATCGTATCGCGGCGAATGAGCTGCTCACCCTGATACAGAGCGAACGTGAGAGCGACCTTCGCCTTGCCCTGACTGTCCATCGTGAACCTTCTTGCCGTAACGGCCGGCGGCGCCGCCAACCTGTGCGCGGCGCCGAGTTGTTGAGTGAATCACCAACGCAAACGCGAACCGAACCGTGAAACCTTGGAGCTAGAGATTCTCGACCGACTTCAACATCTCGGGAACGAACGAGGTGCGCGGTCGAATCAGCGTCGTACGCACCGGCCCCGGGCGGACCCGGATCGTGGCGTCGTTGGGACCGAAGCCTCCTGCGCTCAGAGGATCGTCGGAGAACGAGTAGCCGTACCCCTCTTTGTCTCCACCCGCCGGCGGCGCACCGCCCGCAGCGGGTGCCTGCGCGAAGGCATTCGTCGTCACCAGGACGAAGCCCAGTGCCAGCGCGGCTCCAAGAACAGTCAGTCGGCCGTGTGTCTTTGCCATCGTCCCACTCCGTAGGTGTGCGGTGTCTTGAAGGCCAGTTTGGAGGCGTGTATTCGAGGCGTTTTCCGGGACAGTTTTGGCGGAATACTCCGCTCTCGTTACAGTGACATTGTACCGCTGACCGTGGAGCTCGTCAATTACTCCCCGTCTGACAGCGATGCGCAGTGAAGGTTCCCGCCGGGTCGCGCTATTTCGTGGGTGCGGGCGGAGGAGGCGGAGGAGCCGCTCCGGCCGGAGGAGCCGGGGGGGCCGGAGGAGCGGGAGCGGCAGGTGCGCCGCCGTCGCCTGCAGCGGCGGGCGCCGCGGAGCCGGACGCCGCGGGGGCCGCCGGGGCCGACGGCTCGGGCGCGACCTTGGTGTTGATGAAGGTCTTCGTGTCCTCCATGTCCTGGATGCGCTCCTTCGAGCGCTTCACGGCTCCCGCGTACTCGGGCTTGTCTGCCGCCCGGTCGATGAAGGACTGGAAGATCTTCGTCGCCGCGTCGAGGGCCGCGATCGTGGCCGCGTCACCGCCGCCCGACTTCGCCTTGTACTCCTGGGTGAGGATGCCCTCGTTGTAGTAGGCGTCGGGTCTCGCGGCGTCGATCTTCTTGCAGGAGTCGAGCTCCGCCTGCACCGCGGCGAGCTGCTTGTCGTAGTTGACGTCCGTGATCTGCCCGCGCAGCGCGAGGGCGAGACCGAGGTGAGCGTCGTAGTCGTTCGGTCGCATCTCGAGGGCCTTCTGGTAGGCCTGCTGCGCCTGCTCGAAGCCGCGGAACGAGAGGTTGACCGCGGCGTAGTTCATCTGCGCCTCGAAGAACTTCGGGTCGAGCTTCGCGGCGGCGGCGAACTCCTGGACGGCACCGTTCACCTGCCCGAGCTCGTTCTGGATGAGCCCCGCCGTGTTGTGAATCGGGGCGTAGCTCGAGCTCTTGCGGATGGCTTGCGAGCAGACGACGGCCGCGAGGTCGAGCTGCTGGACGTCGGCGCGCTTGCCGACGGCGGCGTTCGTGACGAGCTGCCGGCCGCGCTTTCCCTTGATCGCACCGGCGCGCTTCTTCGCGAGCTGAAAGTAGTAGAGGGCCAGCTGGTTGAAGGCCGGCATGTAGCCGTCGTCGATGGCGAGCGCGCGCTGCAGGTTCTGCTTCGCGCAGTCCATGTCGTCCTTGCACCGATCGCCGCCCTGCGTGCTGTCGCGGCTCATCTGGAACATCGCGAGGTCGACGAGCGCGGGGACGTCTTGAAACTGCGCGTCGAGGACGGCCTGCTGCAGCGTCGCGATCGCGGCGTCCTCGTTGTTGTCCTGCTTGTACTGGTAGAGCGCCAGCTGCGCCTTCGCGAAGTGGCTCTTCGGATCCTGCGAGAGCGCCTGCGTGAAGTGCGCTTTCGCCTGGTTCTCGTTGCCGCAACGCTGGTACGCGAGACCCGCGTTGTAGGTGGCCTCGGCGAGCTTACCGTCACCGGCCGCCTCGAACTGCTTGGCGATGCTGGTACACGAATCGTCGCTCCAGTCTGCAGCCTTGTCGTGCGCGTTGAAGGCGTCGAGGGCAGCGTTGAATCTGTCGGCGACCGCGGTGTCGACCGGCGGGGGCGCGACGGCGCCGCCGTGATCCACGTGCGCGGGCGTCACGGGCTCCTTGCCGCCGCCGCAGGCTGCAAGACCGAGCGCGATCGAGAAGATGTGCGCCGAGAGAATGCGTCCGAATAGCTTCATGGTCGTTCTCCAAAACCACCGCCCGCGGCGAGCCGCGGGCGTGGGGTTCAGTGGCCCTTCTTCTTCGGCGCCGGCTTTGCACCCTTGTCTGCGGCAGCTGTGTCGTCCGACGATGCCTTCTCGGGCGGCGGTCCACCTGCCGCGGGAGCGGCGTGCCAGGCGGTGCCACCGACGACGAGCGGCGGCGGCTTGTCATCGAGGCCGCTGTTCGAGAGCGTGGGGGCGCCACGGAGCTCGTCGACGACGTGGTATTCGGACTTGTAGTTCTTCGCGAGCCACACCTCGCACGAGCGCGAGTACTCGTCGAAGTATTGCTGCTGGACCGACAGGTCGAGGCACTTCTTGAGGGCCGGCTTGGCGTGGTCTCTCTTGAAGGGCTCGCTCGCCGCGTCGAGCGCGTCGTAGTACGCGCCGCGGAGCTCGGGATCCGTCTTCCATTCCTTGGGGATGGGAGCCGCGCGGAACTGGTCGACGAAGTCACCCCACATCAGCCCGGCGCGCGAGCCGGCGGCGATGACCCACTTGGGGGGCTTGATCGGCTGGATCTCGAGGATCTTGAAGTACTCGGGCTCGACCTTCGCGATCGCGTCCCTCTTCTTCGTGTACCAGTCCTTCACCTTCGTCTGGATGTGCTTCAGCACGTCGGCCTTGTTGCCGGCGCCCTTGTAGACGGGGAAGACGATGGGCTCGACGATGGCCTTGCGGGCCTCCTCGGCCGAGTAGAAGTAGGCCTCGCCAACCGCGTTGAGAGACTTCGCCAGGCGCTTGCCTCGCTGCCCCTCGTCCTCGGTCTTGTACGACTCGTTGATGCGCGCGACGGCGGCGGCCGGATCCTTCCAGATGCCGCGAACCGTTGCGTACTCCGACTTTGCGCTCGAAGCGCCGTCGCGGAGGTGCGCGAACGCGCGACCGAGCGTCGCGTGGGCCTGTACCTGGATGTCCGGCGGCGCCTTGTTGATGATGGACATCGAGCCCGAGAGCGCCAGCTTCGCGGCGGTCCAGTCTTCCTTCTCGGCGTAGTGAGCGCCGATCGCGAACTGAATGGCCGCGGTCTCCGACGCCTTGCTCGCGCCGAACTTCTTGCGGAACGCGTCCGCGTCCTTGATCGCCTCGTCCTCGTGTCCGAGGCCTAGCTGGAGCTGGACAGCGTCGCTCAGCGCCTGGTCCGCCTTCTCCGGCATGGGCTTCAGATCGGCGTACTTCTCGTACCAGATCGCGGCCTGGTCGTAGACGGCGATAGCCTGGTAATTGCCGCCGATCTCGTAGGTCGCTTTCCGTGCGAGCTCGCTCTTGTCCATCCCGTTGCTCGGGTTGAGGAGCACCATGCGCGCGGCGATGGCCTTCGCGATGAGGCGGGCCGCCTGGTAGGCGCGCGCGCCGTTGTACACGATCTCGTCGAGCCGCTCGCACTGCGGGGGCTGGTTGGCGCGGAGCGGGGCCTCGCCGTACTTGTGCCAGATCTCGAAGTAGACGTTGCCGGCCTGCTCGTCGAGCTGAAGGGCGTTGGAGGCCCCCTTGTCCGCGAGCTCGGTCAGCTTCTGCGCCTTGAGGCGCTGGATGTCGCACTGGATCTTGGTGAGCGTCGTGCACTGGTCCTGATTCTTGCTCAGCTTGTCAGGGGTGCAATAGAGGTCGATGAACTTGGGTACGTCCGACGCCATGTCGTCGAAGCACGACGGCCGCGGCGGGTTCATGTGCGCGCCGATGACGTTCACGCTCTCGAGGTAGAGCTGGGCGGCGTAGATCCCGACGTCCTTGTCGGAGTTGTTGACGGCGATGTCGCGGAAGGCGATCGCCGCCTCTTCCCAGTGCTGCGCCTCGAAGTAGGTGCGTGCACGGGCGTACTTGACCTCGAGCAGCTGGTCGAGGCCGGCTGTGTCCTTCGCGGCCGGGTGGATGTAACAGACGTACCGGTTGAACGCCTGGATCATGCCCTTCTGGTTGTCCGTGAAATCCTTCGGCTTGAGCTTCGCCTCCTCGTCCTCCTTGGCGTTCTTCTTCGAGCCCGGGAGGTTGCCGGAACCCTGGCGATCGGTGCCGCCCTTGTGCACCTGGTCGTAGATGTTCTGGTAGCAGAGCACCGACGCGTACGCGGCCTCGGCCGCCTCGGGAGCACCCGGGTTCTCGGAGACGACGGAGTCGAACGCGGGGCCGCACTCACTCCAGCGCTGCTGGAAGTAGAGGAGGTCGGCCATCGCGTACTTGATCTTGTAGATGTTGGGCCAGTCGTCCTTCACGATGCGCGGGAACTGGAACTTCGCGAAGTCGTCCGCCTTCCAGGTGTCGACGACCTTCTTGTAGAGGTAGGCCGCGAGCCCCATCGTCTTCGGGTCGCCCGTGCCGCGCTGACCGCCGGAGCCGACGGCCTCGAGGTGCCACGCCATCGCGGTCTCGGTGAGGAGCGCGGCGGTCTTGTTCGCGCACTCCTGGATCGCGTCGGGCTTGTGGTTTCCGCCGTTCTTGTAGTCGACGTAGACCTTCTGCTGGTTGTCGAGCTCGTTCTTGATGAGGTCCTTGTTGCCGGACTTCATCGCCATCGTCGCTTCGCTGATGTGCGCCTGGTAGAGGCAGCCCTTCTCGCCCCCGCGATCGCGGACCACGAGATCGCGGTAGAGCGCGATGGCCTCGGGGTAGTGGCCGGTGTCCAGGTAGTTGTTACCCAGATCGTCCATCATCTTGAACGTGTTGGTGTTCGTGCCCGCAGGGTCGCCCGAGATGTTGTGGAAGAAGTTGTAGGCCGCCGACGGGTCGCCCTTGAGGGCGTAGACGGGGATGATGTCCTTGCGCGCGCTGTCCGCGAGCTTGGAGGCGTTCGGCAGCTGCGAGTACGTCACGCCGTAGTCGATGACCTTCTTGAAGGAGTTGAGCGCCTTGTCGAACTCTCCGTTGTTCCAGAAGACGTAGGCGAGCTTGTACCAGGCGTACCCGTAGACCTTGTTGTTGGGCGGCGGGTAGCCGATGACCTTCACGTACGCGTCGCGCGCGAAGCTCCACTTGCTCGGGTCGCCCTGGGCCTCGTTGAAGAAGAGCTCTCCGAAGGCGAGGTACGCGTTCGGGATGTACTTCGAGTTCGGGCGCTTCTGGATGAGCTCGTAGTAGACGCGCCGCGCGTTCGCGTTGTCGTTCGCCTGCTCATACTCGTACGCGAGGTAGTAGAGGACCTCGTCGAGCTGCGGGTAGTTCGGGTACTCGTTGTCGATGACCGCGTAGTACTTCTCGGCGTTCGAGCGGGCCTTGGCCATGATGCCGGCGGCCTGCTGCACGAGCGTCTGCTGCTGGCCGGCCGCGCTCGGGTTGTTCTTCTTCGCGGCGTCGCGCGCGATCTCCGCGTTCGTCTTGTCGCGGAAGGCGGCGCTCTCGAGCTCGACGTAGTCCTCGGCGAGGCGGCGCAAGACCTGGATGCGGTCGGGGGCGTTCTGGGGGGTGCTCGAGTAAAGGTTCTCGAGGCCGCTGATCTCCGTCGCGAGCAGCGCGCGCTGGCGCGCCTGGAGGCGGTTCTTGCGATCGTCGCGCTGGGCGGCCGTCATCTGCTCCGAAGGCACGTTCGGCTTGGTCTGCTGATCGCGCTTCTTGAGATCCTGCGGTACAGGCGCCGAATGGAAGTTCGTCTGGGGACCCTTGCCGTGGTCCCCGACGTTGAACTCCTTCAGTCCGCCTGCGTTCGCCGGGCACGCGGCCAGCGTCGTTTTCGCCTGTTCATTGACGCACGCGCCGCCCGAGGGCGGAGGAGGCGCGCTCGCGGGCCCTGCGAAGGCGACCTGCCCGACCGTCAGAAGCGCCGAGCCAACAAGAAGAGACCAGAACCGATTCATGGTTACCCCTACCTCCCGCACTTCGAGGTGATGGTCTGTCGATAGAAGCCAAGCTCGTCACGCCAGTACTCGCCGTCGAACGGCCAGATGACGTGCTCCTCGTCGGGTTTCACGATGTTCGCCTTCGACTCCTCGCGCGAGACCTGGCTGCCCGCGATCGCCTGGTCCAGCTGGTTACGCTGGGCCGCGGTGATGTCGATGAGGATCTTCGCGCTGTCGCGCAGGTGCTCGTTGAGCTCATCGAGGTTTCGCTGATAGCGGTCACGGGCGAGCTGGCCAGCGTTGCGCACGGCGATGTCGCGCGCGAGCTGGAGGGCGTCCTTCACGTCCCCGCCGAGCGTCGAGCTCTGGAAGTTCTGCGGGGCGGCCTTGAAGCGGCCGGCCTCCTTGTCGAGCGCCGCGACGTACTCGAGGTTGCGGAGGAGCTGACGATCGGAGAGCGCGTTCTTGACGATCGGCTTCACGCTCGCCTTCAGATCCGCCTTGTCGTCGCGCACGTCCTTCAGAAACTTGTAGAAGGACTCTTCTTGGTTATCGCCCTTGAATCGCTTCAGGACGTCGCTCAGATCGTTGTAGATGGGCTGGTACTTCGTCTGAAACTTGGCGACGATGCCCGTCGCGTCGTCGTATTGGCAGTTGGCGAAGTAGATGACGGACTTGAGGACGCCCGCCTCCGGGTAGTACGAGTTCGGGAAGTACGGCGCCTCGATCGTGTGGATGTTGCCGAGGGCGTGTGAGTAGTCGCCGGCCATGAAGTAGGCCCAGCTCTCCTCGAAGAGCGCGTCGAGCCAGTACTCGCTCGCGACGTCGACCTTGTTCCAGTACTTCACCGCGGCCGAGAGCTTCTGCGAGTCGATCGTCGGCGCGTTGTTCTCGTCGAGGCGAATCGAGGCCGAGTAGTACGTACGCGCCATCGAGAGGAACGCGAGGTCGCGCATGCGCGTCTCGTCGTCGACGCCCTCGACGCCCTCGTCGATCGCGCTGACGATGCGCGTGAAGGCCTGCACCGCCGGGACGCTCTTCCGGAGCTGGACGTTCGAGATGCCGCCGAAGAACTGCGCCTGGACGTAGTACCGCGACTGCCGGTCGACCTTGCCGAAGAGCGTGAGCGCCTCCTCGTACTGGCGGTTGCGGTACTTGTAGCGACCGAGCAGGTAGTTCAGCTGCCAGAACAGATCGCGCTGGTTCGGGTTGTTGAAGCGGGCGATCTGCTCGTCGTTGTACTTTCCGACGCGCTCGACGATGTCCGCCGGCTCGGGCAAGTCCGTCGCGAGCTTCGAGAGCCAGAGCAAGGTCTCGTTGAACTTGAGGTGGTTCGGCTTGTCGCTGATCTCGCTGAAGTAGGCGTAGGCGGCCTGGTAGAACTTCAGGCGGTAGAGGCAGATCGCGAGGTGGTACTGCGCGAGCTGCTTGTTGCCTTCGTCGTCCCCCGTCTCGCCCTTGTAGACGCGGTAGAGCGCCAGCGCGGCCTCCGACCACTTCTCGCCGTCGAAGAGGCGCTTGGCCTGCGCGGCCTGCTCGGTCATCTGACCGGCGGTCGGAGGCGGCGAGTTGTCGACCACCTTCTGCCCACCCGCAGGCTTCGGCTCGTCGAGCTCGATCTCCTGGGCCTTGGGGGCAGGGGTGCCTTTGGGCGGCGGCGGACGGCGGCGCGGTTGCTGCGCGTTCGCCGATATACCGACGGTGAGGGCCGAGGCTAGCAGGCACATGCGCACGAACGATTTACGCATCGTCAATGACTCCTCCGGCCGACGCCGAATCAGACGGTATAGAGACGGCACGTCTGCGATGGCCGCAGCGTGGGTCGAGAGAACTGAGACTGGATACGGAAGGTTGCGATCAGGGGACCCCGCGAGCGGGGAGGTGATCCGTTGCTCTTGTTAAGCGAGACGCATTCCAATGGGCACCGGAAGCCAAAGCCGTCGATCCGCGGCGCTTGATACTCGATGCAGGGACTATTTCCCTTCCGATCACGAGACGCCGCGCCGAATTCACGTACCGAGACAACATACAGAATGAGCCGTTGAACCGGGCCGCCGAATCCGCATCCAAAATCCCCAACAATCTTCGAAAGATACTCCCGTGGAGCGGCGCGATGGTATGGACGGGCCTGCAGGTTTGTCAAGGCGAAAAGCCGGTAGAAAAGCGGCCCGACAACGCGGCCAGGGTCGGACGATCCAGGGAGGGTTTGCCCAGGAGGGGTTCGGACGCACCACGAACGCCCTGCGAGGCCGAGCACGAAGCGATGTAGGCGATCGTGGTTCCTGCGTGGGATGAAACCCTGTCGAGGGGCGGTTCTTGGGAGCCCCCGAGACGGATGTCGAGACCTGCGTCCATTCCATAGCGAACACGCCTTGACGCGTTGAGATCGGTCGGTCTACTTTCACGCGCCGCAACGGAAGTAGCAGGGCCGTCCCAAGCTCGGACGCTAGCAAGCCTCGAAGTCAGGTTTTCTGTCGCGTTTCTGTCGCCGTCGCCGTCGCTTTCCCCGTCCCCCTGACTGCGCAGCTGCGTCTCCCTCCTAACGGAGAATCACCAACGATGACTCGTTCGACTAGCTCCGTTAGCCCCGTCCGCACTGCCAGCTCGGTCATGGCGTTGCTCGCCGCCTGCCTGTTCGTCGGGTTCGTCGCAGGCCCGGGCTGCCAGGTGAACGGCGTCGGCGACCCTTGCATCCCCGACGAAGAGTACGTGGTGAACTTCGCCGGGTTCAGCGAGCAAGAGGTCAACGTCGAGTCCAAGAGCTTCCAGTGCCGGACTCGCCTCTGCCTGGCGAACCACTTCCGCGGACGCGCGTCGTGCCCGTACGGCCAGGGCGCCGACGGCACGTCCCCCGCCGGCTTGCCGATGACCGACCCGAACGCGATGACGTGCGTCATCCCGGGTACGAACATCCCCGTCACCCCCGAGCTGAACCCCAACCCCGACGGCGGCGCCGGCATCCCCATCGTCCCCACGCCGAAGGCGGGAGACACGGTTCAAGCGCAGTGCGTCGATCGCACGGCGGCGTTGACGGTCTACTGCTCGTGCCGCTGCGCCAACGTGGATGGCCAGACCAACGACGGCGCCAACTACTGCGCGTGCCCCGACGGCTACGCGTGCACGCAGCTCGTCACGTCGATCGGCGCCGGCGACACCGGCCTCACGGGCGCGTACTGCATCAAGAACAACACGGCGTACGATCCCAACTCTGCCTGCGCCGAGTCGTGCGACCCGATGACGAACACCTGCCCGAACGCGTACTGACGCCCAGGTAGCACGCTGCGGAGTCGGACGGGACCGGAGCTGGCGCGTGCCCGAGCGCGGCTTCTGCGAGGGCAACAGGCGGAGCTGGCGGTGGCGGAGTACCTGCTCGCGCGCGGCTTCGAGCTCCTGATGACCAACGTCCACGTGGGGCGGCTC
>Ga0302279_10005354_pt1 | contig 14400 bp, 14 predicted proteins | sample III_Bog_N3_3_FD_194541 | JGI IMG/M metagenome (GOLD analysis project Ga0302279, IMG submission 194541) | Peat permafrost microbial communities from Stordalen Mire near Abisko, Sweden - III_Bog_N3_3 | ecosystem: Environmental > Terrestrial > Soil > Wetlands > Peat | place: Sweden: Abisko...
TACGAACACGACCGGAAGCTTCCGTCCGCCGAGACGCTGAATCGGATCCTCGTCGCCTGCGGCTACCTGTTGTGCGCCTCCGACGGCCATCGGCGGATCACCTGTGCGCTCCCGAGGATCGGGTGGTTTCCGGACGACGATCTGCCGGAGGACGACGAACTGAGCCGACAGATCGCCGGGCAGTCCCGGAGGGAGTCGGCCATGGCGGGATCCCGCCATGTACGCCTTCCGTTGGAGGAGCGGGCACGGGTGAACGCCGAGCTCCTGTCGGCCGGTGAGCGGGCGATCGGTGCCGGGAGGGCCCGGTGAGCGGTATCGGAGATGTCGTCGTCGAACTGGACGCAGAACTGCGACGACTGGGAATCGACTATGCCATCGGCGGAGGACTTGCCCTGCAGTACTACGCCAATCCCCGGTTCACCAACGACGTGGATGTCAACGTCGCCGTCCCGTTCGACTCGGCTGGAGGCCTGGTGGACGAGCTCGCCGACCTCGGCTACCACCCGACCGAACCGGCAACGTCGTGGCTTCCGATCGCCGGGGTGCGGATGGCCCGGTACGAGGACCCCGTGTTCGTGGATCTCTTCTTCGCCTTCGACGAGTACCACCGACGGCTCATGGAGCGGGTCGTCGTCCTGCCCTTCTGGAACGACGATGCGATGTACCACCTCCCGTTCCTCTCGGCGGACGACCTGGCCGTGGTGAAGCTCTCGTTCGGGAGGGTCCGGGACTGGCTGGACCTCGAAGCCATGGTCGACGCCGGCACCCCGTTCGACGTGTCGATCATCGAGGAGTCACTCGTCGGATGGCGGGGCAAGGCCATGTACCCGCGCATCGCCCGGCTCCGTCGGATCGTCGAGCAACGAGAGGATCGTTCTCCGAACTGACCGGACGGTACCCGGTGCTCCCGATCAGGGAATTTCGACCGGGCAAGGTGGCCGGCAAGGAGCCGGGCCAGCCCTCGGGCAAGCGTCGTCCGTCATCGTCGTCCCCGTCACCCACGGCGGGTGACCCGCCCGCAGCCCGACCGACGGGCCGGCGGGGGAGCGCCACCGCGCTGGAGAGAAGGGACAGCACCATGACCACCACCACGACCATCACCGGGAACCTCACCCGGGACCCCGAGATCCGCTACACCCGGGACGGGCAGGCCACCACCACCCTCGGCGTGGCCGTGAACCGCCGCTGGCAGAACCGCCAGTCCCAGGAGTGGGAGGAGTCCACCTCCTTCTTCGACGTCATCACGTGGCGGGAGCTGGCCGAGAACGTGGCCCTCAGCCTGACCAAGGGCGCCCGGGTGGTGGTCACCGGCCGCCTCGAGCAGCGGAGCTGGGAGACCGAGGAGGGCGACCGCCGGTTCAAGGTGGAGATCGTGGCCGACGAGGTCGGCCCGAGCCTCCGGTTCGCCACGGCCGACGTGCACAAGGTCGAGCGCGTCACCCCGGGCCCGGGCGACGACGTCCGGGACGGCTCCACCGTGGACGCCGACCAGGACCCCGTCGGCGCCTGACCGTCCGACCCCCGATTCCCCCCTCCGGCTGCCGGGCGGCCGGCCGACCACCGGCCGTCCGGCGAACCGGAGGGATCCGAACCATCCACGTGCACATGCACGCCACCGCCATCCATTTCCGAAGGAGCATCCGGCCATGACCGTGACCCGCCTGTCGCAGCACCAGTCCCCGTCCCGCATCCCGACCCGCCCGCACCGGCCGTCCACCGTGGGCGTTCCGGCCCGGGCCGCGGCCAGCGCCGCCGAACTGGCCGCCCACGTCGCCCACCGACGCCCCCTGCGTCCGGTCGGGACGGCGGACCGGTCGTTCGCGTCGTCGACCGACTCCCCGGACGAAGGGCCGACCGCGGTCCGCTTCGGTGCCGCGGTGCTGCTGACCAAGTCGGAGGTCTTCCGGGCCTGCCAGGGGCTGGCCGACGCCGACCGCATCCTGCGGCGCCACGGCGGCCACGACGAGGCCGCGGCCCTGGGGGACCTCTTCGAATTGCTGGAGCGTCGGTTGGCCGCCTCAGTCGCCATCGACGGCTGAGCCCGACGGGGAGCCCTCCGTCGGCTCGAAGTCGATCGACAGCGAGTTGACGCAGTAGCGGAGCCCGGTTGGTGCCGGGCCGTCGGGGAAGACGTGGCCCAGGTGGCCACCGCAGTTGGCGCAGACGATCTCCGTGCGGCGCATGCCGAACGAGCTGTCGTCGTGCTCCTCGATGGTCCCGTTGCCCAGCCCCTGGAAGAAGCTCGGCCAGCCCGACCCCGACTCGAATTTGGCGTCGGAGGAGAACAGCTCCGCCCCGCAGCCGGCACACGTGAACATACCGGTGCCCTTCACGTCGAGCAGGGCGCCGGACCAGGCCGGCTCGGTGCCCTTCTTCCGCAGCACGGCGTAGCGCTCGGGGGAGAGCTTCTGGCGCCACTCGTCGTCGGACAGGGCCACCGGACGGGCGGCCTCGGCCTGCTTGGCGTCGCTTCGCTTGCTCATGGCGGGCTCCTCGTGGGTCTTCGGCGGACGGTACCGGGCCGGGCCGCGGTGGGCGTCGGGACCGGGTGGTGTGTCCGCAGGTTCACAACGCCCACCGGGCCCAGGGTGTTCCCGCAAGGGGGTCGGCACCGGGGGCGGGGTGCCACATCGAACGGAGCGCAGTGCAGCATTCGAGCGTCCCGGATCGCCGTTGTGAGGGGACCCCGACCAGGTTCCGCCGCGTCCGTTCCCGGGAGCAAGGGCATGCCGGAACCGCCGTAGCGTTTATAGCGTTTACCGATAGGCTGTCCTCCATGGGACCGGCGAACTCTGAAGTGCTGTCCACCCCCAAGGCGGCCGCCCTTCTGGGCGTGTCCCGCCAGCACCTGGCCACGCTCGGGGATCGTGGGGTGATCCCCTGCTGGCGCGTGGGTACGCACCGTCGGTTCCGACGCGACGATCTCGAGGGCTACCGGGTCGGCCGGGAGCGTGCAGGATCCTCAGGTGGGGACCTGGGCACGATGACCCTCTCGGACAGAAGGAGTTTCGTCTTCGGGTTGCTGGTCGCCGCCAAGCTGGCGGCCGAACCGGAGGCGGTGGTGGCCCGGGCCCGGAAGAATCTCGTTCGACTCCGCCGGATCCACGACGATGGCTCGGCCGACACCCTGCTCGACCGCTGGGAGGAACTCCTCGACGGTCCGGCCGACCGCGTCATCGCCGTTCTCGGTTCGCCGGCTCCAGAATGCGGCGAACTGCGCCACGCCTCGCCGTTCGCCGGTGTGCTCACCGAGGCCGAGCGGACCTGGGTCATCCGGGCCACCCGGGCCGCGACGTGAAGCGCGCCGATCTCGAGCACCTCATCCGGGCCGCCGGCGACCTGCTCGGCGAGGACACGGTCATCATCGTGGGTAGCCAGGCCATCTTGGCGTCGTTCCCCGAAGCGTCCCTTCCCGGCGATGCCACCCGATCCCTCGAGGCCGACGTCCTACCGCTGGACGATCCCGACGGATCGAAGGCCGATCTCATCGACGGTGTCCTCGGAGAGCTCTCGAGGTTCGACGAGACGTTCGGTATCCACGGAGACGGTGTGTCCCCCGGTACGGCGGTCCTCCCTGATGGGTGGCAGGACCGCCTCATCGTCTATGCGAATACGAACACCAACGGGATCACCGCCCTGTGCCTCGAGCGCCATGGCCCTTGTGCGTCCACGCTCGTGGTGTTCCGGGAGGAGGACCGCCGGTTCGTCCGTGCGTTGATCGCCGCCGGGCTCGTCGATCCCGTGCTCCTCGTGGATCGTCCCACCCGGACGGGGGTCCCCTCCGGGCTGGAAGAACCGATCTCCGGGATCCTGCGGGCCGTCTCCGGACCGATGGTCCAGCGTGACGAGATCTAGTCCCCGCGGGGGCCTCGCGGCCGTTTGCTAACGTCGCGTCAGATTTCCCGGTGCCGCCGTCTTCCGGCCGCCGGATCCCCCAGCGAGGTCCCGGGCCGCTGCGCCCGGGCACAGGACCGGACCGCCATGGACCTACGAGACCGCCCCGAGGACGAGGAATTCCGCGCCGAGGTCCGGTCGTGGCTGGACGCCCACGTCGTCGGGGACTTCGCCGCCCTGGGCGGACGCGGCGGGTCCGGTGACGAGACCTACGGCTTCGACGTCCGCCTCGAGTGGGAGCACGTACTGGCCGCCGACCGGTGGACCTGCCTCGGGTGGCCCACCGAGCACGGCGGCCGCGGCGCCACCATCGCCCAGCAGGTCATCTTCAACGAGGAGTACGTGAAGGCCAGGGCCCCGGGCCGGGTCAGCATCATGGGCGAAGGGCTCATCGGCCCCACGATCATCCACTACGGCACCGACGAGCAGAAGTCAAGGTTCCTCCCCCCGATCCTGGCCGGGACCGAGCTGTGGTGCCAGGGCTACTCCGAGCCCAACGCCGGCAGCGACCTGGCCAACGTCCAGACCAAGGCGGTCCTCGACGGGGACGAGTGGGTGGTCACCGGCCAGAAGGTGTGGACGTCGCTGGCCCACCAGTCGGACTGGTGCTTCGTGGTCTGCCGCACCGAGCCGGGGTCCTTCCGCCACAAGGGCCTGTCCTACCTCCTCGTGCCCATGGACCAGCCCGGCGTCGAGGTGCGGCCCATCGAGCAGCTCACCGGGACGTCGGAGTTCAACGAGGTGTTCTTCGACGGCGCCCGCACGGCGAAGGACAACGTGCTGGGCGAGGTGGGCCAGGGGTGGACGGTGGCGCTGGCCACCCTGGCCTTCGAGCGGGGCGTGGCCCTGCTGGGCCACCAGGTCTCGTTCCGCCGCGAGCTCGAGCACCTGGTGGCCGCGGCCCGGGCCAACGGGCGGGCCGCCGACCCGGTGGTGCGCCAGCGCCTGGCCCGGGCCTACGGCGAGCTCGAGGTCCTGCGCTACAACACGCTGCGCAGCCTCTCCAACATCGACGGGCCGGTGGCCCCGCCCGAGGCGTCGATCATCAAGCTGTACTGGGCCACCTGGCACCGATCCCTGGGCGAGCTGGCGCTCGACGTCCTCGGCCCGGCCGGACTGGTGGCCGACGCCGCCCCCTACGAGCTGAGCGAGTTCCAGCGGACGTTCCTCTTCTCGCGCTCGGAGACCATCTACGGCGGGTCCAACGAGATCCAGAAGAACATCATCGGCGAGCGGGTCCTGGGCCTGCCCCCCGAGCCCAAGCCGCAGCCGCCGGCGGCACCGTCCACCCCGAAGGGAACCCCATGACCGACGCCACCACCGACGCCACCACCCTGACCGCCCCGACCCCTCCCCCGGGCCATGGTCTGCTCACCGGCAAGGTGGTGGTGGTCACGGCGGCCGCCGGCACGGGGATCGGTTTCGCCACGGCCAGGCGCTGCATCGAGGAGGGGGCCACGGTGGTGGTCTCGGACACCCACGAGCGGCGACTGGGCGAGGCGGCCGACGCCCTGGCCGAGGTGGGGGGCACGCGACCGCTGGCCGTGGTGTGCAACGTGACCGACGAGGCCCAGGTCCAGAACCTCTACGCCGCCGCCGTGACCGAGCACGGTCACTTCGACGTGGCCGTCAACAACGCCGGGCTGGGTGGCCAGGTGGACGTGGTGGACATGACCGACGAGCAGTGGTCCCTGGTCCTCGACATCACCCTGACCGGCACCTTCCGGTGCACCCGGGCGGCCCTCACCCACTTCTACGCCCAAGGGAGCGGGGTCATCGTGAACAACGCCTCGGTGCTGGGCTGGCGGGCCCAGGCCGGCCAGGCCCACTACGCCGCGGCCAAGGCCGGGGTGATGGCGCTGACCCGCTGCAGCGCCGTGGAGGCCGCGCCGCACAACGTGCGGGTGAACGCGGTGTCGCCCAGCCTGGCCCTCCACCCGTTCCTCAACAAGGTGATGGCCGACGACGAGCTGGCCGAGCTCAGCCGCCGGGAGGTCCTCGGCCGGGGGGCCGAGGTGTGGGAGATCGCCACCATCATCGCCTTCCTGGCCAGCGACTACTCGACCTTCATGACCGGGGAGATCGTCTCGGCCAGCAGCCAGCACCCCTGAGCGGTCCGATCGGGCCGGCCGGGGGGATCGCCCGGGCCGGGCGATGCACTACCCTGACGGCGTGTCAGATGTGATCGATCCCCGGGGGGACCTCCAGTGGGGGACCATCCCCAACCTGGTGGAGGACGCCGCCGCCCGCTTCGGGGAGGCCGAGGCCGTGGTGGACCCCAACGGGCCCCACGGGACGACCACCCGGCTCACCTTCGACCAGCTGGCCGAGGAGGTGGCCACCACCACCCGGGCCGTGCTGGCCAACGGCATCGAGCGGGGCGACCGGGTGGCCATCTGGGCCCCCAACTGTGCCGAGTGGATCGTGGCCGCCCTGGGGGCGGTGGGCGCCGGGGCGTTGCTGGTCCCCCTCAACACCAGGTTCAAAGGGGCGGAGGCGGCCTACATCATCAAGTCGTCGGGGGCCCGCATCCTCTTCACCGTCCAGGGGTTCCTGGGCAACGACTACCCGGCCCTCCTCGACGCCGCGGCGGCCGAGGGCCACACCATGCCCGACCTCGAGCGCATCGTGGTGCTCCGGGGCGGGGACGAGGACGCCCCGCCGCCGAAGAAGGGCGACCGGCTGGTGCAATGGGCCCCCTTCCTGGCCGAGGGCGAGTCGGTGCCCGAGGACCTGGCGGCCGGGCGGACGGCCTCGATCACCAGCGGGGACATGTCCGACCTGGTGTTCACCTCGGGGACCACGGGCTACCCCAAGGGGGCCATGACCACCCACAGCCAGACGCTTCGCACCTTCGCCGCCTGGTCGGCCGTGGTGGGCCTGCGCTCGAGCGACCGGTACCTCATCGTCAACCCGTTCTTCCACACCTTCGGGTACAAGGCCGGCATCCTGGCCTGCCTCATGACCGGGGCCACCATGGTCCCCGAGGCGGTGTTCGACGTCGACCGGGTGGTCAACCGCATCGCCGCCGAGAAGATCACCGTCCTGCCCGGGCCCCCGACCATCTACCAGTCCATCCTGGACCGGCCCGACCGGGCCCGCTTCGACCTCTCGAGCCTCCGACTGGTGGTCACCGGGGCGGCCACCATCCCCGTGGAGCTGGTCGAGCGCATGTGGTCCGACCTCGGCATCACGACGGTCCTCACCGCCTACGGCCTGACCGAGGCCACCGGCACGGTGACCATGTGCCGCCGGGGCGATCCGGCCGACATCATCGCCGGGACCAGCGGCCGGGCCATCCCCGACGTGGAGGTCCGGGTGGTGGGACCCGACAGCACCGAGGAGCTCCCCCGGGGCGAGGCCGGCGAGATCATCGTGCGGGGCTACAACGTGATGCTGGGCTACTGGGACAACCCCGACGCCACCGACGAGGTGATCGACCCCGACGGCTGGCTCCACACCGGCGACATCGGCACCATGGACGCCGACGGCAACATCGCCATCACCGACCGGCTGAAGGACATGTTCGTCTCCGGCGGGTTCAACGCCTACCCGGCGGAGATCGAGGCCGTCCTGGTCCAGCACCCCGGGGTGGCCCAGGTGGCGGTCATCGGGGTGCCCGACGAGCGCCTGGGCGAGGTGGGCCTGGCCTACGTGGTGGTGGCCCCGGGCGCCGACCCCGACGCCGTGGTGGCCGAGTTGCCCGACTGGGCCCGCGAGCGGCTGGCCAACTACAAGGCCCCCCGTACCTTCGTGCCCATCGACGCCCTTCCCCTGAACGCCGGGGGCAAGGTACTGAAGCGGGAGCTGCGCGACCTGCGCCGCAGCCAACTGGCCGCCGGGGCCGGCTGAGCGACCGGGCCGCTGGACGACCGGGCGGTCGGGCACCACCCGGGACCGGGCACCGACGGACGAACCACCGAGACAACGAACGGACGAACGAGAGAAAGAGGTCGGACATGCGAGGCATCGTCTTCACCGGCAGCGAGGCCGAGGTCACCGATGAGCTGGAGGTCGGCGACCCCGGCCCCAACCAGGTCCGGGTGGCCGTCGGCGCCGCCGGCGTCTGCCACAGCGACCTGTCGGTCATCAACGGCACCATCCCCTGGAAGGCCCCCTCGGTCCTCGGTCACGAGGGTGCCGGCGTGGTCGAGGCCGTGGGCTCCGAGGTGCGCTCGGTGAAGCCCGGCGACCACGTGGTGCTGGCCACCCTGGCCAGCTGCGGGACCTGCCGGGCCTGCAGCACCGGGCATCCCACCTGGTGCATCCGCACCCTGGGCAACGTGTCCCAGCCCTTCACCTACAAGGGTGAGCCGGCCTCCAACTTCGCCGGCACCTCGGTGTTCACCGAGTCGACCATCGTCTCCGAGGTCCAGGCGGTCAAGATCTCGAAGGACGTCCCCCTCACGTCGGCCTGCCTCATCGGCTGCGGGGTGCTGACCGGTGTGGGCGCCGTGCTCAACCGGGCCAAGGTCCAGCCGGGCGAGACGGCGGCCGTGTTCGGCGTGGGCGGGGTGGGGCTGAACGTCATCCAGGGGCTGAGGCTCGCCGGGGCCAGCCGGATCATCGCCGTGGACACCCTGGCCTCCAAGGAGGCCCTGGCCACCCAGTTCGGGGCCACCCACTTCGTCGACGCCTCCCACGAGGACGCCGTGGCCGCCATCCGCACGATCGTCCCCTCGGGCCCGTCCCGGGTCACCGGGGCCCTCGGGTGGTTCGGCGGGGTGAACTGGTCGTTCGACTGCGTCGGCCACCCGGCCGTCCTGCGCAACGCCCTCGACGTGCTGGACTGGGGCGGCAACGCCCTGGCCATCGGCATCCCGCCCCAGGGCACCGAGGTGTCGGTCGACGTGAACGCCCTGGCCTACGTGGACCGGGGCCTGCTGGGCTGCCGCTACGGCTCGGCCCGGCCCCACCACGACATCCCCCTCATGGTCGAGCTGTACCTGTCGGGCCGCCTGATGCTGGACGAGCTGGTCACCGAGACCCGCCCGCTCGAGGGCTTCCGGGAGATCGTCGAGGACATGGAGGCGGGCAAGCTGGCCCGCGGGGTCCTGACGTTCTGACCGGCGACGCCGGCTCCGTACCCGACCGGTCGCCGTGACCGCCCGCCCCGTCGAGGGGGAGTTCCGCACCCTGCCCGAGGTCCTGCGGGCCGCGGCCCGGGTGAACCCGGACGTGGAGGCCTACGTGGAGCCTGCCGTCCCCGCCGCGCCCGGCCCCGACGGGGACCGGAGCGGGGACCGGAGCGGGGCCGGGACGCCCCGGCGCTCGATCACCTTCGCCGCCTGGGACGCCGCGGCCGACGGGGTGGCCGGCCTGTTGGCCGCCCACGGGGTGGGCCGGGGGAGCGTGGTGTGCCTGGTGCTCACCCCGTCCATCGACTACGCCGTGGCCTACGCCGCCGCCGCCCGGCTCGGGGCCATCACCTCGGGGGTCAACCTCCGCCTGGGGGCCGACGAGGTCCGGAGCATCCTCGAGCGCACCCGCCCGGCCGTCACCGTGCTCGACGACGGGGCCCCGGTCCCCTCGGGGGCCGTGGGCCGGGTGCTGCGCCGCCTGGACCTGGTGGGGGCGGCCACCGGTCCGCCGCCGGGGGAGTGGCCGGACCTGGACCCGTCGGACCCGGTCGCCGTGGTGTGGACCAGTGGGACCACCGGCCTGCCCAAGGGGGCGGTGTTCGACCACGCCAACCTGGCCGCCGTGGCCGCCGGCACCGACGTGCTGTCCCACCCCGGCGACCGGCGCCTGTCGCCCCTGCCCTTCGCCCACGTGGGCTCCATGACCCGCCCGTGGGACGAGCTGGTCCACGGGGTCACCACGGTCATCACCCCGACCCCGTGGCGGGCGGCCGATGCCATCCGCATCATGGCCACCGAACGCATCACCGTGGCCCAGGGCGTGCCCACCCAGTGGGCCCTGGTGCTGGCCCACCCCGACCTGGCCGGCGCCGACCTCGCCGCGCTGCGGGTGGCCGGCACCGGGGCGTCGCGCATGCCGGCCGAGCAGGTGGCCGCCCTGCGGGAGCGCCTGGGGGTACCGGTGGTGGTCCGCTACACCTCGACCGAGGCCTCGCTCGGGACCGGGACGGTCCCCGGCGACCCCGACGGGGTGGTGGCCACCACGGTGGGCCGGCCGGTGCCCGGGGTGTCGTTGCGGGTGACCGCCGACAACGGCACCGACGTCGGCACCGGGGAGGTGGGCCGGGTGCGGCTGCGGTCGGGCGCGGTGATGCGGGGCTACTGGGCCGGGCCGCCGGCCACGCCGGGCGGGCCGGTGCGGATCGACACCGTGGCCACCGGCGAGGTCCTGTCCCCCGACGGCTGGCTCACCACCGGCGACGTCGGCCGCCTCGACGCCGGGGGCAACCTCACCCTGGTGGGCCGGGCCACCGAGATGTACATCCGGGGCGGCTACAACGTCTACCCAGCCGAGGTCGAGGCGGCCCTGGCCGACTACCCGGGCCTGGCCCAGGTGGCCGTGGTGGGAGCCCCCGACCCGGTGCTGGGGGAGATCGGGGTGGCCTTCGCCGTCCCGCGGGACGGGGCCGACCCCGGACCGACGGACGAGCTCCTCCACGGGCTGCGGGCACGGGCCACGGAGACCCTGGCCGACTACAAGGCCCCGGACCGGGTGGTGGTGGTGGTGGACGCCCTGCCCCTCACGGCGATGCTGAAGGTGGACAAGCGCGCGTTGGCGCCGGAGGCCGCCCGTGCGGCAGCCTCTCGGGGGCACGAGGAGAAGCGAGGGGACCATGACCAGTAATTCCACACCGGCGTCCGGCGGGGTCACCGACGACCCGATCCGCCTGGGGACCATGCTCTACACCCTGGTGGAGCCCCACCGTGGCCATCAGGTGGCCTACAACCGCTGGTACGAGCGCGACCACTTCTACGCCGGCTGCATGATCGGCGCCTACAACTTCGCCGGGGCCCGCTTCGTGGCCACGGCCGACCTGAAGGCCCGGCGCTACCCGGGCCCGGAGGACCAGGGCTGGCCCTCGCCGGTGGTGCCCGACCCCGCCACCGGGTCGTACCTCGGGCTCTACTACGTCCTCGACGGCCACCACGACGAGTGGAACCGGTGGGCCGTCGACCAGGTGAACGCCCTCCACGCCGCCGGGCGGATGTTCACCGAGCGGGACCACGTCCACACCGGGCTCTACCGCCTGTCCTCCGAGCACCGGCGCGACGGGGACGGGGTGCCGGCCGAGCTGACCCTGGACCACCGGTTCGCCGGCCTGGTCTCGGTGTTCGGCGAGGTGGGCCCGGGCCAGGAGCTGGCCGACGTGGAGGCCTGGTACCGCGACCGGTACCTGCCCACCGTCCTGCCGGGTTCGCCGGTGGCCACCGTGCTGACCTTCACCCCGCTGCCCCTGCTGGCCGACGCCCCCGGCGACGTGCCCCGGACCGAGGCCGGCGGCGAGCGGTTCCTCCAGCTGTGGTTCCTCGACACCGACCCCGGCGAGGCCTGGGACGACGTGGCCGCCGGCCACGGCGACGCCCTGGCGGCCAGCGGCTACGGACGGGTGCTGTGGGCCTCGGCCTTCCGGGGCACCGTCCCGGGCACCGACACCTACACCGACGAACTGTGGGACGACCGGGCGTGACCGGGCGGGCGGGGACGCGTCCGCCGGCGGGGCCGCCGGCGCGCCGGGCCGTCCGGGCGTGGCACAATCCTCCCCGCCCGGGGGCGGGGACCACGGTCCTCCCCGGGGCCGGTCCCGGCGGTGCCGGCCGTCCGGGAACCGGGACCGCCACGGACAGCACCACCGGGAGCTCCGCCACCACCGGGAGCTCCGCCATCACCACCACCGGGAACACCGCCATCACCACCACCGGGAACACGACAAGGGGAGTCCGATGACCGATTTCGTCGAGGAGCTGGACCAGCGCACCGCGGCCCGGGGATGGCTCGGCGCGCCGACCCTGTGGGAGCTGATCGAGCGCCGGGCCGCGGCCACGCCCGACGCCGTGCTGACCCACGACGACGGGGGGCGGGAGCTCACCTTCGCCCAGTACCGGGACGCCTGCCTGCGGGCCGCCGCCGGCCTCGCCGCCGACCACGGGGTGGCCGAGGGCACGTCGGTGAGCTGGGAGCTCCCAACGTGGAACGAGTCCCTGGTGCTGGTGGGGGCGCTGGCCCGTCTGGGGGCCCGGCAGAACCCGCTGATCCCCATCTACCGGGGCCGGGAGGTGGGCTTCATCACCGCCCAGAGCGGGGCCTCGCTGCTGGTGGTGCCCACGGTGTACCGCAATTTCGACTTCGAGGCCATGGCCCGGGAGATCGCCGCCACCCGGGAGGGGCTCGAGGTCCTGGTGGTCGACCGGGACCTGCCCGACGGCGACCCGGCCACCCTGCCGCCGCCGGCCCCGCTGCCGCGGACCGCGGCCGAGGCCCCGGTCCGGTGGCTGTTCTACACGTCGGGGACCACGGCCGACCCCAAGGGCGCCCAGCACACCGACCTGTCGGTCATGGCCTCGGCCCTGGCCATGGCCGAGTGCCTCGACATGTCGGCCGACGACGTGTCGGCCCTGGTGTTCCCCTTCACCCACATCGGCGGGATCGGCTGGCTCATGGCCGCCCTGTTCACCGGGTGCCGGCTGCTGGTCACCGAGGCCTTCGACCCGGTGGGCACCCCGGCCTTCCTGGCGGCCAACGACGTGACGCTGGCCGGGTCGGGCACGCCGTTCCACCTGGCCTACCTGGCCGCCCAGCGGGCGGCCGGCGACGGGGCCGGGCCGCTCTTCCCCCACGTACGCTCCTACCCGGGCGGCGGGGCGCCCAAGCCCCCGCAGCTCCACTACGACCTGAAGGACGAGATCGGCGGCATCGGCATCGTCTCGGGCTACGGGCTGACCGAGGCGCCCATCGTGGTGATGGCGGCCACCACCGACCCCGACGGCAAGCTGGCCGACACCGAGGGCCGGGCCACCCCGGGCGTGACGATCAAGGTGGTGGCCCTCGACGGCTCGGTGGCCCCGGCCGGGGTGGAGGGGGAGATCCGCCTCAGGGGCCCCCAGGTCATCAGCGGCTACCTCGACCCGTCGCTCGACGCCGAAGCCTTCGACGAGGAGGGGTTCTTCCGCAGCGGTGACCTCGGGATCGTCGACGCCGACGGCTACGTCACCATCACCGGCCGGCTGAAGGACGTGATCATCCGCAACGGCGAGAACATCTCGGCCAAGGAGGTGGAGGACCTGCTCTACAACCACCCGGCCGTGGCCGACGTGGCGGTGATCGGCCTGCCCGACCCGAAGACCGGCGAGCGGGCCTGCGCCGTGGTGGCCGTGGCCCCGGGGGAGTCGTTCGACCTCGCCGAGATGCGGCGGTACCTGGGGGACCAGGGCCTCCGTGTGCAGGCCGTCCCCGAGCAGCTCGAGCTGGTCGAGGCGGTGCCCCGCAACCCCGCGGGCAAGATCCTGAAGCACAAGCTGCGCGAAGAGCTCGCGCCGACGTCGACCAGCACAGGGAGTGCCACGTGAGCCCCATCCAGAACATCACCCTCGGCCAGGGGGGCGACGAGCACGACGCCGCCGACGCCTCCATCAGCGGCTTCGCCGGCCATCGCTTCGCCGGCGTGGTGGCCGTGGTCACCGGGGCCGGCTCGGGCATCGGCCGGGCCACGGCCCAGCGCCTGGCCACCGAGGGGGCCGCCGTGGCCGCCCTGGACGTGGCCGAGGAGGGCCTGGCCGGCACGGTGGAGTCCATCGCCGCGGCGGGGGGACGGGCCGCGGCCTACCGCTGCGATGTCACCTCCGAGGAGTCGGTGGCCGCCGCCGTGGCCTCGACGGTGGCCGACCTGGGCGACCCCACGGTGGTGTGCAACGTGGCCGGCATCGGCGGGTTCTTCAACACCGTCGACATGCCGTTCGACCGCTGGCAGAAGATCCTGGCCGTTAACCTCAACGGCCCCTTCCTGGTGTGCCGGGCCACGCTGCCCTACCTGCTGGAGCACGGCGGCTCCATCGTCAACGTGGCCTCCAACACGGCGCTCATGGGCCAGGCCTACTCGGCGGCCTACTGCGCCTCGAAGGCCGGCCTCCTGATGTTCACCAAGGCCCTGGCCGCCGAGTACGTGGCCAAGGGGGTGCGGGCCAACGTGGTGGCCCCCGGCGGGGTGGACACCCCGCTGATCGGCGCCTTCACCGAGATGCCCGAGGGAGCGGACCTGAAGCAGCTGACCAAGATCATGTCGCCCATGGGCTTCGCCACGCCGGCGGAGATCGCCGGGTCCATCGCCTTCCTCGCCTCGCCGGAGTCGTCGTACACGACGGGGGCGGTGCTGTCGGTGGACGGGGGGCTGACGGTCTGAGCTGACGGTCCGGGCTGACGGTCCGGGCTGACGGTCCGGGCTGACGGTCTGATCGGGCTGGCGGGGCGGGGCGGGGAGTTGGGCCGGCGCCGGCGTCGGGTCGGGTGGGCCTTCTGGACGCGCCGACGGCGGGCCCGGAGGCCCGCCGTCGTGCGGCAACAGTGCGTCGGACCCCATCGGAGCCCCGGCGC
>Ga0302279_10005359_pt1 | contig 14393 bp, 10 predicted proteins | sample III_Bog_N3_3_FD_194541 | JGI IMG/M metagenome (GOLD analysis project Ga0302279, IMG submission 194541) | Peat permafrost microbial communities from Stordalen Mire near Abisko, Sweden - III_Bog_N3_3 | ecosystem: Environmental > Terrestrial > Soil > Wetlands > Peat | place: Sweden: Abisko...
CGCGGTCGCCACCGGCCTGGTCGACCAGTTGCTGGCGGTTGACGCCATGCCGGCGCGCCTTTTGGCGTATCAGGCGGCGTTGCGCCGGGGACCGGCCGAGGCCGGCGAAGGCGGCGACGCCATGCCGGCGTCCGGGCAGTTCGCCGAACTGTGCACCCTGCTGCGCAACCGCACCGGTCACGATTTCAGCCAGTACAAGCAGGCGACCCTCCAGCGCCGGATCCAACGCCGCATGCAGGCCCTCGGCGTCACCTCGGTTGCCGGCCTGCTCGATCTGTTGCGGCGCGATCCACGCCAACTCGACCGGCTGTTCCACGACATGCTGATCCGGGTCACCCAGTTCCTGCGTGACCCCGCCGCGTTCCAGGTGCTGCGGGAAACGGTGTTGCCGAAACTTCTGGCCGGCAAGGGGGCGGCCGATTCGGTGCGCATCTGGGTCCCCGGCTGCGCCAGCGGCGAGGAGGCCTATTCCCTGGCGATCCTGCTGCGGGAACTGTTGGACCACCAGTCCTATGCGCCCAAGGTGCAGATCTTCGCCACCGATGTGGACGAGGACGCGATCGCGATCGCGCGCGGCGGGCGCTACCCGAACCAGGCGCTGGCGCGTCTGACACTGGAACAACGCGCCCGATGGTTCATCGACGACGGTTCGGACGCCAGGACCGCGCGTGTGATCCCGCGCATCCGGGAGATGTGCGTGTTCTCGGTGCACAACCTCGCCAGGGATCCGCCGTTTTCCCACATGGACCTGATATCGTGCCGCAACCTGCTGATTTATCTGGGGCCGGAGCTGCAGGACCGGATCCTGCGCGGCTTCCATTATGCGCTCAATCCGGATGGCGTGCTGTTCCTTGGCCCGTCGGAGAGTGTGACCCGCGGTGGCGGTCTGTTCGTCGATCTTGACAAGCGGCGCCGGATTTTCAGGCGGTCCGCGCAACCGCCCGTTTCGGCCGCCCTGCGGTTCGCCGATCCGGCGTCGGTGCCCCCTTCGCCCTTGGCCGATCTCGCGCGGCCAGCCGGTTCGGTGGAGGACGCGATCGACCGGCGGGCGCGCCGCGCGCTGGAGCCTTTCTCGCCCGCCTATGTCGTGATCAACCGCGCGCATGACATAATCCGGTTCTCCGGCGGTTCGACCGCGCGCTTCCTGGAACCGTCGCCGGGTGTCGCCAGCCTCAATCTGTTCGGCTTCCTGCGCAAACCCTTGCGTCCGGCGGTGCGGAACGCCGTCCAGCGTGTGACCGAAGGCCGCGAGGCCATGGTCGCGGAACGGCTGGTGCTGCCGGTTGACGGGCACAGCCGTGTCATCGCGATGAACGTGATCCCTTTTGCCGACAACCGCAACGGCCGGGATCTTTATGTGGTTGCCTTCCAGGACACCGGACTGGACCGCGTTCGGGGCGGCGGTGCCAGACCAGCGCCCATGGCCTTCCCCGCCGGCGTAGCCGAGCCCGGCACTGGCGCGCCGCATGAGCTGATGGACGAACTGAAGGCGACCCGCAACCAACTGATCACGACGGTGACCGAACTGGAAACCGCGAATGAGGAGCTGCGGTCCTCCAACGAGGAATACCAGGCCACCAACGAAGAGTTGCAGGCAACAAACGAGGAGCTGGAGACCGCCAAGGAGGAAATGCAGTCGGTCAACGAGGAGCTGCAGACGATCAATGCCGAGCTGGCGACCAAGAACGACCAGTTTGCTCGGCTGAATAACGATATCCAGAACCTGATGGACAGCACGCAGATCGCCACCTTGTTTCTGGACAGCAATTCGTGCGTCACGCGCTTCACCCCGCGGGTGACCGAACTGTTCCGGTTACGTGACGTCGATATCGGCCGCCCGATCGCCGACATCGCCAGCCCGTTGGGCTATACCACCATGGCGGCCGACGTGACCGCCGTGCTGGACGGGCAGGAAATCGTCGAGCGCGAGCTGCGGCCGGTCCGGGGTTCGGCGACCTTCCTGATGCAGATCCGGCCGTACCGCACGCTGAACAAAGTCGCCGAGGGTGTCGCCGTCACCTTCGTTGACATCTCGGCGTCAAAGCGGCTGGAGGCGGAACTGTCCGCCCTCAACCAGATCTTGCAGCGCCGGGTGGCGGAGCTGGAGGCGACCGGACGGGCGCTGGCGGAGCAGACCGACGAACGCATGCTGGCCGAGGCCATGCTGCGCCAGGCGCAGAAGCTGGAGGCGCTGGGCAAGCTCACCGGCGGCATCGCCCACGACTTCAACAATCTGCTGGGCGTGATCATCCTGAATGCCGAGATCCTGACCGACGCCATGCACGACCGCCCGCGGGAGGCCGACCAGGTGCGGGAAATCCTCGGCAGCGCCGAACGCGGGGCGGAGCTGACCCGCCGCCTGCTGGCCTTCGCCCGCCAGCAGCCGTTACAGCCGCGGCACGTCGATCTGAACGCGCTGGTGCGGGTCCAGGTCGCCACCCTGGACCGCGTGCTTGGCGAAACGATCGAGGTCTCGACCGGGTTGGCACCCGATCTCTGGCCGACCAGTGCCGATCCGTCGCAGATCGGCGATGCCTTGCTCAACCTGGCGATCAATGCACGCGACGCGATGCCGGGTGGCGGCAGCCTGCGCATCGATACGTCCAACGTCTATATGAACCAACCGGACGCGGCGTGGCATGGTGGCATCACGGCCGGCGACTATGTCGTGCTGACGGTGAGCGATACCGGGGTTGGCATGCCGCCGGCGGTGGTGGAACGGGCGACCGAACCGTTCTTTTCGACCAAGCCGCCGAGTGCCGGGTCCGGCCTGGGCCTGAGCATGATCTATGGCTTCGCCCGCCAGTCCGGCGGGCAGCTCGAGATCGAGAGCCAGGAGGGCTTCGGCACCACGGTCCGGCTGTTTCTGCCGCGGGTGCAGGCCACCGGCGCGGCGGTGCGGGACCTGGGCGTGGCGACGGCTCCAGACCCCGGCGGCGATGCGGCCGTCCTGGTCGTCGATGACAACCCGGCGCTGTGCGAGGCGGCCCGGCAAACCCTGAGCGCGCTGGGCTACCGGGTGCGGACCGCCGCGGACGGGCCGGCGGCCTTGGCGCTGTTCCGCATGGGCGAGCGATTCGATCTGCTGTTCACCGATATCGTCATGCCGCACGGGATGACCGGCTATGAACTGGCGACCGCGGCGCGGGCGCTGCAGCCGAACCTCAACGTGCTGTTCGCCACCGGGTATGCCGGGGCAGACCGCGATCCGGGCCAGCCGACGCTGCTGAAGCCCTACCGGAAGGAAGAGCTGGCGACGCGGGTGCGGGCGGTGCTGGACGCAGCGCCACGGGTTTCCGTGGGCGCGGGGTGAGTTGTGGGGGGTGGCAGATTTGCGCCATGACTGGAAACGGCCGTTGTTTTATCGTCATGGCCGGGCTTTTCCCACAGGCGCTAACACGAGGCGGATCATCAGGACACCGACGTTCCCGCGCGTCATGGCCGGCACAGGGCATGACGGAAAAGCGTGTGATGGCGCCTTATGTTAGCGGCTATGGGGCTTGTCCCGGCCATCCCCACCGGCAGAGTGTTGCAGGTCGAGCAGGAACCTCACAGATCAATCTGACGTGCCGGTTGCTTCGGGTGGTCGATCGACACCCCGGCCTAGGGCAACGGTGCGGCGGCGAAGAAGTCGGCCAGCGTGCCGGCGCGTCCGTTGCGGGTAATGGTCTGTGGTTCAGAATGGGCCTGGTCGATCACATGGCTGAAACGGGCCTTGGCTTCGGCAATGGTCCAGGTTGGTAAGTGAGACATGATGTCCCCAGATGGCCACTCTGACGATAATGGTCATAAAGCCTTCGGATCGCAAGTCATCTCCGGGGACTTCGGCCGCAAAGGCCGCGATGTGGCGGCACGTACGGAATGCCGCGGAACCGGCATGGCCCACGAACCCCGGGGGCCACCGCGATCGGTCACGCCGCAGGTGACTGTGGGCTGCGCTATGCTATACCCTGTCTGCAGCCCTGCGGCGCTCGGCCCCCGCAGACGAGGTGGTATGATGGATCAAGGATACGACACCGACCTGGCGCTCTGGGCCGAGGCCCAGGCGCGCGCGCTCCGCGATGCTGGCCAGGCCGGCACGAACCTGCCGGTTGACTGGGAGAACGTTGCCGAGGAGATCGAGGCATTGGGCAAGTCGCAGGCGCGCGAACTGGCTAGCCGCATTCGGATCATCCTGGTCCATCTGCTGAAGTTGCAGTGTTCCCCGGCGATTGGCCCCCGCGCTGGATGGCGGGAAACCATTCACGAACAAAGAAGTGAGATCGCGGCCTTGCTGGCGGACTCGCCGAGCCTGCGGCCGAACATTCCCGGTGTGATCGATAGCGCGTTGGTCAAGGCCAGGCGGGCCGCTGTGCTGGCCCTTGCGGGTTATGGCGAGCCGATGCTGGGGGAGCCGGGCGGTCTCAGCTATACGGCTGAGCAGGTGCTGGGGGACTGGTTCCCAGACGAGCCGGGGTCAGCCCGACCAGCGCTGGCGTAACATATGCGCAACCATCTTCGGCCGCCGGTCCCGCGTGAACGCGCCTTTCATGTTCAGCCCCCCCGCGCGTCCCACCGCCTGAGCCGTCTTGAAATCGCACAGCACCCAAAACTGGGTGCCGGCGACGAAGGGACGTTGCGCGCAGGCATCCAGCAGGTGGCGGAACAATTCGACCTGGTACTCCTCGCTCCACATCTCCGGCGGTTCGGCGTGAACCCCGGCGATCGTGTCGGCGCCGAATTCCGTGAGCATGATCGGCTTTCCGAGCCGAGAATGCAACGAATCGAGTTCCGGCCCGAGCAGGGCGCCGGCGGCGGCGGGCTCGCCGGGATGACCATACCAGCCGCTGTAGCGGTTGAGGCACAACACGTCGGATTGCTCGTACCACGATGGATCGGTGGCTGACATCGCCGTGATGGTCAGCGGCCGCGTGGGATCCAACCCGCGCGTATAGCCGAACAACGTTTCGAAGAACGCTCGGCCCTTCGCCTTGTAGGCGTCGTCCAGCGGCAGGTCGGCGCCACCCGCATTGACGAAACGATTATTCGTCGGTTCGTTCGCCAGCGACCACATGATGACGCTGGGATGGTTCTTGTCGCGCGCGACCAGCTCCCGGATATCCTGCCGGCACTGGTCGAGACGGGCCTGAATGTTGGCGTCGCTGTCGCCGAAATACAGCTTCACGGCGGGGATTTCGTCGATCACCAGCATGCCCTCGCGGTCGGCGAGCTGCATGGTTTCCTCGGCATAGGGATAGTGACTTGTCCGGAAAGAATTCCCGCCGATCCATTTCAGCAACTGCATGTCGCGCACCGCGACCGGCAGATTGAGACCGCGCCCGTTGATCGGGAAATCCTCGTGCCGCGCCGCACCGCGCAGCAGGATCGGCTGGCCGTTCAGCAACAGCTTGTCACCCTGCACCGCGATCGTGCGCACGCCCACATCCAGCGTGTAGGTGTCCGCCGGCGCCGCCGGATCGCCGAGGCTGACGGTCAGGGGATAAAGCCGCGGCGTGGCCGGACTCCAGGCCTGCACCGCCGGAATGCGCAGGCTCGCCACCGCCTCGCCCGCATCGAACGACAGCGAAACGGTTCCGCCGCCGGCCGCTGCCGTTCCGCCGCCGTGATAGCCGTCCGAGGTGGTCACGCGGAGTTGCAACAGCCCGTCGGCGCCGTCGAACGTGGTGGTCACGGCGATGTCGCTGATGTGCGTGACCGGGACGGCATTCAGCGTGACGGCCCGGTGAATTCCGCTATATGGGAAAAAATCGTAGTTGACATCAGGAAAGTTCGCTGCTCGGCCTGGCACGCTGTTGCCCGCGGGCGGCACCCGCGTGGGCAGGGCAATGTTCTCGACCCGGATCGAAATCGTCATCGGCTGGTCCCACCGCGCCGCGCCGGTGATGTCGAACGCGAAAGGCAGATGGCCGCCGGCGTGCTGACCGATGAACTGGCCGTCCACCCATAGGCGGGCATGATAGACCGCGGATCCCACCCGCAGAATGATCCGCTGCCCGCGCCAGGGCCGGGGCAGCGTGGTGCGGATCTGGTACCAGGCGACACCCGTATAGTCGCGCGTATCCTGAAACTGCTCGTTCCAGCTTCCGGGCACGCCGATCAGGGTGGGCGACGGCAAACGGCTCGCCCATCCCTTCGCCGCCCCGCTGTCATCGGGATCCAGTTGGAAGTCCCAAAGCCCCGTCAGGTCCAGCACCATGCGCGTCGCGTTCTGTTGCGGCAGCAGCGCGCACAGCACCGGCAGGACCGGCGGTTCGGATGCCGGAGCGGTCGGCGGTTGCGCATCCGCGGCAGTGCTCGCGCTGGCAGCCAAGGCCGCTGTGGCGGTCAGAAACAAGACGTCGCGGCGTGACGGGCCTTCGATGATCATGGGCAGTGCTTCCTTTCCCCGGGTATTTTGTTGCCGCTCGTCCTGGATCGGGCGGGCCGGAAACGGGATAGCCCGAGTGCGCGTCCGGGTCCAAGCGGTTCTTTGTCCGCATGGACACCGGTCGCACGGTCTGTCCATAATTCGCCCGGAGCCGTCGCTCGGAGCACATGAAAGATGAACGATTTCGATCAATCCTTCCTGGCATTTCAGGCCGCCGAACAGGCCCGGCGTGCGGCGGAAGACTGGCTCGTGGCCTTCGAGGCGGCGCTGGTTGCCCGCGATGTGGCGCGCATCGGCACGCTGTTCCATCAGGACTGCCATTGGCACGACATCCTGGCCTTTACCTGGCACCTGACACCGCTCGCGGGCCGCGACACCGTCGCGGCGCGGCTTGCGGCGGAACAGGCGCGCACCGGCGCACACGGGTTTCACCTGCCCCCCGGCCGCAAGCCGCCGCGCCAGGTGAAGCGCCTGGGGATCGACAGCATCGAGGCGATCTTCGAATTCAAGACCGCCGACGGAAGCGCAGCCGGGATCCTCCGTCTGTCGCCGGCGGCACATCAGGGCGGGGCGATGCGGGCGTGGCTGCTGTCGACGACCTTGGAATCGTTGGACGGGCACGAGGAGAAAATCGGCGCCAACCGCCCGACCGGCGCGGCCTATTCGCGGAATTTCGGCGGCGACAACTGGGCGGATGTGCGCCGCAAGGCCAGCGCCTATGCCGACCGGGAACCCACGGTTCTGGTGGTCGGCGGCGCCCAGGCGGGTCTTTCGATCGCCGCGCGGCTCAACCAGGTGGGCGTCGATACGCTGGTGGTGGAGCAATGGCCGCGCATCGGCGACAGTTGGCGCAAACGCTACCATTCACTGGCGTTGCACAATTCGATCCACCTGAACCATCTGCCGTATATGGAATTTCCGCCGACCTGGCCGAAGTACATTCCGAAGGACATGCTGGGACTCTGGTTCGAGTTCTATGCCGAGGTCATGGAAATAAATTGCTGGACCGATACGGAATTCGTCGAGGGCACCTGGAATGAAACCGCGCAACGCTGGACGGCTCGGCTGAAACGAGGGGACGGGACGGAACGGGTGGTGCGGCCGCGGCATCTGGTGTTCGCCAATGGCGTGAGCAGTTATCCGATGATCCCGGACGCGCCGGGCTTGCAGGATTTCAAGGGCGAGGTCATCCACTCGGAAGGTTTCGACAGCGGTGCGGACTGGACGGGGAAACGGGCGTTCATCCTGGGCACCGGCAGCAGCGCCAACGATATCGCTTTGGATCTGCATAGCCACGGCGTGAACACGACGTTGATTCAGCGCGGCTCCACCACGGTGGTTTCGATCGACCCCAGCGCGCGGCTGAACGAGGCGATCTGGGATGAGGGCGGACCGCTGGAGGACTGCGACCTGATCGTTTCCGCTGCGACGCCGCCGCTGATCGTCAAGGCCTACAAGTCGGTCGTCAAGCGGATGGTCGAGCTTGATAAAGATATGATCGAGGGCCTGAAACGCATCGGCTTCAAGCACGATATCGGCGAGGACGAGACCGGCCACCAGATGAAGTATTTCCGCCGTGGCGGCGGCTATAATCTCGATGCGGGCAGTTCGGCGCTGATGATCAAGGGCGAGATCGGCCTGCTGCAGTATGACCGGATCGAGCGCTTCACCGCCGATGGCGCGCTGCTGAAGGATGGATCGGTGGTGCCGGCCGACCTGATCGTGCTGGCGACTGGTTACTATCCGCAAATGGAACTGGTCCGCCGCGCGCTGGGCGAGGCGATGGTGGAACGGATCGGGCCGGTGTGGGGCATCGGTCCGGATGGCGAACTCAGCAACATGTTCAAGCGGACGCCGCAACCGGGGCTGTGGTTCATCGCCGGGGGACTGGCGCAGTGCCGGATCAACTCGAAGTATCTGGCCTTGCAGATCAAGGCGATGGAGCTGGGGAAGCTCGGGCCGCTGTGACGCGTGCGCTATTGCAGATGGAGATCGCAACGCATAACCCCGACGGGGAGGTGGCACGATGGATCAGGGATACAACACCGACCTCGCACTTTGGGCCGAGGGTCAGGCGCGCGCGCTCCGCGACGCTGGCCACGCCGGCACCAATCTGCCGATCGACTGGGAAAACGTCGCCGAGGCGATCGAGGCCTTGGGCAAGTCGCAGGGGCGCGAGCTGGCGAGCCGGCTCGCGGTCATTCTGGTGCATCTGATGAAGCTGGAGGCGTCGCCGGCAGCCGAACCGCGTGCCGGCTGGCAGGAAACGATCGCCCGTGAACGCGGCGATATCGAGCGTTTGCTGACGGATTCGCCGAGTCTGCGGCCGACCGTCCCGAGCAGGATCGACACGGAGTTGGGCAAGGCGAGGCGGGTGGCTGCGCTGGCGCTGGCGGGTTATGGCGAGGCGTCGCGGGTGGATCTGGGCGGTCTGTGCTATACGGCGGAGCAGGTGCTGGGGGACTGGTTTCCGGACGTGGCGTGAGGGAAGACGTGGCGCTCAGCTCGACCTCAGCAATCCGGTGTTCCAGGAAAACCATTTGGTGATGCCAAACCGGAAGCGAGCAGGACCGCCGCAAAACAGAGCCGATGCGCACTCGCCGACCGGAATGCACGCACCAGGACCACCCGGACAGGCAGCCCCGTTGCGTTCTGGTCCCCAACCGCTCAGGCAGCCGGCATGCGACGCAGCGCGCACAGCTTGTTGCCGTCCGGATCGCGCAGGTAAGCCAGGTACATCGCACCGCCGCCGCCCTGGCGAATGCCGGGCGGGTCCTCGATCGCCGTCCCGCCGTTGGCGACCCCGGCCGCGTGCCAGGCGTCGGCCTGCTCCGGGCTTTCCATCGTAAAACCGATCGTGCCGCCGTTGGCGTGCGTCGCCGGTTTGCCGTCGACCGGCTTGGTCACCAGCAACAACCCGCCGTTGTGCATGTAAATCACCCGGCCCTTGGCATCCACGAAGCCGGGCTTACCGCCCATCGCGCCGATCACAGCGTCGTAGAACTTCTTCGACCGGTCGATATCGTTGCTGCCGACTACCACATGACTGAACATCTTGTTTCCTCCAAGCCAAAATCACAGGAGACCGCTGCCTCCCCGTCCCGACCAGAACACGCTTTGCCGGTCGTGAAAAGAGCCGCCCCTCAGCCCTGCAACAGACGAGCAGCCCAGTCGGCCACCGCGTCACCGCTGCTGATGTCGGCTTGGACCAGCCCGTCGATCATGAAGGTCGGCGACACGTGGATCCCGTTCTGGCGGGCATATTTGCAATGCCACTTGATTTCGCGGTCGAGGTCGGGAATCGCGAAGGCCTCGGCCAGCTTCACCCCGCTGTAGCCCTCGATCCGAGAAATGATGTCGTGCGGGGTGGCGTCCATGTTGGGGCCGCTCGCATGGCGCGCGAACTCGAATTCCTCGCGATGCGCGCCCACCGCCGCCATCACCGCCTTCGCCGCCGCCTTCCCGCCGGGCAGGGTGGAGGCCGCCACGATGCAGCGCACGATCACGCCCGAATACATGTGCCAGGGCTGCGACTGAAGCCGGATCTTGATCGTGATCCGGTCCTCGCCCGCCTGCGCCAGCAGGTCGTCGAGCTTCCCAAAGGCCCGCACAGAAAACGGGCAGGTCGGTTCCAGGAAAGCCTCGAACACCCGGGGCCCGTGGCCCCAGACCAGCGGATCGGCGTGCCATGTGGTTTGCGTCATCGGATGCCTCCTGTTCGCCCGCTTCGTCTGGCAAGCGCCGGCCCGAGTCAACCCGGCCTCTCCAACGACGATCGTTCCTGCTAGACCCCCACCGATGCCGCCGCCCCCCGAGTCCCCCGTCGTCCTGCAGGTCCTCCCCTCCCTCGTCACCGGCGGGGTCGAGCGCGGCACCATCGAGATCACCAAAGCCATCGCCGAGGCCGGGGGCACCGCGCTGGTGGCCAGCGCCGGCGGCAGGCTGGTCGCGGCGATCGAGCGTGCCGGCGGGCGCCATATCACCCTGCCGCTCACCACCAAGAACCCGCTGACCATCCTGCGCAACGCCGCCCGCCTCGCATCCGTTATCCGAACCGAACAAGTTGCCATCGTGCATGCCCGTTCGCGGGCGCCGGCCTGGTCCGCCTGGCTCGCCAGCCAGCGCACCGGCGCGCATTTCGTCACCACCTATCACGGTGCGTACAGTGAAGACCTGCCCTTCAAACGCCGCTACAACGCGGTGATGGCGCGTGGCGAGATCGTCATCGCCGCCAGCCGCTTCATCGCCGGCCTGGTCATCGAGCGCCACGGGATCGATCCGGGGAAACTCCGGGTGATCCCGCGCGGCGTCGATCGCACCATCTTCGACCCGGACGCCATCGCCCCCGACCGGCTTGCCCGCCTGGTGCGGGACTGGCATTTGCCGGATGGCGCGCCCACGGTCGTGCTGCCGGGCCGGCTCACCGGCTGGAAGGGCCAGACCGTGCTCCTGGACGCCATCGCCCGGATGCCGCGGCGGGATGTGGTCTGCGTGCTGGTCGGGTCCGACCAGGGCCGTCATCGTTACGCATCCGAGCTGTTGCGCCAGGCGCAAAAACTGGGCATCGGCGACCGCGTCCGCCTGGTCGGCGAATGCGACGACATGCCCGCGGCACTGATGCTGTCCGATGTCGTCGTCCACGCCTCCACCCAACCGGAAGCCTTCGGCCGCGTGGTGATCGAGGCCCAGGCCATGGCCCGCCCCGTCATTGCCGCCGACCTCGGCGGCCCGGTGGAGACGGTGGACCACGGCGTCACCGGCCTGCGCGTCCCGCCCGGCGATCCCGCGGCCCTGGCCATCGCAATCGAACACATGTTCGCGCTCACGGAAGACCAGCGCCGGGCCCTCGGCGCGCGCGCCAGAGAATCGGTGCCGACGGTGCGGGGGATGCAGGAGGCGACATTGGACGTGTACGAGGCGGTCCTGCGGTCCGGGTGATGCACCGCACCCTGTGGCAAATCCGCCGGACCGTGCTACCGTTGCCAATCTGCCAAGGGGAGTTGCCCGACTGGACCAGCCGACCCTTCTCGTCAGCGCCGCGACGTCGATCGGGCTGTGCGCGATCCTGTTGGCCATCGCCCGCCCGCCCGGTCGGCGGCTGGACCCGTTGGGCTGGTGGGCGGTCGCGATGGGACTGGGCTGCGCCGGCCTGGTCCTGATGGCCGCGCCGCTGCCGGTTGTCCTCAGCCGCGATCTCGGCAAGGCGCTGCTGCTGCTGTCCGGCCCGGCCTCCTGGACCGCCGCCCGCGTCTTCTGCCACCGGCGGCCCAGGCCGGTGGTCGCGGTGGCCGGCGCCGTCGTCTGGCTGCTGGCATGCCGGATCCCGGCCTTCAGCGCCTCTGAAGCGGCGCAGATGGCAATGACCTGCGCGATCGGCAGCGGCTACACCTTCGCCACCGCAGCCGCCCTGCGCCGGACACAAGACGAAGCCTTGCGCGCCCGACCGCTCGCCTTCGCCCTGCTGCTGTTCCATGCGGTTCTCTACGCGGCGCGGGCCGCCTTGGCCGCGACCGGCCTGGACGACGCCATCGCCGGCCCGCTCGTCACCATCCTGCTGGTCGAGGCCCCGCTGCACACCATCGGCATGGCCTTCATCCTGGTGCTGATGACCCGCGAACGCGCCGAACTGGCCACTGCCGCGGGCCTCGCCGAGGCACGGCAGGCCGCCGATGCCCGTCGCCGCTTCCTGGCGCATATGAGCCACGAGGTGCGCACACCGCTGAATGGCGTGCTGGGCCTGGCGCAGGTGCTGCGCCGCGATCCGGCCCTGCGCGCCGACCAGCGCCAGCACGTCGAAACGATCGAGGCGGCCGGGCGCCACTTGCTGTCCGTCGTCAACGATGCGCTCGACCTGGCGAAGATCGATTCCGGCCGCTTCGATGTGGCATCCCGCCCCTTCAGCCCGGCGGCGGCCGCGGCGGCCTGCCTCGCGTTGGTCCGGACCGCCGCGATCGACAAGCGCATCGCCCTGCGGCTGCATGTGGCCGCCGCGGTCCCGCCGATGGTCGCGGGCGACACCACCCGCTACCAGCAGGTGGTGCTGAACCTGCTGTGGAATGCGGTGAAATTCACCCCCGATGGCGGGGCGGTCACGCTGTCGGTGGGGTTCGACGGGACATTGGTGACCGAGGTGACCGACACCGGCCCCGGCATCCCGCGCAACCTGCTCCCCCTGCTGTTCCAGGATTTCGCTCGGATCGATCAGGTACAGGATGGCAGCGGGCTCGGCCTTGCGATCTCGGCCCGCCTGGCCGATCGGATGGGCGGCCGGTTGAGCTATCAGCCGGCCCGAAACGGCCCCGGCAGCCGGTTCCAACTGAGTTTGCCATGGGGTGAGGCCGCCGCTGCGCCGGTGCCGGACCCGCCCCCGGCGCCCGAACGGGCGTTGATCATCCTGGTGGCCGATGACGTGCCGGGGAACCGGGCCCTGCTGCGGATGTTGCTGGAGGCCGAGGGCCACACCGTGATCGAGGCCCGCGGCGGCGCCGAGGCCATCGCGCTCGCCGCGCAAAGCCGCCTCGACGGGATCCTGATGGATGTGCGCATGCCCGATCTGGATGGGCCGGAGGCGACCCGCCGGATCCGGTTGCTGCCGGGGGCCGCCGGGCGGGTGCCGGTCATCGCGGTGTCGGCCGATGCGATGGCGGAGACCGCGCGCGATTGCCTGGACGCCGGCATGGACGCGGTGCTGACGAAACCAATCGAGCACGATGCGTTGCTCGCCGCGCTCAGCGGACTGATGCAAGACCCCGCCACTCGGGCTAGAGTGGCGGGAACAGCGACGAGATCCTGATGTCCGCATCCCGCCTTCGCGTCGGCCTTGCCGGCGCCGGCCACTTCGGCCGCTACCACGCGCTCAAGGCCGCTGCCTCCGACCGGGTGCAGTTGGTCGGCGTGTTCGACCCGGACACCGAACGGGCGAAGACGGTGGGGTGGGAAGCGGGGGCGCCGGACATGGGCTTCGACACGCTGCTGGCCGGAATCGATGCGCTGATCGTCGCCGCGCCGGCCGAGGCGCACCACGCTTTGACCTCCGAGGCGTTGCGCGCGGGCAAGCACGTGCTGGTCGAAAAACCGATCGCCGCCACCCTGGCGCAGGCCGACGAGATGGCGTCCCTGGCGGCGCAGCGGGGTCTGGTGTTGCAGGTCGGGCACCTCGAGCGGTTCTCCGCCGCTTACCAGGCGCTGGAGGGCCGCACCGGTCCGCCGCTGTATATCGAGGCGACCCGCATCGCCCCCTTCAAGCTGCGCGGCACGGATGTGTCGGTCATCCTGGATCTGATGATCCACGACCTGGACCTGGTGCTGGCGCTGATCGACAGCCCGATCGAGAGCGTGGAGGCGGTGGGAGCCGCGCTGGCCAGCGCGCATGAGGACATCGCCAACGCGCGGCTGCGTTTCGCCAACGGGGCGGTGGCGGCGATCACCGCCAGCCGGATTTCGACGCGCACCGAACGGCGGATGCGGATATTCGCGCAGAACGGCTACCTCGCGGTGGATTTTGCCGCGCGCAAGCTGACGGTGGTGGGGCCGGGACAGGGGCTGCCCATCCAAGGTGTGGCCGGCTACGGCATCCAGGACGTGTCGTGGGAGGACCACGATTCGTTGGCGGCGGAGCATGCGGCGTTTGTCGCCTCGGTGATGGATGGCGCGCCGGTGCGGGTGGATGCGGCGGCGGGGCGGCGGGCCCTGGCCGCGGCGCTGGCGGTGTCGGAGAGCATGGCGGAGTCACGGGCTCGGATGGTGGCCTCGGGGCTGATCCGCGGGGGGTAGGCGCGCGGTCGATCGGGTGTCGGGGGGTCCTTCTGCCGTCACCGTCGCCGAGGGATATTTTTTGTGATACGAAATGAATGGGATGGACTGTGATGAAGGGGATAAACTGATCACGCGTCCGGCGTTTGCGGTCTCCCCGCCCGGGACGCAGCTATCCTCGCGGCACACCGACGCTTGCGGTCAGCCCGCCATCCACCGGGATATAGGCGCCGCTCACATAGCTCGCCTCGGCCGAAACCAGGAAAGCCACCAC
>Ga0302279_10005363_pt1 | contig 14388 bp, 10 predicted proteins | sample III_Bog_N3_3_FD_194541 | JGI IMG/M metagenome (GOLD analysis project Ga0302279, IMG submission 194541) | Peat permafrost microbial communities from Stordalen Mire near Abisko, Sweden - III_Bog_N3_3 | ecosystem: Environmental > Terrestrial > Soil > Wetlands > Peat | place: Sweden: Abisko...
ACTCCGCCGCTGCGGCGAAGTCGAGGCCAACCTCGCACCCTCGGCCGACGACGCCACCTCAGTCGACGAAACCACCCCGGACCCCCTCGCATCCGACGACGCCCGCGCCGAAAAAATCCAGCGCTCCGTCGATCGCGCCCGCGCCCAGGCCCATCGCCTGCTCCACAAATGCACCGCCGAACTCCGCCGCCTCCAGACCGACCGCCACTACGCCCAGGAACTCTTCTTCGAAGGCGCCGACACCTCCGATATCGGCATCGCCGACTGGCGCGCCATCACCAAAGCACACGGCGATAGAACCCGCGTCGAACTCCGCCAGAAAAAACTCGACAAGCTCCACAACACCTTAGCCATGGTGCAGCGCGTCGCCAGCGAAGCGGGCCGTAATCTCACCGCGACAATGCAAACCCAATCCGCGGCCGAAAACGCGGCTTAAGCGTTCCTCCTGGCTCGATTCGGCGTCATTCGGCCCGAATCGGCGGCTGTTTCTTTGGTCTTTGACAACCAAAAATCGGCAGCCTCAGCGCCACACACCCGTAGTGTGCCAGGATAAAAACGCATATGCCAGCCGCGAAAGTTCGCAAAGCAGTTTTCCCAGCCGCCGGTCTCGGGACCCGCTTTCTCCCCGCCACCAAGGCCCAGCCCAAGGAAATGTTGCCTCTCGTCGACAAGCCCATCATCCAGTACGGCGTCGAAGAGGCCATCCATTCCGGCATCACCAACATCATTATGGTGACCGGTCGCGGCAAAACCGCCATCGAAGATCATTTCGATGTCAGCTTTGAGCTCGAACACCTCCTCGAATCCCGCAAAAAGAAGGAATTGCTCGCGCTCGTCCGCCAGGTTTCCGATCTCATCAACGTTTCCTACACCCGCCAGAAGGAAGCCCGCGGCCTCGGCCACGCCGTGCTCTGCGCCCGCGAACTGGTCGGCGGCGAACCCTTTGCCACCGTGCTGGCAGACGACGTCATCGACGCCGAAACCCCCTGCATCCGCCAGCTTCTCGATATCTACGAATTCTTCGGCGCGCCCGTCCTCGCCGTCATGGAAGTACCGAAGGAATCCATCTCCTCCTACGGTTGCATCGACGCGGAACCCGTCTCTCACAATGGTAGTAAAAGTAAGGTCTATCGCATCCGCGATCTGGTCGAAAAGCCTAACGCCAACGAAGCGCCCTCCAATCTCGCCATCATCGGCCGCTACATTCTGACTCCCGATATCTTCGAATCCATCGATCGCGTCGAAGCCGGAGCGGGCGGAGAGATCCAGTTGACCGACGCGCTCCGCCACCTGCTCCGCAGCCGTCCCATTTACGCCTTCAAGTTCGATGGCAAGCGCTACGATGCCGGCGACAAACTCGGCTTCCTCAAAGCCACCGTCGAATTCGCCCTGCGCCGCCACGACCTCGGCGCGCCGTTCCGCGAGTACCTGAAATCGCTGAAACTGTAGCATTATTATTGCTTCACCAGGCACTAAAACGGAACGCCGGATGGGCATTCCCCGTCCGAGGGACTGAGATAAGAGGGGATGACTTCCATGAATAGAATTGTGTTCGCCGCGGCCCTGACCGCCGTTGCCCTGTCGGCGCAGCCGCAGCAACCAATGTCGGCGCAGCCGCAGCAACCAATGTCGGCGCAGCCGCAGCAACCAATGTCGGCGCAGCCGCAAGACGCCATGTCGGAACAGCCGCCCGTCATGCAGCCCATGCAGCAACAGCAGCCCGGCGATCCGCCGTCGCGCGTCGCCCGCCTCAACTGGATCTCCGGCGATGTCGCCTTCCAGCCCGCCACGGTCGACTCCTGGTCGGCCGCCACTCTCAATTACCCGCTCACCACCGGCGATCACCTCTTCGTCAACCAGGCAGCCCATGCCGAACTCCATATCGGAGGCAGCGCCCTCCGCCTCAACTCCAACTCCAACTTCGGCTTCCTCAATCTCAGCGACAATATCGTCCAGATGAGCCTCAATCAGGGCTCGCTCGAAATCCGCCTGCGTCAGCTCGATCGGGACGATACGTTTGAAATCGATACCCCCAACGGCGCCGTCACCCTCCTGCGCGCCGGCGAGTACCGCGTCGATACCGACCCCACCCGCAACGCCACCATGGTCACCGTTCGCTCCGGTCAGGCTCAGATGTTTCAGGATGGCAACAGCTCCCTCGTGACTCCGCACCAGACCGCCTGGTTCCAGGCGGGCGGAGCGCCGCAAGTCAATTCGGAGAACCCGCGCGACGATTTCGACGCCTTCGTGCTCTCACGCGACCGCATGGAAGACGGCCTGCCGCGCAATGCCTACTTACCCGAATCGATGGTCGGCTATCAGGACCTCTATGCTTACGGCCACTGGGTCCGCGATCCCATGTACGGCCAGGTCTGGGTCCCGCCCGTTGGCCCCGGCTGGACCCCTTACTCCACCGGCCGCTGGGCCTTCGTCGAACCCTGGGGCTGGACGTGGATCGATGAAGCGCCCTGGGGCTTCGCGCCCTTCCACTACGGCCGCTGGGCCTCGCTGCGCGGAGTCGGCTGGGCGTGGATTCCGGGAGCGCCGTCCTATCGCCCCGTCTACGCGCCCGCGCTGGTCGGTTTCATCGGCGGAGGTGGCTTCGGCGTCTCCGTCGGCTGGTTCCCGCTCGGACCCCGTGAGCCGTGGATCCCCGCGTGGGGCGCGTCCCGCGGCTATGTCAACAACGTCAACGTCATGCACGTGACGAATATCAACGTGGTGAACGTGACCAACGTGACCTACGTAAACCGCCAGAACGTCACGGTGGTTTCTCAGGCCGATTTCGCAGGCGCGCGGCCCGTCGGCGCGGCGCAGCTCCACTTGTCGCCGTCGCAGATCCAGAGCGCGCAGGTATTGGGCACCGCACCGCAAGTCGTGCCGGCTCGCGGCAGTGTGGCCATCGGCGAATCGCGCCAGGCCCCGCAGGTCTCGGCCCGCGCCGTGGTGGCGCGCACTCCGCCGCCGCCCGCGCCCGTCGCATTTGAAGCCCGCCAGCAGGCGCTCACCCAGAACAAGGGACTGCCTCTCAACTCCACCCAGGTCCAGCAGTTGCGCAGTCGGCAGCCGGCCGCGACGCCAGTCGGCCGCCCTGCGGCAACACCCACGCCCGCCCCCACGCCTGCCCCCATGGAACGCATGAATTCCCGGCCACCCAACGTGCAGCCGGCGGCCTCGCAGCCGCAGCCTGCAGCCGTTCAGCGCACTCCCGTCGCTCCCGCTCCGGCAACCCGCCAGGCCCCGACGAAGCAGACCAAAAAAGGTAAGCAGCAAGAGAAGGATGAAAAGCGGTAAGCTCTTAACGAGGTGCGATAGTGAGGAATTCAGCTCGGTGGCTCTCAGTTGCGGCCTTGCTTTCAGCGAGCCACCTCTCTGCCCAGACCACCTCTGACGCGACCCCGCAACCCGGCGACCCGCCAGCCCGCGTCGCCCGCCTGAACTTCCTCGATGGCGAAGTTTCCTTCCAGCCCTCGGGCCTCGAAGACTGGACCGACGCCACCATCAACTATCCGTTGACCACCGGCGACCACCTTGTCACCATCAAGGACGCGCGCGCCGAACTTCACATCGGCTCTAACGCCATCCGGCTCGACGCCAACTCCAACTTCGGCTTCCTGAACCTTGACGACTCCATCGTGCAGGTCAGCCTCACCGAAGGCTCTATGGAAATACACCTGCGCCAGCTCGATGACAACGATTCGTTCGAAATCGCCACTCCCAACGGCGCCATCACCCTGCTCAGAACCGGCGACTACCGCATCGATACCGATCCCGACCGCGACGCCACCATGCTCACCGTCCGCGGCGGCCAGGCCGAGCTCTACTCCGGCAGTTCCAGCATGATCATCAAATCGCAGGAGACCGCCTATGTTCACGAAAACCAGGATCCCGACGTGCGCGCCGCCAACGATGCCGATAGCTTCGATACCTTTACTGCCACGCGCGACAGCACGTCCGACACGCTGAGTGCATCCAGCCGCGTGTCGCCTGAAGTCACCGGCGCCGAGGACCTCAACAACTACGGCTCCTGGCAAAACCTGCCCACAATCGGCGATGTCTGGGTACCGCCGGTCGAAGCCGATTGGGCTCCCTACAGCAACGGCGACTGGTCTTACGTCGACCCGTGGGGCTGGACCTGGGTAGACTCCGCGCCGTGGGGCTTTGCGCCCTTCCACTACGGTCGCTGGATCTTCGCCCGCAATCGCTGGATGTGGGTGCCCGATTCGCGCACCGCGCCGGTAGTCTATGCCCCGGCGCTCGTGGCGTTCTACGGCGGCGGAGCCAGCGGTACTGTCAGCTGGTATGCGCTTGGCCCGCGCGAGCAGTGGATTCCACCATGGCGTTCCGTCGATATTGGGGCGCTGGGTTTGCCAACAAGTCTCCCGGTCAAATACTCGACCTCAATGAACCGCAACGCGCCCGGCGCGATACGCACTCTGTCGCAGATCGACTTCGTCGGGGCTGCTCGCGTTCGTCCCGGCGTCGCGCTATCCACGGAGGGCGATCCACAGGGCGCCGCTCCCTCGCTCGCGCCAGTCCGCGATAGCGTGCTCGCCGGAACCATCAGGCCCCACCCTGCGATTGCGAGCCGGCCGCTGGTGGCCCGTACCGCTCCGCCGCCGGCCGCGATACTGTTCACTTTCAAACAGGGGCTCCTGGCTCAGAATCACGGGCGGCCGCTTGCCGCGAAGCAACTGGACGACCTGCGCAAACAGGTGCCCTACGCGACCGTGCAGCGGCCCGTGGTGCGCGCTTCGAAGCCGCTGATCACCACCCCGAAACCCGGCACGAAGCCTGCGAATTCCAGACCAGTTAAACCGGGTGTACGAGCCGCCGCAGCAGTACCGCCGGATGGACGGCACTGACCCCGGTAAAGTCATGAATCTGATGTCGGCAAGAGGTTCCCGCAGCGACGATTACGTCTGCTGCGGCCGCACCACGTATTTGCGGGAACAGCTTCCTCTCGCCGATAGCGCGCGACACCTCGTAGTGGTCCTTCGAGTACCCGAACGAGCCCGCCATGCCGCAACATCCGGCGTCCAGATCGACGGTCTTCGAATCGGGGATTTTCGCGAACAATCCCAGTGTCGAAGGCGTCAGCCCCATCGCCTTCTGGTGGCAATGGCAGTGCAGCAGGATCTTCGGCGGCCCGGCCTTCCACTGCAGCGCCAGTCCCGAAGCGAATTCCTCGAACCCCACGCAGGAGGCCGCAACCACTTCGGCTCGCCGCTGTTCCTCGCCGCGCAGCAAAGCGGGCGCGTCCTCGCGCATCGCGGAAAGACAGCTCGGCTCGCAGAATACCAGCTTCTTGCCGGCTGCAGCGGCGTCATACAACGCGGCCGTATTGCGGCGTGCCTGCTCAGCGGCGTCGCGCAGCAGCCCTTTCGAGATCATCGGCCTGCCGCAGCACTGGTTCGGCGCCAGCGCGGCTTTGAGACCCGCCGCCTCCATCACTTCCCACGCCGCCACGCCAATTTCCGGGTCGTAGTAGTTGGTGAACGTGTCGTTGAAGAGCAGCACGCCGGCGTCGGTCGCGCTCTTGTTCCGCATCCGCGCCGCCAGCGTCTTCCGGCTCAGCGCAGGCAGCGAACGGCGGTGGTCGATGCCGAACAGCGCCTCGTTGAGCTGCCGTATCGGCCCGGATGCCGTAACGCGGTTCATGACGGAAGCAATCGGACTGCCCAGCTTCGCGATGGTGTGAACGTTGCCCAGCATCGTCGCGTGCATCGGCGTGCCATAACTCTGCCAGTAGCCCGCCAGGAACTCGCTCTTGAAGCGAGCCATATCGACGCCCACGGGACACTCAGCCTTGCAGGCGCGGCATTCCAGGCAGAGATCGAGCGTCTCGTAAACGCCGTGATCGTCAAGCCCGGCCTCGGCGAGACGGCCCGTCATCGCAAGCCGCAGCACGTTGGCGCGGCCGCGCGTGACGTCTCGCTCTTCCTTCGTGGCCATGTAGGAAGGGCACATGGTGCCCTCCGACTTCTTGCGGCAGGCACCAAGACCACTGCACATTTCGACCGCTCCGCCCAGCCCGCCGAACTCGGAGAAGTCGAAGAACGTCGGTGGATTTGGAGACACGTAGCCCGCGCCGAAGCGCAGATTGTCGGTCAGCGGAGGGCTATCGACGATTTTGCCCGGATTGAAGATCCCGTCGGGATCGAAGGTCCGCTTGATGGTGCGGAACGCTTCGTAGAGCACCGGTCCGAACATCTTCCGCGTGAACGGGCTGCGCACCAGACCGTCGCCGTGTTCGCCGGAGAGAGCGCCACCGAATTCCAGCACCAGATCGGAAACATCGTTCGCAATGGCTTCGAATTTCTTCACGCCCCCGGCGGTCTTCATGTTGATGACCGGGCGCACGTGCAGGCAGCCGACCGAAGCGTGCGCATAGACTCCGGCTTTGGTGCCGTGGCTGCGGATCAGTTGCAGGAACCGGTCGATGAAGTCCCGCAGTTTCTCCGGTGCGACAGCGGTATCTTCGACGAACGACAGAGACTTGGCATCTTCCTTCATCGTCATGGAGAGGCCCAGCGCGGCTTCGCGCAAACTCCAGACGCGTGCCTGCTGAGCGGGCTCGGTCGCGTGATGGAAGCGGTAACCGTAGCCGTGCGCGATAAGGTCGGCTTCGAGCGCAGCGAGTCGCGGCGGAAGCTCCGCTTTCGAGTCCGAGTAGAACTCGATGCAGAGCAGGGCACCTGGTTCGCCTTCAACGAAGGTCTCGCGCAGACGCTGCAGATTGGGGCTGAGCCGGGTGTGATCGAGGATGAAGCTATCCATGACCTCGACGGCCGAGGGCTTGTGTCGCAGGATCAGCGGTGTCGCTTCCAGAGCTTCCAGCAACTCGCGGAACTGCACCACCAGCACGGCCTTCTCGTTCGGCAGCCGCACCAGCCTGAGCTTCGCTTCCAGGATCACGGCCAGCGTGCCTTCGGAGCCGACGATCATCTTCGCCAGGTTGAAAGGCTCGCGGCCGGGCACAAACTCATCGAGGTTGTAGCCGCCGACACGGCGCAGGACCTTCGGAAAGCGGCGATCGATTTCGTCCGCGTGTTCCGCCGCCAATGCGATCACCGTTCGGAAGCACTCCGGCATATCGCCGCCTGTACCCAGACGCGCGACCGAGCCATCTGCCAGCACGACTTCCAGTTCGATGACGTGGTCGATGGTCTTGCCATACAGCACCGAGCGCGCGCCGCTGGAATTGTTGGCGATCATGCCGCCAGTCGTGGCGCGGCTGGCGGTGGAAACATCGGGCGCGAAACGAAGACCGTGAGGACGCAGCGCGGCGTTGAGCTCATCGAGCACGATGCCTGGCTGCACGCGCACCCATTGCTCTTCGGCATTCAGTTCGAGAATCTGGTTGTAGTACTTCGAGGTATCCACCTGCAGCCCGGCGCCGATGGCCTGCCCAGCCTGCGACGTGCCGCCACCCCGCATGGTCAGCGAACAGCGGTGCCGTGCGCACGCCGCTACCACGTGCAGCAGATCTTCGCGCGATTTGACGATCACCGCGCCAATGGGTTCGATTTGATAAACACTGGCGTCGGTGGAGTACAGCGCACGGGTCACGGCATCGAACCGGACCTCGCCTTCGATGCACGCTTCGAGGTCGCGGCGGAGCGCGTCGATCACGTTGTCAGCCATTCCGCCGTGAGCCAAGCAAGCGCGGCCGCCACGCCGCCCGGTTCGTGCGGCACGCCCGCCAGTTTCAGGCCCATCTCGACGCCGCACAGAGTTCCGGCCAGCATCAGATCGTTGAAGCTGCCAAGATGGCCGATGCGAAATACCTTGCCCGCCAGTTTGCCGAGTCCCGCGCCAAGCGACATATTGAAGTGCCGCAGAATGACCGCTCGCAGATCGGTTTCGCTGAAACCTTCGGGCATCACGATAGCCGTCGCGGAAGGGCTAAACTCAGCCGGATTGATCGCAAATACCGCGAGCCCCCAGGCTCGAACGGCACGACGGGTGGCCTCCGCATGACGCCGATGCCTGCGGAAGACATTCGGAAGTCCTTCTTCCTCGACCAGCATTTTCACGGCCTCGCGCAGGCCGTAAAGCAGGTTCGTGGCCGGCGTATACGGAAAGAAACCTTTGCGGTTGAACTCCATCATCTCGTCCCAGCGCCAGTAGCTTCGCGGCAGTGTCGCGCGTCGACCCGCCGCGATGGCCTTCTCGCTGATGGCGTTGAAACAGAGTCCTGGCGGCAGCATCAGGCCTTTCTGCGAACCAGCAACGGCGACATCGACGCACCACTCGTCGTGGCGATAGTCGATCGAGCCCAGCGACGACACGGTATCGACCATCAACAGCGCCGGATGGCCGGTTGCATCCAGCGCCCTGCGCACCGCCGCGATATCGCTGGTGACGCCGGTCGAAGTTTCGTTGTGTACCACCATGACCGCGCGGATTTCATGGCTGCCATCTTCGTTCAGCCTGGCGGCAAGAGCTTCGGCATCCGCCCCGCAGCGCCAGTCGCCGCCAATCAGATCGACGTTGAGGCCGAAGTTCTTCGCCACTTTGACCCACTGCCCGGCGAAGTGGCCGCTATCGAAGGCCAGAACCCTGTCGCCCGCGCTCAGCGTGTTCACCAGCGACGCTTCCCACGCGCCGGTTCCCGAGCCGGGGAAAATGACGACATCGCCACTTGTCTGGAACACGGCTTTCATGCCTTCGAGGCACTCGATGGTGAGGGCCGCGAAATCCGCGCTGCGGTGGTCGATCGTCGGATTCGCAATAGCGTGCAGGATCCGGTCCGGGACGTTGGTGGGTCCGGGGATCTGAAGAAAATGGCGGCCGGGTTTATAGGACATTCGACCGAACCAGTTTACAATGAGGCTGGATTCATGGCTCTGACGTTTGAAGACGCGCTCCGGATTGCCTCGTCGCTCGGCGGCGTGGAGCGAAGCACGTCGTACGGTACTCCTGCGATCAAGCTTTGCGGCAAACTGGTGGCGCGTCTGAAGGAAGACGGCGACTCGCTCGTCACAGGCACCACCTTCGAGGAGCGGTCCGAGATGATGGCGGCAGACCCAGATGTCTACTACATCACCGATCATTACCTGACCGCTCCATGGGTACTGGTTCGTCTCTCGCGGGTGCATCCGGACGCCCTGCGGGACCTGCTGGGAAGATCGCTGCGGCTGGCCGCGAAAGCGAACCCATCGGTTAAAGCATCGGTTAAAGCATCGACTAAGGCATCGGTTAAAGCATCGGTTAAAGCATCGACTAAGGCAGCGCGGCGGCGATCTTCACACTGAGATCGCGGCTCGGGCTCATGACCGCGTACAGACGGTCAGTGGTGCTGCGAATCACGGTCTCGCGTGAGATCGCGCCGCTATCGCCGTACTCTTCCATCAGCATGGCCGGGCCGTTTACAAGCGACAGTTCCTGGATGTTCACCACCTCGTCGGGTGGAATATCGATGAACCAGGCCGGGTTCGCCGCGAACTTTCCGGCCATCGCCGCGGCGTCGCGCGATGTGACTCCTATGCTCCTGAAGGCAGCGTTAGCGAAGGCCTCCAGCTGGAACCCGGACGGAACGGAGAGCGAAACGGGCCTCGACTGAAGAATCTGCACTTCTCCAGGATAGTCGGCCGCCAGCATGGGCCCAATGATGGCGCGCAGTGTGACGCCGTCCCATTGCGCAGGCACCGCTACATCTGCCGCACCCCGCCTGGCGAGGGCGGACCGGAGATCGTTGACGCGAATCGTCTGCTCCGCGACCATGGACCCGGTGACAGTGAGCTGCGGAGTGGAGGACAACACCCCGGCCGGCAGGTTCGGTTTGAAACCAGCCAGTTGTTCGGCTTCGGTTTCGTCGCGGGCGACTTTCGACATGCCGTCCGTGGCCACGTGCGACTGCAGCGGCAGGTCAGAAAGATCGACGCGCACGACGTCGACGCGGTTGAGCACAAAATGGTCCCAAAGTCCCTGGGCCATCGCTCTGGTTTGAGGGAATGCAAACACAGCCATACAGGCACTTGCCGTTGCGAAGGCGGCCAGCAGCTTGTGAGAATAGCGCGGCTCGCGTAGCCGGTTTTCCAGTGTGGCGCGGCCTGATACAGGATCGGACTGCCATGCGGGATCGAGCACGGCGAGCCGATCGGTTACCCAGCGATCTTCATGATTGGTTTCCATAGCGTTTTGTATATTCTTTCCGGAAGTCGGCCTGAGCGCGTACGAGAAGACTTCCAACGTAACCGGGATTTAAGTTGAGAGTGACGGCGAGTTCCTGATAACTGAGACCTTCACTCCGGAGGAGCAATAGTTCCGATTGCCGCCTGTTCAAAGCCGAGAGAACCACTCTTACCCTCAGCGTGCGGACACTTTCGGAATACAGATGTTGGGGAGTGGGGGGCGCTTCGCGAAACATGGAGAAGAGGCTCTCGAAACGGTGCTGGCGCGCGCGCCGCCGCCATTCATCGAGCGCCTCGCGGACGGCGGTCCGATAGAGCCAGGTTTCGGTTTGCGCACCTGGTACTCCCGGTCTTCGCCACCACTTCAGGATGACGTCAACTGCCAGTTCCTGCGCGCGGGCCTGGTCATGGATGACGCTGCCTATAACGCGGGCGATTCGCGCGTAGTGCGCGTGGAAGGCGGTGTCCAGCCGGGTGTCGCTGTCTGCCACTGACATGGCAGTTATGATGCTTTCTGCGTCCACATATTCATAATGCGCGGGGTGCGGGTTTTGTGGCACGGTTTTTTCGGAAGCCGATGTTAGTCTAAACTGCATATTGCGACTACCTGCGCGGATCGCGGCCTTCGTTGCCTTCATTGCCATTGTTCTATTCGCCGCAGTCGTGGCCGTGGAAGTATATGGTCTGGGGGCAGGGAAGGTGCTTTCGCAGCCGGTCTGGAACGACCTCGGACTTCGGCGATTCGGTCATTATACGGGCTGGTTTCTGGCACTGGTGGCGCCGGCTCTGCTGCTGATCCCGCGGGCTTTTGTCCCGCTTGCTGCCGGACTGGTGTTGGTCGCGACGATGGTTTCGACGGGTCCGGCGGCAGTGTTCGCAGTCGCCTTCCTGCTGGTCTCGGCGTGCTCGCTCGGTTGCCTGATTCTGCGCGGGGACCAGTCGATTCGGGCCATACTGGCCGGGCTCGCGAGCTACATTTTCATCGGCACGTTCCTCATGCGTTTGCCGGTCAACTATCCGCTGGTGTGGGGCTTGTTGCTGGCCGCACCGATACTGGCGGATCTGCGCGGAACGGGGCGGCGAGCGGCGAACTGGGGCCGGGCGCTGCTTGCCGCACGGCTCACGCGGTGGCAGGAGCGCGCGGCATTCGCCCTGCTGCTGTTTGCGCTGCTTATGGACTGGCTGGTGACACTGAAACCCGAGACCGGCACCGACGGGTTGGCCATGCACCTTGCCGTTGTCACCGACATTGCGGCGCATCATGTGCTGACCTTTCAGCCGGGCCGCTTCGTCTGGTCGGTGATGCCGATGGGAGCGGACTGGGTCTTTGCCATTGGCGGTCTGTTCGGCGGAGAAATGGCAGTGCGCCTGTTGAACCTGGCGATGCTGCTGTTGGTGGAGGTGCAACTCTACGCTCTGATGCGCCGATGGGTGTCGCGGCCGGTCTGCCTGCTGCTGGTGGCCCTGTTCACGACGACTCCGCTGGTGCAACTGGTCACGGGCTCGTTGTTTGTGGAGAATCTGCTGGCTGCGGTCGTCCTGGGCGCGGTGGCATCACTCCTGACATTCGCGGAAACGGGAGAGACGAAGTCTTTGTATCTGGCAACGGCGCTGAGCGGAACGGCGATGGCGACGAAGTTCGGCGCTCTCTCAATGGTGGGTGTCATTGTGCCGCTGGCGCTGTGGGAGTTTTGGCGACACCGGTTGCCGCTTGCCTCACTCACACTGGCCAGCGTACTGTTGCTGGGCGCTGCGGTGCCCGCATATACGATTGCCATGTGGAAGACGGGCGATCCGCTTTATCCGTTCCTTAACCAGACGTTTCCCTCGCCGCTGGTAGACCATGATGCAAACTTCAACGACGGCAGGTTCCGGCAGCCGCTCACGTGGCATACTCCGTTCGACCTGACGTTCCGCACGCACGAGTATTACGAAGGCTTAGACGGTTCCCTGGGTTTTCAGTATCTTTTGCTCGTCCCGTTCGGGTTGCTGGCCGCGGTGGTGGTGAAGCGCAGAACAGCCGCGATGACGGCGCTCGTGGCGACCAGCGGGCTGATCGCGGTTCTGATCGAACTGCCGAACGTGCGGTATCTGTATCCGGAGATGGTGCTTTTCGCGATACCGTTTGCGGCTTTTCTGGCGTGGCTGAGCGAGAACCGCCGCTGGCTCTACTTCGCGTCGCTCGCATTCACAGTGGCCTGCATTGGTCTGAATATCCGGTTTTTTCCGTCGGCCGGGTGGTACCAAAAAGATTTCTACGCGAAGAATCCATTCTCATTGGCCGGGCGCGAAGCGTATTTGCGGGATTATGCGCCGCTGCGCTATGTCATTCAGGATTTCAGCCGTGCGCATGCGGGTTCGCCGGTCTATCTGGCGACTGACACCGCCGATATCGCGGATGTCAAAGGCGACCCGTACGGAGCCTTTATTCACCAGTGGGCAATCCGGATGAAGATGCGCGAGACGCACACGATTCCGCACCTGGCGCGGCTCTTCCGGCAGTGGAAGATCCGATACTTCGTTGTGGAGGACGCGACAGGCGGCGAGTCCAGCGACCTGCACGACTTTATCGGGGCGTGCACGCGCGAGGAGTTTCGGGATCTCTCGTTCTCTTTGAGAGTGCTGAGGCCGGAGTGCGACACCGGCGATCCGGGCAGGCTGGAAGCGCAGGCGGCGGCGTTTTACCCGCCGTTCCACGTTGTGCGAAGAGGGATGTATGACGATCTGGATGGCGCGGTGCAGTTCCGCGGGAGATGGGAGCACAGCAGGGCGTTCCAGCTCGCGGAGCGGGGCACTATCAGTTTCTCGAATGGCACCGATTCCGCGGCTGAGCTGGCGTTTGAAGGCCCGGCGGTGACGTATGTGTTCACGCGTGCGCCGAATCGCGGGAAGGCTGAGGTCAGCATCGATGGTGTCAGCCACGGGATGGTTGACTTGTATGCTCCCGACGTGGAATGGCAGAGTAAAGCCAGGTTCTGCTGCTTCGCGGCCGGCCCGCACACATTGAGGGTGCGGGTGACCGGAGAGAAGGCGCAGGGTTCGACGGGTGAGTTCGTCGATCTGGATACGTTTGTGGTGGAGTAATAGCCACTACCAGCGCAGGAGCACGAGTTCGGAACAGAAGGCCGGACCCATGGCCGCGAGGATGCTCCAGGTGCCTGGCGCGGGGCGTTTCTCCATCGTTTTTTCGAGCACCATCAGCACCGACGAAGACGACAGGTTGCCCATTTCCGCCAGACACTCCCATGACGCCCAGAGCGCGGCATCGCCTACGCCCAGCGCCTGCGCGGTGGCGCGCAGAATTTTCGGGCCGCCGGTATGCAGCATCCAGCAACCGATATCGCCGCGTGTGAGACCGTGCTTCGAGAGCAAACCGTCCAGATCGCGACCGACATTGCCGGCGATGACATCCGGCACTTCAGGCGACAACACGATCTGAAAGCCGCTGGCGGAAATATCCCAGCCCATCACGTGTTCGGTGTCCGGGTAGAAGGTGGCTTGGGTGTCGATGATTTCCGGCCCCTCGGCGGAACACCTCTTCTCCGCCCGATCGCCGGCGACGATGACTGCCGCGGCGCCATCGCCGAACAATCCGGTGGAGATCAGGTTGGCCATGGAAAGATCGTCATGCTGAATGGTCAGCGTGCAGAGTTCGACGGAGAGCAGCAGGGCGTATTTATCGGGATAGGCGCGCACGTAGTCGGCGGCGAGCGAAATCCCGGCCGCTCCGGCCACGCAGCCGAGGCCGAAGATGGGCACGCGGCGCATATTCGTCGGGAGGCGCAGCTTATTGATCAGGCGGGCGTCGATCGACGGGCTGGCAATGCCGGTGACGGAGACGAAAAAGAACGCGGAGATCTCGCTCTTATCGATTCCAGCCTGTGCGATTGCCGCCGGGATGGCCTTTTCGCCGAGTTCGATGGCGGTGCGTATCCAGACGTCGTTGGCCTCACTGAAGCGGAGCGCGGCGTATTCTTCGATGGGCAACGACAGATAGCGCCCATTCACGCCCACGTTGCTGTGGAGCAGTTCAAACTTTCGCGGCTCCGGCAGCCGGTCGCCCCAGTAGGCGAGGAATGCTTCACACAACGCCTTTTGGTCATAGTGGTACTTCGGAAACGCGCTAGCCGCGCCGACAATCCTCATTTAGCGATTACGAGCCTTTCGAGTTCTTCGCGATACAGATGGTTGCCCGGATATTCCGAGGCCAGCCACATTAGTTTCTGTTTCGCGTCTACCCGATTATTGT
>Ga0302279_10005366_pt1 | contig 14377 bp, 15 predicted proteins | sample III_Bog_N3_3_FD_194541 | JGI IMG/M metagenome (GOLD analysis project Ga0302279, IMG submission 194541) | Peat permafrost microbial communities from Stordalen Mire near Abisko, Sweden - III_Bog_N3_3 | ecosystem: Environmental > Terrestrial > Soil > Wetlands > Peat | place: Sweden: Abisko...
TCTGCCGACCGCTTACCTGGGGCCGGCCGCGGCGGCGGGCGGGATCGCGATCATCAACTCGGTCGGCAATATTTCCGGCTACGCCGCACCGCAGATGGTGGGCATCGTGCGCGACTGGACCGGCAGTTACGAGGTGCCGATGATGGTCGCCAGCGCCTTCATGCTGGCCGCCGGGATCTGCATCCTGATTGCGCCCCGCACGGTGCGGCAGGTGGCGGTGAACGTGGCGGAGTAGGCGGCGTTCTGCTGCCGCCGGCCCGAAACACCGAGACAACACCGCCGCCACCCGCTAAAGTCTCGACGCCAACGCTGTCCCGGAGGACCCCATGAAAGCCATCCTGCAAGGCCACGAAGTTGCCGCCAGCGATGATATCGTCGAGGTCGGTGGCTACCATTACTTCCCGCCCGCCACCGTCCGGCTGGACTGGCTGGCGAAAGCGCCAAAGACGGAAAACGACCTGAAGTGCCCGCACGGGGTTCAGTTCTACGACGTCATCATCGACGGTGTCCGCCATGCTCGCAACGCCTGGTCTTATGAAGCCCCCAAACCGAACATGGCGCAGGTCGGCGGACGCTTCGGCTTCTGGGAGGACGTGGAGGTCCACTGACCGCCTGTCTCGGATCAGCTCTGCCGCAACTGCTGGATGCGGGTCTCCGCCTCTGCCAGATCCATGTCCAGCGCCTGTTCCACGACGGCGCGCGGAAAGCCGTTCCGCGCGAGGATGCCGAACTCCCGCAGCCGGTCCGGTTCGCGCGTGCGGAACGGCCCGATCCGCTGCTTGCGCGCCAGCACCAGCGCGGCCCCGAGTTCGGTCTCCGCGTCATCCGGCACCGACGCGCGCGCCAGTTCCGCGTCCACCCCCTTGGCGGCCAGGGTTGCGGTGACGGCCCGCCGCGACCGCCCGGCCCGCACCAGGCTGCGGGCCCGGTTTTCGGCGAACACCATGTCGCTGACCGCGCCCGCCGCCACCAGGTGCGCCACCACGGTCCGGGCGATTGCCTTCGCGGTGGCCATCTGCTCGACCAGGTTGTCGCGTTCGCGCGCGCCACGCGCCCAGCGTTCGATCTTACGGTCCAGGACGGCGATCAGCCCGCTTTCGGTGGCCGTGTAGCGGGCGAGGTAGGACAACGCCGCCTCACGCAGCGCGGTTTCGTCAGGGGGACCGGAGGATGGGGTGATCATTGGCAAACGATGCCACGCCGCACGGGTAACGCAAGGCCGGATTGCAGCAGTTTCGTGGCCGTACACAACCGGACGTTTGACAGCGGCGCGCCGCATCGCCAATGTCGCCCCTCCCCCGGACCCGCCCCGAAAGGTCGCGGGTGGGTGATCCGTTGGGGAACAGTTCAGTTCGAGGGTACCAACCCCCATGATTTCCGCTCTGCTGCCGAACTACGCCCGAGCCGACCTCGCTTTTGAGCGGGGTGAAGGCGCCTGGTTGTGGACGGTGGAGGGGCGACGATACCTCGATTTCGGATCGGGCATCGCCACCGCCTCGCTGGGGCACGGGCACCCGCATCTGGTCAAGGCGATCGCCGACCAGGCGGCCAAGGTGATGCACACGTCGAACCTCTACCGCATTCCGCAGGCCGAACGGCTGGCGGCGCGCCTGGTGGAGGCGACGTTTGCCGACAGCGTCTTCTTCTGCAACTCGGGGGCGGAAGCCAACGAGGGCATGATCAAGATGATGCGCCGCGCCATGTCGGATGCGGGCAAACCGGAGCGCTTCCGCTTCATCTGCTTCGAGGGCGCGTTCCACGGCCGCACTTTGGCGACGCTCGCGGCGACCGGAAACCCGCACTACCTGGAGGGTTTCGGGCCGGTGGTGGAAGGCTTCGACCACGTGCCGTTCAACAACATGAACGCGGTTCGCGACGCGATCGGGCCGGGGACCTGCGGCATCATCGTCGAGCCGATCCAGGGCGAGGGCGGCGTGCGTCCCGCCGACCCGCAATTCCTGCGCGACCTGCGTGCGGTGTGCGACGAGTACGACATCATCCTGGGCATGGACGAGGTCCAGTCGGGCATGGGCCGGACGGGAAAACTGTTCGCGCATGAATGGTCGGGCATCACGCCGGACGTGATGTCGGCGGCGAAGGGCATCGGCGGCGGCTTTCCCCTGGGCGCGGTGCTGGCGAAAGAGCGGTTCGCCAAGGCGCTGGTGCCCGGCACGCACGGCACGACCTATGGCGGCAATCCGCTCGCCTGCGCGGCGGGCAACGCGGTACTGGACGTGATCCTGGCGCCCGGCTTCCTGGAAGACGTGCAACGCAAGGGCCGCAAGCTGCGCGGCGCGCTGGACCAGATCGCAGCGGAATTTCCGTCGGTCTACGTGAACGCGCGCGGCATGGGGCTGCTGCTGGGGCTGAAATGCGTGGTGCCGGTGGGTCAGGTCCAGGCCGCCTGCGTCGCCGAGGGCCTGATGGCGATCACCGCCGGTGATAACGTGCTGCGTCTGGCGCCGCCGCTGGTCGTCACCGATGCTGATCTCGACCAGGCGGTGGCGATGCTGCGTGCCGCGACAGCGAAGGTCGCGGCCGCCGCCAAGGCCACGGCTCAATGAGCGCCTCGCTTCGGCCGCCGCCGGACACCGCGGATCAATCGTCCGGCCTGCGGCATTTCCTGGAACTGCGCGACTTCGATCCGGCGACGTTGCGGCAAATGCTGGACGTGGCGTCGAACTACAAGCGGGCCAACGGGGTGACGTCCCGCCCGCTGGCCGGGAAGACGCTGGCGCTGATCTTCGAGAAGCCCTCGACCCGCACCCGCGTGTCCTTCGAGGTGGGCATGCGCCAGTTGGGCGGCGACGTGATCTATTTGAATGCGCGCGACATGCAGTCCGGCCGGGGCGAGAGCCCCGCGGATACCGCGCGCGTGCTGTCGCGCTATGTCGATGCGATCGTGATGCGGACCGACCGGGTCGGGAAGATCCACGAACTCGCGCAATACGCGACGGTGCCGGTGATCAACGGGCTGACGGACATCTCGCACCCCTGCCAGTTGATGGCCGACGTGCTGACGTTCGAGGAGCATCGCGGCCCGATCGCCGGTCAGGTGGTGGCGTGGTGCGGCGACGGCAACAACGTGGCGCGAAGCTGGATCGAGGCGGCGGTGCGTTTCGGGTTCACGATTCGGCTGGCGACACCTGACGACCTGCGTCCGCCGGCGGAACTGGTGGCCTGGGCGCGCGCCCAAGGCGGCAAGATCGAGCTGACGGACGACCCGGCCAAGGCGGTGGCGGGTGCGCGCTGCGTGGTGACGGACACATGGGTTTCCATGTCAGACGATCCGAACGAGAGCCGGCACAATCTGCTGGCGCCCTACCGGGTGACGTCGGCGCTGATGGCGAAGGCGGCGGGTGACGCGATCTTCATGCACTGCCTGCCGGCGCATCGCGGCGAGGAAGTCACCGCGGACGTGATCGACGGCCCGCAATCGGTTGTGTTCGATGAGGCGGAGAACCGGCTGCACGCGCAGAAGGGTGTCCTCGCCTGGGTCCTGGGCGCCGTCCGCTAGGTCAAAAAAGGGCTCGGCTCGGTCGGGGGTGATGTGCTACCGGGAAGGCGGGGCCGCGAAAGCGACCCCGCCCTCCGGTTTGGCAGGCTAAAACAGGCGGAGTACGATATCGAGTCGTACCCGCCACCTGCCCCACCGGAATCGCCTCCGAATGCGAATTTGCATCCGAGCTCCTCCGATGTGCCCCGGCCGAATTGCCGGGAGCCGGACCGGCATAGCGGGGAAATATTGCCAATTCGTGAACGTGCTTCGATTTCTGGCATCGAAGCGTCGTATGCTCTGTCAGGAACCGTCAGTGTACCAGGCTCGCCGCCAGCCCCAGGCGCATCGCGACTCCCAGCAGTCGCTTATCGCGTGTCCACAGGGAAGCGCTATGGGTCAACCGTGCCGACGCCAGCAGGTGGACATCGACATAGCCGACACCCAGCCCGAACAGCGCTTGCCGTGTGATGAAATGCAGCACTTCATCGTCGGAGGCAACGATCGCTCGGGGCAGTTTCCGTAACAATGCCAGGATCGGATCGCGTTGCCGGAGGTTGCCAAGGGACAATTTACCGGTCACACGATTGGGAACGTGCATATCCGCGTCTATCCGGACGACACGAAACGGCATCGGATGCCGCACTTCCACGCTGCATCCCCCGACGGCGACATGGTGGTGTCCTTGCCGGCGCTCCAGGTGATCGTGGGTTGGTAGAAGACCGGAAGGCCGTGTTGGATTGGGCCAGGATCGCCGAGAACCGCGACAGGCTCATGGACGAATGGGACAGGGGCAACCCGACTGTCCCTGTGAGGAGACCGAACGCACGCAGGATCGCGGCCGTCGAGGCGCTGCCGGAACACCGGCTGAGAATCGTCTGGCAGGATGGCGGCGAGGCTGTCGTGGACATGACCGGTGTCATTCACAAGCAGGCCTACTTCGCAGCACTGAAGGACAACGACCTCTTCCGTCAGGTCACGATCATCGACTACGGCACCGGCATCGAATGGGCGAACGGGATCGACTACTCGGCGGATTCCATCGAAGTCCTGGCCCACGAGCAGGCAGCCATGACCAATGGCGAGCTCCGTGTCTGGAAGCGCGACATGGCGTTGAGCACCAATGAAATGGCGGATATTTTCGGTATCTCCGCCAGCACCGTGAAGGCTTACCTCGCGGGTGACAGCCGAATCCCGATTGCCGTCCAGATCGCATGCCAAGCCATGCGGGAGAACAGAGCGATCCTGGATGCTCGCTTTCGCCCGCGTGTTGCCGGGCGTCCCCGCAAGAACCCGGTTGCCGCCTGACCAACCGTCCCCGGCCGCTTCACCCCCTTGCCGCCTGGATCGCCTGCCACACCCGTTCCGGGGTCGCCGGCATCTCGACATGGCGGACGCCGAAACCGGCCAGCGCATCGACGATCGCGTTCACCATCACCGCCAGCGCCGGCGTGGTACCGCCCTCCCCCGCCGGACGAATGCCGAGCGGATGGGTGGTGGAGGGGATTTCGCTGATCTCGGTGTCGAAGCAGGGGAACAGGTCGGCGCGCGGCATCGCGTAGTCCATGAAGGACCCGCTCAGCAGTTGCCCGCTGTCTGGGTCGTAATAACAGTCCTCCACCAGCGCCTGGCCGGCCCCCTGCACGATGCCGCCATGCACCTGCCCATGCACGATCATCGGGTTCACCGCCCGCCCCACATCATCCACAGCCGAGTAACGAACGATCGTGACGACACCGGTGTCCGGATCGACCTCCACCTCGACCACGTGGCAGCCGTAGGGGAAGCTCGCCGCGGCGATGGTCTGGTCGCTGGCGGCGGCGAGCGGTCCGCGCAGATCCTCCGGCAGGTCCGTCACGGTCGTGGCCGCGCGCGCGACGTCGAACAGACCAATCGAGCGGTCGGTGCCCGCCACGGTGAAGCGTCCGCCGGCGAAGTGAAGGTCCGCGGCCCCGACCTCCAGCACATGGCTGGCGATCGCGCGGGCTCGTTCGATGATCGCGAGGGAGGCGGTGTGCATCACGATCGACCCCAGCCGCAGCGCTCGCCCGGAATGCGCCCCGCCGCCCACCGAAACGCGGTCGGTGTCGCCCTGCACCAGCCGCACGCAATCGTCAGGCACGCCCAGCCACTCGCCGATGAGCTGGGCAAAGCTGGTCTCGTGCCCTTGCCCCTGGGAGACGGTGCCGATCACCACTTCCACCTCGCCCTCGGGTTGCACGGTGATTTCCGCCTTTTCCCGTGGCACGCCGGTGGCGGTATCCAGATAATTCGCGACACCAATGCCGCGGCACCGGCCGCGCGCCAGAGCCTCGGCCCGGCGCGCGGGAAAGCCGGCCCAGTCGGCGCGGCGCAGCACCGAGTCCATGGCCAGCGGATAGTCGCCGCTGTCGTACTCCATGCCGAAAGGGTTGCGGTACGGCATGGCAGCGGCCTGGATCAGGTTGCGCCGGCGGAGTTCCACCCGGTCCAGCCCGGTCTGGCGGGCGGCGAGGTCGATCAGCCGCTCCATCACATACATCACCTCGGGGCGCCCGCTGCTGCGGTACGGGCGCGTCGGTGCCGTATTGGTCATCACCGCGCGGGCACGGACCTGCACGGCGGGAATGTGGTAGAGGCTGTTCATGATCTCGACCCCCTTCTGCAAGGGGCCGAAGGAGATCGGATAGGCGCCGACATTGCTGATCACATCGGCCCGCAACCCCAGGAAGCGGCCGTCGGCATCCAGAGCCAGTTCGGCCTCGGCGGCCAGGTCACGGGCCTGGTAGTCGCACAGGAAGGCCTCCTGGCGGGTGCAGGTCCATTTCACCGGCCGGCCGACCCGCTTCGCCGCCCAGACGACCAGGCCGAACTCCGGGTTGAAGGCGCCGCGGGTGCCAAAATTGCCGCCGACATCGTGCATGACCATGCGGACCGTCTCGGGAGGGACGCCGAGGACGGCGGCAAGGTCGTTTCTCGGTCGCACGGCGCCGCCGGCGCCCGCGTGCAAGGTGTAGCGGCCATCGGCATAGGCGCCGATCGCGGCGCGCGGCTCCATCGGCACGCCGCAGACCCGCTGCACCCGTGTTTCGAAGCGCACGACATGGGTGGCGGAGGCGAAGGCGGCGTTCGTCGCGGCCGGGTCGCCGACCAGGGAATCGAGGCAGATGTTGCTCGCCGTGTCGTTGCGGATGGCGGGCGCCTGCGGTTGCGCGGCGACCGTGGCTCTGGTCAGCGCCGGCAGCGGGCGATAGTCCGGCGCGACCAGCTCGGCGGCGTCGCGGGCGGCGGCAAGCGACTCCGCGACCACGACAGCGACAATTTCGCCGACATGGCGGACCTCGCTGGTCGCCAGGCAGAAATGACCGGGAATCACTGCCTCGGAGCCGTCGGTATTGGGCAGGAACAGTTCGGCCGGGTGGCCGGACCAGACCGCGTGCGGGATCGGGTGCAGTGCGTCGGCCTGCATGTCGGCCCCGGTCAACACCGCGAGGACACCGGGAGCAGCCAGGGCCGCGGCGGTGTCGATACCGCGCACCCGGGCATGAGCGTGGGGGGAACGGACCATGACGGCGTAGGCCTGGCCCGAAAGGTTCAGATCGTCGCTGTAGCGGCCCTGGCCGGTGAGGAGGCGCTGATCCTCCCGCCGGCGGACCGGCGCGCCGATGCCGGTGCTGGCGCGCGTTGTTGTCATGGGTTCCTCCGTCGCGGTTGGGCGATGGTAGCGCAGTTTTGCGAGGGACGGGAATCGGGTGCGTGGGGGATGGTGTCTGCGTGCCGGTTATGTGCGACTATCGTTGGCGTCCGACCGGCGTGCTTGCCGATGTGATAGCGACGTTCAATGTGAAAGATATGCGCCACGCCGGCCCACGATTTGGCTTTCAGGTGCTGCGGCCTGGCCGTCTCCTCAGAAGGATCAGACAATGACAAACGCGAAAATCCAGCTTCCGCTGCCACAGGACATGAAGGATGCCGCCATGCGGCAGGCAGCCGAGTCCGGCATCAGCCTGAACCTGTTCGTGGCGACCGCGGTCGCCGCCCGTGTCGGGGCGCGGGCCGAGGCCGAGCGATATTTCAAGGCTCGGGGATCGCGCACGACGGCGGCGCGTGCGAAGGCGTTGTTGCAGCGTCTCGGGACCCCGGGCGACGTTCGGGATGACGACAGGTTGGACGTGCCCGATGAACCGGGTCCGGCCGGCAAGGGCTGACGCGATGCCCCGGGCCGTCGGCGTGCCAGGTCCGCCGCGGTGGCAGTATTGGCTACCCTGACCCGGATGGTCTGCTCGGTCCGGGCCATTAAGGGTCTGACTCCCGACAGGCCGGGAGCCCCCGCCGCTTCCCTATCCGCCCCGCGGGCGCTAGAAGGCGCGCGACCACTCACCCTCCGAGGCCCCCACCCTTGTCCAACGTCCTGCTGATCGTCCATCTGTTCGTCACCCTGGCCCTGATCGGCGTGGTGCTGATCCAGCGCAGTGAGGGCGGCGGGCTGGGCATCGGCTCCTCCCAGGGCATGGGGTCCTTCATGTCCGGCCGCGGCACCGCCAACCTGCTGACCCGAGCGACCGCGGTGCTGGCGACGATCTTCATGCTGCTGTCGCTGACTCTGGCGCTGCTGAACCGCGGCACCAACCTGCCGGCCCGCTCGCTCCTGGACAGCGAACCCGCGCCCTCGGAAACCGCCCCGCCGCCGGCGCCGCCGCCGGGTCCCTCCGCCCCCACCAACTGACCAGCGCAACACGCATGGATGGGCAGCCGATTGCGCTTCCCATGCCCCGAGTCGGCTGCGTATAGAGGGCGCCCATGACGCGATATGTGTTTATCACGGGCGGCGTGGTCTCCTCACTCGGCAAGGGCATTGCGGCGGCGGCGCTGGGCGCGCTGCTTCAGGCGCGCGGCTATTCGGTGAAGCTGCGCAAGCTCGACCCCTATCTGAACGTCGATCCCGGCACCATGAGCCCCTACCAGCACGGGGAGGTCTATGTCACCGAGGACGGCGCCGAGACCGACCTCGACCTCGGGCACTATGAACGCTTCACCGGGGTGCATGCGACCAAGCTCGACAACGCCACCACCGGGCGCATCTACCAGGACGTGATCGCCCGGGAGCGTCGCGGCGATTATCTGGGCGCGACGGTGCAGGTGATCCCGCACATCACCGACGCGATCAAGGCGGTGGTCCTGCGGGAGACCGCCGACTTCGATTTTGTGCTCGTGGAGATCGGCGGCACGGTCGGCGACATCGAAAGCCTGCCGTTCCTGGAAGCGATCCGCCAGTTGGGCAACGAGCTGACCCCGGACCACGCGATGTTCGTGCACCTGACCCTGGTGCCCTACATCCCCTCGGCCGGTGAGTTGAAGACCAAGCCGACCCAGCACTCGGTCAAGGAGTTGCTGAATGTCGGCATCCAGCCGCAGATGCTGCTGTGCCGCTGCGACCGCCCGATCCCCGACAACGAACGCCGCAAGATCGCCCTGTTCTGCAACGTCCGCCCTGAAGCGGTGATCCCCGCGCTGGACGCCGACACGATCTACGCCGTACCGGTCAGCTACCATAATGAGGGCATGGACCGCGAAGTGCTGCGTCATTTCGGCCTGCCCTTCGACCACGAGCCGAACCTCGCGCGCTGGGAGCGCATCATCGAGTCGCTGAAATCAGCCGAGGGCGAGGTCCGTATTGCCGTCGTCGGCAAATACACCAACCTGCTGGACGCCTATAAGTCGCTGTCCGAGGCCTTGACCCATGGCGGCATCGCCAATCGGGTGCGGGTGAAGCTCGACTGGGTAGACAGCGAGATCTTCGAACAGCCCGGCGCAGTGCACCGGTTGGAGGGGGTGCACGGCATCCTGGTCCCTGGCGGTTTCGGCGAACGCGGCACCCCCGGCAAGATCGAGGCGGTGCGCTTCGCCCGCGAACACAAGGTCCCCTTCTTCGGCATCTGCTTCGGCATGCAAATGGCCGTCATCGAAGCCGCTCGGAATCTGGCCGGGATGCAAGAGGCATCCTCGACCGAGTTCGGCCCCTGCGACATTCCCGTGGTCGGGCTGCTGACCGAATGGACCCGCGGCAACGAGGTGCAACGCCATCACGAGGGTGACGACCTGGGCGGTACCATGCGCCTGGGTGCCTATCCCGCGGTGCTGTCCCCCGGCAGTCTCGTGCAGCGGCTGTACAACGGCGCCAGCGTGATCCAGGAACGTCACCGCCACCGCTACGAGGTCAACGTCAACTACAAGCGGCGGCTGGAGGAGACCGGGATGATTTTCTCCGGCATGTCGCCCGACGGGAGCCTGCCGGAGATCATCGAGCTACGCGGGCATCCGTGGTTCGTGGGTGTGCAGTATCATCCCGAACTGAAGTCGAAGCCGTTCGACCCGCACCCTTTGTTCGCGGGTTTCATCGCGGCTGCGTTGCGCCAGGCGCGGATGGTCTGATCGCGGATTTCCGGCCGCCGGGTTGATCCAGATCAAAGACGGACGGTTCGGGACGGCTGAAACCGGACCGGTTCGATCGCGCCCGGCACGTGCTGTTCGAGCGCCGTAAACCCGTATTCAACGATCAGGAAGGAGAGTCCAGACATGCCGCAATCCCAGGCCATGCGTTTCACTGCGGATCCCCTGACATTTGTCGTCAGACACGAACTGTGGGACGGCAATATCCAAGATCACGCGGACCAGGGCGTGTCCATCGATGTGGCCGCGGATGTCGCCGGCCGGGAAACCGCGCTGCTGCGGTTCAACTGCTTGGACATCGAGCGAAGCTACATCTACGGGCCGGAAAATCCCGACCTGCGGATTGCGGCACCGGCGATGTTGGGCGGTGGCGAGCGTTCGGTGAGTGGGATGGGCCAGCTTTACCGGATGGATCCAACCACTGACGGCAATCCGATCGGCTGGACGATCCAGACCTTGAGCCAGAAATTGCCGACGATGCTGAACCGAGCGGGCTACGGGCAGGTTGCGGCGGCCACCGATGTCGAGGCGGTGCGGCGCGTGCTGCCAGATGTGGAGGCTTGTGCGCGGGAGTTGTTCGGCTCGCGACGGAACACGGTCAAGCACAATCGCGGCACCGACATTTTTCCGGCGGGGAATATCCGGTTTGGTCTGGAGATGCGGCGGCTGCCGGTGGGCGATGGCGGGCTGGCGATCCACGTGCTGGGGGACGTGGGCGGCTCCACGCGCAAGTCTTACGTAGAAGAAACCGAGCTGCTGGCGTTTGATTGTTTCTGGGACGGGGCGCATTATCATTATGGCCCGCGCAACAAGAACCACAGGATTTATTGGGACACGACTCTGATCGAGGACCCGCTGACCTGGGTGTTCGAGCAGGTCGAGAACCGGAAGCTTCCCGCCATGATCGAGCGCGCCGGGTATCCCGGGATTGCGGCGGACCTGGATCTGGACAAGATCGCGTCGGTGCTGCCGGCGGTGAAGAAGCGGGCTTTCGAGATGTCCGCGGAAGGCGTGCGCCTGACTGGCCGCAAGGGCTTGCCGCTGGAGCCGACGCCGAATTTGGTGGCGGATTAGGATCGGCGAGGCCGCGCCGTGGGGGCGCCCGCACGGGGGCGTGTTCCATGGTGCGGCAGACCACGCTGATTCCGGTACCGACACGGGATGAACGGTTCGGCATCGCCAGAGCCGGTATTGATCGCGGGTTGTGATAGGCTGGGCACGAGCGTGCACAATCGACACGCCCGGCCCGGTGTCGCAGGATACCCACCCATCACACCCGGGAAGGAAACCAACATGTCCGACAAACCGACATTCGGCCGCTACGCTGAAATCCCCTACGACCAGATGACCCCAGAGCAGCAGGAGGGTTACCGCTCAATGATCGAGAGCCGTGGCGGGCTCCCGGGGCCCAGCAAGATCTGGGTGCATAATCCGAAGCTGGCGAAGGTCGCCGGGCCGTTTGGCGGGCATTTCCATGCCGGCCGCTACTCCCTGACCGAACGGGAGCGCGAGATCGCCGTTTGTGTCATCACCAGCAAATTCCACTCGGCTTACCCGACCAGCGCACATGAGCGGCGCGGCAAGGAGGTCGGGCTCCCGGCGGATAAGGTCGAGGCGATCATCATCGGCCTGCCAACAACCTTCACAGACGAACGCGAGCAAGTCGTCTATGAGGTGGCGACCGCGCTGGCCAATGCGCGCTGGGTGCCACGGGGTCTGTATGACCGAGCGGTCAAGGCGCTCGGGCACGTGGGCATTACGGATGTGATTACGTTGATGGGCCATTACAGCAGCGTCGCGATGACCTTGGCCTTCTACGACGTGCCGGCCGGGGCGGTCGGTCTGGCGCGCTGACAGACGGCGGGCCGGCCGATGGATTGATCCAGTCGACCGGCTCGTCCTGGCGTGATACGCTCCTGAAAACACATCAAATCAGGAGTCTGGCCGCTCATGCCGATCAACAACCGTATTGCTGACTTCCATCTGGATATGATGGCCTGGAGGCATGACCTGCACGCCCATCCGGAACTGTCGATGCAGGAAAGCCGCACCTCGGTCGTGGTTCAGGAGAAGTTGAAATCCTTCGGCGTGGACGAGATCATCACCGGCCTTGCCACCCACGGCGTGGTGGGGGTGATCCGCGGCAACGGCGCCGCCTCGGGACGCGCGATCGGGCTGCGCGCGGACATGGACGCGCTGCCCTTGCAGGAGGAAACCGGCCTGCCGCACGCCAGCCGCAACCCGGGCGTGATGCACGCCTGCGGCCATGACGGTCACACCACCATGCTGCTGGGCGCCGCGCGCTACCTCGCCGAGACCCGCAACTTCGACGGCACCGTCTATGTCATCTTCCAGCCCGCCGAGGAATTCGAGGCCGGCGCCGACAAAATGGTCAAAGACGGCCTGTTCGCGCGCTGTCCGATGGAGAAAGTCTTCGGCCTGCACAACTGGCCGCAAGCCCCCGCCGGCACCTTCCTGTGGCGCAGCGGCCCGGTGATGGCGGCGGTCGCCTTCTTCGACATCATCATCACCGGCAAGGGCAGCCACGGCGCCTTCCCGCACCAGGGGGTCGATCCGATCGTGGTCGCCTCGCAAATCGTCGGCGCCTTTCAGACCATCATCTCCCGCAGCATCGAGCCGATCGAGAGCGGGGTCGTCTCGGTTGGCTCGATTTCGGGCGGCGACGCCTACAACATCCTGCCGGAGCGGGTGCACATGAAGGGCACCACGCGGTGGTACAAGCCCTCGGTGGGCGATGCGATTGAAGACGGCATGCGCCGGTTGGCCACCGGGATTGCCGCCAGCTTCGGTGCCTCGGCTGAGGTGCATTACGATCGCCACGTCCCCGCGACGATCAACGATCCCGACGCCACCGACCTCGCGGTCCACGCCGCGCGCACCGTCGCGGGTGAGGCGAAGGTGCGGCACATGCGCAGCCCGACCATGGGGGGCGAGGATTTCGCTTACATGCTGGAGGCCAAGCAGGGCAGCTATCTGATGTTGGGGTCCGGCACCGGAACAAACGATCCGTTGCTGCACCACCCGCGCTACGACTTCAACGACGCGGTGCTGCCGGTGGGCGCATCCTGGTGGGCGGCGCTGGCGGAGGAACTGCTGCCGCGGGGCTAGTCGCCCTGCTCGGTGATTTTGACGGGTTGGCGAGCGGGTCACGTCTTTCGTTCTGCATGACACTCTGGGCCGGAAAGGTTGGCCCTTGCCAGGCGCCGGCACAAGCCGTGGATGCAGCCCAAGGGTCGGTCTTTCGGGCCCCTGGTATAACATACGCAACAATGTCCCAGCGCTCATCGGAGATCAACGGAAGTACCGCGGCGGGACGCTAATTCCTGAGAGGACAATTAAGCTCCGTGCGCCAGCCCGCCGGATCAGGAGTCGATTGTGGGCCGACGGCGTAGAGCTCCCACAGGTGATCGGCCGGTTCGTGTCCGTTGGCCTTCATCCACGTGTTGAACTCGCCCCATGCGGCAAACAGACCTTCGTAGGGGCCACTGTAAACGGTGCGTGCCACCTTTGCTGCTGGCAGCGCGCCCGGTTTCACGCGTCCGGTCGGTTTGACTGGGGTCGACACCTTCACGCCCAATTCAAAATCGAAGATGTCCGGACTCATTTTCATATGATGCGCGAACACCGCACCGATCGGTTCCACGCCTTGGGCGGCAAGCGCTGTCATCAACTCACCGACCGCGGGGCCGAACGCCTTCATCATTTCGTTGCGCGGAACAGTGAGATGAATAACGGCCGCCGAATGAGGTGTGGTTTGGACGATTTCTGGCGTGGCAAGCATTGCTGTTACACCTTGCTGCTGGGTGTGGAACGCGGCTGGCTTAAGAGGAGCCACAGGTATCGCCACGAAGGCGCCGGACTTTCGCGGACCGCCTCAGGGGTTCGCTTTATGTTCATGACGATGAGGCACTCCTGGTTATCCCGCAAAATCCGCGCCCTCGAACTGCGGCCGGGTTTCAATCTCAGAATCCATAAGCATCGGATTAGGGCAACGTTCGAGCCATTCGATGGCGCCCTCCATGGATTTAACGTCCCAGAGCCAGTAACCAGCGACCTGCTCCTCCGTTGGCACAAACGGGCCATTGATAACGGTGCGCTCAACGCCCGAAAACCGCACCCGCTTGCCGTGGGAAGTCGGCTTCAAGCCGCCGCCACCTTGCATGATGCCCGCCTTTATCAGCGCCTCATTGTATTGACCCATCGCGGTCAGCAACTTGGGGCTTGGCATTGTGCCGTTCTCGCTGTCTTTGGTCGCTTTCACGAATATCATGCACTTCATTTTGATTTCTCCTTTCGCCTCTGGTGCCACGGTTGGTTGAAGATAGACGCACGATCAGGTGGCGACGCTCTCCAGTATGGCGATATCGATGCGTTTCATCTTCATCATCGCCTCAAAGGCACGCTTGGCGCGGACAGGATCAGCATCGGCGA
>Ga0302279_10005368_pt1 | contig 14376 bp, 9 predicted proteins | sample III_Bog_N3_3_FD_194541 | JGI IMG/M metagenome (GOLD analysis project Ga0302279, IMG submission 194541) | Peat permafrost microbial communities from Stordalen Mire near Abisko, Sweden - III_Bog_N3_3 | ecosystem: Environmental > Terrestrial > Soil > Wetlands > Peat | place: Sweden: Abisko...
CCGACGCGCCGGCGATCTTCGACGCGCTGGTCGCCGAGGGCGCCGATCTCGGCCTGAAGCTCGCCGGCTATCGCGCCATCGAGTCGCTGCGGCTGGAAAAGGCCTATCGCGCCTGGGGCGCCGACATCACGCCCAACGACAATCCCTATCAAGCCGGCCTCGGCTTCGCCGTTTCGCTGCAGGAGCATCGCGATTTCCTCGGCCGCGAAGCGCTGGTCGCGGCGCGACAAGCGCCGCTCGGCAAGCGCCTCGCGAGCCTCGTCTGCGACGACGAGGACGTCGTGCTGATCGGCCGCGAGACGATTTTACGCGACGGCGAACAGGTCGGTTATCTGACCAGCGGCGGTTACGGCTACACGCTTCGTCGCCCGATCGGCCTCGGCTATGTGCGCCGAGCCGAAGGCGTGACCGAGGCCTGGGCGCAAGCGGGCCGTTACGAACTCGTGGTCGCCGAGCAGCGCAAACCCTGTCGCATGAGTTTCGCGCCGCTGTATGATCCCAAGGGCGAAAGGGTGCGCAGTTGAAGGCATGGCGAGGCGGCGTTCGTTTGAGCTATCCGCGATCTCTCCGATCAACGGTCCTACCAACCACCTCGTCCGGAGGCGCCCCGAAGGGGCCTCGAAGGACGTGGTGTGCGCCGCCGTCCAGGCCGACGTGCCGCGGCCCATCCTTCGAGGCCCCTTCGGGGCGTCAGGACGAGGGTATTGGTAAGAGCAACGCGACCAACCTCAAACGAACGCCCTTGGTTCGACTTTCGTCGGCTACAGCGCCTCAAATCCAGCCCTTGAGCTTCCACGCCAGCCACGTGACTCGCCGGATCACGCCGGCGATTCCCGGCGCCGGATAGGGCTCGTAGGCCTGCATGCGGACAATTTTCCCGTCGCGTATTTCGACGACGAACGCCTGATCGAAGGCGATCGTCGGGCCGATCTTCAACTTATGTTTGGTGTCGACCTCATAGAACTCGATCGCGCCTTGCCTGGCGCGGTTGCGGATCGAGAAACCCGGCCTTTCCAGGCTCGCGAGCCCCCATTTCAGGCCGCGCTCGATCGCCGCGCGCCCCGTCATCCGCGCCACGGGGTAATGCGGATCGATCAGCACGGCGTCGTCGGCGAAGAACGCCAGCGCCGCGGCGAGGTCCTTCGCCATGAAGGCCTGAAGCATGTCAGGAAATACCGATGTGTCCGGCACGGCCGCGCCCCCCTGCGTCGCAGGGTAATCTTGACGCGGGAAAACACAAGGCTCCGCTTTCACGCGGCGGTGAGAAAATCCTCCAGACGTCGGCCGGCCTCGGAGGAAAGCTGGATCCTGGGAAAGCGCAAATTCGCCCGGGCGCGCAAGTGCGGGGCGCGGCGCACGTCGAAGCTTTGCGAGAGCAGCCGCAAATATAGGTATTCCTCTTTCGACTCCAACTGAAACTCGGCGAATTCGCGCCGCCCCTCGGCGAATTCCGCGTCCCCCACTTCGCTTTCGGCGAAGTCGATCCAGGGCGAACGCTTCTGGCTGATGTCGAGACCGGAGCCGACGTGCAACGCGATTTTGCGCCGATCGCGGATCGCCGCGGGCAGCCGGTCGGGGTAGAGATCCCACAACGCCCGCAGCGGTTTCTTGCCGATTTGCGCGCCGTCGCAGTCGACGAGCGCGTCCGCCGGCAGTGCGAGCGCATAGCGCGCCAGCGCGGAATCGAGCAGCGGCTCGCGCGCCTCGACCCGGTGATGCAGCCCGCAGCGATCGAGGCGCTGCAAATTGGTGCGCGCCATCATGGCGATCGTCTGGTCGCGTACATAATCTCCGGCTTCGAGGCCATGCGCGAACGCCAGTTCGAGCGGGACGTAGCCGGCGAACAATTCGTCGGCGCCCTCGCCGGAGAGCGCAACCCGAAAACCGTCGGCGGAGATGCGCTGAAACAAGGCGTCGTTGCAAAGCGCGTCGCGAACGACGCTCGGTTCGAAACTCTCCAAATTCGTCACGACCCGGGCGAGATGTTCGCGTCGCGGGGGACCGTCGATGGCGACGTGACGCAGATCCAAGCCCGACATTTCCGCGTAACGCGAGGCGTATTCGTAATCCGGCGCCCCGGCGCCGCCGAGCAGATACCCCGGCGCCTCGGGCCGCGTCTCGCGGGCGTAATGGGCGACCAGCGTGCTGTCGAGGCCGCCGCTGAACAGCATGGCGAACGGCAGGTTCGGCGGGATGCGCGATCGCACCGCCCGGCGAGCCAGTTGGTCGAGCCGCTCGACGTCGAATGGCTCGCAGCCCCGCCGCGCCCGCGAACTCATGTCGCGGAAACGCACGGGCCCCTGCCGCGTCAGCAGATGTCCGGCCGGCAGCAACCAGGCTTCGCCGACATCGCTGGCGTTCAACAAGGCCCGAAGTTCGGAAGCAAACAGATAGCCGCCGTCGCGCTCGATGACATAGAGCGGCTTGACGCCGAACGGATCGCGCGCGGCGAGGAACTCGCCGGCTTGAATGTCATAGGCGACGAACGCATACATGCCCTCCAGGCTGGAGAGCGCAGCCGGCCCCCAGACGCTGAGCGCATTGGCGAGCACCTCGGTGTCGGAATCGGTCTCGAAGCGCGCGCCCAGCTTTTCCAGGCCGCGCCGGATCTCGACGTGGTTGTAGATCTCGCCGTTGAAACAGACCAGAATGCGTCCATCGGAAGACATTTTCGGCTGCGCCGCGTTGGGCCCGTCGACGATGCGCAACCGGCGCGTGCCCATCGCGACGTCGGACCTCGGCGTCGCCACGGGATCGCTGATGTCTCCTCGATGGACCAGCGCGGCGAGCGCCAGATTGACGCTGGCCTCGGCTCCGGGCCAGTCGATCGCCGCCGCAATGCCGCACATGAACGCCTCCGTAATTCTCCAGCGCCGCGGACGCCAAGTGACCGCCGCTGGAAAGGACGGCGAATATCGGCGACGCGGCTTGCGCCGGGCGGGACGCGTCAAGACTTTCGCGACCGCCGGTTCGTGATGTAGTGTATCCCCCTCAGAGAGCGGCGACCCATTCGCCGTAGCCGGGCCCGAGGGAGAAGATGATGGGATTGTTCGATAGGTCTTCTGGCGGCGAGCCAACGAACCCCGACGAGGTTTCTCACCAGGCTCTGGACGCCGCGCTGAAGGCGGATTCCTGGACGCTGGTCGATGTGCGTGAGCCCTATGAATTCGACGCCGGGCACGTATCGGGTTCGCTCAACCTGCCGCTTTCGCGCTTCGAGCCGAGTCAATTGCCCGATGGCAAGCCTGTCGTGCTGATCTGCCGTTCGGGCGTGCGATCGGCGACCGCGATGCAGCGGGCGCGCGCCGCGGGCGTCGCCGAAATCAGGCACTACCGCGGCGGCGTCATCGGCTGGGCGAACGAGGGCGGCGAACTCGTCTGAGATCGCCGCGGGCTTCAGAACGACGACGAAGCCGGGGACAGGCCCTCGATCGAGACCATGCTGATCATGCGGCCTTGCTTGGCGAGCACGCCGCTGACGAATTCGCGTGTCGAATCCGACCCTACGTCGGGCACCGCCTGCAATTCGTCGGCGGCGACGCTGAGAATTTCGGACACGCCCTCGACGAGCAGGCCGACGTCCTGTTTGCCGATTTCGGCCACAAGGATAGCGTGGCGCGACGTCGGCTGCGTCGGCGGAAAGCCCAGCCTTGCGGCAAAGTCGACGATCGGCAGCACGACGCCGCGCAGGTTGATCATGCCGACAACGTAGCTCGGCGCGTGAGCGATCGGCGTGGCGGGCGTCCAAACGCGGATTTCCCGCACCGACATCACGTCGATGCCGAATTCCTGGCCGCCCACCAGGAACGTGATCATTTCGCGCGTTTTCGCGCCGGCCCTATCGTCCCTCAGAAACATAGCGCGCCCTTTCCCGGTCCATTGGCAGTTGGGTTGCGGCCGGGGAGTCCCCGACCGCGTGAAAAGTAATCAAAAATCGCTCCACCCGTCATCCGCCGCCGCGGCTGAGGCGACCTTGGTCCGCTTGGCGGGCGGCGCGGCCTTCGGCGGGACGCGTGAAACGGGCGCGCGGGCCGGCGGCGCGGCCGGCTTGGCGAAGGCGTGCGGCGCGGCCTTTTCCAGTTCGCGGCGCAGCGACGCCGAACCGGTGTCGCCGACGCGGAACTGTTCGACGAGGCTCGCGAGTTGCGTGGTCTCCTTCGACAGCGAATGGCTCGCCGCCGTCGATTGTTCCACCATCGTCGCGTTCTGCTGCGTCGACTGATCCATCTGGTTGATCGCGATGTTAACCTGCTGCAAGCCCGTGGCCTGCTCGTGCGCGCCCGCGGCGATGTCGGCGACGACCCGGTTGATCTCGGAGACCTGGGCAATGATACGCTCGAGCGCCTGGCCGCTCTCGGCGACGAGGTTGACGCCGACGTCGACCTGACTGGTCGAAGTCGAAATGAGGCCCTTGATCTCCTTGGCCGCTTCCGCCGAGCGCTGCGCCAGCGCGCGCACTTCGGAGGCGACGACGGCGAAGCCCTTGCCCGCGTCTCCGGCCCGCGCGGCTTCAACGCCGGCGTTCAGCGCCAGTAGGTTGGTCTGGAACGCGATCTCGTCGATCACACCGATGATCTGGCCGATCTGCCCGGAGGATTTGGCGATCGCGTCCATCGCCTCGACGGCCTGCTTGACGATGACCGCGCCTTTCTTGGCGTCCTCGTCGGCGTTGGAGACGACCTCGGAGGCGTGTTTGGCGCCCTCGGCCGATTTCTTCAGCGTCGAGGTGATTTCCTCCAGCGCCGCGGCGGTTTCCTCGAGGCTCGCGGCCTGCTGTTCCGTGCGATGCGAGAGATCGTCGGAGGCGCTGGAGATTTCGCGCGTTCCCGAGTGGATGGCGTTGGTCGACGCGACGACGGCGCGCAACGTCTCGGAAAGCTTGTCGACGGCGGTGTTGAAATCGTCGCGCACGCGGGCGAATTCCTGCGTGAAGCCTTGATCGAGCCGGGTGGTGAGATCGCCCGCGGCCAGACGTCGGAGGCCTTCGCCGAGCGATTGGACGGCCGTGGCCTGCGAAGCGGCGGCTTGCGCCCTGTCGGCCGCGATGCGGTCACGGTCCGCCTCGGCGCCGGCGCGCGTCGTCGTCGCGGCCTGCTCAGCGCGCACGCGCTCGACGGCGGTTTTCTTCAACACCTCGACGGACTGAGCCATTTCGCCGACTTCGTCGCGCCGCTCGAGACCCGCGACGGCGATCGTCAGATCGCCCCGAGCAAGCGCCTTCATCTGGTCGCCCAGACGATTGAGCGGGCGAGCGATCCTGGACGTCGTCATCCAGAAAGCGAAAACGCCGGCAAACAGCGTGCAGATGATTCCGACGACGCCAAGCTCGATCACGGTCTCGGAGGCGCCGGCCTTAAGCGCCTGCGCGGCGACGGCGTTTTCCGCGGTCATCTGGTCGGTGAGGGCCTTGATGTCCTTGACCAATTGCCGGCTTTGCAGGTCCACCTCGCCAGAGGCGCGCGTGGCTTGCGCCATCTTGTCGAGTTGTTCGGGCGTCAGCGAGCGGCCATGATCGAGTCCGGGCAAGTCGTAGCCGGCCTGGAAGACCGGCTTGGCCTGGTCCATCAATGTTGTGAAGCGCTCCTTGAGCTTGGCGATTTCCGGCGCCTTCTCGGGCGCGAGACCGGCGGCCTCGTCGAGCACTGAATTGGTCAGTTGCAGGGACGCGTCAAAATCGGCCTTGGTGGCCTGGCCGCCGGGCGAGTCGTTGTCATACATGATCGCGCCGAAAACGTCGTAAGGGACATACACCATCGAACGGCCCGCACGCGCCAACGCTAGCGTCCCCAGATCGCGCTTTTCGATGATATCGCTCGCCTTCGAGCTCAGGTTTTGCAGCCGCGAGGCGCCGAACGCCACCATGGCGAGCACGGTCACCGCCATAAGCGTCAGCGGAATCAACATTTTGGTGCGCAGTCTCAAATTATTGATGCTCATGGCGCGGAATCCTCGACGAGTCGCGGCCGTCGTTGAAATCGGAAGAGAATGGGGGCGAGCCGCCGGCGGCGGCGCATGCCGGGTCAAAACCGGCGCAATCACGTGGCTTCATGCCGGCGCACGGCGCCCGAGTAGGCGGCCGGCGCTATGTCGCATCGGCAACGCTAACCGCGCAGGGTTAAGCGAGCCTTAACTCTGGCCTTGGCAACCCAGGGATCGGTCGAGATTCTCGCCGCGCCTTCAGAGCAGGCTGCCTTGGTCGTCCGGCGCCTTGCCCCGGGTGGATTTGCGACGCGGCGGCGCGCCGAGGCTCGCCGAAAGCGTCGAATCGGCGAATTCGATCTGCAGCAGGCCGGATTTCGGCGCCTCGGCGGCGCGGCGGATCGGCTGCCCCTCGGCGTCGCGCACCAACGCGAAACCGCGCGCTAACACGTTCTTGTAACCGACAGCGCGCAGCAGTTGCGAACGGGAGGCCAGTCGTTCGGCGCGGGCGCGCATCAGGCGCTCGAACGCGCGCGTAAGGCGCTCGCCGTCGGCGGCGAGCCGGCCCTGGCGTTCGGCGCGCGCACGTCCCTGTTCTTGCCTGAGTTGATCGAACCTTCGCGACAGCGCGGAAAACGCCTCGCGCCGCCGCGCCGCGTCGCGAGCGGCTTCGCGCCCCTGGGCCAGCGCGGCTTGCGTGAGCGCCTCGCGAAACGTCAGGATCAGAGCCGAGCCCGCGCGCGCGAGGCGGTCGGCGAGCGCGCGGCGGCGCTCGCGCGCCGTGGCGAAGCGGGCGCTCGGCGACTGCAAAATCAGCCGGCCCGAGGCGCGTTGCAGACGAAGGGCGCGCGAATCGAGCCCGGCGCGGCTCAGCGAGCGCAGGGCGCCGCTGGCCAGATCGAGGCGCTGACGCGCGCTCGCCAGCAGCGCTTCGCCGCTCGGCAACGCCCGCGCCAGCGAGCGGAGATCGCCGCGCCAGCGCTGGGACGCCCGCAACATCGCCCCTTGGGCGCGCGCTTCCAGGCCGACGACCCGCGCCACGAGTTCCGCGCGCACCGGCACGGCCAATTCCGCCGCCGCCGTCGGCGTCGGGGCGCGCAAATCGGCGACGTGGTCGATGAGCGTCCAGTCGGTCTCGTGGCCGACGGCGGCGATCAGCGGAATGCGGCTCGCGGCGGCAGCGCGCGCCACGATCTCCTCGTTGAAGCTCCACAGGTCCTCGAGCGAGCCGCCGCCGCGGGCGACGATCAGCACGTCGGGACGCGGAATCGGGCCGCCCGGCTCCAGCGCGTTGAAACCCTGGATCGCCGCCGCGACCTCGGACGCGGCGGTTTCGCCCTGGACCCGCACCGGCCAGACGAGCACGTGCAGCGGAAAGCGGTCGGCGAGCCGGTGCAGAATGTCGCGGATGACGGCGCCGGTCGGCGAGGTGACGACGCCGACGATTCGGGGCAGGAAAGGCAACGGCCGCTTGCGCTCGAGCCTGAACAGCCCTTCGGCTTCGAGCGCCTTGCGTCGCGCGTCGAGCAGCGCCATCAACGCGCCGACGCCCGCCGGCTCCAGCGACTCGATGAGCAGCTGGTAGGAGGATTTTCCGGGGAAGGTGCTGATCTTGCCGGTCGCGATGACCTCGAGCCCCTCCTGCGGTTTGACCTTCATGCGCTGAAAGACGCCGCGCCAGATGATCGCGTCGAGCTTGGCGTTGGCGTCCTTCAGCGAGAAATAGGCATGGCCGGAGCTGTGCGGCCCGCGGTAGCCCGATATTTCGCCGCGCACGCGCACGAAACCGAAGCGATCCTCGAGCGTACGCTTCAGCGCGTTCGAGAGGTCGGTGACGGAAAACTCGATGGCGTTGGAGGCGAGGGTTTCGGAATCGGACATTTGCCTATCATGCCCGAGCGCCGCCGGAACGGCCAGCGGCCGGTAGTGGGCCAGTTTGAATTACTGTTTCCAACCGTCTCGAGCCGCGTGTTTTGCATGGCCTGAACGCGCGCAAGCAAGTCTTCCGGTCGCCGTTTACCTCTTCTCGCAATCCGACGATCAATTGCACCGCATCTGGCGTTAGGCCAAGACGCCGATTGGCTAATAGCTGTCGACGTTGATCGCCGACCGCTCGGGGCATTGCTCAGCTTCCAGCCGGGCTCTAGATAACCCGATTGGATCCACCATAAGCGCGCAGGAAAACATCGATCCCAGCATCGATAGTCCTCTCCACGGCGTCGCTGAACTGCGCGCGGACGCCAAGCGCCGAATGTAGCGGCAGATCGCCGCGCACGAGGCTTAGAAATTGCGTCGCGGCCAAATCCGCGTCCCGGAAGTCCAAGAGCCCGTTCTCCCGGGCGGTCGTCAGCAATTCGGCGCACCGGGCGACGGCTTTCTGCGGGCCGCGCTTGACGAATAGCGCGCAAAGCTGGGGGAACCGCCCGTTCTCGGCGGCGATCACGCGGAAGAAAGCGGCGGCGCTCCCGTCCATGAAAACCGCGACATAGCGCATGGCGAAGGCGCGCAAGGCGTTCCTGAGCCCCAAGGCGAGATCGGGCATGACGAAGCCTTCGTCCACGGCGTCGCATTGCGCCTCGATGAGGGACGCGAACAAGGCCTCCTTGGTGGGAAAATAGGCATAGAGCGTCGCCTTCGACACCGCGGCCCGCCGAGCGATGGCGTCCATGCTGGTTTCCATGAAGCCGTGCTCGAGGAACAAGGTTTTGGCCGCCGCGGCCACTTGCTCTCCTTTTCGCGCCGGGTGCGGCGCGTTTCGCGATCGATGTCGTTGGATCTGCTCTTCGAGCATGTAGCCTCCTCTCGATTCCGAACGCCTTAGCCTAAGATCAACAGAAACGGAACTCGTTTTCAAGTGATACTGAACGGTTCATTATCTATTGACAGGCCTCCCCGTCAATGGCAGAAAGGGCATTGAGAGAACCAAACTGTTCAGTACTGACGGGGTGTGTCATGGGCGGAACGCATGGAAGCACGGCCAAAGCCGCCGGCAGCGCGCTTTGCCTCCTCAGCCTTGCCGGCTGCGCGGTCGGACCGGACTTCGAAGCGGTTCAAGCGCCCACTGGCGCTGGATATTCCCCCCGCCCGATCCTCGAAACCGTTTCCGCTTCTTCCCCCGGCGGGGCCCCCCAACGTCTGCGCAACGGCGCGGGCGTTCCGGGCGGCTGGTGGACTTGGTTTCGCTCGCGGCAGATCGACGCTTTCGTCTCGGAATCGCTGCGCAATCATCCCGACCTCGCGGCGGCGCAGGCGGCTCTCCGACAGGCGCGCGAGGCCGTCGCTGCCGATACCGCGGGCTTTTTCCCCTCGGCGAGCGGCGACGGCAGCCTGACGCGGGAGCAGGCTTCCGCGGCATCGACGGGCATCAACGCCCCGGCGAGCCTGTACACCCTCTACAATGTCTCGGCGCCCGTGTCGTTTACGCCCGACATCTTCGGCGGCCGCGCCCGCGCCGTCGAGGCGGACGCGGCCAATGCCGAATACGAGCGCTACGAACTGGAAGCGACCTATCTGAGCCTCACCGCCAACGTCGTGACAGCGGCGATCAACGACGCCTCGCTGGCCGCTCAAATCCAGGTCACCCAGGATTTGATCGGATCGCAGCGCGAACAGGTCCGGCTTCTGGAAAATCGCTTTGCGCTGGGCGCGGTGAGCGAGGCCGACGTGCTTTCGCAAAAGGCGCAACTCGCGACGACGTTGGCGACGCTGCCGCCGCTGGAAAAATCACGGGCGATCGGCCGCGACGAATTGCTCGCGTATCTCGGCCGCTTTCCCAACCAGGATCGGGGCGAGGCCGTCGCGCTGGATTCGCTGACCCTGCCCCGGAGCCTGCCCGTTTCGCTGCCTTCCGCGCTCGTTCGGCAGAGGCCAGACATCGGCGCCGCGGAAAGCCAATGGCGGCAGGCCAACGCCAATGTCGGCGTCGCGACGGCCAACATGCTGCCGCAACTGACGCTGTCGGCGTCCTACGGCAGCGCCGCCTTGAGCGCGTCGACTTTGTTCAACGCGCAAACCACCGCCTGGAGCATGGCCTCCAGCCTTACGACCCCGATTTTCGACGCCGGGGCGCTCTTCCATACCAAGGAGGAGCGCGTCGCCGCACTCGATCAGGCGCGCGCCCGCTATCAATCGACGGTCTTGTCGGCTTTTCAGAATGTCGCGGACAGTCTGCAATCCCTCAAGGCCGACGCCGCGCTGTTGAACGCCGAGGGCTACGCGGAAAAAGTCTCCGCCCAGAGCCTCACGATCACGCAGTCGCAATTCAACGCCGGCGCCAGCAATACGCTCAACGTCCTCAATGCCGAGCAGACCCTGCTCAACGCGCGCATCGGGCGGGTCAAGGCGCAGGCGGCGCGCTTGGCCGATACGGTGGCGCTGTTCCAATCGCTAGGCGGCGGCTGGTGGAACCGTTCGGACGAGAGCCCCCAATCGCGGCCCGCGCCGATGACCCCCGAAGCGCTGTTCCCGCCCCTGGCGGCTCTTTCCCAATCGCAAGCCCACCCGAATCGCTGAACCGCGAGAGCCCTGGGAGTTCTTCCATGTGGAAACGAATGATCGTCATGCTGGCGCTGATCGGCGCGGTCTTTGCCGGCCTCAACGCTTTCGTGGGCTTTCGGGCCGGGATCATAAAGACCGTGCTGGCGAGCCTTTCCGATCCCGACGAGACGGTGTCCGCCGTCGCGGCGACGCAGACCGAATGGCAGGCCAGCCTCAAGGCGATTGGCACGTTCAAGGCCGTCAACGGCGCCGATCTCGCGCTCGAAGCCTCCGGCATCGTCGACGAGATTCTCGCGCGGTCCGGAGAAGACGTCCAGGCCGGACAACCCTTGTTGGAACTCAGAAAGAACGAAGACATCGCGAAACTCGCCTCTTTGCAGGCAACCGCGGACGGCTTCGAAATCACGCTGAAACGCGACCAGGGGCAGTTGAAGATCAACGCCGTCAGCCAGGCCACCGTCGACGCCGATCTCATAAATCAGAAGAACGCGCTCGCCCTCTGCGCGCAGCAGCAGGCCGTCGTCGATCAGAAGATCCTGAAGGCGCCCTTCGCGGGGCGGTTGGGACTTCGCTCCGTCGACCAGGGCCAGTATTTGAGCGCCGGAACGACGGTGTTCACCTTGCAGGCGCTCGACAGCCTGTACCTCGATTTCAACCTGCCGCAAAAGGCGATCGATCGCGTGAAGGTCGGCCAACGGGTCGAGGCGGTCGTCGACGCGTTTCCCGGGCGGAAATTCCCCGGAACCATCGAAGCCCTCAACGCCAAGGTCGATTCGACGAGCCGCAATGTTCAGGTTCGCGCTCTATTCGACAACGCGGATCGCCGTTTGGCGCCGGGCATGTACGCCACCCTCGACGTCGCGATCGATCAGCCAGAGCCCTTCGTGACGCTTCCGCAGACGGCGATCGTCTTCAATCCTTACGGCGATTCGGTGTTTCTGGCCGTCAAGGACGATACGGGAAAGCTGAAGGCGCGGCAGGTCTTCGTCAAGACCGGCGCGCGGCGCGGCGACCAGATCGCCCTCACGTCCGGCGTCGACGTCGGCGCCATGGTGGTGACCGCCGGCCAGATCAAACTCCACAATGGCGCGAAAATCCTCATCGACAATTCGCTCGTCGTGCCCAACGAAGCCAACCCCGATATCGCCGATCAACAGTGAGGACGAATGATGGCTTTCACCGAACTTTTCATCCGCCGTCCCGTCCTGTCGATCGTCGCGAGTCTCGTGATTCTCGTGTTGGGACTGAAATGCCTGACCGCCCTGCCCGTGCTGCAATATCCGCGCACGCAAAACGCCGTGGTGACCGTGACCACCACCTATGCCGGCGCCGACCCTGAGACTATCGCGGGCTTCATCACCTCGCCGCTGGAAAACGCGGTCGCTCAGGCCAACGGCATCGACTACATGACTTCGACGAGCCAGACGGGCGCGAGCACGATCACCGTCAATCTTCGTCTCAATTATGATTCTGGTAAGGCGCTCACCGAGATCAACACCAAGGTCAATTCCGTCCTCAACCAATTGCCGAGCGGCGCGCAGCAGCCCGTCCTGACCCTGAAGGTAGGCCAGACCATCGACGCCATGTATATCGGTTTCGACAGCACCGTTCTGGCGCCCAACCAGATCACCGACTATCTCACCCGCGTCGTTCAACCCCGCCTTCAGGCGGTCCCCGGCGTTCAGACCGCCGAAATTCTCGGGGGCAAGACGTTCGCGCTGCGCGCCTGGCTCGACCCGTTCAAGATGGCGGCCTATGGCCTGACCGCTTCCGATGTCTCGTCCGCGCTTTCCAGCAACGACTATATCGCGGGCCTGGGTTCGACGCGTGGCCAGTTGGTGCAATTCAACCTCACCGCCAGCACCAATCTGCATTCGCTCGGCGAGTTCCGCGATCTCGTCATCAAACAGTCCAACGGCGCCAACATCAAGCTTTCCGACGTCGCCAACGTCAGCCTCGGCTCGGAAGAATATGACAGCGCGGTCAGCTACAACGGCCGGCGCGCCGTCTATATCGGCATTCAGACCGCGCCCGACGCCAATCTGCTCGACGTCATCAGGGGCGTCCGCGCCCTCTATCCGGCGCTGCAAGCCCAACTTCCCCAGGGACTCGGGTCCGAGATCATCTACGACTCCACGGCGTTCGTGAACAGTTCGATCTCCGAGGTCGAATCCACCCTGTTCGAGGCCCTGGCGATCGTCACGCTCGTCGTCTTCGCCTTTTTAGGGTCGTGGCGATCGGTCGTGATCCCCGTCATCGCCATACCGCTTTCGCTCGTCGGAACCTTCGGGCTGATGCTGGCGTTCGGGTTTTCGATCAACCTCTTGACGCTGCTCGCGCTGGTGCTGGCGATCGGGTTGGTGGTCGACGACGCGATCATCGTCGTCGAGAACGTCACCCGCCACCTCGCCGAGGGTCTTTCGCCGGTCGACGCCGCGATCAAGGCCGCGCGGGAACTGTTCGGCCCCATCGTCGCCATGACAATCGTGTTGATCGCCGTCTTCACGCCCATTGGCTTCCAGGGCGGTCTTACGGGCGCGCTGTTCTCCGAATTCGCCTTCACGCTGGCGGGGGCGGTGACGGTCTCGGCTTTGATCGCCTTGGTGCTCACGCCGATGTGCTGCGCTTATTTCCTCAAGGCTCCGAACGCGACCGCGCCCACCTTCAGCGACGGAATCGTCAATTTCATCGATGTCCGGATGGAGGCCTTGAAGCGCATCTACAAGAGATGGCTGTCCGGCAGCCTGAACTACGTTCCCGTCACTTTCGTCTTGGCCGCGGCGTTCCTGTGCGCGATACCCTGGCTCTATCTCCATGCGATGAGCGAGCTGGCGCCCGGCGAGGACCAGGGCATCATCCTGACGCAATCGATCGCCGCCCCCGACGCGACGTTGCAACTGCGCCAGATCTACGGCGAGGCCGCCTATCGCAAGTTCGCCGCGCATCCCGAAACCGACGGCGTGTTCCAATTGGACCTGCCGGGAAGCGCCATCGCCGGCTGGGTGCTGAAACCCTGGGACCAGAGAAAGACGACCACTAAGGACCTGCAACCGGCCATTCAGCAGGAACTGGCGACCATTTCCGGCGAAAAGATCGTGGCGTTCCAACCCGCGGCGCTGCCGGGATCGAGCGGGTTGCCGATTCAATTCGTCATCCAAACGACCGATCCCTTCGCCCGATTGGACGGCGTGGCGAAGACGTTTCTCGGCGAGGCGCTGAAGACCGGAAAATTCATCTTCCTCGACGACGACCTCAAGATCGACCAACCGCAGACCGAAGTCGTCATCGATCGCGACAAGGCCGGCCAACTGGGCTTGAAGCTGAGCGACATCGGGGGAGCGCTCGGTTCGATGCTGGGCGGCGGATACGTCAATTATTTCGGTCTCGATGGCCGTTCCTACAAAGTCACGCCGCAGGCGAGCCAGCGGTTCCGCCTGAATCCCGATCAATTGCTCGACTATTACGTGAAGACCTCGGACGGAACCCCCATCTCGCTCGATACGGTCGCCTCCCTGAAAACCTCGACCGTGCCGGAATCGCTGAACCATTTTCAGCAGATCAACGCCGCGACGATCTCCGGAGTGGCGGCGCCGGGAATTTCTGTCGGCGACGCGATCGCCGCCCTGAAGGATCTCGCGGCGCGGACTTTGCCGGCCGGCTACAGCGTCGATTTTGGCGGCCAGTCCCGTCAGTTCGTCCAGGAATCGAGCGGCCTCGCCGGCACGTTCGCATTCGCCGCGCTCATCGTGTTCCTTGCGCTCGCGGCCCAATTCAACAGTTTTCGCGATCCTTTGATTATCCTCATCTCGGCGCCGATGGCGATCGCGGGCGCGATGATCTTCATCATGCTGGGCGTCGGAGGCGCGACCCTCAACATTTACACCGAGGTCGGCCTCGTCACGCTGATGGGCCTGGTCAGCAAGCACGGCATCCTGATCGTCGAATTCGCCAACGATCTCC
>Ga0302279_10005369_pt1 | contig 14374 bp, 10 predicted proteins | sample III_Bog_N3_3_FD_194541 | JGI IMG/M metagenome (GOLD analysis project Ga0302279, IMG submission 194541) | Peat permafrost microbial communities from Stordalen Mire near Abisko, Sweden - III_Bog_N3_3 | ecosystem: Environmental > Terrestrial > Soil > Wetlands > Peat | place: Sweden: Abisko...
AAAACAACACAGAGAGCTTGCTACAAGATACCAACCGGATGACTGCCTGCGCGCCCCAGATCGACCACCTGCCCAGCAAACCGCTGGATCGGTCTTGGCTAAACGCTATGCCCGACACACACCTAGGGTGGGACAGCAGGGGCCTTCATTCGATGAACAGTGAATACGCGTTATAGGCGCGTTCCATAGTGAAGCTGTTTCAAGCTTTCTGCGGCTATATCTATGCAACGATTGCCTATAGGCGCCCCGCTCGATCCAGTTGCATCCTCTTGTCACAGATAGGTGTGATCATAGGCACATCCTAATGATTCCTCAGGGGATCAATGTTCCCGACGGACCCTCTCTGGGGAGAAGTCACCAGGTGCGGCGCTCATCGATGAAGCGCAACATCCTCTTTCGCCAGGTAGTTGAAGCGTCGTCGGCGATTGCTCTTTTCCTCTCTATTTCCTCTCCTGAGACAGGGCCCAGAGGTGCGGCGGGTCCGGCCCATTTCGCCTCCTCATGGCCATGAGGGGCGCGCGGGACTGCGATCCGTTGCGGGAGCAGCCGATGCGGACCCGGCAGGAGCGGAACGGCCTTCCAACAGTGACCAGGCTTGATCCCTGGCGGCTGCCGCACGCCATGGCGCAGGGTGCCCCGCCCGGACCTCGGAACCCATTCACACTTGCAAATCACCAGGCCAATTTCGCGCCCGCGGCCGCCGCGCGGATGCCTTTGGCTGCTTCTTCAACCGGAAAACATATCCTCGCGGGAACCGCTTGAACGGCGGCCATTGAGAGTTGCGCCGCGGCGCGGGCTGGCAAGCGCGCCGGGGCTGAAGGAGGAAAGGATGCAAAGCGTAGCCGATGGAGCCCTGAATGCACACGAGAGGCTGCTGATTGACCAGGCGATTGCCGAGTACCAGGGACGTCCTGGGGCGCTGCTGGGAATTCTGGAGGCAGTTCAATCCGCGGACGCCCACAAGTTCCTTTCCATGGAGTCGCTGCGCTACATCGCGGATGAAACCGGGGTTCCCCCGGCCCGCATTTATAGCGCCGCCACCTTCTACGCCCTCTTTAACCTCGATCCGCAAGGCGACAACGTGATTTGTGTCTGCCGCGGAACCGCCTGCCACACCCGCGGCTCCCGCGACCTGCTGGAGAAGGTGTGCCTCGATCTGGGGTTGAGCGGCCATGACATGGAGGACAGCAACGACTCCGAAAAGCTGGTCCTCACCACGCCCGACCGCAAGTTCACCATTCGCACCGTGGCCTGCTTTGGCCAGTGCGCGCTGGCCCCGGTGGTGGAAATCAATCACCACATCCTCAGCCACGTGAACGAACGTACGCTGCAGCGCGAAGTGAAGGCTCTGAAACAGGGGAGGAAATAATGCCGCGAATTCAGGATATTGGCGCGTTCAACGCGGTGCGTGAGGCCGGCCTTGCCAAGCTGATGCCGGCCATTCCCCGCCTCACGGTGGGCATGGGAACCTGTGGCCGGGGCAACGGCGCGGAAGAGGTCTTTCACGCCCTCAATGGAGCCATCCAGAGCAGCGGGCTGGACGTGCTGCTGGCTGGCGTGGGCTGCTTTGGCTCCTGTTTCCAGGAGCCGCTGGTCAGCATCCGCCTTCCCGGCCGTCCTCTGGTGGTGTTGCGCCGCGTGCAGGCCAACGATGCCGGCAGCATTCTGGAGAGCCTCTCCACCGGCGTGATGCCGCCCGACCTCATCTACTGCAAGATCGAGGAATGGGATCACATTACGGCGCACTTGAAATACGGCCAGGGCTACCCGGAGATTCCGGCCTGGAACGAAATCCCGTTCTTCAAGGGACAGAAGAAGATTGTCCTGCGCAACTGCGGCCTCATCAATCCTGGAGACATCGAGGAGTACATCGCAGTGGGCGGATACCAGGCCCTTTACAAGGTGCTCATCGACGGCCGCACCGACAGCGTCATCGAGCAGATCAAGGCCGCCCGCCTGCGCGGACGCGGCGGCGCAGGCTTCCTCACCGGCAACAAGTGGGATTTCCTGGCCAAGGCCAAGGCCGATACCAAATACATCATCTGCAATGCCGACGAGGGCGATCCCGGCGCCTACATGAACCGCAATGAGATTGAGGGCGACCCCCATTCGCTGCTCGAGGGCATGATCATCGGCGCCTACGTGATGGGCGCCAGCGAAGGCATTGTCTATGTGCGCGCCGAGTACCCGCTGGCCGTGCGCCGCCTCAATCGGGCCATCGAACAGGCGCGGGAATACGGCCTGCTGGGCAAGAACATCCTCGATCGCGGCTTCAACTTCAACATCGAGCTGGTGCAGGGTGCTGGAGCCTTCGTCTGCGGCGAGGAGACCGCCCTGATCGCTTCACTCGAAGGCTTTGCCGGCCGTCCCCATCCGCGTCCTCCCTTTCCCGCCCAGAAAGGCCTGTGGGGCAAGCCCACCAACATCAACAACGTTGAAACCTGGTGCAACATTGCCCCCATCGTCAGCCGCGGCCCCGCCTGGTTTGCTGAGACTGGCAGCGTCAAGAGCCCCGGAACCAAGGTCTTCTCCCTGGTGGGCAAAATCCAGAACACCGGCCTGGTCGAGATGCCCCTCGGCACTCCCCTCAAGAGCTTCATCTATGACATCGGCGAAGGCGCGGTCAGCGGCCGCCGCGTCAAGGCGGTGCAGACCGGCGGGCCCTCCGGCGGCTGCATCCCCGTCGAGATGCTCGATACCCCCGTCGACTACGAGAGCCTCGCGCAGATCGGCTCCATCATGGGCTCCGGCGGCATGGTGGTCATGGATGAAGACAACTGCATGGTCGATGTGGCCCGCTACTTCATCGAGTTCACCCATTCCGAGTCCTGCGGCAAATGCGTCCCCTGCCGGGTGGGGCTGAACAAGGCCCTGCGTATCCTCAACGCCATCACCGCGGGCCGCGGCACTCCGGAACATATGGGTCTGCTGGATGAGCTGGGGCGAATGATCAAGGAGTGCTCGCTCTGCGGGCTCGGCCAGACGGCGCCCAATCCCGTCCTCACCACCATCCGCCACTTCCGCGAGGAGTATGAGGACCACATTCTGGCTCACCGCTGCCGCGCCGGTGTCTGCCAGGAACTGGCGCTGTCCCCCTGTGAGAACAGTTGCCCGCTGCGCATGAACATTCCGCGCTTCCTTGAGCTTTATCAGGAAGGCCGGCTGGAAGACGCCTTCGAGTCGGTGGTCCTGGACAATCCGCTGCCCGCCTCCACCGGCAGGGTCTGCCAGCATCCCTGCGACAATCGCTGCCGCCGCCAATCCTTCGATGAAGTGGTGAACATGCGCGAGGTGCATCGCTTCATTGCCGACTCGATCTATCAATCCGATCGTTTTGGGCCGGTCTTGGAGCGGATCAAGGCGCGCAAGCTGCCTCCCACCGGGCGCAAGGTTGCCGTGGCAGGCTCGGGTCCCACCGGACTCACCGCGGCCTTCTATCTGGCCATGCTGGGCCACGACGTCACCATCTTTGAAGAGCGCAGCGAGGCCGGCGGCATGCTTCGCTTTGCCATTCCCGAGTACCGCCTGCCCAAAGCCGTTCTGCGCCGCGAACTGGACCTCATTGAGGGCGTCGGCGTGAAGATCCAGTACGGCGTCAGGGTCGGCTTCGACCTTCCGCTGAACGAACTGGCCAGCAGCTTCGATGCGGCCTTCCTCTCCATCGGAACCTGGAAGGAATCGTGGCTCTACCTGCCGGGAACGGAACTCAAGGGCGTCCTTCCCGCGCTGCCATTCCTTGAAGCGGTGGCCAAAGGCGAGAAGGTGGCCATGGGCTCAAGGGTCACGGTAATCGGCGGCGGCAATGCGGCCATCGACTCGGCGCGCACTGCGCTGCGCCGCGGCGCCCAGGTCACCATTCTCTACCGGCGCGAACGCAAGGACATGCCGGCCATCGAAGAAGAAGTCCAGGCGGCCGAGGACGAGGGCGTGCGCTTTGTCTTCCTGGCTGCGCCGCACCGCATCGTGGGCGGCAAGGACGGCAACGTCAAGGCCATCGAGATCGTCAAGACGCGCCTGGGCGAGTACGACAAATCCGGACGCAAGCGGCCCATCCCCACCGACGAAGTGCAGCGCTTTGACTGCGACAGCGTCATCCTGGCCGTGGGCGAGACCTTCGACCTGGATTTCTGCCGCGCCTCCGGACTGGAGCTCAAGGAAGAGGGCACCATCGCCGTGGACCGCTTCTCCTTTGAGACCAGTCGCCCCGGCTTCTACGCCGGCGGAGACACCATCACCGGCGCATCCAACGTCTCCAACGCCATGGGCGGCGGCAAGCAGGCGGCGCGCAAGATCGACGAGCGCCTGATGGGCGAGGACCGCTGGGAGAGGCTCTTCCCGCAGTGGGAGTTCAACCGCCAACTGCCCGGAGAGCCCAGCCTCAGCCACCGCCACTCGGCACACGCCATTCCCGCCGAGGTCCGCGTCCGCTCCGAGCAGGAAGTGGTGGCCGGCCTCAGCCCCGAAGAGGCGCTCGAAGAGTGCCGCCGCTGCCTCCATTGCGATTTGAAAACCGCCGTCAACACCCATTGAGAAAGGAGCGCCGCTGTGCCCAACAAAACGATTTCCGTGAGGATTGATGGTGAACTGGTGGCCGCCCACGAAGGACAAACCATCCTGGAGGCGGCTCAGGCCAACGGAAAGCACATCCCCACGCTCTGCTACTTGAAGGGCCTCAGCGCGGTGGGCGCCTGCCGCGTGTGCATGGTGGAACTGGCCGGCACCGACCGCCTGCTGCCCGCATGCACCACGCCCATCCAGGACGGAATGTCCATCAAGACAGTATCCGAGAAGCTCACTCTCTACCGCCGCATGGCCGTCGAGCTGCTGCTGGTCGAGCGCAATCACGTCTGCTCGGCCTGCGTCTCCAACGGCCATTGCGAGCTGCAATCGCTGGCTCAATCCCTCGGCATCACCCACGTGCGCTACTCCTACAACAGTCCGCGCGTGCCGGTGGATATGACCCATCCCCGCTACGTCCTGGACCACAATCGCTGCATCCTCTGCACGCGCTGCGTGCGGGTGTGCGCGGAGCTGGAGGGCGCCAATGTGTGGGAGGTCGCCTCGCGCGGCATCTACTCCCGCATCGTCAGCGATCTCAAGGACGATTGGGGCAAGTCGCAAAACTGCACCAGTTGCGGCAAGTGCGTCCAGGCCTGTCCCACCGGTGCGCTGGCGGAAAAGGGCTTCCCGGTCCACCAGATGGTGAAGCAGAGCGAACTTGTCACCCACCTGGCCGCGCAAAGAGCAAAGCAGGGGAACGGAGTTCGCTAGGACTCTGACCGCTTGTTGTAGTACCAACTATGGGTGCCCCAGGTCCCGATTTTGGGACCTGGGATAGCATGAATTCGAGGTACGAAATGATCCGGTCAGAGACCTGGGGAAGGGAATGCGCCGCCCGCCGCATAACTCTCCGTGCCCCATCCTTGCGACTTCTCTCTGTCGCAAGGGTGGGAGAACATGCATCTGTCTCTCCGGAAACCAAAAAGGCCGGGCCTGCTTCGCAAGAAGCAGGCCCGGCCTTTTCCAAGTGCTCAATACAGTTGTTTACCGCGAAGCTGGCGGCGCAGTGGTAGCCTCCGGCCCCTTCTCGGCAGGCTTCAGTCCGGGCACCACCGGCGCCGTCTTCACGTCGCCCGTAGCGGCATCGCTCAGGTTGATCCCATAGTGCTGGAGGGTGGAGGCCAGAATCTGGTACAGGCCCGCGCGATCCTTGGCATAGGCGGCATTGGCTGAGATCAGGTTGTTCTCCGCCGTGGCCAGATTGCGCTCTTGAAGCAGCACGTTGGCCGTGGTCGAGGCGCCCAGCCGCAGCTTCTTCCCTTCCGCATCCAGGCTCTGCTTGGCATACTCCTCGGCCGCCATGGAGGCCCTCACCTGCGCGCGGTCATTGGTCAAGGCGAACTTCGCATTGACCACCTGCATGCGAATCTGCGTGTACAGTTGCTCCAGCCGCAGCTCCGACTGGCGATACTCAATCAAAGAGCGCGCCTGGTCGGCCTGCGCCGTCCGGTTGCGGATGGGAATCTGGATATTGAAGCCGATTCCCTTGTCCGGCGCCGAGTTGTTGAAGGCATTGCTGAACGCCGTTCCATAGCCCGTAGAAGCTGTCGAGCTGCAAGCCGTGCCATTGAACTCCGAATTGCAGTTCTTGTTCACCGAGCCGGCAATGCCCGATCCGCCCAGATACCCGTAAACATCGAAGGTGGGCAGCAGCGCATTGCGCGCGCCGCGCAGAGTGATCTCATTGTTCTTCAGTTGCAGAACCGCCTGCTCCAGCTCCGGCCGACGCTTGAAGGCCTCCTGTACCAGATCCTCCACCGGCTGGCTCTCTTCGGAGAGCTCTTCCAGGCCGACCCGGTCGGTGGGAATCACCGCTGCGGTCTCCAGTGCCGGATCGTTCAGGTTCCGCGCAATGGCCTGCTTGATGATCTGCTGCTGGTAGTTCAAGTTGCTCTGCGAACTGATCAGCGCCTGCTTGTCCGTGGCTACGGCCGAGTCGGAATTCACCACGTCCAGCGGGGCCAGCGTGCCGATCTCCAACTGCTTGCGGTTGTCGGCTGCCAGTTTGGTGCTCTGGTCCAGCGCCCGCTCCTTGGACTGCACATCCTCATAGGCGCTTACCAGTCCCCAGTAGATGTTCTCCACCTGGTTGACCGTGTATAGAATCTGCTGCCGGAACGAGGAGTCCGTGATGCGGCGGTCGTTCAGCGCCTCATAGACAAACCGCTTGTTCACCCAGATGCCCGCGCCTTGCAGCACGTGTTGCGTCAGGGTGGCCTTGTAGTTGGCGCTCAACTGCGGGCTGAACAGCGTAATGCCGTTGGAGGTGGTGGCGTAGGTGTTGTCGAGAGCCACCTTGAAATCCGTGCCCGTCACAAAGCCCTGATCCAGCGTGAAGTTGTACGTGTTGGTCGAACTGGTGCCGCCAGAGAAGAAGTTCGTTGAAATGCCATGCATGCGGTCGAATTGAATGGCGCCCGTCAACGTGGGGTCCAGGCTGGTGGGCGTGGGACCTGCGCCGGAAGTGGATAGCACCAGGCCGGAACTGCCCGAGGCCGCGCCGCCGGCGCCGCCGGTGGTGCCGCCCGGGCCTCCGCCCGAGGTCAACGTCGCGGACGTGCCGCCCTCCGTACCGGTGACAACGCCGGCGTTGACGCCGCGCAGCATCGATCCGGCGTGCGCGCGCAACAGATCGGTGTCCGCAATGTCCAGGTTGTAGCGGGCAATGGCGATGTCGAAGTTGTTCTCAATGGCCAGCGCAATGGCGTCGGAAAGGCTCAAGTAGATCTTGCCGTCCTTCACCAAGTCTCCCAGCCGCACCGAGTTCGCAAAATTCGCCTTGGCCACTGTGGTTGCCCGGTACTCGTTGATCGGGTTGCCCAGGAAGCGCCCCGATGGCTGCGAAAAATCGCGCAGCGAGGGACGCAGCGAGAACGGCTCCGTCAACACCGGCGCCGGCGCTGCGGGTAGGTCCGAGGCCGCCTTGTCGGTCTCCGCCGGTGCCGTCTGTTGCGCAAACCCCGAAGGCACTCCAGCCACCATGGTCAGCATGACCGCCGCTACTGCGCGCAGCCGTTTGCCTGCCTGCCCGCGCCCTGCATGATCGCGCCTGCTGCGCACGGTCTCATCCTGCTGCTCAAACACACTAATACCGTCCAAATGCATGATTCCTCTCCACGAATCGCTGAGGCATGTGGGGTGCCATTCTTCAAGACGACCGGAGAGCCTCTCCGGACGCAAATTTGTCATTCGCTTGGGCGCTTTTCGCTTCCAGCCCGGCATGCGGGCTCATGGGTCAATACGCGCGCGGCCCCCGGTTCGTTCCCGCCGTTTCTTCCTGCAGGTTCTTTCCCGAGTTCCCGGCCAGCACGCTTCGTGACCGCCCGCCCGCTGCAGCGTGCCGAAAGCTGAGTATATCCCAGCCCACTCTCCCCTCCGCCGCGCTCCGGTCGGGTACCCAGCGCAATCGCATGAACGTCCTTTGTTGCCGAACTGGGTTCGGTATGCCTTGGGAGCGTGCATGTTTCCGTGCCCCTCCCGGAGGGAGGCGGCGAGGATAGCCCAGGGCGCAGCCCTGGGAATGCATTCCAGTGGTGTGAATCCGCCCCGGAGGGGCGGATCGAATCCCCATGAAGAACACAATCGCTGTTCAAGCAATTGCTCCGGTCGGGTACCCTGTTATCCAGGCGCATCCCCGTGACTGACCCTCCCCAAACCGTGCCCGGCCCGCAAACCTGGAAGCTCACCCTGGCCTACGACGGCACTGACTTCAGCGGCTGGCAGGTGCAGCCGGGCAAGACCACCGTCCAGGGCGAGTTGCAAAACGCTCTGTGCCGCGTTACCGGCGAAGGCCCCCTGCCGCAGGGCTCGGGCCGCACCGACGCCGGCGTCCATGCCCTGGCCCAGGTCGCCAGCTTTGCCCTCCAGGCCCCCATCCCCCCGGAAAACCTGCTGCGCGCCCTCAACCGGACCTTGCCTCCTTCGATCCGCATCCTCGAGTCGAGAACTGTGCCCGGCGCGTTCCATGCCCGCCACTCGGCGCTGGCCAAGACCTATGAGTACCGCATCTTCCGCGGGGAGATTTGCCCGCCCTTCCTGGCCCGCTTTGTCTACGCCTGCCCCTGGCCCATGGACGTCGCCGCCCTGGAAGACGCCGCCCGGGCCTTCCTCGGCGAGCACGACTTCCTCAGCTTTGCCGCCTCCGATCCCGACCTGACCACCCGCAACCGCGTCCCAGGGGCCGAAGCGGATCCCGCAACCGCGATCCGGACCGTCTACCACTCGGCCTGGGAGCAGCGGCAAGACGAGGCCGGCGAACTGCTCGTCTACCGCATCCGCGGCAACGGATTCCTGCACCACATGGTCCGCAACCTGGTGGGAACCATGCTCGATGTCAGCCGCGGTCATCTCACCGCCGCGGACCTCCCCGCCATCCTCGCCGCCCGCTCCCGTTCCGTCGCCGGCCCCACCGCCCCGGCGCGCGGCTTGATTCTGCATTCGGTGGAGTACGACGAGCAGCGATTGGTTCGGCAGACGGAATAAATACTTCTATACCGTCCGCAAAAAGACTATATTTGGTCCATAAACCGTCTTCGGGAGGCTCCCATGCGCTTTTCTACCCAGATCAAGCCCATCAGCTACGTCAAGGCCCACGCTGCGGAACTCCTCGACCGGATCACCGAGGACCGGGAGCCGATCATCATCACCCAGAACGGCGAAGCGCGGGCTGTCCTCATGGACGTTGCCAGCTATGAGCAGATGATGGATGAAACCTTGACGCTGCTCAAGGTCCTTGCGCTGGCAGACAAGGAAATCGAGGCCGGCGAGACGGTTCCCATCGAAGAAGTCATGGCCGAGTTTGGCGTCGAGGCCGCGCAGGCCTGATGGCTTTTACCGTCCAGTTTACTCAGGGCGCACGCGACGATCTGCGCGCCATCCATGCCTATATCGCCAGGAACGACTCGCTTGAAAACGCCGATTACGTTGCCCGGGAGATCGTTCGAGCGGCTCTCACCCTGCGCGAATCCCCCAAACGAGGCGCGTATCCGCCGGAGTTGCTGCAGTTGGGCAGCCGCACCTATCGTCAGATCTTTTTCAAGCCGTATCGCATCCGCTACCGGATTCGCGCAAACACCGTTTTCATTGCCGTCATTGCCGATGGGCACAGAAATATGGCCTCGCTGCTGGCCAGGCGCTTGCCGGGCTCCTGAACCCTGCACTTCGATGCGTTTCAGTATCAGAACAGCACTCTTGCATATCCCTGCTACCCTGAAGCCACCCGTATGTCCCTCACTTCCCCCAGTTCGGCATTCTCCAGGGTGACGGCGCTCGCCGCGCAGCGGCCGGTGCACGCCGCCTTTGCCTGGCTGCACGGCAATCCCAAGACCATCATGGATTGGCAAACGGACCTGGTTGTCATCCCCGGACCGCCCTTTGGCGAACAGGCCCGGTCAGAGTGGATGGCCGCCCGCTTTGCCGAGGCTGGCCTCAGCCAGGTGCGCACCGACGGCCTCGGGAACGTCTTCGGTCTGCTCCCCGCCGCCAGCCTTCCTCTGGAGAGTACCGGCCCCCTGGTGGTTCTCTCCGCGCATCTGGATACCGTCTTCCCGGCCGGGACGCCGCTGCACCCGGTCGTGGACGGTGAACGCCTGCAAGCTCCCGGCTCGTGCGACAACGGCGCCGGGGTGGTCGGCATGTTGGCCATTGCCCACGCGCTGGTTCAAGCCAGCGTCGAACTGCCCGCGCCGCTGCTCTTCCTGGGCAATGTGGGCGAGGAGGGCGAAGGCGACCTGCGCGGCGTGCGCCATCTCTATCAGCAGACCGCGCTGGCCGGCCGCATCGCCGCCCACATCGTTCTCGACGGCGCTGGCGCGGACTCGGTCGTGGCCCAGGCTCTGGGCAGCCGCCGTTTTCAAGTCACCATCACCGGTCCCGGCGGCCACAGCTTTACCGATGCGGGCACCCCCAACCCCATTGTGGCTCTGGCCTCCGCCCTCGCCGTCCTGGCGGAAACTCCCCTCCCCGATGAGCCCCGCACGACCCTCAACCTGGGCACCATTCAGGGCGGCACCAGCGTCAATTCCATCCCCGAGACCGCCCAGGCTTCCATCGATTTCCGCTCCACCAACGCTGAACAATTGTTGCGGCTGGAGGTGGCTCTGCACCGCGCCGTGGAAGACGCCGTGGACCGCTGCAATGCGCTCTCCAAGGCCGACGACCCCAAACGCAAGGGGCAACTGAGCTTCACAATCAGGAAGATCGGCGACCGTCCCGCCGCCTGTTTGCCCGTCGACTCGCCGCTGCTGGAAGCCTTGCGCTCCGTAGACCGTCATCTGGGCCTGCGCACCAGTCTTCGCCTGGGCTCGACCGATGCCAATATCCCCCTCTCGCTGGGCGTTCCCGCCCTCTCCATGGGCGCGGGCGGCGACGGCGGCGGCGCTCACACCCAGGCCGAGTGGTACTCCGCCAAAGACCGCGAAGCCGGCCTGCGCCGCGTTCTGCTGCTCACCCTGACCATGCTCGATTGGGCCGCGGAACAGTAGCATCTTTCTGCTAAACTCCGCCCATGCGCGTCCCCGTCCTGCTCGTCGCCGCCCTTGCCGCCGCGTCTCTCTGCTCCGCTCAAACACCCAGGGCCACGCATACGCCGCCCCGGCGGGTGAAGCCCGAGCCGGCCGTCTCCGCTCCGCCAGAGATTATCTTCTTCAACGGCGTCATTTACACCGGCGTCGGCCTCTCCGAAGATAAGCCCCAGACCGTCCAGGCCATGGCCATCGGCGGCGGCAAGGTGCTGGCCGTGGGCACTACGGACGAAATCACCCGCCTGGCCGGCCCCAAAACCCGCCTCCGCGATCTGGACTCCGCCAACACCAGCACCTATGTCTTTCCCGGCTTCAACGACGCGCACACCCACCTGGGCGATGCCGGCCGAACCAAGCTCAATGTGGATCTGACCGGCGTCAAATCCCTGGCCGCCCTGCTGGCCAAGGTGCAAGCCTTTGCCAAAGCCGCTCCCGCCGGCCACTGGCTCACCGGCGGCAACTGGGATCACACGCTGTGGGTGAAACAGACCCTGCCCACCCGCCAGGACCTGGACAAGGTCACCGCCGGCCATCCGGCCTTTCTGGGCCGCATCGACGGCCACATCGGCCTCGCCAACTCCGCGGCCCTGGCCGCCGCCGGCATCACCGCTAAAACCAAACCGCCGCAGGGCGGAGCCATCGACCTCGATGCCCAGGGCGAGCCCACCGGCATACTCCGCGAGTCGGCCCAGGATCTGGTTGCCAGGCTCATTCCCCCGCCCAGCCACGAGGAGCGCCGCCGCGGCGACCAACTGGCCATTGCCGATGCCCTCGCCCACGGCGTCACCAGCGTGCAGGACTTCAGCGACTGGCAGGATTTTCTGGTCTTCGAGGAACTTGAAAAGGAAGGCAAGCTCAACCTGCGCATCACGGAGTGGCTGCCCTTCAAGGACTCGCTCGACGAGCTGAAGCGCATGCGCGCTCACCACGACCTCAACGATCCCATGCTCCACACCGGCATGTTGAAGGGCTTCATGGATGGCTCGCTGGGCTCGCGCACCGCCGCCTTGAAGGCCCCCTATGCCGACGATCCGGGCAACACCGGCCTGCCCCAGTACACCCAGCCGCAGCTCAACCAGATGGCCGTCGAGCGGGCCCGCGCCGGCTTCCAGTTGGGCTTCCACGCCATTGGCGACAAGGCCGCCGCCATGGCGCTCAATGCCTACGCGCAGCCCGGCATCTCCACCCGCGCGCGCAACCGCATCGAGCATGCCCAGGTGGTCGATCCCGCCGACATTCCGCGCTTCGCAAAACTGGGCGTCATCGCCTCCATGCAGCCCAACCACCTGCTCACCGACCTGAACTGGGCCGAGGCCCGCCTGGGGCCCAGGCGCGCAGCCTACTCCTACGCCTGGAAGGCGTTCCTGGACGCCGGCGTGCCCCTGGCCTTCGGCACCGATTACCCGGTGGAACCCATCACGCCCTTCCGCGGCCTCTACGCCGCCGTCACCCGCATGAGCGAGTCGGGCAAGAAGAGCTACTTCCCTGAGAACAAACTCACCCGCGGTCAGGCGCTCTACGCCTACACCCAGGGCTCGGCCTACGCCGAGTTTGCCGAGCAGCACAAGGGCAAGCTCCTGCCCGGCTACGATGCGGATTTCATCCTGGTCGACCGCGACCTCTACAAAACCCCCGCTTCGGCCATTCTCTGGGCGGTGGCGCAGGAGACGTTTGTGGGCGGCGAGGAGAGCTTCACCGGAAACGCCGCTATCCAATAGCCTGGGCATCCAACAGCCTGGTTGATGATTGATCGGCCCGAAGACCGTGTGCCGGTTCCCGCAGGTGGCTCCGTGCCCCATTCTTGCGACCTTTTTCTGTCGCAAGGGGGTGAAACCATGAACCTCGTCCGCGCAAAGGCAGGGTACCAGCGTGGCCGCTGGAGAGATGCCCCGCCGCAGGCGGCTGCAATAATCCAAACAGATGAAGCTGCGCGCCTATCTGCTCATGCTGTTCGTGGTTGCCATCTGGGGATCGACCTTTGTCGTCATCAAGGGCGCCCTGGCTGACGCCTCGCCGGCGGCCTTCAACTTGGTCCGCATGACGCTGGCCTTTGCCGTGCTGGCCGTCGCCTATCACCGTTACTTTCGCGGCATCCGCGCCTGGCAGGTGGGGGAGGGCGCTTTGGTGGGTTTGTGCCTCGGGGTTGGCTACCAGTTCCAGACCACCGGCCTGGCCCGCACCACGCCGTCGAAATCTGCTTTCATCACCGGGCTGCTGGTGGTGCTGGTGCCGCTGATTTCGCTCATCCCCGGCCTGCGTCCGCCGGGCGCGCACCGGCCCCGCTGGAATGCCTTCACCGGAGCCGCTCTGGCCTTTGCCGGCATCGTGCTGCTCACCGCTCCCACCGCCATGCACAGCCAGGGACAGAGCTCCGGGCTGAGCGTCCTCGTGAACCTCTTGCCCGACCTGTCTTCCATCAACTTCGGCGACGTGCTCACCCTGGGCTGCGCCGTCGGCTTCGCCTTCCACTGCATTGCCTTGAGCCACTTCTCGCCGCGCATCGGGTTCCAGCCGCTGGCCCTGCTGCAAGTGGGCTTCTGCGCGGTTTTCATGGCACTCAGCCTGCCGCTCATCGAGCATCCGCACATCACCTGGACGCCGCGCCTGCTCCTCGCCCTGGGCATTGCCGCCGTCCTGGCCACCGCCGCCGCCTTCTCCATCCAGAGCTGGGCGCAGTCCGTGCTGCCCGCCACGCCCATGGCGCTGGTGCTCACCATGGAGCCGGTCTTTGCCTGGATCACTTCGTTCCTGGTCACCGGCGAACGCCTCGGCCTGCGCCCCGCCAGCGGCGCCCTGCTCATCCTGGCCGGCATCGCCCTCACCGAACTGGTTCCCCAGCCGCATGTGCCCACCGCGCATGAAGCGTGAGAAGAGCAGGGAACAGGGAGTAGGGAATAGGGAACGGCTGAATGCGCAAATCCTGCACGATTTTGCGCGAGAAATACGGCTCTTTTGGCTGAAATCGGGGCAAAACGGGCCAAAAACGCCGGCGTTGTTTACCGATAAGTAAATGGCGTGTTTTTATAAGTCGTTCATTATGAACTTCGGGATTCGTGCACTACCAGGTCAGGCACTTCGACAGTCACAGGGAAGGCTCTGGCGCACCGGATTTATGACCGGTCAGATGTGGACTGACGGGCAAGAGGCAGGCCCTGGTACCGTGACCCCATGATCGTGTAATGGCCGGAATGTAGCGTAATGGCCGGACTGTGGCGCCGTGTATGACAGCGTCGGCTTTGTCAATACTCTTTTTCGGCTGCTTTTCTTGAAAACGGCGCAAAGATCTCCTGTGG
>Ga0302279_10005371_pt1 | contig 14374 bp, 6 predicted proteins | sample III_Bog_N3_3_FD_194541 | JGI IMG/M metagenome (GOLD analysis project Ga0302279, IMG submission 194541) | Peat permafrost microbial communities from Stordalen Mire near Abisko, Sweden - III_Bog_N3_3 | ecosystem: Environmental > Terrestrial > Soil > Wetlands > Peat | place: Sweden: Abisko...
CGAAGTCGTAGTTGGAACTCCAGGTGGCGGACCAGTCGCGCGACGGATCCAGGGTGGCGTGGAACCCGGCGGACTGGGTGCGGGTCTGCTGGAACACGTCCTTGGAGACGCGGTTGGCCTGGATGTTGTACGAATAGCTCAGACCGAAGGTCCACGGTCTGGCCGTGACGCTGTCGGCGTCCCAGCGCCAGCCGTCGGTGAAGGAGCCGGACACGGAGACTCCTTTCTGGAAGGCGAGCGACCAGCTCTTCAGGGTGGGGAAGGTCTCCACCGAGCTGTCGCCCCAGGGGTTGTACAGCGTGTGCACCAGATTGCCGTTGAACTGGAGAAGCGGGATGCCCGAGTTGAAGGTGGTCACGATGTCGCCCCATGGATGCGTGGTCTTCACGAAGTCGTAGCTTGTGGAGGTGTTGAAGGTGAGCAGGGAATAGGAATCGCCCTTCTTCGATTTGGTCTTGCCCGTGTCGTAGGAGTCCGGGAGCAGCTTCGCGTCGATCTTCTGGCCCAGCGAAAACTGGATCTGCTCGGATTTGGCCTGCCCCAACCCGGCCTGGGCGGGATCGGAAGCGAGGCGCGGGTTGGCCACGAAGTATTCCTGCGAGTCGATGTGGGGAGTGAACAGGTAGTTGACGGAAGGCGTCAAGGTGTGGCGCAGCCCCGCGAAACGGCCCCAGTAGGGGAGCCAGGTTCCGTAGAGGTTTGTGGACGCCCCTCCGGTGAGGTTCCAGGTCACGATCTGGCTCGGGTCGTAACCGTTCGTGGAATAGGTCCGCCATTGGCCGGGCGATTGTTGGGGTTCCGAATAGCTGTAGGCGCTCCAGTCCTGCCGGGCGTTGGCGGCGGCGGAGAGGTCCAGATAGCCGACCTTCCTGGTTTCGGTGAGGGAAAGGGTCTGCACCGCTCCCGCGTAATCCTGGTTCAAGGGACCTGGATTGGGGTAGTAGACGCTGGAATCCGTTCCCTCGTAGTGGATCCAGAGGCTGTCCTGGACGTTGTGGACGGAATCCGCCGCCCGCGTGGAGTAGGAGCTGAAATGCGCGCCGTAGCTGTAGCGGAGGTCGCGGTACCAGGCGGAGTCGTCGGGATCGTCGGTGGGGAGGATCTGTCCGGCGGAGGAGTAGGTCGCGCTGGGCAGTTCCCGGGTCCGCACGCCGGTGCGGAGGTTCTCGAACTGGTTTCCGGAAAGGCTCGCCGAGGAGTGTTCCCACTGGTAGTTGAGGGCCAACTCCGCATTGGCCGTCTGGTCCAGCAGTTCATCCGCCGAAAGCGCGTTGGCGTTCTGGACCGTGTAGCTGGACACGAAGCGGCCGTCGCCCTTCAGCGTGAACTTGTCCGGCTGCGGCAGGAGCTGCTGGTCGTGGGCGTAGTCGGCTTCCCAACCGGATCCGGCTCCACCCAGCTGGTCCAGGTAACGCTTGAGCTCCACGTTTCCGTTGAGCTGGTCGCGCAGCGCGTACCGGAAATTGCCGTCGCCGTTGATCTGGTCGAACTTTCCCGCCGAACCTTCGACCACGTCCGTCGAGGTGGTGAGGTCCATGTAGTCCGAGATCCCCCAGTAGTAGCCCAGGTCGCGGGCGAAGAAGCCGTTGTTCTGGTCGCCGCCGAACTTGGGGGTCAGGAAGCCGGATTGCCGCCCTTTCCCCAAGGGGAAATAGATGAAGGGCGCGATGGCCACCGGCACGTCTTCGATGTTCAGGACCACAGGTGCGCCCGTCGCCTGCTTGTCGGGTTCGATTTCCAGTCTTTCCGCCGAGAAGTAGTAGTCCGGAACCGGGGTGCCGTTGCACTTGCAGAAATCCCCGTCCACGATCTGGAGCGACTTGTCGGGAAGCCGGCGGATCTCCGCTCCCCTGTAGTATTCGCCGTTCCGGAAGGATCGCGCCTGGAACACGGCTCCGTAGCGGGTCTTGAGGTTGTACTTCAGCCGGGTCCCGAAGAACGGCGGGATCTGCGGGTCCTCCACGTTGGGATCGCCCTCGGCCTCCAGGATCTGGTCCTGCTGGTCGAAGTCGATGGTGTCGGCGGAAAGCTTGGTGGTCCGGTACTCCAGGTGCGCGTGTCCGTACAACAGAATCCGTCTTGTATCCGCGTCGTAATCCAAGGAATCCGAGTCGTACCGGACGGTGTCCGGCTTGGCCACGGTGTCCTTCCGGGCGGTGTCCCTGGCGGCGGAAGCCCCGATCCCCCCGAAGGTGCGCGGATTTCCTCCGTTTTGCGCACGGGCGGGGACGACCCAGGCGATCAAAAGGAGAAAGAGGATCCAGCGCATAGGCGAAGCGAGCAAAGCTAGTCTGTGGGAGGGGGGCCCTCCGAGGGATCCACGGATGCGGTGGTCCGATCCGACCCGACCGGAAGTCGCTGCGTTCTTGCTACTTTTCCATTCGTTGTTGCGGAGTCAGAACGGTCGAGCGCTGGGCGGGGTCGCCGTCCGATGCGCGTACCTTTCCTTATATGCGGGAGACCACCAGATTGAACGAGCGTCCCGACCCAGTGGTGCACGGCCTCTACGATGAAAACTTCGAGCACGACGCGTGCGGCGTCGGTTTCATCGCCGATCTCAACGGCAACCGAACCCACGACATCGTCTCCAAGGGGATCGAAATCCTCGTCAACCTGGAGCACCGTGGTGCGTCCGGGGCGGAAAAGAACACCGGCGACGGCGCCGGCATCCTGACCCAGCTTCCCCACGCCTTCTTCCTCAAGATGGGACCCAAGGCGGGGATCAAGGTGCCCGCCCCCGGGCAGTACGGCGTGGGCCAGGTCTTCCTGCCCAAGGACCCGAAGGCGCAGAAGCGGGCCAAGGACATCCTCGAACGCTGCATCGACGAGTGCGGCCAGAATCTCCTGGGCTGGCGCGAGGTTCCGGTGGACCCGGCGGGGATCGGTCCTACCGCGCTATCCGGGGAGCCGTCCATCTGGCAGGTTTTCGTGGGCCGGTCTTCGGAGGTCAAGGACCCCGAGTCCTTCGAGCGCAAGCTCTACGTGATCCGCAAGTACGCCGAGCGATCCGTCCGCGAGGAGGGTTTCGAAGGTTCCTGGGACTTCTACGTCTGCTCCCTCTCCTACAAGACCCTCCTCTACAAGGGCATGTTGACCCCTCCCCAGGTCGGGTCGTACTTCGTGGATCTTGCCGACGAGGCCTTCCAGTCCGCCATCGCCCTGGTGCACTCGCGCTTCTCCACGAACACCATGCCCACCTGGCCGCTGGCCCATCCGTTCCGCACGCTGGCCCACAACGGGGAGATCAACACCCTGCGCGGCAACCGCAACTGGATGACCGCCCGCGAGGGGAGCCTGCGCTCCGACCTCTTCAGCGACGACGAGATCAAGAAGATCCTGCCGGTGGTGGAAGCCCACGGATCCGACTCCGCGACGCTGGACAACGTGGTGGAACTCCTGGTCATGGGCGGGAGGTCCATTCCCCACGTGATGATGATGCTCATCCCCGAGGCCTGGGAGAAGGACCCGGAGATGACGCCCGAGAAGAAGGCCTTCTACGAGTACCACGGAGCCCTCATCGAACCCTGGGACGGCCCGGCTTCGGTGGCCTTCACGGACGGCCACCTGATCGGTGCGACGCTGGACCGCAACGGGTTGCGCCCCAGCCGCTACATGCTGACCAAGGACAACATCCTGGTGATGGCGTCCGAGGCGGGCGTGCTGGAGTTCCCGCCCGAGGACGTGGTCCTGAAGGGTCGGCTGCAGCCCGGCCGCATGTTCATCGCGAGCCTGGACGAGCACCGCATCATTCCGGACGAGGAGATCAAGCACAGGATCTGCGGCCGCAAGCCCTACGGGGAGTGGCTGGGCAACAAGATCGTGGTCTCCGAGCTGCCCGCGCCGAGGGAGATCCGCCAACCGTCGTCGGAAAACGTCATCGACCGCCAGAAGGCGTTCGGGTACACCCTGGAGGACCTGCGCTTCCTGATGGAGCCCATGGCGCGAAACGGCGAGGAGGCCATCGGATCCATGGGAACGGACGTCCCCCTGGCCGTGCTTTCCGACAAGAGCCAGGTGCTGTTCAACTACTTCAAGCAGCTGTTCGCGCAGGTGACCAATCCGCCCATCGACCCGATCCGCGAGGAGACGGTCATGAGCCTGACGTCCTACGTGGGAGGCGAGGGCAACCTGCTGCAGGAGAACGAGGGGCACGCCAGGATCATCGAGTTGACCCAGCCCATCCTCACCAACGACGAGCTGGAACGCCTGCGCTGGGTGGACAAGAACGGCTTCACAGCCAAGACAATCAGCATCGTCTTCAAGGCCACCGAGGGCGAAGGGCGCCTCAAGAAGGCGTTGGACCGGATCCGGCGACAGGCCATCGACGCCATCGACGAGGGCTACGAGGTCATCATCCTCTCCGACAAGCCGGTGGATTCGGGCCACGCCGCCATCCCGTCGCTCCTGGCCGTGGGAGCGGTGCACCACCACCTCATACGCCTCGGTCTCCGCTCCAAGGTGGGGCTCATCGTGGAGACGGGAGAGTCCCGGGAGGTCCACCATTTCGCCCTCCTCCTCGGCTACGGCGCGAGCGCGGTCAATCCGTGGCTCGCCTTCCAGACCATCGAGGACATGCGTCGGCGCAAGCTGCTCCCCGAGGAGCTCACCCAGCAGAAGGCCGAGTACCACTACATCAAGGCCGTGGGCAAGGGCCTCCTGAAGATCATGTCCAAGATGGGGATCTCCGCCATTCCCTCGTACATCGGGGCGCAGATCTTCGAGGCCGTCGGGCTCGGGAAGGAGCTCGTGGAGGAGTACTTCACCGGCACGCCTTCCCGCGTGGGCGGAATCGAATTGGACACGTTGGAGAAGGAGACGCTGCTCCGGCACCGTTTCGCCTTCCCCGAGGCCCACGTGGAGGACTACGACGACGACATCGAGGTGGGTGGACAATACCAGTGGCGGCAGCGCGGCGAACGCCACATGCTCAATCCGGACACCATCCACAAGCTCCAGCAGGCGACCTGGAAGAACGACTGGAAGGTTTTCAAGGAATACACCCGGCTCATCGACGACCAGGCCACCGCGCCCATCACCCTGCGCGGACTCCTGGACTTCACCAGCGGCACCGCGGTGCCGCTGGAGGAGGTGGAAAGCGTCGAGACCATCGTCAGGAGGTTCGCGAGCGGCGCCATGAGCTTCGGCTCCATCTCCTGGGAAGCGCACACGACCATCGCCATCGCGATGAACCGCCTGGGCGGGAAATCCAACACCGGGGAGGGCGGCGAGGATTCGCGCCGCTTCAAGACGGTGGAAAAGGCTTCCCGGGTATCGGACATCGTCGGCGAAGACGCCCTGGCGAACTACGATCTCAAGGCGGGCGACTCCCTGCGCTCCGCCATCAAGCAGGTGGCTTCGGGTCGATTCGGAGTCACCAGCAACTACCTGGTGAATGCCGACGAGCTCCAGATCAAGATGGCCCAGGGCGCCAAGCCCGGCGAAGGCGGACAGCTTCCGGGCCACAAGGTCGACAAGTGGATCGGCGCCACGCGGCACTCCACCCCCGGGGTGGGTCTGATCTCGCCGCCGCCCCACCACGACATCTACTCCATCGAAGATCTGGCGCAGTTGATCTACGACCTGAAGAACGCCAACACCCGGGCGCGCATCAGCGTGAAGCTGGTGGCGGAAGTGGGCGTGGGCACGGTGGCCGCGGGCGTCGCCAAGGCCCACTCCGACGTGATCCTGATCTCGGGGCACGACGGCGGGACGGGCGCCTCCCCGCAGACCTCCATCAAGCACGCCGGGCTGCCCTGGGAGCTGGGCCTGGCCGAAGCCCACCAGGTGCTGGTCCGCAACGGCCTCCGCGACCGCGTTGTCCTGCAGACCGACGGCATGCTGCGCACCGGTCGCGACATCGCCATCGCCGCCATGCTCGGGGCCGAGGAGTGGGGCGTGGCCACGGCGGCCCTGGTGGTGATGGGCTGCATCATGATGCGCAAGTGCCACCTCAACACCTGTCCCGTGGGCGTCGCCACCCAGGATCCCGAGTTGCGCAAGGAGTTCAAGGGGAGGCCGGAACATGTCGAGACCTTCTTCCGTTTCCTTGCGCAGGACCTGCGCGAGCAGATGGCCGCGCTCGGATTCCGCACCGTCGACGAGATGGTGGGACGCGCCGACCGGCTGGCGCCCCGCAAGGGCATCACGCACTGGAAGGCCAGGACCCTCAAGCTGGAGAACCTGCTCCACCGCCTGGACGTCGGCTCCCACGGCCAGTTCTGCTGCACGGCGCAGGACCATGGCCTGGACACCGCCTTGGACAACGAGCTGCTGAAGATGGCCGCGTCCACCCTACGCGACAAGTCGCCGATGCAGGCCGAAATCCGTCTGCGCAACGTCAACCGGACCGTGGGCACCATCCTCAGCTCCGAGATCACGCGTCGCTTCGGGCCGGACGCCCTGCCGGAGGACACGGTGAGGATCAAGGCCACCGGCACCGCCGGGCAGTCGTTCATGGCCTTCGGGGTCCAGGGCGTGACCATGGAGATCGAGGGGGAGGCGAACGACTACTTCGGCAAGGGACTGTCGGGCGGGAAGCTGATCCTCTATCCGCCCAAGGCGAGCACCTTCGATCCGGTGGACAACGTGATCGTGGGGAACGTCTCGTTCTACGGAGCCACTTCCGGCGAGGCCTACATCATGGGGAAGGCCGGCGAGCGCTTCTGCGTCCGGAACTCCGGCGCCAAGGTGGTGGTGGAGTCGGTGGGGGACCACGGCTGCGAGTACATGACCGGCGGACGGGTGGTGATCCTGGGGGACATCGGGCGCAACTTCGCGGCGGGGATGTCGGGCGGCGTCGCCTATCTCCTCGAGAACGACAAGACGCGTTCGCGCGTCAATCCGGCCATGGTTGCGCTCGAGGAGGTGGTGGACGCCGAAGACCTGATCGAGCTCAAGGAGCTGATCGAACGGCATGCGGAATACACCGGCTCCAAGAGGGCGCTCGACCTTCTGGCCCGCTGGCCCGAAGCCGCGAAGTCCTTCGTCAAGGTCATGCCGGTGGACTACAAACGGGCGCTTCGCGAACAGGCCGCCGCGGTCGCGGCGGTGGGAGGCAGGAGCTGATGGGCAAGGACACCGGATTCAAGGAATTCCCGCGCAAGGCGTTCGGCTACAAGCCGGCCGAGGAACGCGTCAAGAGCTACGAGGAATTCGTGGTTCCCCCGTCGGAGAAGGAACTCGGGGAGCAGGGCGCCCGATGCATGAATTGCGGAGTGCCCTTCTGCCACAGCGGTTGCCCCCTGGGGAACATCATCCCCGATTTCAACGACCACGTCTACCGCGGGAAGTGGGGACGCGCGTACGAGTCGCTGCGCTCCACCAACAACTTCCCGGAGGTCACGGGCAGGATCTGTCCGGCTCCCTGCGAATCGGCCTGCGTGCTGGGGATCACCCATCCTCCGGTCGCCATCAAGACCATAGAACTCGCCGTGATCGAAAGGGCCTGGAAGGACGGGGCCGTGGTGGCCAGGCCTCCGCGCGAGCGGACGGGCATGCGGGTGGCCGTCGTGGGATCCGGTCCCGCGGGACTCGCCGCCGCCGACCAGCTCAACGACGCGGGACACACAGTGGTGGTCTACGAGCGCGCCGAGAAGGTGGGGGGATTGATGCGCTACGGCATCCCCGACTTCAAGCTTCCCAAGGACGTGGTGCAGCGTCGCGTGGACATCATGGCCGCGGAGGGCGTGGAATTCCGCACCAACGCCCACGTGGGAGCGAACGTGCCGGTGTCCGAACTGCGCAACGGGTACGACGCCGTGGTGCTCGCCGGCGGATCCACGTTGCCGCGCGACCTGATCCTGCCCGGACGCGAGGGAGCGGGGGTCCACCCGGCCATGGAATTCCTGTCCCAGAACAACCACCGCGTCTCCGGACTCCCGGGATTGCGCAACCAGCGCGGAGACGAGATCGCCGAGATCCTCGCGACCGGGAAGAACGTCCTGGTGATCGGCGGCGGAGACACGGGCTCGGACTGCGTGGGCACCTCCATCCGCCAGAAGGCGAAATCCGTCCTGCAGATCGAGCTTCTCCCCAAGCCGCCGGATGGCCGCACCGACAGGACGCCCTGGCCCACCCATCCCGGACCGGCCATGCTCTCCACCAGCTCCTCGCAGGCGGAAGGCTGCACGCGGGACTGGAGCGTGGGATCCAAGGAGATCCTCCGCGACGCCGGGGGCAAGGTGGTGGGCGTGCGCGCCGTGCGACTGGACTGGAGCGCGGGAAAACCAGTGGAGATCGAGGGGTCGGAATACGTCATTCCCGCCGAGCTGGTGCTCCTGGCCATGGGCTTCCTGAGCCCGGAGCAGAAGGGGCTGCTGGAGGAACTGGGCGTGGAGAAGGACGAGCGCGGAAACGTCAAGACGCAGAACTACGCGACATCGGTTCCCGGCATCTTCTCCGCCGGCGACATGCGCCGGGGGCAATCCCTGGTGGTCTGGGCGATCTCCGAAGGTCGGGAAGCGGCGCGGTCGGTGGATGCCTACCTGCGCGGGAGCCGATCGCTCCTCGCCGCCAAGTCCGGAAGCCTCTGCCAGGCCTGACCACCACCCTCCGAGGCAGGTGCCGGACCCCGCGCTGACGGCGAAGGGCCGGTTTCCGCCCACCAAGACTCCATCACCTTCCCCACGGTCCCATGCTCCATCCACCCTCCCTGCGAAGACTGTTCGAGCCACTGCGGGGTTTCTGGCTCTGCAGCGGGGTGATCTCGGGATGGTTCCTTTTCGCGATGGCACGTCCATGGGGGCCGCTGGCCGCCGGGTTGTGTTTTGTCGCGGGCATGGGTTGGGCGAGAGGCTGGTCCGCCCGGTCCGCCATCCTGCTCGGATTGCTTCTGCAACAGATCCTGTCATGGGGCTGGGTCCCGTTTCCCCAACGCCCTCCGGTGGAGGGAGCGACGAAAATCCTGGTGGTCCGCAGGGTCGCCCCGGACAGGTGCGTCGGGCGGATTCTGACGGCTCCCGACAGCCGCTGGACCGGAGCCATGGTGCGGTTCCAGGGAGGCCGACCGGGGGATACCCTGGAAGGCGCGGCGCGGATCTCCCCGCCGCGGCCCGCCACGGTGCCGGGAGGTTTCGACGAACTCGGGTGGGCCGCCTCGGCGGGATTGGACGGACGCCTCGGGTGGACGGGCGACACCATCAAGGTGGGCCATGGACGGGAACCATGGACCGAGCGTGTCGCCTGGAATGTCCGCCGCCACGTGTCGGGGGCCCTGCGCGCCCGACTCGATCCGAGTTCCGCGGCGCTGTGGACGGCGGCCCAACTCGCCGACCTGGCGGAAATTCCCCCGCCCGCCTTGGAAACCTTCAAGCAGAGCGGGATTTTCCACCTGCTTTGCGGGAGCGGATTCCACATGGCCCTCCTGGGTGCGGGACTGGTGGCCCTCTTCTCGTTGGCCAGAGTGCCCCGGAGAACCGCTTGGATCTCCGCGGCACTTGCGGTGCTGGCCTACGCTTGGCTGCTGGGAGCACCGCCATCGGTGGCGCGCACGGCAGGAGCCTTCGCCGTCCTGGCCTTGGCCGTCGTTTCCGGAAAACGACCCCACCCAGGGAACTCCTTCTTCCTGGCCCTGGGAATCCTCGTCGCCGCGGATCCCAACACCCCTTTCCGGATGGGAGCGCAGCTGACCTTCGCCGCGACGGCTTCCATCCTGTGGTTGGCTCCGGCACTTCGCGACTTGGCGTTGCCCAGGTCCTGGACGCCTGGGCGCGCGGACCGTTGGCTCTTGACCCCATTGGTGCTGTCGATCTCCGTCACGCTGGCCATCGCTCCCCTCCTGGCCTGGCACACCGGCGTGGTTCCGTGGATCGGGATTCCGGCGGGACTGGCCGGTGCATCGGCCTTCTCCATGGGATATGTCGCTTCGCTCGCCGTCGTCATGCTCTCCTGGCTTCCCCATTGGTGCAGCTCCGGGTTCGCTGGAGCCGCGGAGCTTTCCGCCAGGCTGGTCTGGGAATTGGCCCTGCGCGCCGGATCCTGGACGCCCGGGAGCTGGATCGTCGGCCGTCCGGGAAGTTTCTCCTTGGCGCTCTGGTACGGCGCCCTTCTCCTGGCCGTCGCGGCCCGAAGACGGAATCTGGCGCCGAAGGCGTGGGTGGCGCTCGTCCTTCTGGGCCTGGTTTCCGCGGTGCATGCCTCGATGCCGCACCCGCGGACTCTGCGAGTCCTCTTCCTGGACGTGGGGCAGGGGAGCGCCGCCTTGGTGCGCTGGCCGTCCGGGCACGCGTGGCTGGTGGACGCGGGCCCCCGATCGCGGACGGACCCCGACCGGAACGCCGGAAGGGACGCCATCCTCCCCGCAATGCGCGAGGAAGGGATCTCCAGGCTGGATCTGGTGTCCATCTCCCATGCCGACCAGGACCATTGGGGCGGCTTGAGTTGGCTTCGGAGCCGGATCCCTCCCGCCACCCTTCTCCTGTCCGCCGATTCGGGTACGCCCACGTCCCCTCCGTTCGATTCGCTGGTCTCGGTTCTCGCGGGGTCGGGATGGGCGGTCCGCAGGACCGAAGCAGGACAGGTTCTGACCTACGGCGACGGAGCCCGGTGCGAGATCGTGTCCCCCGGACTCGGCGACGCCATGCCGCGCAACCAGACCAGCCTCGTCCTGCGCGTGTGCATGGACTCCACCTGCGCCCTCCTGCCCGGCGACGCCGATTCCGTCGCCGAAGCGTTCCAACTCGGGTCCGGTGAATCCCTCCACGCCCAGGTGGTCGCCGCCGGACACCACGGTTCCAAGCATTCCTCCAGTCTCGATTGGCTGCGTCGCGTGGCTCCATCGGACGTGGTCCTCTCGTACGGAACGCCCAACCACTACGGACATCCGAACCCGGAGGCCCTGGAGCGGATGGACCTGGTTGGGGCGAAGCTCTGGCGCACCCCCGAGGGATCGGTCGAATTCGCGCTCGACGGCGTGCGGGTGCTGGCGGAGCCGTGGCGGAGCGCTGCCTGGCTTGGACCATGGAGATCCGGAGTACCTTTTCGATTTCCATGGACCTAGACGAAACGCTTCGGGAAGTCTTCGAGAACACCCGCATCCTCCGGCGCCCCGTCAACGGGATCGTCTCGGGGTTCCACGAACTGCCCTACCGCATCGCCGGCCCCCTGGATGGCGCCTCGGTGCAGATCAGCGGCACCATCCTGGTCTCACAGCGCCTGGTGTGGACCATGCGCCAGGTCGCGGAGCATTTCGGAAAGGTGTTCGAGGGGGACGACGGGTTCATGGATCAGGAGATCACGGGCCGCAGCTTCCAGTTCGCCGTCACGCGCGATCCCTCCAAAGGCATCCGGCACGAGCGCTTGAACATCGAGCGGCGGAACGAATCGTGGGAATCCCTCCTGGAGATCCTGGAAGACGATCTTGCGCGGGAGGAGGACACCCGGACGGGGCTGATCTCCTGTCCGTCGCCGCACCACTACCCGGTTTCCGTGGACCGCTTCATCCGCGAGATCCTTCCCAGGGAATTCGGGTAGGGCCTCAAGCCCCGGAGGCGGGGGTTTCGAACGGGTGGGTCAGCACCAGGTCCTTCGCGGCCTTGACGTCGTCCACGCGTCTCAGGTGGAGGGTGTGGGGAGCGGTGCGGACGGTTTCCGGTTCTTCGCCGGACTGGCGCCACACCTCCAGGAAGATCTCCGCGAACTCGTCCAGGGTGGCTTTGCTCTCGGTTTCCGTGGGCTCGATCATCATGGCTTCGGGCACGATGAGCGGAAAATAGATGGTCGGCGCGTAGACGCCGTAGTCCAGGAGCCTCTTGGCGAAGTCGGAGGTGTGGAGTCCGTTCTTCTTGAGCGGGGAGCCGTCCAGCACGAACTCGTGCATGTAGGGTCCGGCGTACTTGGTCTGAAGGCTGCCCTTGATCTTCCCGTACAGGTAGTTGGCGTTGAGGACCGCGGTGCGACCGATGTCGGCCATGCCTTCCGGACCCATGGCGAGCACGTACGCGTAGGCGCGGACCATCATCAGGAAATTTCCGAAGGCGCCGTGGACGGGTCCGATGGAAGTGGAGGGTCGATCCAGCCCGTAGGCGCCGTCGTGGTGCGTCACCCGAGGGGACGGCAGGAACGGGGCGAGATGCGATTTCACCCCGATGGGACCGCAACCGGGACCGCCCCCGCCGTGCGGGGTGGTGAAGGTCTTGTGCAGGTTGAAGTGCATCACGTCGAAGCCGAGGTCGCCGGGTCGCGCGATCCCCACCAGGGCGTTCAGGTTGGCCCCGTCCATGTAGACCTGCGCTCCCACGGAATGGCAGGCGGAGCAGATCTCCTCCACCCTCGTCTCGAAGAGTCCGACGGTGTTGGGGTTGGTGATCATGAACGCGGCGACGTCCGAGTTCAACTTGGACTTGAGATCGTCCACGTCCACGCGTCCGTCCGGACCCGACTTCACTGTGACGCATTCGAATCCCGCGATCGCCGCGGATGCCGGATTGGTGCCGTGGGCGGAATCGGGGATGAGGACCTTCTTGCGGTCTTCGCCGCGCGAAAGGTGCCAGGCGCGCACCACCAAAAGGGACGTCAGCTCGCCGTGCGCTCCGGCCGCCGGCTGCAGGGAGACCGCGTCCATGCCCGAGATTTCGGCGAGCATCCGCTCCAGACGCCACATCAGCTCCAACGCCCCTTGGATGGTCTCCGCGGGCTGCATCGGGTGGAGGGTGGTGAACCCCGGCAGGCGGGCGAGGGTCTCGTGCACCTTGGGGTTGTACTTCATGGTGCAGGAGCCCAGCGGATAGAACCCCTTGTCGATGTGGTGGTTCTTCGTGGACAGGTTCACGAAGTGGCGCACCACCTCGCCCTCGGAAAGTTCCGGAAGCCGGGGGGCGACCTTGCGCCGGAATTTGTCCGGAACGAGGGTGGCGAGACCGGGACGGGGAACGTCCCATTCCAGGGCGCCGGTGCCCCGCTGTCCGGGGCGGCTGCGTTCGAAGAGGGTGCGACCGGTGTCGTCGACGGGCATCAGGCGGCTCCTCCTGCGGAAGACAGTGCGGACACGAGAAGGTCCAGGTCCTGGCGCGAGTGGGTTTCGCTGGCGCACACCAGGAGAGCCTCCGTGGGCACGCCCGGAAGCAGGTCCGACAACCAGATTCCCGGCAGCAGGCGCGCCGTGCGGCATGCGGCTTCCACCCGCGCGCGGGAACCCGGAGGCAGCAGGAAGGTCTGCTCCTGGACGGAGGTGCCCGGGAAAAGCGGACGGATTCCGGCGGATTCCAGCCCGTTCCGTATGTAGGCGAGCCGGGAAGCGCAGTGCTCCGCGACCTCGGCGAGCCCCTGGGGGCCCTGCAACGCGAGATAGACGGAAGCGGCCACCGTCATCAGTCCTTGGTTGGAGCAGATGTTGGAGGTCGCCTTCTCCCGACGGATGTGCTGTTCGCGGGTCTGCGCCGTCAGGCAATAGGCGCGCTTTCCCACCGCATCCACGGTGCGGCCCACCACGCGTCCCGGCATCTGGCGAAGGTGCGCCTTTCGGGTGGTCAGGTAACCCAGGCCCGGACCACCCAGGCTGGTGGGAATCCCCAGTCCCTGCATCTCTCCCACGACGATGTCCGCTCCGAAGGAACCGGGTGGTTCGACGATGGCGCAGGCGAGCGGATCGGCCGCCACGAGCAAGACGGCACCGACGCCGTGGGCCAGTTCGGCCAGCCCATCCAGATCTTCCAGTTGTCCGAAGACGTCGGGGGTCTGCACCACCACCGCGGCCAGATCCCCGGCGGAAGCGAGGATGCGGCCGAGGGCGGCGCGGTCCATGGCGCCGGTGTGCGGGTCCCAACCCACGTCGAGGAACGTCCAGCCGTTGGAACCGGCGTATGTTTCCGCCACCTCGCGCCACCGCGGGTTCAGATTCCGGGCGATCGCGAAGGATTTCCTGCCCTTGCCGCAGGCGGAGGCCATGATCAATCCCTCCACCAGGGCCGTGGCGCCGTCGTACAGGGATGCGTTGGATATTTCCATGCCGGCGAGTTCGGCCACCATGGTCTGGTACTCGAAGATCTGCTGCAGGCTGCCTTGCGAGGCTTCGGCCTGGTAGGGCGTATAGGCCGTGGTGAATTCGCTGCGCGACACGATGCTGTCGACCGCCGCCGGGATGAAGTGCTTGCTCCAACCCAGACCGAGGAAACTGGTGAGATCGGAAAGGCCCAGATTCCGGTCGGACAGTCTGCGAACCTCCCTGGAAAGGGCCATTTCCGACTGGGACCGGGGAAGATCCAGGGGACGGGAAAGTCGCAGATGGGCGGGAATGGCGGAAATCAGGTCCTCGAACCTGCCGACCCCCGAGACGGAGAGCATCTCGGATTCCTCATCGGTGGTCCTGGGGATGAAGCGATGGCTCACAGTTGGGCCTTGTATCCGGCGGCGTCCAGGAGGTCGGTGGAAAGCGGGCCTG
>Ga0302279_10005377_pt1 | contig 14370 bp, 15 predicted proteins | sample III_Bog_N3_3_FD_194541 | JGI IMG/M metagenome (GOLD analysis project Ga0302279, IMG submission 194541) | Peat permafrost microbial communities from Stordalen Mire near Abisko, Sweden - III_Bog_N3_3 | ecosystem: Environmental > Terrestrial > Soil > Wetlands > Peat | place: Sweden: Abisko...
GCAATTGTTCTCGTTCCTCGGCGAGAGCCTCACGGCCCCTCCAGTCTGTCCTCGAGATCGACCTTTGCAATGACGGTGAACTAATGCAACCCTCCGCGATCGGGAGCATGGTGGCGGCGTTGGTCGCCCTGTCCGTGGCGGCCTGCACGAGCGGCCCCGCGACGAGCCTGCGCGAAGCCAGCACCGCGGGCCCCGACGCCGGTGACTCCGGGACCAGCGATGCACCGACGACGCCCCCGTCGCCCGACGCTCCGAGTAGTGCGGACACCGGCGCGCCCACGATGGCCCCCGCGCCGGACGCCGGGCCCCCGATCTGCAGCGAGGACGGCTGGTGCTGGAGCAACCCGCTGCCTCAGGCCAACCCCCTGCTGGCGACGTGGGCCGCGAGCGCGAGCGACGTGTGGGCAGCGGGAACGCTCGGGACGGTGCTCCACTGGGACGGCTCCGCGTGGACGGCGTTCAGCAGCGGCACGCCCGACGACCTGCAAGGCATGTGGGGCAGCGAGACAGGTGACGTCTGGGCCGTCGGCAAGGGCGGTGTCATCCAGCACTGGAACGGCGCGGTCTGGTCGCCCACCAACAGCACCACCAAGAACGATCTCTACGGGGTGTGGGGCAGCAGCGGAACGGACGTATGGGCGGTGGGCGCCGCAGGGACGATCGTCCACTGGGAGGGGTCCCGCTGGACGGCCGAGTCGAGCGGCACGACGCTCGACCTCTACGGAGTCGGCGGCAGCGACGCCGGCACCACCTGGGCGGTCGGAGCGCAGGGGGTGATCCTGGAGTGGGTCTCCGCCGACGCCGGCGGGGGCTGGGCGGAGTCCCCCAGCGGGACGTCGAGCGACCTGCACGGCGTCTGGGCGACCGGCGCGTCCGACGTCTGGGCCGTGGGCTCCAACGGCACGACCCTCCACTACACGGGCGGGCCAACCCCACCCCTCGAGTCCGACGGAGGCCATGACGCGGCGAGCGACGCCACCGCCATTGCCGTCGACGCAGGCACCAGCTGGGCACCCTCGATGCCCGCATCCGACGACCTCTACGCGGTGACGGGCAGCAGCGCGACCGACGTGTGGGCCGTCGGTCAGAACGGAACCATCCTCCACAACGACGGGACCAAGTGGTCGCTGTCGACGAGCGGCACGCCCAACACGCTCATGGGGACCTTCGAGACCACGGCGTCGGACGTCTGGGCCGTCGGCCAGTCCGGCACCATCCAGCACTGGAACGGGACGGCCTGGTCGGCCACCGTCACGGGGACGACGAACGATCTCGCCGGCATCTGGGGCAGCGAGGCCAACGACGTGTGGGTGGCCGGCGCCGCCGGCACGGTCGAGCACTGGAACGGCGCCATGTGGACGAGCAGCGCGAGCGGAACGGCCAACGATCTCACCGCGCTCTCGGGCAGCGGACCGATGGACGTCTGGGCGAGCGGGCTCTCGGGAACGACGATCCACTGGAAGGGGAGCGCCTGGGCGTCGACCCCCAGCGGCACCAGCAACGACCTGCTGGGCGTCTGGGAAGGAACTCCGATGTACGGCTGGGCCGTCGGGCAGAGCATCCAGGGCTGGAACGGCACGGCCTGGACCACGGCAGACGCGACGCCGACCGGCGGCGCCTCGCTCGCTGCGGTGTGGGCGAACTACCTCGACGGCTGGGCGGTGGGCGGCGATGGAGCGGCTGTGCACTGGGACGGGTCGAGCTGGACGCCGGTGACGAGCGGCTCGGGCAACGACCTCAACGGCATCTGGGGTTCCGGCCCATTCGACGTCTGGGCTGTTGGCGAGGCGGGGACCATCCTTCACTGGGACGGCATGGCCTGGTCGACCGTCATGAGCGGCACCGACGTGGACCTGCACGGCGTCTGGGGCACCGCCCCCGGTGACGCCTGGATTGTGGGGGACTCCGGGACGGTGCTCCACTGGGATGGCGCCATGTGGCACCCGTCCGATAGCGGGACGAGCAACGCGCTCCTCGCCATATGGGGCAGTGGCACGAACGACCTCTGGGCCGTCGGCCGAGGTGGCACCATCCTGCATCACCTCTAGGGTTTCGGGGCGGAGGATCTGGTCGCGAGGGCGACGCGGCGGCGTGGTAGCGTGCGCGCGTGAAATCCGCCTGGCTGCTCGCCGCCCCTGTCCTTTTCATTCTCGGGTGCGGGCGCACGGCGCTGCTCCCCGACTCGCTGGACGCCTCGCCGGATTCGTCGCCCGACGGCGCCGTGGATGCGATCGACACCGGCGTCCCCTCCACCTGCGGGGACCACGTTTGCCAGACGAACGAGACCTGCGAGAACTGCTCGGTCGATTGCGGGCTCTGCGCCGGGTGCGGGGACGGGACGTGCAGCGCAAGCGAGACGTGCACCAGCTGTCCGCAGGACTGCGGCGTATGCCGCACGTGCGGAGACGGAATCTGCAAGGACGGCGAGACGTGCCTCTCGTGCGCGCCCGACTGCGGAGCGTGTCCAACCTGCGGCGACGGGACGTGCACCGCGCCGAACGAGACCTGTTACACGTGCCCCGGGGACTGCGGAAAGTGCAAGACCTGCGGGGACGGGTTCTGCAACGCGGCCACGGAGACGTGCGCGTCCTGCGAGCAGGACTGCGGGCCGTGCGCCGTGTGCGGGGACGGCAAGTGCGAGGCCCCCTACGAGACGTGCAGCAACTGCGAGCAGGACTGCGGCATGTGCACGCTCCTCGGGTGCCCCGAGATGCTCACGTGCTCGCTCCAGTGCATCGACCTGATGATGACGCCCCCGTCGTTTTCGATCAGCTGCGTGGGCGATTGCGTGGCGCGGGGATGCCCCGCGGCATCCTACTTCTTCGATCAGGTCTTCGATTGCTTCGTCGCGAACATCGCCACGTGCGGCGCGAGCATCTCGTGCCTCATGACGACCTGCCAGGCTCAGGTCTCGGTCTGCCTCGGTAAGCTCAGCTGCAACTAGCGCCTCGACGCAGGGGCATTCTCTGCGTCGAGGTGCCGAGAGCGCTCAGGACGCCAGGATCTGGAGAACGGTCGCGGCGTAGTCGATCCGCTTCTCTCGCTGCGGCAAGGTCGGCGGGATCTTACGGAGCGCGCCGCGCAGGATGAGCCGCGAAACGGCGTCGAGCGACTCGAAGCGCAAGCCGAGGGCGCGCCCGCGCTCGTGCGGCCGCCTGCCGTGCAAGACGCGCGCAGCGCGGGCGTCCGTGTAAAACCACTTCTGGAGCTGCGTGGCCTTGAAGCACACGTGCAGCAGGTCTCCGGGGTCGACGTCGATGTCCTTCAGCTCGACGAGCATGCCTTGCGGGGACAGGTCGAGCGCGCGGCGCCCGACGATCTTTCCATCCTTCTCACGGACCACACAGCACGAGACTTCGACCGCGCGGCGAATCGTCTGCCGCCCCGTCGCCCTCACGAGGAAACTCCCCATCGTGGACCTCCTGGATGAAGGCAATGGTATGGGGCGCGTTCACCCGAGGTCCAATGTTCGGCCAGTGTCCGCGGCTTCGACGGGCTCAGCTCGAACGGAGGAAGTCGACGAGCAGGCCGTTCACGCGCTCCGCCGCGTCGACCTGCACCCAGTGCGTCGCGTTCGGGATCCATTCGACCCGTGTATCACGCACCCACTTGCGGCTCGGCTCGGCCAGCTCCTTGCCGAGGAAGGCGTCCTTCTCGCCCCAGATGACCATCGTCTGGGCGTCGATGCGGCGGAATTTCGGGAGCGAGCGCTTCGCGAAGCCCCTCATGGACGCGCGGTAGTAGTTGATGCCGCCATGCAGCGAGTCCGCGCGCCGCGCCGCCTCCACGTAGTGCTCGATGTCGGCGGGAGAGGAGCTGCCCGAGCCGAGGGCCTTGCGCAGGAAGGCGAAGTCGTTGGCGGCGATGAAGCGCTCCGGGATTCCCGGCAGCTGGAAGAAGAACATGTACCAGCTCTTCTTGAGCTGCCTCGGCGTCCGGAGGCCACGGATCATCTCGGCCGGGTGCGGGCAGTTCAGCACGACGAGCTTGTCCACCATCGCAGGCTCGGCCATCGCGAACGCCCACGCAACGCCGCCTCCCCAGTCGTGGCCGACGATGTGCGCCTTCTTCTGCCCGAGCGCCCGCACGAGCCCCGCGACGTCCCCGGTCAGGTGCGGCAGGGTGTAAGCGCTGGCCTCCTTCGGCTTGTCCGACAGGTTGTAGCCACGCAGATCGGGCGCGACGACGCGAAAGCCCGCCTTGGCCAGCGCAGGGATCTGGTGGCGCCACGACCACCAGAACTCCGGGAACCCGTGGAGCAGAACCACGAGCGGGCCGCTCCCCGCCTCGACGTAGTGGAGCGACACCTCACCAACGTCGATGCGCCTGTGGGTGGCGCCAGGAATCGTGAGCCCATCGGTCTCACCAGGCTGGTACGGCATGACAGTCGACATGGTTGCCCTCGAGGGCCACAACTGTGCACGCGCGCCGAGCCGTCGACAACCCTCAGCGATGTAGCGGTGTCAGTCCAGCGCGAGGCGGCGGACGCTCTCTGCGTAGTCGATGCGGGGGGCGCGCATGGGCAGGGGCGGCGGCACGCCGCGCAGGTGGGCGTGGAGGATGATGCGGGTGAGGTCGTCCAGGCTGTCGAAATTGAGACCGATGCACGGCCCCCAGTCGCCCGGCCGACGTCCATGGACGACCCTAGCCACCGTTGCTGAGCAATCGAACCACGCGCTCGCGCTGGGAGCGCGGAACGAGACGATGACGTCCTCGCCCGTGAGGACGCGCTCATCGGCGACCACGAGCATGCCGTGCGGGGAGAGGTCCACCGCGCTGCGGCCGATCAGCTTGAAGTCCTTCTCGCGGACCACCTGGCAGTCAATCTTGACCGCGCGTCGCAGCGCGCGTCGCTGTTGCCTTCGTACGAGAATCGAGTTCATGGGGACATCTCCTGGACTGGGGCAGCGCTGCGGCAGAGGCTGCATGGCGCGCTGTCGATACCCAATGGTATGTGGCGCGATCTCGGGTGGCCCAATCCTTGGCGCCCGGGGCCCGGCCGGCCCCGTCGGGCTCTCCCCTCCCCGGCCGCTGTTGCAGGTTGCTTCCCGCGCCATCATCCGCTTTCCTTCGGACGACATGCCCATCGACAGGGACGACAGCAACCCCGTGACGCTCGTGGTGGACACGCGCGCCGCACCGGCCGCCCGTTCGCTGGGCGTGCTCACGGTGGTGGGCGGTCTCCAGACGGGGCGCGTGCTGCCGATCCCCCCAGGCCAGGAGATCACGCTCGGCCGGGCGGATGGGTGCACCTACCGCATGGACGACGCGAGCGTGTCCGGCACCCACGTACGCATCGTGATCGTCGCCGGGACGCACGTGCTCGTGGACGTCGGCTCCACGAACGGGAGCTTCGTCAACGACCTGCGCGTCGAGCAGCCGGTGACCCTGAAGGACGGAGACCGCGTCCAGCTCGGCTCGGCGACGCTCCTTCGCTTCTCGCTCGTGACCGCGGAGGAGGAAGCTGCGCTCCGGAAGATGTACGAGGCGGCGTCGCGCGACGGGCTCACCGGGGTCTTCAACCGCAAGCACCTCGAGGAGCGCATCGACGCCGAGATCGCGTACTCCCAGCGTCACCAGACCGAGCTATCGCTCGTGATGATCGACGTCGATCACTTCAAGAAGGTCAACGACACGCACGGTCACCTCGCGGGGGACGCCGTCCTCAAGAGCACGGCGCAGACGCTCCTGCGCGGCATCCGCACGGAGGACGTGCTCGCGCGCTACGGCGGCGAGGAGTTCGTCATCGTCGCACGCGGCGTCCCCGTCATGGCCGCCGGCCTCCTCGCCGACCGCCTGAGGCAGACGATCGGAAAGGCCGAGGTCCTCTTCGGCGGCACGAAGATCCGGGTCACGGTCAGCGCCGGCGTGGCCTCCCTCGAGTGCTGCCAGGGCAAGATCGACAAGGCGACGCTCCTCGGCCTGGCGGACTCGCGTCTCTACAAGGCGAAGCAGACGGGCAGAAACCGCGTCGTAGGACCTGGTTAGGCGCACGGTGTACACTCGCGCTATGGGCAATCTGGCTCGCAGCGTGGCCGTATCGGCAGCCCTCCTCCTCTCCCTCGCCGCCGCCTGCAGCAACGGGACGCCTCCGGCCGTGCATCCCGGGGATGACATCACGGACAACACGAACGAGGGCGACACCGGGATCCCCGCGACCCCGCCTCCATCCGGCGACTCCGGGATGGACGACTCCTCGCTCTACGACGACTCGGGGTTCCAGCCGATGCTCGGCGCTTGCTCGACGTGCTCCTGCTCCACCAAGAAGGGCTTCTGCTTCGGCGGCGGCGTGACCTTCCATTCGCCGCCCCTCCCTCTCGGAGGGCACAGCGACGCGGGCGACGGCGGCGGCGCTGGCGATGCCTCGGAAGACACCGGCCCTGCCGCATGCCCGATGGTCAGCGCGGGTACGAACGACGCTGGGCAGACGAAGATCGAGATCGGCTGCAACACGTTGCCGGCGGCATGCGCTGCGACACCCACGTGCGGGTGCGTGCTCGAGGCCATCCAGCCGCAATTCGCCTGCTACCTCGTCTGCACGCCGGACGACGGCTACCTGCTCGTTTACTGCCCCAACGGACCCTGACGTCGGGCGGGCTGGTTCGCCTGCGCACCGGGTGGAGCCTGCCCGGCCCGGGGACCGGCCGCGATAGCCGCGCGGAAATACGCGGGAATTCGTCGCCCTTGTAAAGAGCGCACGGAAGCTTCCTCCCCTGGCGCAGCGATCGACGTTGGCGCGGGCGTTGCTCCGTGCGGCGGGTCGCTTTCTCGGGAGACACGATGGCCAACCACATTCGATCCAGACTCGTGAAGTCCAGGGCAGCGGCCGAGGCCGCTCGCCTCCTTGCTGCGGCCCCCAGCGCGCAGCTCGTCGCGGTGGCTCCAGTGACGACGCCACCGCCGCCACTCGACGCGATGCCGCGCTCCGAGCCGCCTCCTCCGTCGGGCATGCACCCGCGGCGTCCCATCTCGCTCGCCGAGGGTCCGCCCGAGGCGGAGGCCATCGAGCTGGACGTCAGCCCCGACCCCACCGAGCCGCCCGCGGCGATCCCGCTGTCCGTGACGAGGATCCCGTCGGCCACCGCGGTCGCCCCTGAAGCGCCACCGGCGGCCGCGACCGTCGCCCCCGATGCCGCCCCCACGATCGCGAACGGTCCGGTGGCGTTTCCTCTGTCCACCATCACCACGCCCACGGAGGAGGCACCCCCTCCGGTGACGGCGCAGCCGCGGGCGACGCTCTCGGACGCGTTCCCGCGCATCAGCCTGACGGAGGGGCCCGGTCGCATCTCGATCGGCCGGGCCATCGACGCCGCCTTCACGCGCGCCTCCGGGACGCACGACGGGCCAAGCGACTCGAGCTCCTACGAGCAGGTCCTCGACGCGGGGGAGGTCCTGCGAAGCACGGAGGAGACGCGTGGTCGCCGGGCGCGGCTCACGAAGGTGGCCATCGGGATCATCGCGGCGTGCGGCCTCCTGTGCGTCGTGGCGGTCCTGCGCGTTGGATTCAGCGCCAGCGAGGACGCGGTCGCCCTCACGCAGCTCAGCGCGGCGCTTCCGTTGCCTGCGCCCGCCGAGCCGCCCCCGCAGGTCGCCCAGGCGCCTGACCCCGCGCAGCCGCCTGCGGTGGCCGACTTCCCGGACAACCACGCGTCAGCTCCGCCCGCGGTGGCGTCGGCGAAGGCGGCACCGCCGAAGACCGGGCACGGCAAGCACCCGCACCCGTCGCGGAAATCCATCCTCGACCACCCGTGATGGGCGGGTGCCCGGACGGCGTCAGTGGATGACGCCGAGCTTCTTGCCCACGCTCGTGAACGCCCGGACCGCCCGATCGATCTGCTCCGGGGTATGCGCCGCCGACAGCTGCACGCGGATGCGCGCCTGCCCCTTCGGGACCACGGGGTACGAGAAGCCGACCACGTAGATCCCCTCCTTCAGCATCTCCGACGCGACGTCCTGCGCCAGCTTCGCGTCGCCCAGCATGACGGGAACGATGGGGTGGAACCCTTCGCGGAGCTGGAAGCCCGCTGCCGTCATGGCGTCGCGGAACCTCATCGCGTTATCCATCAGGCGGTCGCGGAGCTCGGTCGTCGAGGAGAGCAGATCGAGCACCGCGATCGACGCCCCGACGATGGCCGGCGCGAGGGTGTTCGAGAACAGGTACGGGCGGGACCTCTGCCGCAGGAGGTCGACGATCTCCTTGCGCGCCGTGGTGAAACCTCCCGCCGCGCCGCCGAGGGCCTTGCCGAGCGTCGACGTCAGGATGTCCACGCGGCCCATGACGCCGGCCTGCTCGATGCTTCCCCTGCCCGTCCGACCCAGAAACCCCGTTGCGTGGCTGTCGTCCACCATGACCATCGCGTCGTAGCGGTCCGCGAGATCGCAGATGGCGCCGAGCTTGGCGACGAAGCCGTCCATCGAGAAGACGCCGTCGGTCGCGATCATCCGAAGCCGCTTGCCCGACGTGGCACGAAGCGCGGCCTCGAGCTCCCCCATGTCGCCGTTGGCGTACCGGTGGCGCTCGGCCTTGCAGAGGCGGACGCCGTCGATGATCGAGGCGTGGTTCAAAGCGTCGCTGATGATCGCGTCTTCCTCGCCGAGGAGCGTCTCGAAGAGGCCGCCGTTCGCGTCGAAGCAGGACGAATAGAGGATGGTGTCCTCGGTGCCGAGAAAGGCCGACACCTTCGCCTCGAGGGCCTTGTGCGCGTCCTGCGTCCCGCAGATGAAGCGAACCGACGACAGGCCGTAGCCGTAGCGGTCGATGGCGTCCTTGGACGCCTGGACGACGGCCGGGTGCGACGACAGGCCGAGGTAGTTGTTCGCGCAGAAATTGAGCACGGGGACCGAGCTCCCGCCGACCTTAACCTCGGCGCCTTGCGGCGTGGTGATGAGGCGCTCCTTCTTCTCGAGCCCCGCCTCGCGAATGGCCTGGAGCTCGCCCGCGTAGATCTGCTGCGCTGCTTTGTACATGCCCCGGGCGTAGCACCAGGCCACCCCGGACTGAAGTCCGGGGTGCCATCTGGAGGCGCTGGCTACTTGTTGGGCTGCGGGGTGATGCGGAGGTACGGGCGGATGGCCTTGAAGCCCTTGGGGAACTTCTTCGCGAGGACCTCGGGATCCTGCACGGAGGGGAGAATCACGACGTCCTGGCCGTCCTTCCAGTTGGCGGGCGTGGCGACCGAGTGAGAGTCGGCCAGCTGCAGGGAGTCGATGAGGCGGAGGATCTCGTCGAAGTTGCGGCCCGTGCTCGCCGGGTAGGTGAACGTCGCGCGCACCTTCTTGTTCGGATCGATCACGAAGACGGACCGGACGGTGAGCGTGTCGTTCGCCTGCGGGTGGATCATGTCGTAGAGCGTCGCTACCTTGCGGTCGCCGTCCGCGAGGATCGGGAAATTCAGCTTGGTCGCCTGCGTCTCCTCGATGTCCGCCGTCCACTTCTTGTGCGACTCGACGTCGTCCACGCTGAGGGCGATGGCCTTCACGTTGCGCTTGTCGAGCTCCGGCTTCAGCTTGGCCACCGCGCCGAGCTCCGTCGTGCACACGGGCGTGAAGTCCTTCGGGTGCGAGAAGAGAATCGCCCACGAGCTGCCGATCCACTCGTGGAAGTGGATGGGGCCGACGGTGGAGCTCTGGGTGAAGTCCGGTGCGATGGTGCCGAGTTGAACGGACATGGTGTTCCTTTCCTTCGAGTGCGGGGCCGAGTCTCTGCCGGCCCCTCTACTTCGGTGGAGTTATGTTCGCTATCACGAACGCCGTCAAGGGTGGGAGGCGGAGGATGCCTCGGGCGCTCCGCCCCGTCCAGCGCAAGCGTGGCTCAGGCGCGCGGGTGCCAGTGCAGCTTCACGCCCGACAGGCCGAGGGCGAGCGTGGCTCCGACGTCGGGCAGCACCGACCGTCGCAGGCGCGTCCCCCGGACGTACGTCCCGTTCGTGGACGCGAGGTCGTAGGCCACCGTCTCGCCGGCGTCCTGCATCACGAGCAGGTGCACGCGCGACACCTTCTCGTCCAGCAGCGACGCGAAGCGACGGTCGCACTTGCTCGCGCGCCCGATGAGGATCCCCGTATCGAGCTCGGAGTCGCCGACCTCGACGCACTCCCCTGCGCCCTGCCGCTCGAGCGCGAAGCGCGCGAGCCCCGAGGGTGCGGGCCGCTGCTCGCCCTTCAGCTGGAGGCCTGTGCCGCCGGTCGATCGCAGCTCGTGGACGGACGGGGCGCGCGCGAGGAGCGACACGTGGGTCCACCGAGGCACGGCGCCCGCTGGCGCGAGGGCCGGCGAGCGGTACGGAGTCCGAGAGGCAGGCTCGATCTCGACGGCGGGCAACTCCACCGGCAGCTCGGGGGCGCGGCCCGGGAGCGCGACGAACGCGTTCCTGCCGACGTACATCGCGAGGGGCCCCACGACGAGCGCGGAGCTCTCGTGCGGGATGGCGTCCGCGTTGAAGCGAAAACCCTGGGTCGTGTAGAGGTCGAGCAGACGAAGCATCGGCACCTCGCCACCCGGCGCGAGCTGCGCGCGCACGAGCATGTGCCGGAGAGCGACCTCCGGATCGCCGTCCAGCCGCAGGTCGCAGCACGAGTGGCGCCCGGCGACGGCAAAGACCTCGCGCCGCGCGGGCAGATCGAGCCACGCCTTCACTCCCGACGGCCCGACGTCGAAGAGGCGGTAGCCGAGCTCCTGCATCGGCGGCAGCGTCCTGTGAACGCCCACCGCGCTCCGGTACGCCACGGCGAGGTCGAGCGCCGGCTCCCACGTGCCCATGCCCGAGACGCGGGTGTTCGCGTTGTTCTGCCGGATCTGGCTCACGCGTGACGACGGAGGGGCGTCCATCAGGCCACAGCCTAGCGCAAGCGCGGGCGGTTGGGTGTCAGTCCGGGAACTTCAGGACCACCTTCGGGAAGGTCTTGATTCGCTCTTCGAACTTGACGGGCTCGAAATCCGGGAAGCTTGTCACGGTGCCCTGGCCGCGCTCGAGGATGACGTCCCAGATCATGTCGTGGATGTTCGGGTCGCGGTTCTCGAGGAGGTGCCGGGTGATGTGCCACGTCTCGAAGATGCGCCTGCCCACGACCGAGTGGAGCGAGATCCCATCCACGATGACGCGGTCGAAGCCCTCGATGATCTGATCGCCGCTCTTCAGCCCGAAGAGGATGACATCCCCTCCGCGCCTCACGCACGAGATGGCGTTGTTCACGCTCGAGGGCTGGCCGCTCATCTCGAGGGCGACGTCCACGCCGACGCCGTCGGTCAGCGATCGGACCTCCCGCGCGAGCTCGGGGTCGTGGGTGTACGAGTCCTTCTCCAGGTTCCTCGGGACGAGGACGTGGTCGGCGCCGAGCTGACGCGCCTTCTCGACGTGCGTGGGCATGGGCTCGACGCCGATGACCAGGCGAGCGCCGAGCGCCTTCGCCACGGCGACGGCGAAGAGCCCGATCGTGCCGCAGCCGATGATCGCGACGCGCTTGCCCCGGAGGTTCACCTTGGTGCACGCGTGCACGGCGTTGCCGAAGGGCTCCTGGAGCGCGGCGACCTCGGGGCGGATGCGCCGCGTGTCGGTACGCCACAGCGCCCGCGCCGGCAGCTTCGCGTACTCGGCGAAGCAGCCGTCCGTCGAGATGCCGATGATGAGGTTGTCGGCGCAGACGTGGTTGTCTCCGGTGCGGCACTGGTAGCAAGTGCCGCACACGATGTGGCTCTCGGTCGACACGACGTCGCCGGGCTGGTAGCCGAACTCGCGCGCGGCGGCGGAGCCGACGGCGACGACGTCCCCCAGCAGCTCGTGCCCCATCACGCGCGTGTCGCGGCGGTCCTTGTCGAGGCCTTCGGCGATCATGCCGCCGAACGCGCGCCGGAACCAGATGCCGCGGTCGCTTCCGCAGAAGCCCGCGAACCGGGTTCGTACGAGGACCATCGAGCTATCGGTGTAGTCCCGGGCCTCGTCGAGCACCGGGCGCTCGACCTGGGTGCGGCGCATCCCCGTGGACTTGTCCCAGGGGTCGGTCTTTCGGTCGTACGTGAGGGCCCACATCGCATCGCGCATGGCAGTCTCCGCTTCACCGGCACGGTAGCACGGCGGCGCCCCGCGCCCGGCCCAGACCGGCAGTTCCCACGCTCCAGCCAGGGCTGTAGTCTCGCACGAGAGGAACGCCCCTGACCGCGCTCGACCTCCTCATCTCCCCGCTCGACCTGGCGCGCCGGCGTACGCTGCGCCTCGTCACGCAGAGCCCGCTCCTCACGCGGGTGGTCGGCCGACGCCGGGTCCGGGTCGCGAGCCTGGCGACGGTTCAGGTGGCGATCCTGTTCGTCCTGTCCATCCTCGCGCCGGTCGGGATGTTCTTCGTCGGCCCGCTCGTCTTCGGTGTGGCGCACCTGGCGGCGGACGCGCGCTACCTCGTCCTGCGCCAGCGCCTCCCGAGGGCGTTCGTCGTGCTGTCCGCGACCTCGGCATCGGTCATCGTGGGCGTGCGCTCGCTCCAGATGCTGGGCGTCGTCCACGCCTCCGCCGATGCGTGGGAGGCGGCCGCCGGTGGCCTGTGGATGCTCTCGGCGCTCGCCTTCGCCGTGAGGGACAGGCGGACGGCCCTCCGCGGGCTCGCGATCGTCCCGCCCATCGCGGCGGCCGTCGCCCTCGCGCTCCGGCACCCGCACACCGCGAACATCGCCATGATGCACGTGCACAACGTCATCGGCGTGCTGACGTGGCTGTTCGTGTACCCGCGCAAGAGGGCGTGGGAGCTCGCGCCGGTCATCGCGATTGCGGCCGCCGTCGCGTTCCTTGCGTCGGGCACCGCCGCGATGTGGACCTACCGCGCCGGGGGTGACGTGGCGTTCGACACGCGACTCCACGACATCGGGCTCTGGCTCGCGCCCGGCTATGGCCCGCGGGCGGCGGCCTCCGTGGTGATCGCGTTCGTCTTTCTCCAGGCCGTCCACTACGCGATCTGGCTTGCGTGGATCCCCCAGGAGGACCTCAAGGGCGAGGGCACGCCGACCTTCCGCATGACGGCCCGTGGGCTCCTGGCCGACTTCGGCGTCGCTGGCTGCGTGCTCGTGGCAGCTGTGATGATGGGCCTCGCGGGCCTCGCCGTCTTCCGCATCGGCGCGGCGCTCAACTGGTACCTGACGCTCTCGAGGTTCCACGGGCTCCTCGAGCTCGCCGTCATCGCGCTCCTCATCGTGCGGGGGCGAGGGCTCACCATGCGAAAGGCGCCGAGCGACTCATGAAGCTTCATCTCCGGCTCAGAAGAGAAAGGAACTCGCCTTGAAGACCCGAGCTCTCCCGAGGTACCTGGCGGCGCTTGCGACCTGCCTCGTCGCGGTCGCCTCGACCGGCGTGGCGCAGGCGGTGTCGAACGCCTGCCCGGCCACCGCCCAGGTCGGCGTGCCTTGCTCGACCGCTGGCCCCGGAGGCAACGGGACCGGCGCCTGCGAGGTCACCTCCGCGTCCTTCGGGCCCGGCTGCGCGGACATCGTCGACGGATCCGCCGACGAGACGGACGGCGGCCCGTCGACGTGCCTCACGTGCGTCGTCGTCTACACCGTGCCTCCGCAGGGGTGCGGCAGCGAGGGACCGGGCAACCTGTCGGGGGCCGCGTTCATGCCGGCCGTCTCCGGGTGCTGCTCCGTCGCGGGGAGAAACGAGTGGGGCGCGGGCCTGGGCTTCCTCCTCGGGGCGGGATTCCTCGGTCTCGCGCTCGTCCAGCGCCGCCGGCGCACTCGCCCATGAGCGCGTCGCACGGGTGGGTGCTCGTCCTCTGCCTGGCGCTCTTCGGCGTCTGCTGCGGGGGCGGGATCCGGCAGGACGAGCTCGTCTGCGAGGAGGCCGTGAAGCACCTCACGCAGTGCTGCGCGGGGCTGACCCCGACCGGCATCGACTGCACCTACCAGACGGTCACGGGCGATCCCAACTACCCCAACGGTCCCTCTTACCCGGATCTCAGCCCCACCGAGAGCGACTGCATTCGCAACGAGTCCTGCGAGACCCTCCTCTCGTCGGGCGTGTGCGGCCGCGCCATCGACCTCGTCCGGGCCGACATGGCCAACGCCGAGAACCCCTACCTGACGGGCCTTCCCCCGAACTTCTCGGCCTACAATCCCTCGCAGATCTGCCCATGACGCGATCCGTCCGTACCCTCGCGACCGGCGGTGCCGCCGCCCTTATCACGCTCCTCCTCGCGGCCCCGGCGCTCTCCCAGCCCCCTCCCCCTCCGCTCCCGCCAACCGCCGACGAGCCCCCTCTCCCTCCGGCTCCCCCTCCCGCACCTGCTCCCGCTCCGGCTCCCACCGAAGCGCCTCCCTCCTCCGCACCCGAGCTCATGATCGGCGGGCCCCCTAGCCCAGCTCCTGCTCCCGCTCCCGCTCCCGCTCCCCCGCCC
>Ga0302279_10005378_pt1 | contig 14368 bp, 9 predicted proteins | sample III_Bog_N3_3_FD_194541 | JGI IMG/M metagenome (GOLD analysis project Ga0302279, IMG submission 194541) | Peat permafrost microbial communities from Stordalen Mire near Abisko, Sweden - III_Bog_N3_3 | ecosystem: Environmental > Terrestrial > Soil > Wetlands > Peat | place: Sweden: Abisko...
TAAACTTGGACTTTAAACTGTCCATCTTGTGCGGGATTAAGAGAAGAAAATACCTCCTCAAATGCCCCAAAAGGAAGTAACAGCGGCATCGGCTGCCCATCCCACAAGAAACAAATAACCGACCTGTTACCCTCAAGCCATCGAAGGTCGGTTTGGCGAAGCCCAAAAAACGTGCTGCTTCCAGAATGGACTTTGGAATATCGAATGTATATTTTGGATGATGTTTCTGGGATTTCGAAAAGCGATTGCGAACCCGGGGCCTTCTTCAATGACGGAAAACGTCGTTTTAATTCGTCGAGGAATTCATTTTTAACAGGTTTTGGCATGGGACTTTGTTTTAATTTTGACAGTATAAATGGGATTCAAAATGCCGGACGATGCGATTGCGCATCTTCAAACCCAGGCTTGCGAAAATGGGATACAACAGCGAATCAATCGGGATGATTGCCCCATTGTCCACGAAATTGCCAACCTGCCAGCAAATACTACCCCCATCGGCCAAGACCCGTACACACTCGGTTATGACTTCGCGCTGTTCTTTGACGTAGGCGTCCAGGTGCAGACGGCTCTCATATTCCTTGCCGAGGTTGTAAGGCGGTGAGGTTACGACCAATTGAACAACCCCATTTGGAATATCCCGAAGCATTTTCCGGCAGTCGCCCTCGTGAACGACCGCCAGGGCCGTGGGTTTAAACCGCTCCGAAATATTGAATCCGTTTGTCATTTTGTGATCCGACTCTAATGCAGAAATCCCCATTCGCCAAGAACCAAGCAATTTTCGGCCGCTGACTCCACTTTCCCCACCCCTGTATAAAATCCTTGGCGGACCGTGTGGGGACGCTTGCAGCGTTGTCCGCCCGGTCAGCCCAGCTCCAATGATTTGGATCAAACCCCGGTGTTACTTCAATTTCTCCGGGTTCAGGGGCCGCAAATCCTTCGGCAAAAACACCCCGTCTTTGCGGATCAATTCCCCGTCAAACCACACCTCGCCGCCACCCCATTCCGGACGCTGGATGAGCACCATGTCCCAGTGGACGGCGGAGCGGTTGCCGTTGTCGCACTCCTCATACGCCTGGCCCGGCGTGAAATGGAGCGAGCCGGCGATCTTTTCATCAAACAAAATGTCGCACATCGGGTTGAGCACGTAGGGGTTGAAGCCCAGGGAAAATTCCCCGACATACCGCGCTCCGGGGTCCGTGTCCAGAATGTCGTTCAGGCGCTTCTGGTTGCTCCCGGTGGCCTGCACCACTTTGCCCTCCTTGAATTCCAGGCGGACGTTCTCAAATTTGGCGCCGGAATAGATCGTCGGCGTGTTGAATTGAATCACCCCGTTGACGGATTTTTTAATCGGACAGGAAAAGACCTCGCCGTCCGGGATGTTGCGGTCACCCTTGCACATTTTGGCGCCGATGCCCTTGATGCTGAAGGTCAGGTCTGTGCCCGGGCTTTTGAGGTGGACACGGTCCGCCTTTTGCATCCGCTTTTCCAGGGGGCCCATCGCCCGGCCCATTTTGGCGTAATCCATGGTGCAGACGTCGAAATACAAATTCTCGAACGCCTCGGTGCTCATGCCGGCCGCCTGGGCCATGCTCGGGGTGGGCCAGCGCAGCACGCACCAGCGGGTGTGGTTGACGCGGTAATTCAACACCGGCCGCAGCACCCGCGAATACAACTGCATGCGGTCGCCGGGCACATCGGAGTTCTCGCTCGCGTTGCCGCTGCCGCGAATGGCGATGTAGGCCTGCATCTTCTTCATGCGGTGCAGTTCGAGATCCCGCAGCAGCGCGGCGTGCCGGGGCTCGGTGGCCTGGACAATTTCCCGGGAAATGCGCGTGTGGCGCACCTCGATGAACGGAATGCCGCCCGCCGCGCGCACCGCGCGCATGAGTTCGAGCGAGAATTCGTCCGGAACATCAATCATGTCCAGCAGGGCGCAATCGCCCTTTTTGATTTCAGTCGAGTAATTCACCAGCAGGCTGGCCAGTTTTTTGTAACGCGGATCGGTCATGTTTAATTGGCAAATAAATGCGGACGTTTGTCGTTCGGGCGGAGAACCATCGCCGGACGCGCCCGTCACTATCCAGCGAAAGCGGGGCATTGTCCAACAAATATGCGCCGCGCCCCGGGGGTTGGGCGCATCCCGATGTTGTTGGCGGTTTTCCGGCCGAAGCGGCACTTCGGGCCGTGCGGCCAGCAACACCGTTCTGCTCCCGGCAGGTCTCCCGGTTTCGCTTGCGTTTCCTGCCATTCTGGCTCCACCCCCCCCGCCGATGGCCGCGCGGCGTTTCCATCCCTCACGGTTGTCTTCCCACACGCAGACGGTCCCGGTCACCTTCCCCGCTGGCGCGGGAAACCTCCGTCATGGAGGCACGGATGCGAATCTCCGCCCACAATCCATGGTGAATGACGACCAAATTCCGTGGCTGAGTTTGCGCAAGCTGGGCAATTGTGCGCATTCGCCGGGCGAATGGCGCGTCTGCCCCCCCCGGCTTTTGATGACTTTAGGCGGAATCCCAAGGCTTGGCGAAAATCACCCATCACGGCAAACAATGTGCTGCCATAGCAAGTGCTTTGTTCAAGATGGAACCCAATGTGCAACCGCAAATTCCGCCGGCGTGGATCGGGGCCGTGCTGGTGGCCGGCGTGGCGCTGTCGCTGGCGTTGTGCCTGGTCATTCGCGGCTGGGAGGAGCGGGATGTGGCGAAACAGGCCAGTGATCTGGCGGGGGCGCAGGCGGAGCAATTGCATGTGGATATTCTGCGGTCCATGGAAGTGCTGCATTCCATCACCGCCTTCATCAGCGTGCGGGGGCATCCCAGCCGCGGTGAATTCCGCCAGTTCGTCACCCCGGCCCTGTTGCGCCAGCCGGAATTGCAGGCGTTGGAATGGGTGCCCCGCGTGACCGCCGCCGAGCGCACCCGGTGTGAGCAGGCGGCCGGGGCCGAAGGCTGCCGGGGCTTCCATTTCACGGAAATGAACGCGGCCGGCCAGGTGGTGGCCGCCGGGCCGCGCCCGGAATACTTTCCCGTATTGTATATGGAGCCGATGCAGGGCAACGCCCCCGCCCTGGGGCTGGACCTGGCCGCCCAACCCCAGCGCCGCGCCGCGCTGGAACTCGCGGCCCGCACCGGCCAGCCCACCGCCACCGCCCCCATCAAACTGGCCCAGGACGCCGGGAATCACGCCGGCGTGCTCGTGTTTGTGCCCCTGTATGACCAGGCCAACGCCGACCCGCCGGCGGCGGGCACCGGGAACATCAGTGGTTTTGCCGTGGCGGTGTTCAGCGTCGCCGACCTGGTGCACCGGCAATTCGCCCAGCTCCAGAAACAGGGGATCGAGGTCAAGTTATACGATGATTCCACCGCCGGGCAGTTGCTGTTCGCCAACACCGCCAGCCCCCGGACCGATTGCGTGGTGGCGCTGGACTTCGCCAACCATCGCTGGGTGGCCGCGTGTTCCATCACCCCGGCGTTCCGGCCGGCCGTGTCCTGGATTCAGTCGTGGCTGGTGCTGCTGGCCGGGTTGGCCTTCACCACCCTGACCACGGCCTACCTTTGCCGCGGCTGGCAGCAGACGCGCAAAATCGCCCGGGCCAACGCGGCCCTGCAGGAGGAAGTGGCCGTGCGCCAGCGGGCCGAGGCCGGGGCCGAGGCGGCCAACCAGGCCAAAACCGGCTTCCTGGCCAGCATGAGCCACGAGATCCGCACCCCCCTCAACGCCATCCTCGGCTACACCCAGCTCATGCAGCGCGACGGGCGGCTTTCCGCCGAACAGCGTGATGCCATCAGCGGTATCAGCCTGAGCGGCCACCATCTGCTCGGGTTGATCAATGAAATTCTGGACCTCTCGAAAATCGAGGCCGGGCGCATGGAGTTGAACTCCGCCGATTTTGATCTGGAGAGCCTCGGCCGCGGCCTGGCCGCCACCTTTCAGCCCTTGTGCGCCCAAAAACGCATCGGCTTCCGCATCGTCTTTGAAGGCGGCGGCGAAAGTTTTGTGTGCGGCGACGAAGGCAAGTTGCGCCAGATTCTGATCAACCTCCTCGGCAATGCCGTCAAATTCACCAACGCCGGCGAAGTGCTGCTCCGCTGTCAGCGGCTGGGGCGGGACCAGTGGCGGTTCGAGGTCATTGACACCGGCTTGGGCATTCCCCGCGAGGAATTGGAACACATCTTCAAACCCTTCCACCAGGGCGGCAATTCCCGGCACCAGGAGGGCACCGGCCTGGGGCTGGCCATCGCCCAACGCCAGGTCGCCTTGATCGGTGGCCGGCTGGAATTGCAATCCGAGCGCGGCATCGGCTCGCGGTTCTTTTTCCAAGTCACCCTCCCCCCGGCCCTGCATTACGAACCGCCCGTGAATGCTCCGGTCATCCGCCGGTTGAAACCCGGCCGCCCCGTGTGCGCCCTGGTGGTGGATGACCGCCGCGAGAACACGGATATCCTCACCCGGATGCTCGCCCAAGTCGGCTGCGAGGTTCACGCCGCCGCCAGCGGCGCCGCCGCCCTCGCGCTGGCGCGGCAGACCGCCCCCCAGATCATCTTTCTGGACCTATTGCTGCCGGATCTCGACGGCCTGACCGTCGCGCGCCGGCTGCTGGCCGAAACCGGCGGCGGCCCCAAGATCATCGCCCACACCGCCGCCGCCCTGGCGCAATACCGTGAGGAAGCGCGCGCGGCCGGGTGTGTGGATTTCCTCGTCAAACCGATCCGCTTTGAACAGGTTTACGAATGCCTGCGCGTCCATCTGGGCGCCGAGTTTGAATACGCCGCCCCGCCGGCGGAAATCGAAACGCCCGCCGTCTGGTCCGCCGGGCCGTTGCGGTTGCCCGAGGAATTATATACCCGGCTCGCCACGGCGGCCGAACTCCACAGCACCACCGTCTTGAAAGCCTGCCTCCTCGAATTGCGCCAGCTCAGCCCCGAAGCCGGCCAACTCGCCGAACACATCCGCTGCCTCATGCGCAGTTACGACATGGACGGCATCCTGCATTTAATCGCCCGGGCCGCCTCGCCCGCCCTCGCCGATCCCGTCGCCACCCCCGCCCATGGATACGATTCCCCCTAATCCCGCCCCGCGTGAAAAGATCCTGCTGGTGGACGACCGGCCGACCAACCTGGCCGTGCTCACCGCCGCCTTGGAACCCGAGGGCTACGAAATTCTGGCCGCGCCCAACGGCCTGACCGCGCTGAAAGTCGCGGCCCGCGCCCGGCCCAGCCTGATTTTGCTGGACGTGATGATGCCGGAACTGGACGGCCTGGAAACCTGCCGCCGACTCAAACAATCCGCCGACACCCGCGACATCCCCGTCATCTTCATCACCGCCCGCGAGGAAACCGCCGGGCTGGTCGCCGCCTTTCAAGCCGGCGGCGTGGATTATGTCGTCAAACCCTTTCACGCCGAGGAAGTGGCCATCCGCGTGGCCACCCACCTGAAAATCAGCCGCTTGAACCAGGCGCTCCAGGAGAAAAATCAGGCGCTCGAGGCCCGCACCGTCGAGTTGCTCGCGGAAATCCAGCGCCGTCATCAGGCCGAAACCGCCCTCCAGGCCGCCGATGAAAAACTGTCCACCCTCACCGATTTGGAAGCCTCGCGCTGGAACCTCGCCGGCTTGATCGGCCGGAGCCGGCTCGTGCAAAAAATCGTGGGTGACATCCACCGCCTGCACCAATTCCCACACACCACCGTGCTCATCACCGGCGAGAGCGGCACCGGCAAGGAACTCATCGCCCGCGCCATCCACTTCGAGAGTCCCCGCGCCAAAGCCGCCTTCATCCCCGTCAACTGCGTCGCCATTCCCGGCGAACTCGCCGAATCCATGCTCTTCGGCCATGTCAAAGGCTCCTTCACCGGCGCGACGGCGGATCGCAAAGGCTATTTTGAACTGGCCGATGGCGGCACCATTTTCCTGGATGAAATCGGGGACATGCCGCTGTCGCTCCAAGTCAAGCTGCTGCGCGTGCTGGAGGATGGCTGCGTCACCCCCGTGGGCGCGGCGGAAGCCCGGCGCGTGGATGTGCGGGTGATCGCCGCCACCAACGCCGATCTGGCCGCGCGCATCGCCGCCGGGACCTTCCGACAGGACCTGTTTTTCCGGCTGGCGCGCTACCCCGTCACCACCCCGCCATTGCGGGACCGGCTCGAAGACATCCCCCTGCTCGTCGCGCACTTTCTGAATTTAATCGCCGGCGAGATGGGCATGAAGCCCCCCGGATTCAGCACCCGCGCCCTCGAACAACTCCAGCGCCACCATTATCCCGGCAACGTGCGCGAATTGAAAAACATCATCGAGCGCGCCCTGATTGAAAGCGACGGCGGCGCCATCGAGCCGCGCCATTTGCACCTCCTCCAACGGACCGACCTCAGCCCGCCGCCGCCCGCCGCCCGGCCCGAGCCCGAATCGGCCCCCGCCGTGCTGCCATTAAACCTGGCGGCCGCCGAGGATTTGTTGATCCAACGCGCCCTGCAGCAGACCGACGGAAACATCGCCGAAGCCGCGCGCCTCCTCGGCGTGCATCGCACCCGCATCTACCGCAAGCTCGCCCAAGAGGAGGCGGTTTGAGGGAGGCGGTTTCTGGTGAAGTGACGGGATGCCTTGCAAGATTTTGGCCGGGTCTCCGTATGGGTTGATGTAAGGCAAATGCAAACAACAACCAATACAAGATTATGAAAACCAAAATGCTTCTCCTGGCCGCGCTGGTCAGCGCGGCCACCCTGTCGGCCAACGCCGGAGTTCGCTTCGGCTTTTCCTTCGGCATCCCCGTCCCGGTGGTGGTTCCGGCCCCCGTGGTGGTGGCCACGCCGGTGACTGCGGCGGCACCGCCAGTGGTGGTCGTCGCCCCTGTGGCGCCCCAACCCGTGGTGGTGGCCGCCGTAACGCCATGCCCGGGCGTGGATTATGTCTGGACGCCGGGTTACTGGGCCTACCGGCCAGGCGGTCGGGTCTGGATTGCAGGCGCCTGGGGTCATCGTCCGGGCTATGTCGTCCGGGGCGGTTATTACGGCGGTCGCCGCTGGTAAGTTGTGTGGGTTCATGACGGTTGCAAGGCGGGGACGGTTTTTCCCCGCCACTTTGGCCGGCCCCTCCCGAAGTTGCCACCGCTTCCGGCCGCCCCCCGCCAGAATGTGGGGCGGTCAGTGCCAGCGCGCAGCGAAACCTTTCCGTCCCTGCGGGGTTTGGTTATGCTGGGCTTCACATGGCTGTTCCACTCGATCCCGATGCCGAACTCATGCTGCGCGTCAAGCGCGGCGACCGTGCGGCATTCACCGAGTTGGTCGGGAAATATCAACAGCCGGTGATGAATTTCATCTACCGCACCCTGCGGGACGAGGCCGAGGCGGAGGATCTGGCGCAGAATGTCTTTCTCCAAGTGTATAAATCCCGCGCCCGTTACCGGCAGACGGCCAAATTTTCCACCTGGCTGTTCACCATCGCGCGCAACCTCTGCCTGAACGAACTCCGCCGCCGTTCCCGTCACCCGGCGGATTCCATCGAGGAAACCCACCCGGACAACGAAGACCAGCCCCGCCTCCAAATCGAGGATGCCACCGCCCTTTCGCCGCCGGAAAAATTGTTGCAGGCCGAACTCGCCCACAAGATCGCCGACGCCGTGGCCGGTCTGCCCGAGAACCAACGCAGCGCCATCCTGCTCTGCCGGCAGGAAGATCTCAGCTACGAGGAAATGGCCGCCATTCTGGGCTGCTCCCTTTCCGCCACCAAATCCCTCATCCACCGCGGTCGCGAAACCCTCAAGGAAATCCTCAAACCCTACCTCAAAACCGGCGACTGGCGCGGGTGAGATCCAGCGGGGCAGGGCGCCGTTTCCCTTAAGAATCCGGGGTTCTTCGCGATTCAACTGATCCGGGAAGTCGCAGATGCCCGGTGCCCGTCCCCGGCGGGAGTCCACGCTTTGCGCTTTGCGCTTCCCGGGCTGAAAAGCTAAACTGCCTCCATGTCGCACGCTGACTTTGTTCATCTCCATTTGCACACCGAGTATTCCCTGCTCGATGGCGCCTGCCGTTTGGACCGGCTGATGGACAAGGCCCAGGAATTGCAGTTCGCCGCCCTGGCCATCACCGACCACGGCGCCATGCACGGCGTCATTGATTTCTACAAGGCCGCCCGCGAAAAAGGCATCAAACCCATCATCGGCTGCGAAATGTATGTGGCGCCGGGCAACATGGAGGACAAAAAAAGCGGCGGCGGCGGCGGTCGCGACGTCTATTATCATCTCGGCCTGCTGGCGAAGAATGAAGCCGGCTATAAAAACCTGATCAAGCTCACCACCGCCGCCCATCTCAAGGGCTATTACTACAAGCCCCGCATTGACAAGGAAATCCTGGCCGCCCACAAGGAGGGCCTGATCGCCATGTCCGGCTGCCTGGCCAGCGAAATCCCGGACTGGATCATGAAGGATCAGCTCGACAAGGCGCGCGACGCCGTGGATTGGTATAAGCAGACGCTCGGCCCCGAGAATTTTTATCTCGAACTGCAAAACCACGGCATCGCTGAACAGGCAAAGGTCAACCGCCACCTGATCCACTGGGCGAAAGAATTCGGCCTGAAACTGGTGGCCACCAACGATGTGCATTACGTCGAGAAAAGCCATTCCCACGCGCATGACTGCCTGGTGTGCATCGGCACGCAAACCGTGTTGAGCGACCCCAAACGCATGAGCGCCGGGTATGTGCCGGAGCAATTCTATCTGCGCTCGGCGGAGGAAATGAAGGCGCGCTTCACCGAGGCGCCCGAAGCCGTCACCAACACGCGCGAGGTGGCGGACCGCTGCGACCTGACGATTGAATTCGGCAAGCTGCATTACCCGGTGTTCACGCCCCCGGCCCACCTGACGCGCGAGGGCCTTCTGCGGGAGTTGCTGGCCCAGGGTTTGCAACGGCGTTACACCCTCCGCACCCATGTCGAGGGCGAGGTGTTTGTCGTGGAGGGCATTGATGATCCCACCCGGCTGCCGACTTACCAGCCGCCCACCGGCGAAGCCGCCAAGCCGACGGGAGATTGTGATGTCAAAGACCCTGCGATTGCCGAAGCCATCAAGGTGGTGCTGGACCGGTTGGTGCTGGAGATCGGCGTCATTCAAACCACGGGCTTTGTGTCCTACTTCCTGATCGTGGGCGATTTCATCCGCAAAGGCCGGGAAATGGGCGTGTCGTGCGTGGCGCGCGGTTCGGCGGCCGGTTCGCTCGTCACCTACCTGCTGGACATCGCCAACGTGGATCCCATCCGCTACGGCCTGCTGTTCGAACGGTTTCTGAACCCCGAGCGCGTCAACCCGCCGGATATTGACATTGATTTTGCCGATGACCGCCGGGCGGACGTCATCGAGTATGTCCGCGAAAAATACGGGCGCGATTCCGTGGCCCAGATCATCACGTTCGGCACCATGGGCGCCAAGAGCGTGGTGCGCGATGTGGGCCGGGTCATGAGCCTCAGCTACGGCGACTGCGACCGGCTGGCCAAGATGATCCCCACGGATCTGAAGATGGATTTGGCAAAGGCGCTCAAGCAATCGCCCGAGTTCAAGGCGGCCTACGAGACCGAGGAAGTCACGCGCGAACTGGTGGACACCGCCATGGTGCTGGAGGATTTGACCCGCAACGCCAGCGTCCACGCGGCGGGCGTGGTGATCGGCGATCAGCCGCTCGTCAATCTGCTCCCGCTCAAGCAGGACGAATCCGGCACCCTCGTCACCCAATACGCCATGGGCCCTGTCGGCGAACTGGGTCTGCTCAAGATGGACTTTCTGGGTCTCAAAACCCTCACGGTCATCCGCAACACCTGCGAAATGGTCAAGCGCACCCGGGGCATTGATATCCCGATTGACCATCTGCCGCTCGATGACCGCAAGACCTACGACCTGCTCAACCGGGCCGAAACCCTGGGCGTCTTCCAGTTGGAATCCGGCGGGATGCGCGATTTGTGCCGGAAATTCCAGATTAGTTCCGTGGAACACATCACCGCGCTCGTGGCCCTTTACCGGCCCGGCCCGATGGATCTGATTCCGGAATTCATCAAGCGGCGGCACGGCGAAATCGAGATCAAATACGAGCATCCCCTGCTCGAAAAGATTTCCAAGGAGACCTACGGCGTGTTGATTTACCAGGAACAGGTGATGCAGGCCACCCAGTTGCTGGCCGGCTATTCCCTGGGCTCCGCCGACCTCCTCCGCCGCGCCATGGGCAAAAAGAAGGTGGAGGAAATGCAGAAGCAGCGCGACAACTTCGTGAAAGGCTGCGCCGCCCACAATCAGATTCCCGCCGCCAAGGCGAATCAGATTTTCGATTTGCTGGAAAAATTCGCCGGCTATGGCTTCAACAAATCCCACGCCGCCGCCTACGCCATCGTCTCGTATCAAACCGCCTGGCTTAAGGCCAATTATCCCGTGGAGTTCCTCTGCGCGATGATGACCAACGACATGGGCGACCTGGACAAGCTGGCGGAATACATCGCCGAGGCCCGCGCCTTTGGCATCGAAGTCCTGGGGCCGGACATCAACGAGAGCAGCGTCCATTTTGCGCCCGCACCCGCCAGCGACCGGAGCACGGCGGAATCCCGGGCCAAGCCCGCCATCCGTTTCGGCCTGCTCGCCATCAAGGGCGTGGGTGAAGCCGCCGTGGAGGCCATCCTCAAGGCGCGCACCGAATACGGACGCTTCAAAACGCTGGCCGAACTCTGCGAACGCGTGGACGGCCGCAGCCTGGGACGGAAGACCCTCGAGGCGCTCATCAAAGCCGGGGCCTGCGATGGCCTGGGCGCCAACCGCGCCACGTTGTTCGCCCAAATCGAGCGCACCCTGGCCCGCGCCGCCAGCGTCCTGTCCGACAAACAGAAAGGCCAGAGTTCGCTTTTTGACGTGCTGGAGGAAACCCCCTCGCCCGTCGTGGAGGCCATCAGTCATCTGCCGGAATGGCCCCAGCACGAGTTGCTGGCGCACGAAAAAGAACTGCTCGGCTTCTATGTCACCGGCCATCCCCTCACGCCGTTCGTGCCGCTGCTGCAAAAATACACCCTCACCTCCCTGGCCAAACTCGGGGAACTGCCCAACCGCACCCTCACCCGCGTGGGTGGGATGATCTCGGTCGTGCAAAATGGGTTTTCCAAAAAATCCGGCAAACCCTACTCCCTGGTCACCCTGGAAGACCTCAACGGCTCCGTGCAACTGCTGTGCATGAACGAGAATTATGACAAATACCGCTCCCTGCTGGAAGTCAACCGGACGATTCTGGTGATTGGCGAGGTCAACACCGGCGAGGACAAGCCGAAGATGTTCCCCCAGGAAATCCTGAACCTCGAGGAGGCCCCCCGCAAATACACGAAGCAGGTCCATTTCCGCCTGAATCTCGCGCACTTGAAACCGGAGGATTTCGCGGGCGCGCTCGAAATCGTCAGCCGGCATCCCGGCAAATGCCCGTTGTTTCTGTGTTTCCTGCCCCCGGCCGGCGGGGCGGTGTTTGCCGACACCAACGAACGTTACCACGTCAGCCCCTCCTTGAAATTGGAACAGGAGATCAACGCGCGGTTTGGCGAAGACACCTATTACGCCAAGGTGGATGCCGGCCTGCCGGAACGCGCCCCCCGCCGCTGGGAAAAGAAGAATGGCGGCAACGGCGAAGACTGACGCCCGGGGTTCACGGGAAAGTGAGATGATATTATGTTTATACGCCGACTCTTTTCCAAGACCGTCCGCGATGCGCTGGCGGTGCATAAACACTACCGCCGGCTGCTGGCGGCGCAGCGCGACCTCTTGTCACTGGAAGCCATCGGCCCGGTGCAGATGAAGCTCGACGAGTTGAGCGCCGCCATTAAGGAGGGGCACAAAGGCCGCATGAACCTCAAGGCGGAGGAATTGCAATTCGCCGCCGCCGAGTGGCTCAAGCCGTATCCTCACGCCGTCTGGCGGGAGAATGTCGAAGTGTTCCTGGTGGCCGTGGCGGTGGCCATGGGCATCCGCACGTTCGTGCTGCAACCCTTCAAAATCCCCACTGGCTCGATGCAGCCCACCCTGTATGGCGTGACCTCGGTGCCGGATTTCAGCCGGCTGGATTACTGGACGGCCAACCGGGCGAAAATCCAGGCCCAACTCCAGGAGCAGATCCGGCTGCGCGACACCCTCGTCATCCCGACCGGCTGGGAGCGGGTGCGCCAGTGGTTCGCCGGTAATTCCTTTCTCGAATTGGTGGCGAAAAATGACGGCGAATTACAGGCGATTGATCCGCCCATGCGGTTCCTGATCTTCAACCTCAAGCAAACCCTCTGGATCGGCGGCGTGGCCCACACCCTCTGGTTCCCCCCGGATTTGGGCGATGCCCCGCCCGGCGTTTCCGCCCTGGCCATCCGGGCCGGTTTGCAGGTGCATACGGAATTCAACCCGGGCCGGTTTTTCCATCAAGGCGATACCGTGGTGAAAATGTGCGTCCGGGCGGGGGACCATTTGTTCGTGGACCGCGTGACTTATAACTTCCGCCCGCCGCAGCGGGGGGAAATCATCGTGTTCGCCACCGCCGGAACGGAAATCGCCGATCAGAATGAATTCTACGTCAAGCGCCTGGCCGGGCTGCCGGGCGAACGCGTGCAAATCGGCGACGACCGGCACCTGATCATCAATGGCCGGCGGCTGGATGCCACCACGCCGCATTTCGAGAAAGTCTATGGCTTCGATCCCGCCCGGCCGCCCGCCAAGAGCCGGTATTCCGGGCACGTCAACGGCACGGTCGTGCAGAAATATGATTTGAACCCCAGTCTGGCGCCCCGGTTTCCCGATGCCTGGACCGTCTATACGAATGCCCCCGGCGCCTGCCTGGCCCTGGGCGACAACACCTGCGAGAGCCAGGATTCACGCACCTGGGGTCCGGTCCCGGCCGCCAACATCACCGGCCGGGCCTGCTTCGTATATTGGCCACTCACGGAACGATTCGGCTGGCGGAACCGGTAGGCGGCGCCACGCCCCCGCCCGCCGCCCTGATTTCCAGAATCAGCGGCGGTTGCACAAACCGGTCCTGATCAAATGCGTTCCGGCGTTCCCAGCGCTTCCAGCCGGGACACCCACGCGCCAAAGTGCGGGCACTTCAGCCGCAGCCGGTTCAAGCCGATGGCCGCCGCCGCCGGAGCGCCCACCCGCACCTTGTTCCGCTCATAAATCGGGAGGTGGCGAATGATCCGTTTGCTCGGCGCGGTGGTGGGACCCTCGTTGATTTCCTCGGGCTCCAAACCCTTCACATTCCTGCCCAAAGCCTCGATTCCCGCCGCGGAATTGGCGATGCGCTTCTGTAGCTCCCCCAAGTCGCAATACAGCAACGCTTCAAACTCGTGCAGTTGAATGTAAGGGACGAAGCGCGGGTCGGCGAACTCGGTTGCGAGCGCCGTTTCCAGCACCGCCACGCGTTCGCCCGGCCGGGTCAGCTTTCGCGCCTCGGCCCAGCCGGGGAATTCCGCCGGGAGCGCGTATAAATCAACCATGGTGGTAAACCGGGCTTCTTCATGCCGGTCCTCTTTTATCAGCCGGCTGACATCCCCCTTGATTTTGTCAAAATCAAGAACGCCCCCGCGTTTTCCCAGCTTGCGATGGGTCATCACCACCCGGGAGCGAACCTCCACGGCAAAACCGGCCAAGTGTGGTTTGAGCGTCCGGTCCGCAAACTCTTTTTCCGTCTGGCCTTCGACGGTGACATAGAGCCGGACCCATTTCATCAGGGCAACCCTCCCAGCTCATTCTTCTCCCAGAGCTGTCCCAGGGTGTATTCCTTCAGCCAATCCTGCAGTTTCGCCGAATCCTGGCGTTCAAACAGCGTCTCGCCTTCGCGGTGATTGACCACGATGACTTGTTCCGGGGTCAACTCATCAAGCAGAAGCGTGGCCTGCGTGGAAACAATCAACTGCGCGTGTTGGGCCGCCTCGTGCAGCAGACTGGCGAGCAATTTGATCGCATACGGGTGCAATCCCAATTCCGGTTCATCAATAATCAGGGTGGCTGCGGGCCGCGGCTGGAGCAGCAGGGTTGCCAGACAAATGTAGCGCAGAGTGCCGTCGGAGAGTTGGTGCGGATAATAGAGCAGATCGGAATAGCGGTCCTTCCACAGCAGTTGGGTCTGGCCGGGGGCGACCTCCTTGAGGACGAATGCGCCAAAGAAGGGGGCCACTTGTCTGACCGTCTCCTCAATCTGCGCATGGGATTCAGGATGGTCCTGGGCCAACCTCATTAGAAAGGCGGCCAGGTTGGCGGCGTTGCCGTGCAACACATCGTTATCCACGACATTGCACAAACCCATCACCGGAGCGGACGGGGAGGTGTCATGGAAATGATAGACCCGCCAATCACGGATCGTCTCAAAAACCCATTCCTTGGTTGCCGTT
>Ga0302279_10005379_pt1 | contig 14367 bp, 18 predicted proteins | sample III_Bog_N3_3_FD_194541 | JGI IMG/M metagenome (GOLD analysis project Ga0302279, IMG submission 194541) | Peat permafrost microbial communities from Stordalen Mire near Abisko, Sweden - III_Bog_N3_3 | ecosystem: Environmental > Terrestrial > Soil > Wetlands > Peat | place: Sweden: Abisko...
GAATCCTGGGGTGATGCCAGGGGCTGGCTCGGTGCTCAGCATCCCGAGCGTCCTGTCGTCCACGACGACGGCGCCGACTCTCCTCGCTGCCGGGCAGACGACGCCCAACGGCATCGCGGTGAACGCGACGAACCTCTATTGGTCCAACAACAGCGCCACCGCGGGCGCGATCCTTTCGGGCCCGCTATCGGAATTGACCGACGCAGGCACGTCGCAGGCAGCAGACGCCGGCGCGCTCACGCCCACGGCTCTCGCGAGCGGACAGGCGGACCCCCTGGCGATGGCGATCGACGCGACGAACGTCTACTGGGTGTCGCAGGGGAGCATCAGCGCGGCCAACGGCACGGTGGTGAAGGTCCCGCTGAACGGAGGCACGCCGATCACGCTCGCGTCCGGACAGAGCGACCCGATCGCCGTCGCCGTCGACGCGACGAACGTCTACTGGATCGACCTGACGGCCGTAGGTACGAATGCGTACGTGGGGACGGTTCTCAAGGTCCCCATCGCCGGCGGCGCCGTGACGACCCTCGCCTTCGGCCAGAGCTCCCCGACGGCTATCGCAGTCGACGGCACGTACGTCTACTGGACTCAAATCAATCCGGGGGCGGTCGTCAAGGCGCCGGTCGGCGGCGGCTCGGTCATCACCATCGCGGGGAACATCACGACGGGCACACTCGGAGGGCTCGCCGTCGACTCCCAGAACCTCTATTGGTCGATCCAGGGGCAGAAAGTCGGGGCCATCGTGAGCTCTCCTCTCGGCGGTAACACCGTCGTGACACTCAAGGGGGGGCTCGACTACCCGCGCGCCATGGCGACCGACAGCACCAGCATCTACTGGACGGACAACATCGACGGAACGGTCTCGAAGCTCACGCCCAAGTAGCGGCCCTAAGCAGCGCCCCCAAGTAACGGCCCCAGGTAACCGCGGCCGACGTGCCCCTGCGAAGCGCCCTTGAACCAGGGGTTTTCTGCGATTACGGTCCCCGCTTCCTTTCTCGCAGCCCCTTCTCGGCACCCAACCCCGAGACAATCCCCGAGACAATCCCCGAGAGAAACCATGAGCGGCCACTCCAAATGGGCGACGATTAAGCACAAGAAGGGCGCGCTCGACGCCAAGCGCGGCAAGCTCTTCACGAAGTTGATCAAGGAGCTCACCGTCGCCGCACGCATGGGCGGAGGGGACGCGAGCGGAAACCCGCGACTTCGCTCGGCCATCGCGGATGCCAAGGGGCAGTCGATGCCGAACGACACCATCTCGCGCGCCGTGAAGCGCGGGACGGGCGAGATCGAAGGCGCGTCGTACGACGAAGTGCTCTACGAAGGGACCGGCCCTGGAGGGACGCTGTTCCTCGTCGAAGGGATGACCGACAACAGGAACCGCACGGTCGCGGAGATTCGAAAGATCTTCGAGAAGAACAACGGCATCCTCGGCGGCGGCGGGGCAGCCGGCTGGGCGTTCGAGCGCAAGGGCGTCGTGCGCGTCGCGAAGCCCGCGGCCAACGAAGATCAGCTCATGGAGATCGCGGTCGGCGCGGGCGCGGACGACTACGCGGCGGCCGACGACGAGTGGCACGTGACGACGGCCCCCGAGGTGATGAACACGGTCGTCGCGGCGCTCGAAGCGGCGAAGATCGCGACGCTCGGGCAGTCGCTCCAGTATCTCCCGAAGGCGAAGAAGCCGCTCGTCGGCCGCGACGCCGAGGTCGCACTGAACCTCGTCGAGGCCCTGGACGACCACGACGACGTGCAGAACGTCTACGCCGACTTCGACATCTCCGACGAAGAGCTGGCGAAGCTCAACCCGTAGTACACGGCCCCAGAAGAAAGTGACCAAAGTGGCGGTGTACTGGAATCACCGGGAGGTGATTCGGGTTTGGGCGGAGCCCAAGGGACAGGCTTAGTGCAGCTCCGCACGACGCAGTCGGGCGCCGAAGGCCCGGAAGCTGGGTACCAGCTTCTGGGGAGCTGTACTTAGTGACGGGAGCCGCCGTCTCGGCGCATCGGACGGTCCTCGGGCTCGACCCGGGCTCGCGTCATTTCGGCTGGGGCATCGTCCGGCGCATCGGTACGAAGCTCGTTCACGTGGCGCACGGCATCGTGCATCCGAGCCTCGAGGGGAGCTTCGCGGAGCGGCTCGTCGTCATCGAGACGGACCTCATGGCGGTCCTCGCGCAGCACGGGCCCACGCACGCGGCGATCGAGGGGCTCTTCTTCGCGAAGGACGCGCAGGCGGCTGCCAAGCTCGGCCATGCGCGTGGCGTGGCCCTGCTCGTGTGCGCGCGGGCAGGGCTGCCGATCGCCGAGTATCCTCCGGCGCGCGTGAAGCGGACGATCGCGGGGGGCGGGCGAGCCGCAAAGGAGCAGGTGGCGCAGATGGTTCGCGTCATCCTCGGGCTGCGCGAGGTCCCCGCCGCCGACGCCGCCGACGCGCTGGCCGTGGCCCTGACGCACCTGTCGGACAGCCGGTTCGTGAGCCCTCCCCCTCGTTCCTGAAGCGCGAGCGCGCGAGCGCCAGGCCGAATGCGCGCCACTTGAGAAAGACGCGGCCGACGGTGTACGTAGCAATCAACATCATGCTCGTCGTCAAACGCTCGCTACGCCTCGCCGTCGTTCTCGCCACGACCTTCGCACCTCTGGCGTGCCACCACGCACCGGTACAACCGCCCACGCTGGAGGGGGACGGCGTGGCGAAGTCCGAGTCGCGCGAGATACAGGCGTTCACGAGCATCGAGCTCCGCGGCGCGCTGGGCGTCGAGCTGACGACGGGCCCCCTGGACAAGCTGGTCCTCACCGGTGACGAGAACGTCCTCTCCGCGGTGTCGACCACGGTGGAGGACGGCGTGCTCATCGTGCGGGAGACGCAGAACGTCTCGTCGAAGACCCCGCTCTCGCTCGCCGTGCACGCGCCGCTCGTGAAGAAGGTCGGCGTCCACGGGGTCGCGAAGCTGCACGCGACCGGGCTCTCGGAGACCTCGTTCACGCTCACCTGCCAGGGCACGGCGTCCGCCGAGCTCAGCGGCGCGGTCGACACGCTCGACGTCGAGATGAGCGGCGCGGGCCACGTGAGCGCGGTGGACCTGGTCGCGAAAACGGCGCGGGTGAAGCTGTCGGGGACGGGGAGCGTCGACGTGAACGCGACCGACACGCTGTCCGCGACCGTCTCGGGGGTCGGGAGCGTCCGCTACAAGGGGAGCCCGAAAGTCGACAGGAACATCAGCGGCGTCGGGAAGATCGAGCCGATCAAGTAAGGGGGGCCGCTGGACCGCAATAATCGGCAGCCTCGGGACGTCATACGGGCTACATAGCAACGCGTTCGGAGCCCCCCATGATGACGCGCACCCCCTCCAAGACCTCGCTAGCCGTCCTGCTCGTCCTCGCCTGCGCCACGCTGCCGCTGGTCGGACCGACGGTCGCGCACGCCGATGGTACGTCGGCCGTCTCCCCCCCGGGCGCGCCGGCTCCGGCTGCCGCACCGGCTCCTGCGAGCCCCCTCCCGAACGTCACCCAGGTCGTGACGCAGGTGCAGAACTTCTACAACAAGACGCGGAGCTTCAAGAGCGACTTCGAACAGACCTTCGTCGTCAAGGCGTACAACATGACCAAGCGCTCCAAGGGGCAGGTCACGTTCCTGAAGCCGGGCAAGATGGACTGGACGTACGCGGACCCGGCCGGCAACCGCGTGGTCTCCGACGGCACGACGCTGAAGGTCTACGAAGAAGCGAACAAGCAGGTCTACGAGCAGCCCGTCGCAGGGTCGCAGTACCCCGCGGCGCTCTCGTTCCTCACGGGCCAGGGGGAGCTCTCGTCGTCGTTCAACTTCACGCTCTACGAGGGGGACGGCCAGTTCCAGTTCCCCGGCGGCTACGTGCTCGTGGGGGAGCCGAAGACGCCGACGGCGGCGTACACGAAGGTCCTCTTCTACGTCGACAAGCAGACGTTCCAGATTCGTCGCGTGCTCATCGTCGACGGCCAGAGCAACAGGAACCGCTTCGACTTCGTCAATCCGCAGGTCAACATGACGGTCGACCCGAACCAGTTCGTCTTCGTGGCGCCGCCGAACACCACCGTCGTGCGGCCGTAGCGTCAGATACGAGAGCAAGCCGCATGAACCCGCAGCGTTCGCCGCGCCGGTCTCTCACGAACGTCGGCGGCCAGGTCGACCTCGGCGGCCGCCCCGAGGATGCCGCGCTCCTGGCAGAAGCGCTCGATGTCCCCCCGCCGCCGCCGATGTCGGACCGTACGACCGAGGACGAAGGGCGCGCCCACGTCCACGGCTTCCACGCGTACCCGGCCCGCATGCACCCGGTCACGGCCGCGCGGCTCATCACGAGCTTCGTCCCCGAAGGGGGCTCAGTGCTCGACCCGTTCTGCGGCTCGGGGACGGTGCTGGTCGAGGCAATGCTGCAAGGGCGTGACACCGTCGGGACAGACCTCAACCCGCTCGCGATCGCGCTCTCACGCGCCAAGACGCGACCGCGCGCGGGCATGCCCGAGGCGCTCGACGCCCTCGCGGTGGCGGCGAGGACGGTCGCAGGCTTCGCCGATCAGCGGCGCCGCGAGAAGGTCGGTGCGACGCGTCGCTACGGGAAGGAAGACACGGAAGCGTTCGACCCGCACGTGCTGCTCGAGATCGACGGGCTCCGGCACGGCGTGCGGACGATCGTCGAGCCGTCGCTGCAAGATGATCTCATGCTCGTGCTGTCGGCCATCCTCGTGAAGGTGAGCCGCAAGGAGAGCGACACGTCGACCGCCGAAGCGCCGAAGCGCATCGCCGCGGGCTACCCGTCGCGCCTGTTCGTGAAGAAGACGGACGAGCTCATCGCGCGCCTCCGTGAGCTCGACACGCGCCTCGCAGAGCGAGACCCGCGCCCCGACGCGCAACTCTTCCTCGACGACGCCACGCGCCTCGAAGCGCTCCCGGACCACTCGGTCGACGCCATCGTCACCTCGCCTCCGTACGTCGCGACCTACGACTACGTCGCGCACCACGCGCTCCGCCTCCGCTGGCTCGGCATGGACGCGAGCGCCTTCGATGCGAACGAGCTCGGCTCACGGCGTGACTACGCGCGCCTCTCGCCGCACCAGGCGTGGGACCGCTGGGCGAACGAGCTTCACACGCTGCTGCGCTCGCTCGAACGGGTCGTTCGTCGCGGAGGGCCCGTCGTGCTGCTCATGGCCGATTCGGCCGTGGGCGATGAGCCGCTGCCCGCCGACGACGTCGTCGCCAGCGTCGCGCGCGAGACGGCCCTCGAGTGCGTAGCTCGAGCGTCTCAGCCGCGCCCTCACTTCCACAAGCTCACGCGCAACGCGTTCCGCACGAGGCCGCGCTCCGAGCACGCGCTCTTGCTTCGTCGGCGCTGACGGCGGAGATTACGGAGCGCCATGCCGCAGGTCGTGTTCGTGGAGGACGGCGACGAGAGCCTCACGGTCGAGGCGCCCGAAGGGGGCTCCCTCGGAGACCTCTGCGACGACGTGGGGGCGCCGGTACCGTTCTCGTGCCGCAGCGCGACCTGCGGTACGTGCCGCATCGTGGTCCTCGAAGGGGCCGAGCTGCTCCTGCCTGCAGAGGAGGACGAGACCGCGCTGCTCGCCATCTTCCGGACGCCGTCGTCGACGCCGTCGCAGCGCCTCGCGTGCCAGGCGAAGATGAGCGCACGCCCGGGTCGCATCGTCGTCCGTCCGGTCGCCGACGATGAACCGTAGGCATCGGGACAGCGTGAGCGGCGAGCTCGCCGGCGTGAGCGCGGCCGAGCGCCCCGCATCGGCATCGCTGGCGAGCGATCGGACCTGGCTCGCGGCGTTCCTCGTCGACTTCTCCCCCGTCGACTGGCTGCTCGTCGTCTACTTCGTGCTGCTCTTCGTCGGCGTGCTCTTCGGCGCGGGGCCCGACCGCATGCTGGCGGGACGCATCGTCCTCGAGCATCTCGTAGTGCTCGCCATCGGCCTGGCGCTCACGCGCGGCGCGCAGAAGGACATCTTCCCGAGCCTCCACACCGCCGTCCCCACGATGTTCACGCTGCTGGCGTTCCGCTTCCGGCGCGAGTTTCGCCCGTTCCGCTGGTCGTGGCCTGTCATGGCGTTCTGTACGTCGCAGATCATCGTCGCCACGATGTACGTCCGCTGGCACTACCTCATCGACATCTGCGCGGAGGTCACGCTGGCCGCGGTCGCCGTGACCTTGACCGACCGCGCCGTTCGGTGGGACGACGCGCGCCGAGAACGCCTCGGTCTCGTCCCTGCGTGGACCCTGCTCACGCTTGAGCCTTACGCCGTCACAGACGGAAAAGTGTAGCCATACTGGACGGAAAGCCGGTCGTCACGCAGTTGTGACGCCCATCCGATTGACGTCCTCAGGAAAGCGTGGCCTTTACGCCGCGTCCCAGTAAAGACAAATCGGCGCGCATGCGTGCGTGCTCACCGAAAGGCATAACCTAATGAAGTCCTCAAACATCGCTTGGGCCCTTGGCGCCATTACCGCCGTCTCGCTCGGCATGGCCGCGCAGGCCTGCAGCAGCTCCAGCACGACCGGCGGCGGCACCAGCTCCAGCACGGGCACGTCCGGAAGCAGCTCCAGCAAAGTCACCACGAGCTCGTCGAGCAGCAGCTCGGAGACCATCGTCGACGGCGGCGGCTCGGATTGTCACAAGGCTCCGCCGGCGCTCCATCCCGAAGACGGCGGCTCCGGCATCTACTGTCCGTTCAGCACGGCCTTCGACTCCGGCCTGAAGACCATCAGCTGCACGAGCGGCGAGCACTGCTGTGAGCCGACCACGGACGGCATCCTGTCGACGTGCAGTCCCCTCGCGACCGAGTGTACCAACGGCGCGACCGACTGGCAGTGCGAAGGCACCCCCAACTGCGCGGGCACGCCCGGCACCATCTGCTGCGGCACCGGCACCGTAAACACACAGGAAGCCTGCGGCAGCGTCCCGTCGTACGCCTACATCTCTGGCTTCAAGGGCGCGAGCTGCGCGACGACCTGCGCCGGCTACCAGGTCTGCTCGAAGGACAGCGAATGCCCCGGCGGCGCCGCGGGCACCTGCGCGCCGGTCGCCCCCAAGGGGAACGGCATCGGCTACTGCACCAACACGCTCACGGGCGCGTCGGCCGGCGGCAGCAGCTCCAGCACCGCGTCGAGCAGCGCGGCGAGCTCGTCGGAGTCGAGCGGCTCGGGCAGCTCGACGGCGTCGGGTAGCTCGTCGGGCAGCTCCAGCGGCTCTGGCTCCTGAGCCAGCACCGGCAAGCGCACTGTAACCAGTAGGGCTTCGGGGCTCGCGTCGATGGCGCGGGCCTCGAGGCGTTTCAGCGCTCCAGACGAGGCGTTCTTCCGCGGCCTCGGTTGACTGTAGGCGCCAGGCGTGAATGCTACGCGGGATCGATCGAAGGGCGCGCACTCAGACACGCGCGCCGCGCGCATGGAAAGGGTTCACCGAATGAAGTTCGTCAAGATGGCGTGGATACTCGGCGGGATGACGGCGATGGGCCTCGGCATGACGGCGCAAGCCTGCAGCAGCAACAACTCGTCGGGGAACGGCTCGTCGAGCACGACCGGCGGCGGCACCAGTTGCATGAGCCTGGCATCGTGCTGTCCCAAGCTGACGGGCGACAACGCCACGAACTGCCTCACGGTCGTCGCCGGGGCCGACGATTCGTCCTGCGCCACGTACCTCGGCGAAGCGGGGGGCTCCTGTGCGGGGACGACCAGCTCGGTCGGGACGTCGGTCGGCGGGAGCAGCAGCATCGGGACCAGCGTCGGCGGGAGCAGCACGGTCGGCGCGAGCAGCTCGTCGGGCACCGGGACCGGCGGAACCAGCAGCAGCAGCTGCGCGACCGCTTCGCTCTTTCCTGAGACGAAGCCCGGCGTCTACTGCCCCTTCAGCGGAGTCGACGGCGGCAAAGCAGTGACCTGCGCCGCGACGGATCATTGTTGCGAGCCCCCCGAGGTGACCGGCGGGACAACGCCGCCCTCCACCTGCGAGCCGGCCGCCACCGCGTGCCCGACGACCGGATCGACCGATTGGGGCTGCCTCGGGCCCATGGACTGCTCGGGCGCGACGCCCGTCTGCTGCGGCTCGGGCACGATCGGGATGGATCCCGGCTGCACGACTGCGTACGTCTCGGCCTTCACGGGGACGAGCTGCGCGGCTTCGTGCACCACGTTCAAGGTCTGCGAGACGGACTCCGATTGCGGCGCGGGCTCCGCGGCCGGGACGTGTCAGCCAGCGAAGGCCAAGGGCGGGCAGTTCGGGCATTGCGGTAGCTGAGGGGGCTTTCGGCCCGGGTCGGGGCGCGGCGGGCTCTATTCACGGGGCCCACGCTGCCCGTCCTGACGTATTTGCAACGAACGAGATCGGAGTTGCCACGCAGCAACATTCGATGACCCGCGCTCTGGGCGATCCTCGTCGGGTAGCCCGCCGTGAGGGCTGAGCGGCGCTGCGAGAGGAGCGACGTCGTCAGACCTCTTGCAGAGCGGCTCTATCAACATCGTCGACGTGCATCGGGGTACGAGCCTGGCAGCTTGCGGACGACGCCCGCGTGCACGGCATTGTTGGCGCTGTCGACCTTGACGTCTTCCGAGGGGATGAAGCCGAGCAGCAGCGTTTTCAGGATGGCCCGGCCGTCACTCGCTGAGTCCACAGAGGCGCAATCAAGGTCGGGCGCGACGGAATGAGCTAGCGAGGTTGACCCCGGAGACGACCGACTCGCCCCCAGCTCACGCAGCCCGAGGTGAGCCCCGTCGACCGACGTCATCCCATTGGGTGACTCGCGCTCCGGCTCGTCGCCTGACACCTTGCACCCGCCGTCGCCGAGAAGGCGCCAGTCGCTCGAACCCTCAACTCAGCCCTCTGGAATCTCCCATGCATACATTCGGAATCGTCCTCCTCGTCTTCTCGGTGCTCGCGCTCGTCTTCGCGCTGCTTCAGAAACGTCTCGCGAACAAGATCGCCGGCGCTCCGTTCCACAAGACCGGAGAGCTCGCCAGCAATCCGGCGCTCGGAACGGCGGGCAAGGGCCTCGTCAGCGCGGAGGGGATGGCGCAGCCGCACGCACCGTTCCAGGCGCCTTGCTCGGGCCAGCCGTGCGTCTACTTCGAGGTGAAGGTCGAGCGACTCTGGGAGAAGGAGGTCAAGACGGAGAACGGCTACAAGACCGAGCGTGGGTCGACCACTCTCCGGACGGACAAGGGGGGGACGACGTTCCTCCTCAACGACAGCTCGGGCCCGGTCGTGGTCGACGCTCGCGAAGCGGTGACGGCCCCCATGAAGGAATCGTACGGCCAGACGCAGAACGTGCTGCACGGGGACGTCATCTTCGGCCAGTACCGAACGCACGTGCCGATTCACTCGGGGAACGAGCGCTCGATGGGCATCAAGGTCACGGAGCGGATCTTCGCGCCGACCGGGCAGATCTTCGCAATGGGGAAGCTCGTAGGCGGCGCGATCGCGAAGACGGACGGCCTGCTCGGCGGGCTCGAGATCCACGAGGGGGGACGCGACCAGATCCTCGGAAAGAGCGCGAAGAACGCCAAGATCGGCTTCATCGCCGCCGCGGCGATGTTCGTGCCCGGGATTGTCGGGGCCCTGTTCTTCTCGGCAGCTCCCTCGAGCGCCTCGGACGCGGACAGCTGCAGCGCTGGGATCACGGACGTCACGGCGCCGACATGCAACGACCGCCTCTACACGGACGACGGGAAGGCGACCCCGTGGAAAGTAACGAAGGCTGGCACGTACGAGATCAAGGTCACGCCTCCGGTCGGCGCGAAGATCTCCCTGAATCCAGCGACGACCGTGAAGGATCAGAGCGGGGCGGTCGTCTTCTCGGGTGAGGACGACGTCTCGCACTCGATGGTCCCCGGGAGCTACACCATCACCGTTCGCGACCAGACCAAGGGGCGCGCTGCGACGATGTCGAGCGGCTTCGGCTTCACGGTGAAGGTCACGTCGACCCCCGATGCGACGCCTCCTGCGGCGAGCGCGGCCCCCTCCGCGACCCCGCCGGCCGTCGTCGCGAACGACACGCACGCCCACGCCGCCAGCGAGCACGCGGCGCCCGGAGCCCCCGCCGCCAAGGCGAAGGAAGGCAAGAAGAAGCACTGAGCAGTGCGGTCGCCCTTCGCGACCTCCACGCCGTCGGCGTAGCGATACGCTGCGAAACATAGGCTCCGTCTGACACGCGCTGACCCAACCCGCGCGCGCCCCAGGCGCGAGCTTCGACGTGGGGAAACCTCTCGCATCCCTCCCGCCGCGACTGCTTCACCGGCAGTCGCGTAACCGTCGCTCGAAGAACCGCCGCTCCGATTCGTTCCGCGCGCGCGCGAGCGCCGTGCGCAGGTGCCCCTGCGCCGCCTCGACTCTCCCGGCCCGCCACTCGAGATCGCCGAGAGCGGCCTCATAGAACGGGGCACGCCCGAGTCGCCCGTCATGGTCAATCGCTCGTACGGCAAGGAGCCCCGCCTCCGGTCCGTCGCGCTCGCCCACGGCGATGGCGCGGCTGAGCGCGACGACGGGGGACGGACGGAGCCGCATGAGCAGGTCGTAGAGTCCTATGATCTCGTCCCAGCGGGTCTCCTTCAGGCTCGTCGCCGTAGCGTGCAGGGCCGCGATAGCGGATTCGAGGTGGTACTCGCTCAGCGTCTCCCCGGTCGCGGCGGCGTCGAGCAACGCCATCCCCTCGGCTGTGAGCGACGCGTCCCAGAGGGAGCGGTCTTGCTCGCGAAGCGGGACGAGGTCCCCATGAACGTCGAGCCGAGCCGGCATGCGCGCCGCGTGCAGACACATGAGCGCAGCGACCGCACGGGTGCTCGGAACGGCGCACGACGGATGCTCGAGGAGCATGCCCGTCAGGCGAAGCGCCTCGCGGCACAGTGTGACGCGCACCGAGCTCTCCGCCGAGGCGCCGTGATACCCCTCGTTGAACAGAAGGTAGAGCGCACGCTGGACCGTCGGCAGCCGGCGCTGGAGGGCAACGTCGTCGTGGACGTCGAAGAGGCGCCCGCTCGCGGCGAGGACCTTCTTGGCACGCCCGAGGCGCTTCTCGATGGCCGCCTCGGAGCTCAAGAGGGCGAGTCTCACGGTGGCCTTTCCGGGCGCACGAGCGCCCGTGCGTCGTGGGACCTCACCGCGCAGTGCGGGGATCAAGCGCTCCCACGTGGGAGTGACGGGGGCTCACCGAACCCGTCTGCCGTTTTCCAATCACCCCAAAGTAGCGGGCGTGCTCGACGCGCGCAACGAGGTCTTCGCGGCCCGTTCTCGTCCAGACTGCGCGCGAACGGGCCAGGCAGGTCCGATGAGGCACCCGCTCTGGACACATGGGGGCCGGCACATGCGCGGGCTCGCGTGCTAGACTCCCTCCGTCGTGCAGACCGTCGCCGTGGCATCGTTGTTCGGCGCTTTCGTCCTGCTCGCCTGCGGCGGGCGGACCTTGCTCCCCGACGGCCTGCCGGCGCCGTCGCTCGATGCGAGCTTCGACGCTCCTGGCGCAACGTCGTCCAGCACGGGGTCACAATCGAGCGCGTCGGGATCGGGGACCGGGAGCGCGAGCAGCGCGGGCTCGAGCTGCGACGAGGGGCTGAACACGTCCTTCACGCCGCCCGTCGGCTGCACCTCGGAGGAGACCATCTGGCTCGCCACGCCGTACTCGCCCGGGTCCGACATCAGCGTGGATACCGTGGAGGTGTTCGCCGGATCCATGCAGCTCGCGGTCCTCACGAGCGTGAACGCTTCGCCGGGCTCGGTCATCTTCACCACCTCGTTCGAGAACAGCGGCGGGCCTTCGTGGGAGAGCGCGAGCGTGAGCCCGCCGGTCTTCCTTCAGGGCGGACAGCAGTACTTCATCGCGTTCCTCAACACCGGCGGCTTCTGGACCTGCGCGCAGGGCGGACCGGAGGTCGTCGAGTTCGCCGCGCCGACCCTGACGGGCCCGTGGATGATCGACGGCACCGACGCGTATGCCGTTCGCGTGTTGGGCACGTGTCCCTAAGACGGACCTCGCGATCCGCCCGCATCGGGTCAGTCGCCCCCGGCCGGCCCTGAGTGGCGCCGCAAGAACACGCCGCTCTCGTCGCGTTCGAGCGTTCGTCGGAACGCAATCGCAGCCGTAGAGGGTCGCGCGATCGCGCCCCGAAGCCTACGGCGCCTCGGCCAGCCACGCTTCAACGTCGGTGACGAGGTCCTCGGTCGCGGTGGTGCGCGCTTCGTCGAGCGAGCGTCCGATGCGTTCTACCGCACGCACCACGGCGGCCTCGTAGGAGGAGCGGGTCTCGGGCTTCACGGACCCACCATAGGACGGGCTATTGCGGCTCGCTTGACCGTCCTTGCGCTTCTCCTGGTCCTGCCACTCCCCACTATCTTGCGTGGGCCCTTTCTCCCGATCGCTATGCCGTCGCGCGCGCGAAGGCGCCGGGCGTAAAGCCGAGGATTCGTTTGAAGTGCCGATGCAAGAGGCTCTGATCGTAGAAGCCGACGCGCGCAGCGACCTCCGTTTGAGACATGCCACGCGCCAAGAGCTCCTGCGCGAGCGCGACGCGGCGATGGGTGACGTACGCGCGCGGCGGGAGGCCGACCTGTTCGCGAAACGCACGGCAAAGGCGGAACTTGTCGAGGCGGGCATGCGCGGCGAGAGCGTCGAGGTCGACCGCTTCGGTGAGACGTGCGTCGAGCAGGGCCCGCGCGCGCGCCACGGGGGTGCGCAGTGTCGAACGACGCCCGGGCTCCGCGCCCCGCGGCTCACATAGGAGGTCGACCAGGGCGTACAGCGCTTCACACACCAGTTCCTCGAGAGCGGGGGGCCGCGCTTCGTCGAGCAGCTGGCGATGCAGCGCCCTGAGCGGCTGCGCGCGTGGATCGCGAGGGTCGATCGCGTGGACCTGCGGCGCGAGGACGGGTCGTTCGAGGACGACGCGCGCCTCGTCGACGAGCGCGGCTTCGAACAACACGACCTGAAACGCGAGCCCTCCCTCGCGCGCGCGCTCCACGGTGACCTCTCGCGGGACCTTGACGCCGACGCTCCCTGGGCCGCTCGACCACTCGGCGCGGCCGTTCGTCCAGTGCGACCGCCCTGCCAGGTGCATCGTCGTGCCGTATCGGTCGGGGACTCCGCGCACCAGCGGAGGGTCCCCCGCGAAGCGAGCGACGGTCACTCCCGGTAGCGGACGCCGCACGACGAGGGGCCGCTGCTCGCCAGGTTCGAGCGGGACGGGCATTCGGTCACTGTAGCGCGCCGCCGGAGCAGGTCGCGTAGCGCGGCATGGAGTCGGGACGAATTCGCCAACTTCGTCCAAGGGGTGGTGCCCGCTCGAGCCGTACGTTCCCTCCGTGCCGACCTGACGGTTTGCACTTCCGGGAACCTGTCGCGGCCACGCGCGGCATCGCAACAAGGAGAGAACGCATGCGAGTCTTCGTCACGGGTGCGTCGGGCACCATCGGATCCGTCGTCGTCGCCGACCTGATCGCCGCAGGGCACGAGGTGCTCGCCCTGGCTCGGTCGGACAGGTCGGCCCAGTCGCTCGCCGCGGCGGGCGTTGCTGTCCATCGCGGCGACCTCGACGACCTGGATAGCTTGCGCGCCGGAGCGACGCGTGCGGACGGGGTCATCCACCTCGCGTTCGGGCACGGCGACCGGAGCGCCGCCGGGTTTCAGAGATCGGGGGCGCAGGAAGCGGCCGCGGTGGAGGCGTTCGGCGCCGCCCTCGAAGGGAGCGGCAAGCCGCTGGTCATCGCCTCGGGCACCCCCGGGGTCCCGGGGCGCGCCTCGACCGAGCAGGACGCGGCGCGCACCGAAGGACCGGTGGGCGCGCGTGGGCGAAACGCGCAGACCGTCGTCGGATTCGCCGCGCGCGGTGTCCGCTCCGCGGTCGTCCGTCTGCCGCGATCGGTCCACGCTCGCGGCGAACGCTGCGGATTCGCCTCGATGCTCATCGAGACCGCGCGTCGCACCGGCGTCTCCGGCTACGTCGGCGACGGTACGCAACGCTGGCCGGCCGTGCATCGCCTCGACGCCGCCCGCCTTTTCAGGCTCGTCCTCGAACGCGCCGAACCCGGCACGGTCGTCCACGCCGTCGGAGACGAAGGCGATTCCATGCGCTCGATCGCGGAGGTCATCGGTCGGGTGCTCGGTCTGCCGGTCCAGGCCGTCCCGGCCGAGACGTTCGGGCTTCTCGGGAACCTCTTCGCCCTGGACCAGCCCTCGTCCAGCGCGTGGACGCGAGAGAAGCTCGACTGGCGGCCGAGCCATCCGAGCCTTCTGGCGGACCTCGAAGCGGGCGGGTATCCGGCGTAGGAGGGGGCAAGGACCCCGTTCACCGTCGTCAGGCGGAGCGGGAGACGCGCACCACGTGCGCACAGCGTCTCTCGGTACACCGAGAGACGC